>Ga0255334_1000174_pt1 | contig 68210 bp, 59 predicted proteins | sample EtOH5_35cm_T3_12_FD_202080 | JGI IMG/M metagenome (GOLD analysis project Ga0255334, IMG submission 202080) | Sandy soil microbial communities from University of British Columbia, Vancouver, Canada - EtOH5_35cm_T3_129 | ecosystem: Engineered > Artificial ecosystem > Sand microcosm > Unclassified ...
GCTCTGGCCGATGCAGCCGCACAGCATCAGCATGTTGATGATGCCGCGGTAGTTCATGTCGCAGTGATACCAGTGGTTCATGGCCGCGCCGATGATGACCATCGACTTGCCGCGGGTCTTGTCGGCGTTCTCGGCGAACTGCCGCGCCACCGCGATGGCCTGCTGGCGCGGCACGCCGGTGATGCGCTCCTGCCAGGCCGGGGTGTAGGGCGCATCGTCGTCGTAGCCGCCGGTGGCGGCCGTGCCCGGCTGCTCGCCCGGCAGCCCGCGCGCCACGCCGTAGTTGGCCGCGAGCAGGTCGAACACCGTGGCCACCAGCGTCCCGCCCTGCCCGCCTTCCTGCCCGCCATCCTCGCGCAATGCCAGCCGCACCGCCGGCACGCGCCGCGCGATCACGTCGCCGGCGGTCTTGCTGGCGGTGAAGTTGGGCGTGTCGATGCCGCCGAAATACGGAAAGCCCACGTCGACGACCTCGTGCGGCTGCGCGCCGTCCTCCAGCACCGACAGCTTGAGCCTGAGCGCCTCGCCGTGGCGCGCCTCCTTGTCCTCCAGGTTCCAGCGGCCGGCGTCGGGCCTGCCGTCCGGGCCCCAGCGAAAGCCGATCGAGCCGTGCGGCAGCGCGACCCGGCCCTGGTCGTCGAAGCCGACCGTCTTCCATTCGGGATGGTTCTGCTGCGCCAGGCCGTCGGCGAAGTCGCTCGCGCGCACGTAGCGGTCCGGCACCAGGATCGTGCCGCCGCCGGGCAGCGTGCGCGCCTTGAGCGCGACCAGCATGGGCAGGTCCGTGTAGCGGCGCGCGTAGTCGTCGAAGTAGGCGCTGCGCCGCGCGAAATAGAACTCCTTGAGGATGACGTGGCCCATCGCCATCGCCAGCGCCGCGTCGGTGCCCTGCTTCGGGTGCAGCCACAGGTCGGCCAGCTTGGAGACCTCGGCGTAGTCCGGCGTCACCGCCACCACCTTGGCGCCCTTGTAGCGCACCTCGGTGAAGAAATGCGCGTCCGGCGTGCGCGTCTGCGGCACGTTGGAGCCCCAGGCGATCAGGAAGGTGGCGTTGTACCAGTCGGCGCTCTCCGGCACGTCGGTCTGCTCGCCCCAGGTCTGCGGGCTGGCCGGCGGCAGGTCGCAGTACCAGTCGTAGAAGCTCATGCTGACTCCGCCGATCAGGCTCAGGTAGCGGCTGCCCGCGGCGTAGCTGACCATGCTCATGGCCGGGATCGGCGAGAAGCCGATCACGCGGTCCGGGCCGTGTTGCCGGATGGTGTACACGTTGGCCGCGGCGATCAGCTCGTTGACCTCGTCCCAGGTGCTGCGCACGAAGCCGCCCAGGCCGCGCTGCTGCTGGTACTCGCGGCGGGCCGCGTCGTCCTCGACCACGGCGGCCCAGGCGTCCACCGCGCTGCTGGCCACCGCGCGCGCGGCGCGCCAGTGCTTGAGCAGCCGCCCGCGCACCATCGGGTACTTGACGCGGTTGGCGCTGTACAGGTACCAGGAATAGCTCGCGCCGCGCGCGCAGCCGCGCGGCTCGTGGTTGGGCAGGTCGGCGCGCGTGCGCGGGTAGTCGGTCTGCTGGGTCTCCCAGGTCACGATGCCGCCCTTGACGTAGATCTTCCACGAGCACGAGCCGGTGCAGTTGGTGCCGTGGGTGGAGCGCACGATCTTGTCGTGCTGCCAGCGGTTGCGGTAGGCGTCCTCCCAGGTGCGGTCCTCGCCGGTGGTCTGGCCGTGGCCGTCGGAGAAACGCTCGCGCGTCTGGCTGAAATAGGTCAGGCGGTCGAGGAAATGGCTCATGGCGGGGCTCCGGTCTCGGTTGTGCGGATCGCGCGCGTGCTCAGCACGGCATCTCGGCGCCGCGGCGCCCGTAGTACCACCAGGTGATCGCCACGCACAGCAGGTAGAACACGACGAACACCCACAGCGCGGCCTCCGGCCCGCCGGTCGCGGCGATGGCGGTGCCGTAGCTCTTGGGGATGAAGAAGCCGCCGTAGGCGCCCAGCGCCCCGGCGAAGCCCAGCGCCGCCGCCCCTTCGGTATTGCCTTCCTTGATGGCGCGGGCCTGCGCCTCCTCGCCGGCGCCGTCCACCTCGCGCAGCTTCTGGTTGAGGAAGATCACCGGGATCATGCGGAAGGTCGAGCCGTTGCCGATGCCGGTGGTCAGGAACAGCACCAGGAACATCAGGAAGAAGCCGGTGAAGCTGCCCTGCGCCGGACCGGCGGCGAGCGCGTAGCCGCCCGCGCCCTTGGGCAGGAAATACAGCACCCCCACCACCGCCAGCGCCATCACGGCGAAGTTCCACAGCGTCACCGAGGCGCCGCCGAGCCGGTCGGCCAGCCAGCCGCCCACCGGGCGGATCAGCGCGCCGAGCAGCGGCCCCAGCCACGCGTAGGCCAGCGGGTTGATGTCGGGGAACTGGCTCTTGATCAGCAGCGGAAAGCCCGCCGCGAAGCCGATGAACGAGCCGAAGGTGCCGAGGTAGAGCACGCACATCAGCCAGTTGTGCTTGCGCCGGAAGATGGCCGCCTGCGCGGCGAACGACGCGCGCGCGTCGGCAATGTCGTTCATGAAGAACCACGCCGCCAGCGAGGCCAGCGCGATCCACGGAATCCAGATGTAGGCGGCGTTCTGCGCCCACACCTGGCTGGCCTGGCCGCTCTTGCCGACGATGGTCTGCGGGTCGCCGCCGAAGATGCCGAGGATGCCCACCGTCACCACCAGCGGGCTCAGGAACTGCACCACCGAAACGCCGAGGTTTCCCAGCCCCGCGTTCACGCCGAGCGCCGAGCCCTTGTGCTCCTTGGGAAAGAAGAAGCTGATGTTGGCCATGCTGGAGCTGAAGTTGCCGCCGCCCAGCCCGCACAGCAGCGCCAGCAGCAGCATGGTCGGGTAGCTGGTGGACGGGTCCTGCACCGCGATGCCGATGCCGATGGCGGGCACCAGCAGCGACGCGGTGGAGATCGCGGTCCAGCGGCGCCCGCCGAACAGCGGCACCATGAAGGAATAGAAGATGCGCAGCGTGGCGCCCGACAGCGCGGGCGCGGCCGCCAGCCAGAACAGCTGGTTGGTCGAGTAGCGGAAGCCGAGCTGCGGCAGGTTGACCGCCACCACGCTCCACAACTGCCAGATCGCGAACGCCAGGAACAGCGCCGGCACCGAGATCCACAGGTTCAGCTTGGCGATTGCCTCGCCCTCGCGCTCCCAGAAGGCCCGGTCCTCGGGCGTCCAGATGGTCAGCACGCGGCCGCCGCCGGCGGGCTTCGGGGTGTCTGCTGCGGTTCGGATCATTGCCGTCTCCTGGCGCGCTCAGGGCCGCGCCGCCATGCCCGCGCGCGCGCCGTGCGGGCCCATCATCTCGGTGCGGCGCACCTCGGTGAAATACATCCAGATCAGCGATACCCACACCACGCCGTACATCAGCATGAAGGCGCTCGAGCGCACCCCGGTGACGTCGACCAGCACGCCGAACAGGATGGGCAGCACGAAGCCGCCCAGCCCGCCGGCCAGGCCGACGATGCCGCTGATGGCGCCGATGTTGTCCGGGTAGTCGTCGCTGATGTACTTGAACACGCTCGCCTTGCCGAACGCGAAGGCGATGCCCAGCACCGCCAGCAGCGCGGTGAAGGCATAGACGTTCAGGCCCAGCCGGAAGCTGCGGGCGCCGTCCACCGCGGCCACCGTGAATTCCGTGCGCGGGTAGCTCAGCAGGAACAGGCAGACCCAGCACACCCACAGCACCCACCACGTCACGCCGTGCGCGCCGTAGCGGTCGGCGAGCCAGCCGCCCGCCGCGCGCAGGACGCCGCCGGGCAGCGAGAAGCAGGCCGCCAGCAGCGCCGCGGCGGACAGCCCCAGGCCGTACTCGCCCACGTAGTACTGCACCATCCACAGGCTCAGCGCGACGTAGCCGCCGAAGACGATCGAGTAATACTGGCAATACTTGAGCACGCGCGGGTCCCGCAGCGCGCGCAACTGCTCCCGCAGGGAGGCGCCGCCGCCGGCGACGTGGGCCGGGTCGTGCGCGCTCAGCAGCCAGAACAGCAGCGCCGTGCCGAGCAGGATGGCCGCGTAGGCGCGCGGCACCATCGCCCAGCCGAAGCTCATCACCAGCGCCGGCGCGATGAACTTGTTGACCGCCGCGCCCGAGTTGCCGGCGCCGAACACGCCCATCGCGAAACCCTGCCGGCTTTTCGGGAACCAGCGCGCGACGTACGGCGTGCCGACCGAGAACGAGCCGCCGGCCAGGCCGACGAACAGCCCGGCCAGCAGGAAATGCCAGTACTGCGTGGCGTAGGACATCAGCCACACCGGCGGCACGCAGGCCAGCATCAGCACGAAGAAGACCACGCGCCCGCCAAAGCGGTCGGTCATGAAGCCGAGCGGCACGCGCACCAGCGAGCCGGTCAGCACCGGCACCGCGGTCAGCAGGCCGAACTCGGTGGCGTTCAGCCCGAGGGTCTTGCGGATCGGGATGCCGATGACGCCGAACATCATCCAGACCATGAAGCACACGGTGAAGGCCAGCGTGCTTGCCGCCAGCACGCGGATGGCCGGTGCCGCGACCCGGTCCCGTTGCGATAGCGCCATGCCGCCCCCCCTGTCTTTCGCCGGATTTCAATCTAGGCGCCGGCGGCGCGGCGCGACATAGGTCTGCCGGGCAGCCCGGCATGTCCGGAAGGAGTAGGGATGCGGCGCGCGCGGGGCCCCGGCCATAGTTCGAAAGAACTATGGCCAGGACAGCATCAGGCGCTGTCGTGCCCGGCCAGGAAGACCGCCGCCTGCACCCGCGAACTCAGGTTGAGCTTGCGCAGGATGTGCTGGACGTGGATCTTCACCGTCGTCTCGGCGATGTCCAGCTGGCGCGCGATGGCCTTGTTGCTGGCGCCGCAGGCGATGCGGCGCAGGATGTCCAGCTCGCGCGGCGACAGCGCGGCCAGCAGGCCGGCGCGCGGATCGCCGGCGGGATCCTCGGGCCGGCCCGCGGGCGCGGCGCCGGCCGGGCCGGCGTGCACGGCCTGGAACGCGGCGGCCAGCTTGACCGTCATCTCCGGGCTGATGGCCGACTGCCCCCGCCAGGTCTGGTGGATGGCCGCCACCAGCGCGGCGCCCTCGATGTTCTTGAGCACGTAGCCGTCGGCGCCCGCCTTGAGCGCCGCGCCGAGGTCGCGCTCGTCCTCGCTGACCGTCAGCATCAGCACGCGCGCCTGCGGCGCGGCCTCGCGCAGCCCGGGCAGCGCGTCGATCCCCGTCACGCCGGGCAGGTGGTTGTCGAGCAGGATCACGTCCGGCTGCAGCGCCTGGGCGCGGTGCTGGGCCTCGCCGGCGTCGCCGGCCTCGCCGACCACGCGCAGCGCCGGCTCCTGCGCCAGCAGCGCGATCAGCCCGCGGCGGAACAAGGTATGGTCGTCGACGACCAGCAGGCGGACCGGACCGGTGGCGGGCATCGGTGTCTCCCCTCAGTGGCCCGGCGCGGCCTCGGCCACGCGCGCGGGCCGGGACGGCGCCTCGCGCGGCGCCAGCCGGCGCGGCAGCGTCAGCATCACGCGCGTGCCCCGACCGCTGTCGGAGTCCAGCGTCACGGTGGCGCCGATGCGCTGCGCGCGCTCGTGCATGATGCGCAGGCCCACGTGCAGCCGCGAGGCATCCGGCGGGCGCGCGGCGTCGAAGCCGCAGCCGTCGTCGCGCACCTCGAAGCGCCACGCCTCGGCCTGCCGCACCGCCACCCAGACCTGGGTGGCGCGCGCGTGCTTGCGGATGTTGGACAACGCCTCCTGGATCACGTGCAGCACCTGGACCTGCACGTCCGGCATCAGGGCCACGTCGCGCCCCTCGACGCGCAGGTGCGTGCGCAGGCCGGTCTGGTGCTCGAACTTCTGCAGCGTGGTGCGCAGCGCGGGCTCGATGTCCTCGTGGTTGGTGCGCGTGCGGAAATGCACCAGCAGCTCGCGCACGTCGCCGTAGGTCTCGCGCACGCCGGTCTCGATCTCGCCGAGCACCCGGTCGGACGCCGCCGCGTCGCCGCGGCCCAGCGCGCCGCGCATCAGCTCCACCTGGATGCGCAGGAAGACCAGCGACTGGGCGATCGAATCGTGCAGCTCCTGCGCCAGCAGCCCCCGCTCCTCGGCCACCGCCGCCTCCTTCTCGAGCGCGCCCGCGCGCAGCCCCTCCATCGCGCTGGCGAGATGGGCGGCGAGCGCCTCGAGCAGGGAATGGTCCTCCGCCGTCAGCACGGTCTCCTCGATGAAGAACAGGTCGATCTCGCCCAGCACCCGCTGCTGCAGCTTCACCGGCAGCGACACCAGGGTCCGGTAGCCGGCGCGCGCGCAGCGGATCGACGCATCGTCGGGCCGCGCCCCCACGGCGATGACCCGCAGTTGCGCGGTGGCGCCGTCCTGGCCGCAATGGCAGGCGCCCGCGTGCAGGCAGCGCTCCTGCTCGAGCAGGTCGCGCGGCAGGCAGTCGCCGGCCAGCAGCAGGTAGCGCTGATTGGCCGCGTCGGACCAGCGGATCGCCACCGCGTCGGCATGGGCGATGGTGCGCAGGCGGCGCGCGAACCCCTGGCCGAGCTCGTCGAGCGTCGCCGCCTGCGCCATCTGCCGGCTCATCTCGTACATGGCCGCCAGCCGCATGCGCTCGCGCTCGAGCCGCGCGGTCTTCTCGCCGACGCGCCGCTCCAGGTCGCCGTACAGCGCCTCCAGGTTGGCCGCCATGTGGTTGAAGCCCTCCGCCAGCTCGCCGAACTCGTCCCGGGACGTCACCGCCACGCGCACGCCGAGATCGGCCGCCTCGACGCGCTGCAGGCCGCGCCGCAGCCGCATCAGCGGCTCGACCACGATCAGGTAGCTGGCATAGAACAGCATCACCGCGCTGGCGATGGACAAGGCCACCATCGCCAGCTGGAACATGTGCAGCCGCGCCGTCCAGCGCGACAACTGCGACTCGATGTCGGACACCAGCGCATCGACGGCATCCGCGAAGCGGTCGATGTCCGCCATCGGGACCGGCGCGCCGCCGAGCCAGCGCGCGCGCAGCGGCGCCCAGATCTTGCGCACGCTGGCGAACTGCGCGCGCGTCTGGGCATTCCACGGCACCACCAGCGGGCGCGACGGATCGCCGCTGGCCAGCAGCTCCAGGCTCTGCTCGGGCTGGCGCAGCTGGGAGGCCAGGGCGGCGGCCGGCGTGCCGCGCTCCACCGCCAGCGCGATCCGGTAGCCCTGCATGCGCATGCGCCCCGCTTCGTTGACCGCCGCCGCGCCGCCCTCGATCTGCCACGTGACCCAGAGCGTCAGGCCGATCGACGTCAGCGCAAGCACCAGCGCCACGGCGCCGATCGCCAGCAGTTTGGTCAGCAGACTCCATCTCGGCCGGTCCATCGCGAGACTCCAGGTTGCGCGTGGCTCTGCTGCCGGGGGACGGGCAGGCGGCACGCTGCATGGCAGGATCTCCCGCCGCGGCCGTGGGGGAGCGCGGCGGCCATGCCAACGAAGCGGCACCCGGGCGCGCGCGCATCGTCACAGCTTGCGCGAGGCGCCGCCCGGGGCGGCAGGCATGTTTCCTGATCGAAGAGAGTATATGCAAGGCCACGTGCCGGGGCCCGACTTATCTCGCGGGAGGCGCGGGCGGCGCCGGCCATGCCGCCCGCGCGCGGCAAGCGGCGCATCAGGCGCCCCGGCCGGGGCGCCGCCCGACGCCGGCCGGCCACGGGCCTGACGGTTCCCTCCAATGGCCCTAGAAGTTGTTTCAAAATGAAGCGAAGCGGTCCTGGCTAGGCGCGCGGCCGCAGACAGTACAACCAGTACTTGCCGTGCCGCGCAACGACGCCAGGATCTTTTTGAAACGACTTCTAAATTATTGCGCCGGATTGCCGTTATGGTCGCAGGGGCTCACACTGCCACGGCTCGCGGGTCACCGCGCGGGCCGCGCGGGAACCGGGCCTTTGTCTCCTCACCAGCACCCGCCGCCATGCATGTCTTCCGCCCTTGCCGGCTCATCCTCGCCGCCTGCGCGTTGTGGGGAGCCACTTCCGCCGTGGCGCAGACCGCCATCGTGCTGTACTCCGAGGCCGGCCAGCGGCCCCAGTCCTACGAAGAAAACGGCATGCCCAAGGGGGCCTATATCGAGAACCTGAACCGCGTGCTCAAGCGGCTTCCCGAATACAAGGTGCAGATCCGGTTCGCGTCGTGGGCGCGCTGCGTCGAAGAAGCCAGGAACGGCAACAGCGCCGGCGTGATCGGCGTGTACTATCGCCCCAGGGAGCGGCCGTTCCTGAACCACTCCAGGCCGTTCTACACCGAAGACGTCGCGGTGCACTGCAACCGCGATTCGGTCGAGGGCCGCACGTTCAACACCTATCCCGACGACTTCGCCGGCCTGAAATTCGGCAACCAGCGCGGTTATCTCGCGCCCGGCAAGCGCTTCTTCCAGTTCGTCGGCGAGGGCAGGATCGAGCTCGTCGAGGGGCATGAATTCCACGATCTCGTCAAGAAGATGCTGGTGCAGGAGATAGACTGCGTGGTCAACCCCAGCGTCGTCATCAACGAGGCGCTGGTCACGCTCGAGGCCCAGGGCATTCCGGAGCGCATGCGCTACAAGTCCCGGCGTGTCATGACCATCAAGGGCGAGACCGTCCATATCGGCTTCAGCAAGAAATACGAAGAGTCGCACCCGGAGCTGGCCAGGTTCCGCCAGTTGTTCGACAAGGCCGCGGACGAATAGAATAGCCGGCTCCCCGATTTACCCGAGATCGCGCGTTACATGCCACTGCTGCCACCGGTTCGGTCGATCCGGAACAGGATGATCGTGCTGTTCATCGTTGCCACCACGACAACGCTGGGCGCGTTCGCCGTGCACCGCCAGTGGCTGCTGCGGCAGGACCTCGAGCAGCGTTTCGAGCGCACGCGCGCGGAAGTGCTGGAAGGGCTCCGGCAAAGCCTCGCGGCGCCGACCTGGGCGCTCAACGTGGGCATCCTGCGCACCGGCCTCGAATCCACGCTGATACACCCGGAAGTCACCGAAGCCTGCGTGTTCTCGCCCGACCGCCAGGAGGTCTACGCGGAAGTCCACCGCGCCGCCGTCCCCGGCCGCGCCGCCGCGCCGGGCATGCCGGGCACGCTGCCCTGCGCCACGGACAACGGCCACGACGTGCTCGCCAACGTCACGATCTACCCGCCCGACGACATCGATCCGGAGCGCCGCAAGCAGGCCATCGGCCACGCCGTGATCCGCTTCACCCGCGACAACATGCACCAGACCCTGCACGCGGCGATGGCCCAGGGCGTGACCGAGGTCGCCGCCATCGACGTGGCGCTGGTGCTGCTGCTGACCTTCGGCCTGCGGATGGTCTTCAGCCCGCTCGAACACCTGCGCGGCGCCCTGTTCGAGCTCGCCTCCAGCCACGGCGACCATCTCGACGAACTCGACCAGCTCGGCCGCACCGAGTTCGACAGCGTCATCGACGGCTTCAACCTCGTGCTGCGCCGGCTCAAGCTCATCATCGCCCAGCGCACGGAAGCCGAGCGGCGCGCGCGCGCCGCCATCCAGTCCAGCCACCACGCCTTCGCGCAGATCCAGGCCACCCAGGCCGAGCTGGTCGAGAAAAACCGCCAGCTCGAAGTGCTCTCCAAGACCGACCAGCTGACCGGCGTGTTCAACCGCCGCCACCTCAACGAAACGCTCGGCAGCGCGCTGGCATGCGCGCGCGGCGACGGCAGCCCGTTCTCGATCATCCTGATCGACGTGGACCGCTTCAAGTCCGTCAACGACACCCACGGCCACCAGGCCGGCGACCAGGTGCTGGTCGAGATGGCCGGCCGCATCCTCGAAACCAAGCGGGCCACGGACACGCTCGGCCGCTGGGGCGGCGAGGAATTCCTGCTGATCTGCGCCGGCACCGGCCTGCGCGACGCCGTGCTGTTCGCCCAGGCGCTGCGCCACGCGCTGTCGGAGCGCGACTTCTCCGTGACGGGACGCATGACCGCCAGCCTGGGCGTGGCCTGCGTGCAGGACGGGGACACCATCCACGGCCTGATCTCGCGCGCCGACGAAGCGCTGTACCGCAGCAAGCGGCGCGGGCGGAACCGGGTGGAGTACGCGGGCGACGACCCGCCGGCGACGCCCGGCTAAGCGCCGCGCGGGCACTAGCCGGATGGCCCGCCTTCTCCCGCTGGAGAGCCATCCTGCCCCCCATCAGCTGGCGGATCTTCGCCTCCACCGCCTTCTGCCCGTCGGCGGACATGGGCTTCCCGTCGTCACAATATGCGCCGGACTTCTCCCTCGCTGGGTATCAAGCGCATCGGAATATCAAACCGGGAAAAGATGTCGTTTATTGTCGTCTTCTGCGCGCCCGGCTACAGCGCCAGCTCAAGAATCTCCAGCACGTCCGCCTCCCGCTCGATCGGACGCGGATTGGCCTGCACCGGCGCGTAACCGAGCGACCGGCGCGCGATCTCCCGAAAGTCGCCGCGGCCGATGCCCAGGTCCCGCAGCCTGCCGGGCAACCCGAGGGATGCGACCAGCTCCGCGATCAGCACGGCCGCCGGGACGTCCGGGCGTCCCACGGCGGCGGACAGTTGCTGCTGGCGTGCCGCGTTGACGCTGGCGTTCCAGCGCAGCACCGCGGGCAGCATCGCGCATGAGGTGTGGCCATGCGCCACGTCGAACGTGGCGCCGATCGCGTAGCCGATGCCGTGGCTGGCGCCCGATCCGGCGCCGGTGGACAAGGCCGAGATCGCCTGCCACATGCCGAGTTGCGACCGCGCCCGCGGGCCGCCGCGGTCGGGATGGCTCCTGATCGCGCGCAGCCCGTCGTGGAGCAGGCGCCATCCCTGCAAGGCATGGAGGTCCGTCACGGGATTCGCGCTCGGGGAACAGAATGCCTCCACGGCGTGATCGACCGAGCGCATGCCTGTCGACAGGAGGAGATCGATGGGCGTCATGCGCGTGGCGGCGGGGTCCAGGATCGCCGTTCGCGCCACCAGGAGTTCATGCCTGAAGATCTGCTTGGCCTTGGTGGCCAGTTCGGTCACGCCGGCCACGGCGGTGAATTCGGCGCCCGACAGCGTGGTCGACACCGAGACCATGCGCACGGGATTGGCGGGCGGCGAGATGGCGGTTGCATCGAGCAGGGCATCCACGGCGGCGACATCGCGCACGTCCATCCATTGGCACATCAGGGCGGCCTTGCAGCCGTCGATGACGGAGCCGCCGCCCACCGCGACGAGCAGGTCGGCGCGGGTGCGCCGCATCGCTTCCGCGATCTCCAGCACATCCTCGCGCGGGGTGTGCCCGCGCATGGTCGCGATGGTGCCGACGTGCCGTTTCCCGAGCTCGCGCTCGACCTGCTGCAGCGGCCCGTCGGCCATGTGCGCGAGGGACCGGCCCGATGCGACCAGGACCCGCCCGGCGCCGCAGCGCTCCGCCTCGGCCAGCACCGCGCGTCCCGCCGGCATCGCGAAGACCACGCGCCCGGGCAGGGCATTCTGATAGACGAAGGGGACGCGCCTGAGATCGTCGTCCTGCTCTTGCGCCGTCACCGGCGGCGGTTGCGGGGTCATATAGTTTCCCGCCGCTGGCCGGCGTCGGCCAGGATGAGATCCGCGCCCTTCTCCGCCACCATCATCACGGCGCCCTGGATATTCCCGGAGACCATCTTCGGCATGACGGACGCGTCGACGACGCGCAGGCCCGCCAGCCCTCGCACCGACAGGCGCAAATCGACCACGGCGGATGCGTCGCTCCCCATGCGGCAAGTGCCGAGCGGGTGGTAGATGGTCTGGCCGTTGTCGCGCGCGAAGTCGAGCCAGGCCTCGTCGCTGGCGCACGCGTCTCCCGGGCTGAGTTCCTGCACGACATACGGCCGCATGGCGCTTCGCGACACGATCCGGCGCGCGACCTTCATGGCGCCGACCATGCAGTCGCGGTCGACCTGCGCGTCGAGGAAGTTGGGGCGGATCGACGGCGACGCGAGCGGATCGAGCGACTTCACGTGAATGCTGCCGACCGATTCGGGCCGAAGCTGCGTCACGCCGATGGTCATGCCGGGCGCGCGGTCGAGGATGCGCCTGGACGCATCGGCGTAGCTCGCGTGCACGAAGAAATACTGGGCGTCGGGCGTGGCCACGTCCGGACGCGATTTCACGAAGCCGTTCACCAGGCCCGTTCCGAGCGTCAGGATGCCGGTCCTGCGTGTGAAGTATTCCGCCACGGCCAGCCCGAGGCGCCATCCGCGCGACATCTCGTTCAGCGTGACCGTATTGCGCACGCGCCAGTTCATGCGCGTGGCGAAGTGATCGACGTAGTTCTCGCCGACGCCCGGCAACGCGTGCCTGACCGGAATTCCCAGCCGTTGCAGCAGCGCGGGCTGGCCGACGCCGGACAGCTCCAGGAGCTGCGGCGACTGGATCGCGCCGGCGCAGAGGATGACCTCGCGCGCGGCGCGCGTGGTGGTCTCCACGCCGCCGCGCCGCCACGTCACGCCGGTGCAGCGCGCGCCCTCGATTTCGATCCTGGTGACGAGGGCGTCCGTCACCACCCGCAGGTTGGGCCGGTCGAGCGCCGGCCGCAGATACCCTTCGTAGGCGCTCCAGCGCCGGCCCGCCGATTGCACGACCTGGTAGTAGCCGACGCCTTCCTGGCTCTCGCCGTTGTAGTCTTCGTTGTAGGCCCAGCCGTCCTCGCGGGCGGCATCGATGAACGCCTGCGCGATCGGGTAGCGCTCGCGCACCTGCGCGAGCTTCATCGGCCCGTCGTGCCCGCGCGCCGGGCCGCCCCGCGGATAGTTCTCGATCTTGCGGAAATAGGGCTCCACGTCGCGCCAGCCCCAGCCGTGCGCGCCGCCGGCCGCCCACGCATCGTAGTCGGCGCTCTGGCCGCGCACGTAGATCATGCCGTTGATCAGCGAGGAACCGCCCAGGCCCTTGCCGCGCGGCACCGAGATCACCCGGTTGCGGGTGCCCGGCTCCGCCTCGGTCTGGAAGCGCCAGTTGTACTGCTGGTCGACGAGGAGCTTGCTGAAGCCCGCCGGAATGCCGATCCAGCGGCTCGCGGGCTCGCCGCCGGCCTCGAGCATGAGCACGCGATGGCGGCCGGAGGCACTCAGGCGGTTCGCCAGGATGCAGCCTGCCGTGCCGCCGCCGACGATGACGTAGTCCCAGCCCTCCTCGCGGGCAAGCGCGCCTTCGCTCATGGGGCCGCCTGCAGCATGAAGTCCGCCATCATCTCGATCTGGCTCACGAGCATGGGCTTGCCATAGTGGATGCGGCAGCCCCGCTTGCGGGCGGCCGCGAGCAGCGCCGTCTCGGCCGGCTTCATGATGACTTCGGCCACCACCTGGTCCGGGGTCAGCCGTTCGGCGTCGAGCGGCAGCGCGTCGTCGGGCCGCATGCCGAGCGACGTGCAGTTGATCACCAGGTCATGCCCCGACGGGTCGCGCGTGCCGACCGCGATGGCGATGGCCGGAAACGCCACGCGCAGGCGCGCGGCCAGCGCCTGCGCCTTGGCCGCGTCGCGGTTGGCGATCGTGATCGCGGCGGCGCCGGCGTCGCCGAGCGCGTACGTGATGGCCGTCGACGCGCCGCCGGCGCCCGCCACGTAGACGCGCATCCCGGCGGGATCGAGGTCGTTGCCGCGCAGTCCGCCGACGAAGCCCAGGCCGTCCAGGATCCCGCCCCGCAGCCGCCCGTCGGGCAGGCGCCTGACGATGTTGACCGCGCCCACGCGGGCGGCCGCCGGCGTGAGTTCGTCGCACAAGGCGACGAACGCGTTCTTGTGCGGCACCGTGACGATGAACCCTTCGAGGTTCGACATCTGCCGCAGGCCGTCGGCCACCTTTGCCAGGCCCGCGACGGGCACCTGCATGGGCACCAGGACCGCGTCGATGCCGCGCGCGGCCATCAGGCGGTTGATCTCCTGCGGCGCGAGGACCTGCTGGATGGGATCGCCGATGGTGGCCATCAGACGCGTGGTGCCGGTGATCTCGTTCATCTTGTCTCGGGGTGGAATGGCAGATTGGGAGATTGGGAATGCGCACGGCGACGCCCGGGAGCATCGGCCGTCCGCCGCGCCTCGCGCAAGACAGGTCCCGTCTCAGGCGCCGCCGATCGCACTGGCGGCGCCTGGGACGGGAATCACGCGCCCGGCATGTCGGAGCGCGCCCGCGCGGCCAGCGCCCTCAGGCGCCCTGGAACCGCGGCTTGCGCTTCTCCATGAAGGCGGCCGCGCCCTCCCGGTAGTCGGCGCTCGCGAAGCAGGCCGCGATGGCGGCCTCGGCCGCGGCGACGTCGCGATCGCCGGGATCGTGGATGAGCTCGTTGACCGTCCGCTTGAGCGCCCGCAGCGTAAGCGGCGCGTTCTCGACCACGGCGGCGCACCATTCGTCGAACATCGCATCGAACGTCTCGCGCGGCGCCACCTGGCTCACGAAGCCCATGCGCAACGCCTCCTGCGCGCCGAAGACGCGCGCGGAGAAGAACATGTCGAAGGTATTGGCCACGCCCACCACGGTCATGAACCGGCGCACGCCCACCACGCTGTAGCCCAGGCCCATGCGTCCGGCCGGCATGCGAAAGCGCGCGTCGTCGCGGCAGAAGCGCAGGTCGCACGCGGCGGCAAGGCCGAGGCCGCCGCCCATGCAGATGCCGCGGATCCTGGCGACGACCGGCTTGCTGCATTTCACCGGCGCGAGGTAGGCCTGCTCCACGGCCGCGTTGTAGGCCGCCTGCACCGCGGGGTCCGCCTGCGACGCGCCGAACTGCGAGATGTCGGCGCCGGAGACGAACGCGCTGTCGCCGTCGCCCTCCAGCACGATCAGCCGGATCTCGGGGTCGGCGTCGAGCGCGTCTAGCGCTTCCGGCAGGGCAAGCCACATGTCCCGCGACATCGCGTTGTACTTGCTCGGATTGGAGAACACGATGCGGCCGATGGCCGCCTCGCGCTTCACGATCAGTTCAGGCATGGCTCGTTCTTCCTCAGATAACCAGTTGTTCGCGGAGACCGGCGATCTCCGCAGCGTCGAAATCGCATTCCGCGAGAATCTCGGCGGTATGCTCGCCCCAGGCGGGTGCCGCGGCCACGATGGTAGCCGGCGTGCGCGACAGCGTCACCGGCTGGCTGATCACCTTGATCGGCTCGCCCTTGCCGGTGCGCGTATCGACCACCACGGCGAGATGCTGCACCTGCTCGTCCTCGAGCATCTCCGGCACGTCGTAGACCGGGCCGGCCGGCACGCCCGCGTCGTTCAGCAGCGCGACCCAGTGCTGCACGCCATGCGCGCCGAAGACTTCGTTGAGCCGGCTGTTCAGGCGCGTGCGGTGCTTCACGCGCAGGGGCTCGGTGGCGAATTCGGCGTCGGCGATCCATTCGGGATGCCCGATGACCTTGCACAGCCGCATCCACGTCCCCTGCCCGGCGGCGCCCAGGTTGAGCAGCCCGTCGGCCGCGTTGAACACGCCCATCGGCGCGCTCGTCGGATGGTCGTTGCCCGCGGGCCGCGGGATGTCGCCCTCGTTCAGGAAGCGCGCGACCTGGAAGTCCATCATCGCGATCTGCGAGTGCAGCAGCGACGCCTGCACCCATTGCCCCTCGCCGGACTGGTCGCGCTCGCGCAGCGCGATGAGGATGCCGATGGCGGTGTAGAGGCCCGTGCTCGAATCGGCGACGGCGATGCCGGCGCGCAGCGGCCCGGTCTCGGGATAGCCCGTCACCGACATGAGCCCGCCCATGCCCTGCACGATCTGGTCGAAGCCCGGCCGCGCCGCGTACGGCCCGTCCTGCCCGAATCCCGAGATGCTCGCCAGGATGATGCGCGGGTTGATGGCGCGCAGGGATGCGTAGTCGACGCCGAGGCGCGTCTTCACGTCCGGCCGCCAGTTCTCCACGACGACGTCGGCGGTCCTGACCATGCGCTTGAGGATGGCGAGGCCCTCGGGCTTCTTGAGGTTCAGCGTCATCGACCGCTTGTTGCGGTTGAGGTTCTGGAAGTCCCCGCCGAGGCGGTTGACGGCGAATATGTCTTCGTTCGGATCGACGCCGGCCGGCGGCTCGATGCGAACCACGTCGGCACCGAAATCGGCCAGCATCCGCACGCACGTGGGGCCGGCGCGAACCCGGGAGAGGTCAAGTACCTTGATGCCCTGAAGGGCCGAGGATGCGCAGATGCGGGACATTCGTACTCCAGATGTATTTATGTTCGCGCAAAGCCCATTCATGCAAATGGGCACAAGCGAGCCTGGCAGGCCGTTCAAGGCTCGCGAAACTCAAGAGGTGGTGAAGAAGGATCTCAGCGCAGCATGTCCTTCGGTAGCGATTGCAGCAGGTTGATCAGCGTCGCGCCCTCGGGACGCAGATGCGCCCTCATGAGGCGCACCGCCGTCTCGCCATCGCGCTCCTGGATCGCTTTCGCGATCTGGCCATGCTCGAGGTGCGCGTGCATGGCGTCACCCACCGCGCCGAACGAATGGGAGCGGTAGGCGACCGTGCGGGTGCGCATGCGCAGGATCTCCTGGCGCAGGAACGTATTGCGCGAGCCGGCATAGAGCACCTCGTGGAACGCCATGTTGGCCTGCTGCCATCCGACCTGGTCGTCGGCCTCGGCGGCGGCTTCGCCGGCGAGATGGGCGTCCATCAGGGCTTGCCGCTCCGGCCGCGTCATGCGCTCGCACGCATAACCCGCGCAGAGCCCTTCCAGGTCGGACAGCAGCTCCCAGACGGAGACCAGCTGCTGCACGTCCATCTTCGAGACGATCGAGCCGCCGCGGGAAATGCTGCTGACGAGACCTTCGGACTTGAGCCGCACCAGCGCCTCGCGCACGGGGGTGCGGGAGACGCCGAACTGCGTCATCAGGCTCTCCTCGTCGATCGAATCGCCGGGCAACAGCATGCGCTGGCTGATCTGCGACTCGACCGCTCTGTAGATTTGGTCGCTCGTCGTCATGGCACTTGCCTGTATCGGAGGGTTCCCGCGAAGCGCGGGCGCTCAAGGGCGCGGGAACCGAAGCGGCATGCCTGCCGGTCGCCGGCACGCCAGGCCCTCGCGTGCGCTCGGAACGCGGGGCATGGGTGCGCGGGGTGGAAAAGCTCGGAAGTGTCTCTCACTGTGGATGGGTCGGAAAAAATCGCTCGAAGTCGTCGGGAAGCAGCCGGGTCAGATCGTCAGGTTGACCGTCACGGTCTTGAGCCGCGAGAAGCCTTCGGTCAGGGAAGACAGCGACTGCTCCTTGCCCTGGCCGCTCTGCTTGAAGCCGCCGTAGGGCTGGCCGAACAACTGGCCCTTGCCCTGGTTGACCTGCACCCAGCCCGAGTCTATCTCATGGGCCATGCGGATCGCGCGCGCCGTGTTGTTCGAGAACACGTAGCCGGCCAGCCCGTAATGGCTGTCGTTGGCCATCTTCAGCACCTGCGCGTCGTCCTTCCAGGGAATCACGACGAGCACCGGCCCGAAGATCTCCTCCTTGGCCAGGCGCCACGCATTCGAGCTGCCGCCGAACAGCGTCGGCACGGTGAAGTACCCTTCGGCCAGCGGGCCGGAGGTCGGCGGCAGGCCGCCGGTCAGCAGCTTGACGTCCGGGTTCTTCAGCCCTTCCTCGATGTAGCTGCACACGCGCCCGTACTGCTTGCTGCTGATGAGGCTGCCCATGTCGGTCGCCTCGTCCAGCGGGTTGCCGATCTTGTAGCTGTTCATGAGCTTGACCAGCTTCTCCAGGAACGAATCGTAGATGGACTCGTGGAGGAACAGGCGCGAACCCGCGGTGCACGACTGGCTCTGGCGCGTGAAGCGCATGGCCGTGCCCACGTTCTGCACGACCCACTCTTCGTCCGCGTCGTCGCACACGATGGTCGGGCTCTTGCCGCCCAGCTCCAGCGAGACCGGGCCGATGCGCTCCGCCGCCGCGGCCATGATGCTCTTGCCGACCCCGGTGGAGCCGGTGAAGGACATCTTGTGGATGCGCGGATGCGACGCCAGCGCCGCGCCGCACTCCGCGCCGAGCCCGGTGACGACGTTGAGCACGCCCGGCGGGAGGAAGCGCTGGCAGATCTCCGCGAGGAACAGGCCCGCGAAGGGCGCATCCTCCGCGAGCTTGAGCACCATCGTGTTGCCGGCCACCAGCGCCGGCGCGATCTTGATCGAGCACAGCACCGCGGGCGCGTTCCACGGCACGATCGCGCCGACGATCCCGAGCGGCTCGCGGCGCGTGTAGCTGAGGATGTCGTCGCCGAGCGGCAGCATCTCGCCCTTGAGCTCGCTGGCCAGGCCGCCGAAATAGCGGAAGGCGTCGACGCACAGCTGCGCCTCGGGCCGTGCCTGCGTGCGCAGCGCGTTGCCGGTCTCGTGCGCGATGATCCGCGCGAAGTCTTCCAGCTGCGCTTCCAGCGCGTCGGCGATCTTCTGCATCGCGCGGCCGCGCTGCGACGGCGTCACCTTCTTCCATGCGGTGAACGCGCGCTCGGCGGCCTGCACCGCGCGCTCGACGTCTTCCGCCCCGGCGCGCGGGATCTCGGCGATGACGCGCTTGTTGGCGGGGCACTCGACCGGCAGCGCGCGACCGTCGGCGCTGCCCACCCACTCGCCGTTGAGCAGTTGCATGACGGGGCCGAGCCGGACCGAGGGTTCGGCCTGGCTTTGCAGACCATGAAATTCGTTGGACACGATCACTCCTGTGGATTGGGGCGGCTGGAGGACGGGACGCCCTGGGTTGATGGATGCTTGCTGGCCTCGCGCCGCGCATCGAGCAGCTTGATCAGCGAGCCGGTGATGCCGCGCGGCATCAGGAACATGCAGACGATCAGGATGCCGCCGTACACCGCGCCGGCGAGCGCCTGGCTGATGTCCGACGCATAGGACGGCACGAACTGCAGGAACAGGCCCGCCACCACCGCGCCGCTGATGGTGCCCAGGCCGCCCACGACGATCGACGCCAGGAAGCCGATCGACAGCATGAGGGTGAACGAATCGGGGCCGATGAAGCCGATCGTGTAGGCCGCGAGCGCGCCGCCGACGCCGCCGAGCATCGATCCCGTGCCGAACACGACGACCTTGAGGTGGTTCACGTCCACGCCCATCGACGAGGCCGCCAGCTCGCCCCCGCGGATGCCGGCGAGCGCCCGCCCGGTGCTGCCGGCGACGAAGTTGCGCACCGCCCAGAAGACCACGATGGCGAACAGCAGCACGAAGTAGTAGAGCCACGCGTCCTGGCCCAGCGTGAACCATGCGGGCGGGTCCGGCTTGTCGAAGGTCAGGCCGGCGGCCCCGCCGGTGTACGACTTGAAATGCTTGACCAGCGGCACGACCGACACCGCGAGGATCAGCGTGATGAGCGCCAGGTACAGGCCGCGCAGACGCTTGGCCGGGAATCCCGCGAGATAGCCGGCGCCGAAGCAGACGAGCGCGGCGATGCACACGGAAAGCGGCGGGTTCACGCCCAGCAGCGTATGCGTGAGGATGGCCGTGTACGCGCCCAGCGCGAAAAACATGTTGTGGCCCAGCGAGACCTGGCCCACGTAGCCGGTGATCAGGTTCAGGCCCAGCGCCGCGATCGCATAGGTGAGCACGCCGGTGAACTGGAACGTGCGGTAGCCGGGGAAGACCAGCGGCACCAGGAACAGCAGCGCCGCGAACGCGAGCCAGCCGAGGGTCGACGTCCTGCGCACGGGCCGGGGGCCGGCCACGGCCGGCGCGGGGAGAATGCTTACCTTGTTCATACGCGCACCATCACGGTACTGCCGAAGAGACCTTCGGGCTTGACGATCAGAACCGCCACGATCAGCAGCAGCGGCAGGAGGATCTGCAGGTCGGCGCCCAGCCACGGCAGGTAGGCCATGGACAGCGACTGGGAGATGCCGACCACGGCGCCGCCGACCACGGCGCCGCGATAGCTCGTGAGGCCGCCGACCACGGCCGCCGCGAACGCATAGATGATGATCGAGCCCATCATGTTCGGGTCGATCGTGACGCGCGGCGCGACCAGCAATCCCGAGACCGCGCCCAGCACGGCCGCGAGGCCCCAGCCGATGGCCATCATCGCGGTGAAGGGAATCCCGACGAGCTTGGCCGAGGAGCCGTTGGAGGCGGCGGCGCGCAGCGCCATGCCCAGCCGTGTCTTCTGGAACAGCAGGAACATGCCCACGGAGATCGCCACCAGCACGGCGACCGTGCCGAGCAGCTCGACACTGACGCGGAACGAGCCGATCGAGAAATATTTCTCGGGGAAAGGCGAGTCGAGCGGCATCTGCATGAAGCCCCAGGTCGCGCCGCTGAGGCTGTTGAACGCGAGGAAGAGGCCCAGCGTGACGATGATGATGGTGAGCTCGTCCTTGTTCTGCACCGGCCGCACGAAGATCAGGTAGGTAGCCATGCCCACGAACAGCGAGACGACGATCGCCACCACGATCGCCCAGCCCAGGGGCAGGCCCCAGGCCACGCACTGCCAGGCGACGTAGGCCGACACCGTGGCCATCTCGCCCTGCGCGAAATTGGCGATGTTGGTGGTGCGATAGATCAGCACCAGCGCGAGGCCCAGCGACGCGTAGATCGCCCCGTCGCCGATGCCGTTGATGATCTGCTGGAGGAAATACTGCATGTGTGTCCCTCTCGTTGGCGTCTCGTTAGTGTCTCAGTGACCCAGGTAGGCGGCACGGATGCTGTCGTTGGCGGCGACCTCCGCCGCGCTGCCCGACAGCACCACCCGGCCGATCTCGAGGACGTAGGCGCGATGCGCGATCTCGAGCGCGAGATTGGCGTTCTGCTCGACGATCAGCATCGAGGTGCCGAGCGTCCGGTTGACCGTCTGCAGCGCGGCGAACAGGTGGTCGATGATGACCGGCGCGAGGCCCAGCGACGGCTCGTCGAGCAGCATCACGCGCGGCTTGAGCATCAGCGCCCGGCTCACCGCCAGCATCTGCTGCTCGCCGCCGGACAGGCTGCCCGCCTTCTGCTTGTGGCGCTCGCGCAGGCGCGGGAAGAGCGTATACATCTGCTCGATGTCGGCGTCGATGCCGCCCTTGTCCTTGCGGCGGTAGGCGCCGACCTGCAGGTTGTCCTCCACGGTCAGGTCGGCGAACGTGCCGCGCCCCTCCATCGCGTGCGCGACGCCCATGCGCGCGATGCGGTCGGGCCCCATGCCCTTGAGCGGCTTGCCGTCGAGCAGCACCTGGCCTTCGCGCTTGATCATGCCGCTGATCGACTTGAGCGTGGTGGTCTTGCCGGCGCCGTTGGCGCCGAGCAGCACCACGATGCTGCCCTCGGGCACCGCCAGGTCGACCCCGTGCAGCACCGCCGTCCTGCCGTAGCCCGCGGCCAGGCCCTTGATCTCAAGAACGTCCACGCTTCTTCCCCAGGTAGGCTTCGATCACGCGCGGGTCGGACTTCACGGCCTGCGGCTTGCCCTCGGCGATCTTGTTGCCGAAATCGAGCACCACGATGTCGTCGGAGATGTTCATCACCATGCCCATGTGGTGCTCGACCAGCAGGATGGTCACGTCGAAGTCCTGCCGCACCCGCAGCAGCGTCTGCGCGAGCTCGTCCACCTCGGAATGCGAGAGCCCGCCCGCGGGCTCGTCGAGCATCAGGAACGACGGGTTGGCGGCCAGCGCGCGCGCCAGTTCGATGCGCTTGAGCGTCGGATAAGGCAGGCTGTCGACGCGCTCGTCGTGAAGATGGTCCAGCCCCAGCCGTTCCAGCAGCAGCATGGCGTCGCGCCGCAAGGCGATCTCCTCGGCGCGCCGCGACACCGGCACGCACGGCGCCATGAACAGGCGGGTGCGGCCGTGGTGGTAGCCGCCCAGCATGACGTTTTCAAGCACCGTCAGGCTGTTGATCAGCGCGAGGTTCTGGAACGTGCGGGCGATGCCCCGCCTGGCCATGTCCTTGGACTTCAGCCCCGTGATGTCCTCGCCGTCGAACAGGATGCGCCCCGACGACGGGTTGTAGAGGCGGCTGACGCAGTTGAACAGGCTGGTCTTGCCCGCGCCGTTCGGACCGATCAGGCCGCAGATCACGTTCCGGCGAACCTCGAACGTCAGCTCGTTGATCGCGACGATGCCGCCGAACCGCAGCGACAGCTTGTCGATCGCGAGCTTCGGCGAAGCCGTCGCCGGCAACGCCTCGACGGTCTCCGGCGGCAGCGCCATCAACACGGCGCTCATGCCCGGACGGCCTCGCCCGGCTTCGGCTGCCGGGGCGCGCTGCCCAGCCCGAGCTCCTGCTGCGCCTGCTGCGCCATGACCGACATGTCGGCACCCGGCGCGGCCGCGCGCAGCGACTGCGCGCACGAGGCCGCCACGCTGCGCGAGACCGTGCCCTTCGCGCCCATCGCGTCGTAGAGCGACATCGCCACGCGCACGTCCTTCTCGAGCAGCTGCATGGTGAAGCCGCAGGCGAACTTGCGGTCGACGATCTGGGGCTGCCAGTGCGTCATGGACACCCAGTTCTGGCCGCTCGAGGCGTTGACGACCTTGAGCATGGTCGCCGGGTCCAGCCCGAACTTCTCGCCGACCGCGAAGGCCTCGCTGTTGACCGCGAGCGCGGTGGCCGACATCAGGTTGTTCAGTGCCTTGACCGCGTGGCCGGCGCCGACCCTGCCGACGTGGAACACGTTCGGCCCCATCTTCAGCAGCAGCGGGCGGGCCGCTTCGTAGTCGGCGGCGTCGCCGCCCACCATGATCGCGAGCGTGCCCTTCTCCGCGCCGATGGCGCCGCCCGAGACCGGCGCGTCGATGAAGCGCAGGCCGCGGCGCTTCGCCTCTTCGGCGTTCGCGACCGAGTTGGTCGGCGCCGACGAGCTCATGTCGATGATCAGGGCGCCCGGCTTGAGCGCGTCGAACAGGCCCTTGCCGCCCTCGCCGCGCAGGACGGCGTCGACCACCTGGCTGGTGGGCAGCATCAGGATCACCGCGTCCGCCGCGGCCATGTCGGCCACCGTCGCCACCCTGCCGCCGACCGCTTCGGCCGCCGCCGCGGCCGCGGCCGCGTTGGCGTCGCTGACCAGCAGCGTGGCCGAGCCCTTGAGATGCCGGACCATGCGGTGGCCCATCGTGCCGAGACCGATGAAGCCGACCGTGGCGAACGCGTGTTCTTTCACTTGTGTCATTTCAAATCGCTCCTCTGTGCTGCGCTGTGCTGTGCTGTGCTGTGCTGTCTTGGGGTTGGGATCAGTTCGACTTGGCGCGCGGTTCCCACGCGGGCGTGCGGCCCTCGTAGTTGAGAACGCCGCCGACCGGCACGAACTTCACGCCGTCGAACTGGGCGATCTGCACGGACTCGATCGGGTAGCCGTCGGCCGTCCCCTTGGTGTTCAGCCTGATGCCTTCGAGCAGGATCGGCACCTTGACGTTGTCCAGGCTGCGGATGGACGCCATGAAGGCGTCGCGCGTCGGCGTCTTCATCCGCTCCAGCACGGCCTTCGTGGCCATGCAGTCGTACCAGCCCATCGTCGCGTTCTGGTCCGCCACGTTCGCGCCCGGCGCGTACTGCTTGAGCTTGGTGAGGTAGGTCTTCATGTCCTCGTCGTTCGCGAACGCCGGGTTGGTCGCGTCCTTGATGTAGAGGCCGCTGTAGATGCCCTTGGAGATGTCGGCGCCGGCGGGCACCAGCGTGCCGCCGATGCTGGCGCCCACGTTCCAGACGATGTGCACCGGCTTCCAGTTGATGGCGGCGGTCTGCTTGATGGCCTGCACGACGAACTTCGGCGTGGTCGCCTCGACGAAGACGTCGGCACCCGACTCCTTCAGGCGGCTGATCTTCGCATTGATGGTCGGCTCGCTGTAGCTGTGCTCCTCGTGGGCCACGATGTTCAGGCCGAGCGCCTTGGCGGTCTTGACGAAGGTGTCGGCGAAGAAGGGGCCGCCGCTGTCGTCGTTGATCAGCGCGATCTTGGCGTTCGGCCACTTCTGCTTGATGAACTCCGCGTACATGGCCGCCTCGGTGTTGTACGAGAGATAGCCGAGCATGGTCCAGGGGAACTTCTCGACCTCCGCCCTCGCGCCGAACATCGGGCCGCCCGAGCCGATGAAGGCCTGCGGTATCTTCTCGGCGTTGTAGTACGAGCGCGTTCCGAGGTTGGCGCCGGTGCCGTTGTTGCCGATCACGGCGAAGACCTTCGACTGCTCCACGAAGCGGCGCGCGTTCTGCAGCGCGCGGGCCGGCTCCATGGCGTCGTCGAGCGTCTCGATCTTGATCTTGCGCGTCTTGCCGTCGCCGACCTTGACGCCGCCCTGCTCGGCGTTGAGGTAATCGAAGCAGCCCTTGACCCCCACGCCGATGGCGCCGTAGGCGGCATTGGGGCCGGACTGCGCCACGGAGACCCCGAACACGATCTCGGAGTCGGAGATGCCCGCGTCGGCCGCGCGCGCCGCGGCCGACCAGGCAATGAGCGCGGACGCCACCGCGCAGAACATGAGGCGACGGCCCGAAGGGCTTCGACAAGGGCTCCGACCATAGATCATTCGCTGTCTCCTAGTTGTTGTGTTGAGAGCTCCGCCCTCAATCGGCCGGCGCTGCGACGTGTGTGGTTGGTCATCGCCAAGTCTTTTTACACGTCACCTCCGTATATTTATAGAATCTATCTGAATTCAGAAAAGCGCCTTAGGGATATTCCCGTAGCTGCACCGCCGCAAAATTCCGGTGCCGGCGGACGGCCGGGGCGCTGGAACCGACATCGGCAGCACAACCAGGAGGCAGGATCGATGGCAAATGAAAACGGGGCCGACGCGGCACCGGCAACGCAGGCGCCCGCGCTGGCGTCCAACGCCGTGAGCGATGCGCTGCGCGCGCGCTTCGGCGTCGAGGGCGAATGGTCGTTCGGGATCACCTTCCGCGCGCGATGGAGCGAAACCGATGCCTACCAGCACGTCAGCAACCGCACGCACTTCGTCTGGTTCGAGGAAACCCGCAACCGCTACCTGGAAGCCGCCGGCTATCCCCTGACCGGGCCGGACACGCCCGGGCCAGTCATCCGCGAGACGACCTGCACCTACGAGCAGCCCATCTCGCTTGGCGACGAAGTGCTCGTGACCTGCCGCACCGCGTGGGTCGGCCGAACGAGCCTGCGGATGGACTACGCGGTGTGGCACCGCGGCCTGGCCGCGACCGCGCATACCATCGTGGTCTGGTATCGCAACACCACCCGGGAACGTTTGCCGGTGCCGCCGGCACTGATTGCCTACATGGAAAAACTCGACGGCACGACGCGGCGCTGAGGCCGCGGATGCGCATCCGCCGGGCGAGAGCGTGTCCGCACATTCCCGGCAGGATGCGGCTTGACGCGCCGATGTGGAAAAAAGCACATCGGGAGCCGCGTCGCGCCACGCCGGCAAGATCCCCGGGGCCGCGAGCGCCCCGCCGGCCGCCGGGCGGCCCCGCTCATTTTCCGCTCATTGTCATGAACCACACTGCCGTTGTGGAGGCAGCGCGCGCCGATGCGATCAAAGCCCGGTCGCCGGTCCGCCGCCTTCCCGATACGCTCTGGAGACCATCATGACCAAGATTGCCCGGCTGCTCGAGAAGCTTCACGTCACCTGCCGCTTCGCGGAAAGCTACGGACAACCGGCGATGACCTCGCGCCTCACTTTGCCGCTTTGCGAAGCATGATTTCACGAGCGACTTCGGTGACCAGTTCACGCAACCACTGGTGCGCAGCATCATGGCGGTAGCGGACATGCCACGCCATATCCACCGGGAATGCCCCCAGGTCCACTGGCGCGGCCAGTATCTTCAGCCGGGCATCGCTTGCGAGATGGCGACAGATCAGCGCAGGTAGCGTCGCGCAATAGTCTGTCGCGGCAACAAGTTCCGGAACCGCCATGAAGTGCGTGACGGATATCGCTACCTCACGGCGAAGGCCCTGGCGCTGAAGCGTCTGGAACAGACCCGCGCGCAGGCGGCCGGGTGGCAGCACATTGACGTGCTTGAGCTGCTCGTACTGTTGCCTGGACATTCGCTTGTGTACATGCGGATGGTCGGCGCGCACGACGCAGGCGATGCCGTCTTCCATCAGGGGCTGCACCACGAGGTTGTCAGGCGGGTCGACAATGCGGCCCAGCACCATCGCGGTAGCGCCGGAACCCACGCCGGTCTCGGCCAGGTCCGTGCCAAACGGCACCAGCCGCAGCCGAATTCCCGGTGCCCGCTCGCTCAACCGCGTGACGATTCCAGGCAACAACACGAACTCGACGTAGCTGCTCGGCGCCAGTATGAACAGACGCTCCGCCTGCTTCGGGTCGAAGCCCTGCTGGCCCAGTACCAGCTCGTCGAGCTGGCCGATCGCGGCGGCGATGCCGGGCGCCAGCGCTTCGGCTTTCTCCGTTGGCTGCATGCCGTACCGTTCGCGAATGAACAGGGGGTCCTGCAACAAATCCCGCAGTCTCGCCAGGGCATTGGACAGCGCCGGTTGCGTCATCCCCAGCCGCTCGGCCGCACGCGTGACGCTTCGCTCCTCCATGAGCGTCAGGAATACGGGTAAGAGATTCAGGTCGTAGCGCATCCAGATATATTGTCAGGAAAATATCTGGAATCCAATAAATAAATTGGATGAATGAAAAGGCAGTGCACATACTCCATTGCACAGAGAGGTTGCCTCCCCTGCCTGACAGACAGGCGGCAGCACCCTTTCCACACTGCATCCGCACACAGCCACTGGAGTCGCCATGTCTTCCGAATCGCTTTTTACCCCCTTCCGCCTGGGCGCCATCGACGTCCGCAACCGCATCGCCATGGCGCCGCTGACCCGGTCGCGCGCAGGCATGGACGGTGTCCAGACGCCGCTGGCCGTCGACTACTACGGACAGCGAGCGTCGGCGGGCCTGATCATCACCGAGGCAACCAACATCTCGCGCCAGGGTCGTGGCTACGCTTACACGCCCGGCATCTACACCGATGCGCATGTGGATGCCTGGGCACCCGTGACCGACGCGGTCCATGCGGCGGGCGGCCGCATCGTGATGCAGTTGTGGCATGTGGGCCGCATGTCGCATGTCAGCCTGCAGGAAGGCGGCGCCGCGCCGGTAGCGCCGTCCGCCATCCAGGCTGGCGGCAACGTCTTTACCGAAGCCGGACACCTGCCGCCGTCGATGCCGCGGGCACTTGCCACCGAGGAGATCGCCGGCATCGTGGAAGACTACCGAAGCGCCGCGCGCCGCGCGAAGGCCGCCGGGTTCGATGGCGTGGAAGTACACGCAGCCAACGGCTACCTGCTGGAGCAATTCCTGCGCGACAGCACAAACCACCGCGAAGACCGCTACGGCGGCTCCATTGAAAACCGCGCACGCCTGTCGCTGGAAGTGGTGGAAGCTGTCGCCGGGGTCTGGGGCGCCGATCGCGTCGGGCTTCGCCTCTCACCCTTCTCGACCGCGGTAGGAGACACGCCACTGGACAGCACGCCGATGGAAACACACGGCTACCTGGCTCGCCGGCTCGGCGAGATGGGACTGGCATACCTCCATGCCGTCGAGGGGCAGTTGCACGGCGGCAACGGCGCCGCAACGTTCGACGTGCAAGCCCTGCGCGCAGCCTTTGGCGGCGCCTACATTGCCAACAATGGATACGACCGGCACCGCGCCCTGAACGCCACCGCTTCCGGTCACGCGGACATGATCGCCTTCGGCAAGCCCTTCATCGGAAATCCCGACCTCGTTGAGCGGCTGCGGTCGGACGTGCCTCTACATGAGGCACCGGCGGCTACCTTCTTTGGCGGCGGCGCCGAGGGGTACACCGAACTGGTCCGAGCCTAGGGCTGGCACGAGACTGGCCGGTGGGGGCTGATTGCCTCGGCCGGCCAGTGGAAAAGTCACAAGATCGGCGCGCAATGCATCCTGCCGTCCTTCCTTGGCATGGAGAATCGCCACGCCACGAATTTCGCGCATGACTACCCGTTCCTGAAAATGGTTGCTCAAGGCGGCAAGCCGCTGACCGCCGGTTGCCGCCTGTTTCGTCGACTTACTCGCTACGGTCGTACGAGAACTGGATGCCCGGCGTGCCGCCCGTTTCGATGAACAGGTTCATGAACGCGGGGACGGTCTCGCTGCGCTTCCAGTCCCGTTGCAGCTCGCAGAACAGCTGCACGGTAGAAATGAGCTTGCCGCCGGCCTGCTCGATGCGTCGCAGTGCGGCTTCATGCGCGGCCACGGATGTGCCACCCACGGCATCCACCGGCACATAGACCTCGTAGCCCTCGGCCAGCGCGTCCAGCGCCGGGAACGTCAGGCATGCCTCGGTCCAGAGCGCAGTCATGATGAGCTTTTTGCGGCCGGTTTCCTGAACCGCTTTCCGGAATTCCACGTCCTCCCAGCTGTTGATGCTGGTGCGATCGTAGGTCGGATAGTCGCCCAACACCTTGCGGATATGGGATACCGGCGGCCTGTTGAGACCGGTTTGCACGTTGACCGTGGAATGCACGATCGGCAGGCCGTAAGCGATGGCTGCCTTAGCGCAGCCAACGATATTGTTCAGCATCAGTTGCCGATCCATCGAGGCAATCGAGTTCACCTGCACCGGTTGATAGTCGATGATGATGAAGGTCGAGTTTTGCGGTGTCAGCAGTTGATCCGCCTTCGGGTCACGAATAGATTCGCTGGCCATGATTACATCCTTTCTTTGACAGGTGCCCGCCATTGTTCCGGCGCGGGAGGCAACTCCGGGCAGGCAGGGGCGGTGCGGGCAGGATGGCCGTCCCCATTCTGGAAAGAAGCCGGTCTTGCCCTGCAAGACCGGGATGAACGTCAAGTGGCCTGAACGAAGCGGCCGCTTTTGAAGTCGTCGAACGCCTGGATGAGTTCCGCGCCGGTGTTCATCACGAACGGCCCATGACCCGCTATCGGCTCGTCGATCGGCTCGCCAGTCAGTACCAGCACCATCGCGTCGCCATCGGCGTGAATGGCCACGTTGCTACCCTCGCGGCTCAGCAACACCATTTCCGCCTCACGAGCCTCCTGGCTGCCGTTGAGGGTGACGTGTCCGGCCAGCACCACCAGCATGGCCGTGTGTCGCTCGGGCAGTGCGATCGTCAGATCGTTATTGCCGGACAGGCGCAGATCCCACATGTTGATGGGCGTAAACGTCTTGGCTGGTCCCTTCGCGCCGAGCAGTTCGCCGGCGATCACTCGCCCCTTGCCGCTACCGTTGGGCAGATCGACGACGGGAATGTCGGCCGAGACGATGCCCTGATAGCCGCCAGGCGTCGTCTTGTCCTTGGCCGGCAGGTTCACCCAGAGCTGGATCATGCGGAACGGGCCGCCAGTCTTGGCGAACGCCGGTGAGTGATACTCTTCATGCAAGATGCCGGCGCCGGCAGTCATCCACTGAACGTCGCCGGGACCGATGACCCCGCCATTGCCGGCGGAATCCTTGTGTTCTACCTGCCCGTCATAGACGATGGTTACCGTCTCGAACCCGCGATGCGGATGCTGACCCACACCACGACGCTTCGTCGTCGGTTCGAAGTAGTGCGGCCCCGCGTAGTCGAGGAGCAGGAACGGACTGATGTGCTGGCCGAGATCGTTGTACGAAAACACTGAGCGGACCGGAAAACCGTCGCCCACCCAGTGGCCGCGATTGTTGCCGTAACGGCCAAGAATTGCCTTGCTCATGATCATTTCCCGTGACAGCAGTAGTAATTACCGCTTCCTGCCATTGAAAATAGCAGCGCAACGATCGATCAGGAAGATTGCAATTTCCTACGCTCCGTCCTAATAATGGGACGATGCAAGACCTCAACGACCTCTATCACTTCGTGCAGGTGGTCGACCACGGCGGCTTTGCCGCTGCGGCTCGCGCCACGGGCATGCAGAAATCCAAGCTTAGTCGGCGCATTCTGCAGTTGGAAGAAAGGCTGGGCGTGCGCCTGCTCAACCGCTCCTCGCGCCGGTTTTCGGTGACGGAGATTGGCCGCGAATACTACGATCGTTGTGTCGCCATGCTGGTGGAGGCCGAAGCGGCCGATCAGGTAATCGCGCAGGTAAAGGCCGACCCGCGCGGCATCATCCGCGTAAGTTGTCCTGTGGCGCTGATCAACTTCCAGTTCGGCGAGTTATTCGCGCGCTTCCTTACCGCTTACCCGGCCGTGCAAATCTATCTTGAAAGCACGAACCGGCGCGTCGATGTGATCGCCGAAGGGTTCGACATCGCCATCCGCGTGCGCTTCCCGCCGCTCGAGCCGTCCGAGCTGGTCATGCGCAGGCTCGACACCAGTACGCAATGTCTGGTAGCCAGTCCCGCGCTGCAGGCGGTACGCGCCATCACCTCGCCCGCCGACTTGCACCATTCGCCCAGCATGACCCTCGGGCCGCCGCGGCGGGACTATCAATGGCAGCTCGAACACGCCGACGGTCAGACGGCAAACGTCACTCATGTGCCACGTCTGGTCAGCGATGACATGGCGGCCCTGCGCGATGCGGCCATCGCCGGCGTAGGGGTTGTTGCGCTGCCGACGATGATGGTGTGGCGACAGGTCGAAGCGGGACAGCTCGTCCACATTCTGCCCGACTGGCGGCCACCGGCCGGCATCGTTCATGCCGTGTTTCCTTCACGGCGAGGGCTGCTGCCCTCCATCCGGACGCTGCTCGAATTCCTGGCGGCCGAATGCGACGAAGCGCGCCGCCGGGCCGTTGTGTAAGGCGCGTGATGCAGCGCAGGGAGCGAGCCTGTCTTGCTTGCGACGAAAGCAGGCTTGACGGTAGCAGCAAGTATTGGGTCCCTGCAAACGGCATTTATCGAACACTTCGCAAGCGCCAGTTATTGGGGCGAATTCATCCCTCCGAGCCATCGTGAGCAAGTGAGCAACGGCTGCAACTGGCCGCACGGAGACGTTGCCACTGCGCGGCGCGCAGCAGTGACAGGACACAGGCGGCCGCCCGATCGGGCGTGCCAGCGGAAAGGAATTGAAAGCCGCTCGAACCGGCTCTCTCCGGTGACACTTTCATTCCGCGTTGCCAAAAGCCTTACCCGGCGAGGATTGCGGGGATCCTGGAATGCCGCGTACACGCGAGTCGACACAATGGCCCTCGCAATGGCGACAATGCTGGTTCGGCAACCGGATCAGCCTGGCGAGTTGTGAAGGGGAATGTGACCCTTTCAGACGCCCCCCACCGATTTCCCCTGATCCACTGGCAATTCGCTCGCCACGCCGCGGCCGCGCCTGTGCCCTCCCCTGGCCAACGTCAGCAATTCCATCTCCGGATACATCCGATCGATCTCCGCGATGTCCTGGAAGGTCTCCTCGACGATCCAGTCCCGCAGCCTGGCTACGGTCGGACGCGGCGTGGCCGTGGCCTGCTGCACCAGGTAGCAGTGCCGCTCCGTGACATGGGCCTGGCGGATGGCCGGTACCAGGGTTCCCAGCCGCATCCAGTGCGAGACCACGTTGAGCCATCCTGGCGCGATGCCCTGGCCCAGCATTGCGGTCTGGATCACGATCGAATAGTCGGAGAAGTTCAGGCTGTACAGGTCGAGATCGCGTTTCCGCAGGCCGGGGAACAGGTTCGGCCAGTCGCGAAAGCTGTCGGTCAGGTTGATGATGATGTCGCTGCCGTGCGTGGAATCGTCGCGGTAGGCCGGGGTGCTGATCGGAAGAATGATTTCCGGCATCAGCAGCGCGCCGTTCTGCGGGGTCTCGCCAGCGGTAAAGAAGCGCACGCCCAGATCCACGTCATGCATCGGCCCTCCCACCTTGCCTGAAATCAGCTGAAAGCGCAGGTCGACGCCGGGAAAGTCCCGCCGCAGCTTTTCCATGCGCGGCATCATCCAGTGCGTCGTGAAGGCGGTCGACACCGACAGCGTGATGGTCTCCATGCCCGTGGCCCGCGCCTCGATTTCGCTGATCGAGGCTTCGATGCCATTGAAGCCCTCGGTAATGGCTCTGTGCAGCAGGCGGCCATCGTCGGTCAGTTCGATGCCGCCCCGGACCCGCTTGTACAAGGGCACGCCCATGCGCTCTTCCATGCGCGCCATCATGCGGCTGACCGCGGGCTGGCTGACGTAAAGCTCGGCCGCCGCCTTGGTCAGGCTGCCGCAGCGGCCAGCCGCCTCGAAAACGAACAGCGCATTGGCGCTCGGCAGTTTGCGGCGGAAATTGGCCATAACTTCAGATTATATTTGACCCAACAATTGGGAAGTTGCCCGGAGCCAGCGGCTGTCCCTAAACTCTCCCATCGAACAAGGAATTATGCAGCAAGCGGACTCCCTGCACACGACATGACAGAATCTGCCCTGCCACGGATCCTATTACATTGACACCGTCTTGTCATAACGCGACTCGCCCTTCGACCCCCAGGAGCCACCTGCCATGAATGACCGAAAAACGCTTGAAGACCTGATCGGACCCGCGGAAAGCACGCGCATCATGGATGCGATGCGCCGGGGTTTCACGCGCCGCGACGTCCTCGCCATGTTCGCGGCCGGCGGCATGCAGGCGGCGCTGGCTGGCAGCCTGGCGGGTGCGGCGGTTTCGGCGCATGCGCAGACGCCGCGCCGCGGCGGGCGGATTCGCGTGGCCGGGGACAATGCCGGCGCCTCCGATACGCTCGATCCCGCGCGCCAGTCGAACAAGGTCGACTATTGTCGCTGCAATATGCTCTACAACGGCCTGACCTGGCTGGATGCGACGCTGACGCCGCAGCCGGCGCTGGCGGAGTCGTTCTCGACGAAGGATGCGAAGACCTGGGTGTTTGCCTTGCGCAAGGGCGTCACCTTCCATGACGGCAAGCCGCTCGCGCCCGCCGACGTGGTGTTCTCGCTGATGCGCCACAAGGACCCCGCCACGGCGTCCAAGGCCAAGGCGCTGGCCGACCAGATCGAGACCGTGACCGCCACCGGCCCGAGCGAGGTGACGGTGGTATTGTCCGCCCCGAACGCCGACCTGCCGGTGATCCTCGGCACGTTCCATTTCCATATCGTGAAGAGCGGCACCACCGACTTCAATACCGGGATCGGCACGGGCCCGTTCAAGCTCAAGGAGTTCAGGCCCGGCATCCGCTCGGTGGTGGTGCGCAATGAAAGCTACTGGAAGTCCGGCAAACCGTACCTGGACGAGATCGAGTTCGTCGGCATCGGCGACGAGGGCGCGCGCGTCAACGCGCTGCTGTCGGGCGACCTGGACCTGGTCACGACGATCAACCCGCGCTCGGTCGCGCGCGTCAAGGGGTCGCCGGCACATACCGTGTTCGTCACGCAGTCGGGCCAGTACACCGACCTGATCGTGCGCCGCGACGTCGGTCCGGGCACCAACCCGGACTTCGTGATGGGCATGAAGCTGCTGCAAGACCGCGAGCTGATGAAGAAGTCGATCGCGCTCGGTTATGCGCTGACCGGCAATGACCAGCCGATCGACCCGACCAACCGCTTCTATTTCGACGGCCTGCCGCAACGGCAGTTCGATCCCGAAAAGGCGAAGTTCTACCTGAAGAAGGCGAACCTTGGCAGTGCGAGCATTCCGGTAGTGGCATCGCCGGCGGCCATGTACTCCGTCGATATCGCGCAGGTGCTGCAGCAGTCCGCGCGCCAGGCGGGGGTCAATCTCGACGTCAAGCGCATGCCGGCGGACGGCTACTGGTCCAATCACTGGCTCAGCAGCCCGGTGGGCTTCGGCTCCATCGTGCCGCGCCCGAACGCCGACACTCTCCTCACGCAGTTCTTCAAGTCGGACGCGACCTGGAACGAGTCGCGCTGGAAGGACCCGAAGTTCGACTCGCTGCTGACCGCCGCGCGCGCCGAGACGGACCTCGCCAGGCGCAAGCAGATGTACGCCGACATGCAGACGATGATCCACAAGGACTCGGGCATCGGCATTCCGCTGTTCCTTGCCACGATCGATGGCCACAGCAAGAAGCTCAACGGCCTGTCGCCGATCCCGCTGGGCGGCATGATGGGCTACGCCTTCGCCGAGAACGTCTGGCTCGAAGGGTGAGCTAGCGCCCGCAGCCCGCCTGCCCCCCTGTTTTTCCATACCGCGGCCGCATGCAAGTGCGGCCAGGGACCCCCTGTATCCGCTTTTTCTTTTTAAGCTCCTTTTTCCATAGAGAGGCACCTCATGGCACTACGTGATTTCAAGGTACTGACGTTCGACGTGGTTGGCACGCTGATCGATTTCGAAGGCGGCATGCTCGACTATTTCCATAGCGCCGTGCCCGGCAGCCCGATCACCGACGAAGCATTCCTCGCGGCTTACCGGCGCGCGCGCGCCGGCGACAAGACGATGTGGTATCCGGACGACCTGGAGCGCTGCTGGCACCTGATGGCGGCCGACCTCGGCTTTCCCGACTCCGACGAGCTGGCGCGCGGGCTGCGCGACTCGGTCGTGAACTGGAAGCCGTTCCCCGACTCGGTGCAGGCCCTGAAGCGGCTGCGCAAGCATTTCAAGCTGGTGGCCATGACCAATGCGCAGCGCTGGGCGCTGACGCACTTCGAGAAGGCGCTCGACTTCCCGTTCGACGACAGCAACACCTGCGATGACGCCCTGTCCGAGAAGCCCGACCCTCAGTACTTCGCCTATGCACGCGGCCGCTATGACGCGATCTGGGGTCTCAAGCAAGCCGACAATCTGCATGTCGCGCAGAGCCAGTACCACGACATCGGCGTGGCGCGGCAACTCGGCCTGAAGACCTGCTGGATCGAACGGCGCCATGCGCAGCCGGGATTCGGCGGCACCATGGAAGTGCCGCAGATCACCACGCCCGACTACCACTTCCATTCGCTGTCGCAACTGGCCGATGCCGTCGAGGCCAACGCCTAGGAAATCGCTTCAGGAAGATCCTGGCGCCGTGGCGCGGCACGGCAAGTACCCCTTGCGCTGTCCGCGGCCGCGCGGCTGGCCAGGACCGCTTCGCTTCATGTCGAAACAGCTTCCTGGTCCTCTCAACTCCCCGGCCGCGCCGTCAAGACGGGCGGCCTCAGCGCTTGCCTCATCATGCCCATCACCATCATCCCGAACTCCGTGCACTGCAACGACCTGGTCGACGACGGCCCGGTCGGACGACCGCTGAGCCAGCCTCCGTGCCGCACCAGCAGCCTGCGGGTCGCCCTGGAAGGCGCGGGCGACAACCGGACCGGCCTGTGGGAATGCACGCCCGGCTCCTATGAACGGCAGGTGCCGGAGGCCGAGGTCATGCATATCCTGGCCGGCTCCTGCGTGTTCACGCCAAGCGGCGGCGAGCCGTTGCGCATCAAGGCGGGCGACACGCTGTTCTTTCCCGCCAACACGACCGGCAAGTGGGAAATCCATGAGCCGCTGCGCAAGGTGTTTGTGATCCTGAAGTAAGGCGCCAGCCAAGGATGCGGACCGCGGCCAGGCCCGGTCCCGCAGAATCTGCGTTCCAGCCCCGCCAGTTTGCAATTCGCTATGGCGCAGCTCGGTCAAAACAGCGGCATGCGCGTCGGCATCGCCACTATGCTAGCCAGCATGAGCCCGATCGCCGCATCCACCCACTCTTCGCGAGCCCGGCCGGCAAGCGCCGTTGCGGCCAGCACGCAGCATCCGCGCCTGGGCATGGTGCTGGCCTATATCCACCAGCATCTGGGCGAGCCGCTGCCGTTGCGCAAGCTGGCCGCAGTCGTGGGGCTGAGCGTGGGCCGCTTCGTGACGGTCTTCAGGCAGACGGTCGGCATGACGCCGCACCGGTATATCAGCCTGAAACGGATCCGCCATGCGCAGGCCCTGCTCCGGCAGGGGCTCTCCCCGTCGTTGGCCGCGCACGAGTGCGGGTTCTATGACCAAAGCCATCTCTGCCGCTGCATGAAAAGCGCGTGTGGCATGACGCCCAGCGAATTCCAGCTCACCGGCCAGGACACCGACCGGCGCAAGCCGTCGTCCCTCGGTGCCGAAGCCTTCCCCAGCGTCCCGTGAGAGCCGGGCGATGCGTCTGAAAGACTTCAACGTCCTGATTGCCGAACGGCGCCTCCGGCCCCGGGGGGGCGCAACCGTCCGCGCGCCCGGGCGCATGTCTGGCGTCGTCGGCCGACGCTAGCCCTCCGATGTAAACAGCCGCTCGATCGGATAGTGCGTCTTGATGAACGGCGACTTGATGACGATGAAGCTGAAGTACTTCTCGATGCCGATCTTGCGGTCGAGCAGGCTCTCCATCAGTTCCTGGTAGTGGTTGACGCCACGCGTGATGAACTTGAGCAGGTAGTCGTAGCCACCGCTGACCAGATGGCATTCGACGATCTCGTCCACGTCCGCCACGGCCTTCTCGAAGCGCACGAAGTCTTCGCGGTGATGGTCTTCCAGCGTAATCTCGGTGAACACCGTCAGGACGTCGCCGAGCTTGTCCATGCAGATCCGCGCGCCGTATCCGGTGATGTAGCCCGCCTGCTCGAGCCGCTTGACGCGCAGCAGGCAAGGGCTGGCCGACAGCCCGACGGCGTCGGCAAGGTCCACGTTGGTCATGCGCCCGTTCTTCTGCAGGTGCGCCAGGATGCGAAGATCCAATCGGTCGAGTTTGACGGCCACGGACATGGTCCTTTGTCGCTTGTGAGTCACGCGGTATTTTCCACGCTGCCGGGCACCTGTGCAATTGGTGCGGACCCGCCTCCGGCAACCCGCGCGGCAGTCTGGCATTTGGCGCTGATCTGGCGCTGATTTGGCGCGGCTCAGTATCCCTTGCCGCGGTCCACCAGCCCGACCAGCGGTTCGCCGTCCCGGTGGCGGCGCAGATTGTCCAGCACGACCCGCGCCGCGGTCTCGGGCTGGGTCATGCTGGCAATGTGGGGCGTCAGCCATACCCGCGGATGACGCCACAGCGCATGGCCGGCCGCCAGCGGCTCGGGGTCGGTGACGTCGAGAATGGCCTCGCCGATCTGCCCCGCATCCAGTGCGGCCAGCAGGTCGGCGTCGCGCAGGTGCTGGCCGCGGCCGACATGCACGAGGCTGGCGCCGCGCGGCAGCGCATCGAACAGGCGCGCGCACAGCATGCCGCGTGTTTCGTCGGTCAGCGGCAGCAGGCAGACCAGGATGTCGGTGCGGCCAAGAAAGGCAGCCAGGCCATCCGCGCCGCTGAACGTGCGCGCGCCGTCGACGGCGCGCGGCGACCGGGCCCAGCCCGCGCAGTCGAAACCGAACAGTTTCAGGCGCGCCAATACCGCTTGCCCGAGCGATCCCAGCCCGAGCACGCCCACGCGCCGGGAGGCGGCAGTGCGTACCTGGATCGGCCGCCATTGCTCGCACGCCTGCTGGCGGCGATAGGCGGGCATGTCGCGGTGCAGCGCGAGCACCGAGAACACGACATATTCGATCATGCCGTCGATGATGCCCGGTTCGACCATGCGTACCAGCGGCACCTCGGCGGGCAAGGCGTCCAGGTCGAACTGATCGATGCCTGCGCCGGTGGAGAACAGCACGCGCAGGTTGGGGAAGCGCTGCGCGATGCCGTCCGGCGGCTCCCAGGCCGCCAGATAGGCCACCTGCGCGGGATCGCCGATGTCGGGCCACAGGCGAAAGTCGATCCCGGGTGCTGCCTGCGCGAACACTTGCGCCCAGATCCTGCCGCGCTCGGGGTCGGCCTTGTAGAGAAACGTTGCCTTCTGATCCATCTGTCGGTCCGGGTCGTGTGTGTGTATCTGATCCGATGCCCTGGTCAACCGGTGGCCAGGTCGGCCAGGGCAAAGGTGGTGAAATCCGGCGAAGCCGGCGCGAACGCGCCTTTCTTCATCGCGCGCATGCCGCCCGCATGCACCAGCCCGAGGTCGCGCAGCCATGCTTCGATCTCCGGGTCCGCCACGGCGTCGATGCGCAGGAAGCGCCCGCCGGCCAGGCCGGCCAGATGCGCGATCATCGCCTTGGCCGGACCGGCGCCGGGCGCGACCACCGGGCCGATCATCGCGCCCCTGCCGAAGCGCCGCAGTATGGCGAAGCCGAGCGGGCCGTCGGCATGATCCAGCACCACCGCGCCCATGGCGTGGGCCAGCCACGCCTCGATCAGGCGACGGCGCCCGGTGCCGCTGGCCGCGTGGTCCATGGCGGCAATGCGTGGAAGATCCTTGTGTCCGGCCGGGCGGAGCCGGCAGCCCCGCGGCAGCGCCATCAGCGGCGCCTGGATGGCCTTGCCTTCGTAAGGGTGCACGTAGCCGCCCAGCGTGAAGCCGAGCCGCCGGCAGAACGCTTCGCTGTCCGTGGGCGCGTGCAGCAGCATGGGGCCATTGCCGGCTCCCGCGGTCAGCGTTTCCATCAGCCGCCGCCCGATGCCCCGGCCCCGCGATGCGGGCGCCACGCTGACCAGCCCGACCGACGCGCCGCGCGGCTCCCACAGCCAGCGCAGGCCAATGCCGGCGATGGTGTCGCCAAGCTGCGCGATACGGCCTTCGCCAAGGGCGAACAGCGTTTCCCAGTCGCTCGCGCGGTAAGGCCAGCGCAAGTGTTCCGACAGCGACAGGGCAGCGGCCAGGTCAGCCGCGACCATGTTGCGCAGATGCACGGGCTTGTCGTCCGACATGAATGTGAGCGGTGCGGGATCCATGAGTGCGCCGGCCTCGCCGAAAGATGAGTGAGCGCCAATGATGCGATGAACGGCGGGACCCGGGATAGGAAAAACTTGCTGTTTCCCGAGCGCACTGAACCGGTGCCACGGCCTAGGGTAATCCCTCGATTTTTTTGGTGCAGATGCACTCGCGCCGGGCACCTGGCACACCATGCCAAACAGACCCCGCGAAACCACAGCATCCACTGTCGCGAAGGCCAATATCCTACAAAGTCCTCGTTGGCCCATGCTTCAATGACACCGTGTTGACGCGCTTCGCCATGTCGCCGCCAGACAAGCGAGCGACAACAGTGCCGCGTCGCCGCCGACGCAAGCCGGGCCGGCATCGCGCAGGACTGCGCGGGCGGTGGCGGGACAGCGAACCCGTATTGCCGTACTGCCGCATTGCCGTATTGCACCCCCTGTTCTCACAATCGATATGAAACTCGAAAGCTACTGGAATGACGGCGTTGCCCGCTTCGCCGGCGCCACCGAACCATTGACGTCGAACGTGGACGTCGCGATTGTCGGCGGCGGCTTCTGCGGCCTGTCCGCCGCGCTGGCGCTGGCGCGGCGCGGCGCGAGCGTGGTGCTGCTGGAGGCGGGCAGCCGTCCGGCCGGAGAGGCTTCCGGCCGCAATGGCGGACATGTCAACAACGGGCTTGCGGTCGACTACGCCACGCTGGCGGCGCGCGTGGGCGCGCAGCAGGCGCGCGACTGGTATCACGCCTATGACGCAGCGGTCGATACCGTCAAGCACGTGATCGACGCCGAGCAGATCGACTGCGACTTCCTGCGTCATGGCAAACTCAAGCTGGCTTCCCGTCCTGGCCACCTGGACGCGCTCGCGCGCAGCTGCGATCTGTTGCGCCGCGACGGTGTCGACCTCGATGTGGAACTGCTCGACGCGGCGCAGACGCGTGTGGAAGTCGCCAGCGAGCGCTATCACGGCGCGCTGCTGTACAAGAAAAGCGGCCAGATGCACATGGGCCGCTTCGCGCTGGGTCTGGCGCAGGCCGCGGCGCGGCATGGCGCGCGCATCTATCTCGACACCCCCGTCCAGCGCCTGCAGCGCGTCGGGTCCGGCCACCGGCATCGCCTGCACACGCCGCACGGCGTATTCGAAGCGGACCAGGTGCTGCTGGCCACCGGCGCGACGCGTCATGGCGGCTATGGCACGTTCGGCTGGATCCGCCGCCGCATCGTGCCGGTCGGCAGCTTCATCCTGGCCACCGAGCCGCTCGGGCGCGAACGCGCACAGGCCTTGCTCGCGGGGCGCCGCACCTACGTGACGACCGCCAATGTCCATCACTATTTCCGCCTGTCGACGGACGACCGGCTGATTTTCGGCGGGCGCGCGCGCTTTGCCGGCTCGAACCCGCAGTCCGACGCCAAGAGCGGGCGGCTTCTGCGCGCGTCGATGCTGGAAGCGTTTCCGCAACTCGCCGACGTCGGCATCGATTACTGCTGGGGCGGTCTGGTCGACATGACGCAAGATCGCCTGCCGCATGCGGGGGAGCGCGACGGGCTGTACTACGCGATGGGTTTCAGCGGGCACGGCACGCAGATGTCCGTGCACATGGGGCAATGCATGGCGCGCGTGATGGCGGGCGAGACCACCGCCAACCCGTGGCGCGCGCGGCAGTGGCCGGCCATTCCGGGGCACGTGGGGCCGCCCTGGTTCCTGCCCGCCGTCGGTCTCTATTTCAGGCTGAAAGACAAGGTGTCCTGAACGCACGCCGCTGCCGCGCGCCGCATGACAGCTTTGCCAGTCCCACTTTCTTCGTCATTCAGGAGCCCTTTGCCATGCCAGCCCCGAAACCGCCGGATGCCCTGATCGGCCCAGCCGGCCACAACAAGCGTCTCATGGGCCTTGCGCCGGTTCCGCTGGGCGGCCCGATGGGTCATTCGCTCGCCGGGCACGCCTGGCGCGCAGCCTGAGCCATCGAAGGAGGAAATATCGTGAACCTCTTCATCTTGCGCCTGCTGGCGCGCCGGATCGGGCTCGCCCTGGTCTCCCTGCTGGCGGTTTCGGCGATCGTCTTCGCGATCACCGCCGTGCTGCCCGGCGACGCCGCGCAGGAACAACTCGGACAGGACGCCACACCGGAAGCCCTGGCTGCCCTGCGCGCCCAGATGGGACTCGACGTGCCGGCACCGCAGCGCTACGCGCACTGGCTCGGCAATCTCGTCAGGGGCGACGCCGGCGAATCGCTGGTCACGCACATGCCGGTCAGCGAGACGATCGGCAGCCGCCTGCCGCTTTCGCTGCTGCTTGCCGGCCTGACCGCGCTGATCTCGGTGCCGGTCGCGCTGACCCTCGGCATTCTCGCCGCCGTCTATCGCGGCACCTGGTTCGATCGGGCCGTGAGCCTGGGTTCGGTCGCGGTGGTCTCGATCCCCGAGTTCCTGGTGGCCACCCTGGCCGTGCTGCTGTTCGCGGTGCAGTTGCGCTGGCTGCCCGCGCTTGCCTATATCGGCAGCGACGATTCCTGGGAAAAGGTGTTGCGCTCGCTGGCGATGCCGGTGCTGAGCCTGTGCTGCGTGATCGTTGCCCAGATGCTGCGCATGACGCGCGCGGCGGTCATCGACCAGCTCAAGGCCCCGTACGTCGAGATGGTCCAGCTCAAGGGCGCTTCCGCCACGAGGATGGTGCTGTTCCACGCCTTGCCCAATGCGGTCGGCCCGATTGCCAACGCCGTGGCGCTCAGCCTGTCATACCTGCTTGGCGGCGTGATCATCGTCGAGACGATCTTCAACTATCCGGGCATCGCCAAGCTGATGGTCGACAGCGTCGCGCAACGCGACATGCCCGTCGTGCAGGTCTGCGCCATGATCTTCTGCGCGGCCTACCTGGTCCTCGTCACGCTGGCCGATGTCTGCGGCATCGTCGCCAACCCGCGTCTGCGTCACCGCTGACACCCTGCCGGAGCCGTTGTCATGTCTACTACTTCCAACACGCATGCGGCAGTCACGCCGCCCGGGGCGCGCCGCCGCCCGGGCCTGCCTGCCCTCGGCCCGGCCGGATGGATCGGCCTGCTGATTCTTGCCGCGTGGCTGATTGCCGCCATCGTCGGGCCGATCGTGATCCCGCAGGACGGCACTCCCGTGGGCGAGGTCCAGATCTTCGGCCGGGTCAGCGCCGCCCACTGGCTCGGCACCGACTACCTTGGCCGCGACATGCTGGCCCGTGTCATTCTCGGCGCGCGCTACACCGTGCTGGTGGCACTGGTGTCGACACTGTTCGCCAGCGGCATCGGCATCACGCTCGCGCTCCTGGCCTCGGTCAGCGGACACTGGGTCGACGCCTGCCTGAGCCGGGGCCTGGACACGCTGACCGCGATACCAAGCAAGATGTTCGCGCTGATCATGGTCGCGGCGTTCGGCTCCACGGTCTGGATGCTGGCCATCACCGCCGCGGTCATCTATGTCCCCGGGGCCTTCCGCATCGCGCGCTCGCTCGCGGTCAACATCAATGCGATGGACTACGTGACGGTCGCCCGCACGCGCGGGGAAGGCATCGGCTACATCATGCGCCAGGAGATCCTGCCCAATATCGCCGGGCCGATGCTGGCCGACCTGGGGCTGCGCTTTGTCTACGTCGTGCTGCTGCTGGCCAGCCTGAGCTTTCTCGGGCTCGGCATCCAGCCCCCCGATGCCGACTGGGGCTCGCTCGTGCGCGAAAACATCGGCGCGCTGTCCGACGGCAGCATGGCCGTGGTCGCGCCCGCGCTGGCGATCGCCAGCCTGACGCTTGCCGTCAACCTCGTCATCGACAACCTGCCGGGCCGCTCGGCACGCAACGGAGCGAAATAATGGGGACTTCCGTCAAGGTTACCGACCTGCGCATCACCGCGGGCCAGGCCACGCTGGTCGACGGTGTCAGCTTCGAGATCGAGGCGGGCAAGGTGCTGGCGCTGATCGGCGAATCCGGCTCGGGCAAGACCACCACGGCGCTCGCGCTGATGGGCTACGCGCGGCATGGCTGCGAGATTTCCGCGGGCAGCATCCAGGTAGGCCAGCACGACGTGCTGGGGCTTTCGCCCAACGAGCGGCGACGCCTGCGCGGCCGCTCCATCACCTATATCGCGCAGAGCGCGGCGGCGTCGTTCAATCCGTCGCGCACCATCATGGACCAGGTGGTGGAGCCCGCGCTGATTCACGGTTTGCTGGACCGGCGCGCGGCCGAGCAGAAAGCGGTGGCACTGTTCCGCGAGCTGGCGCTGCCGAATCCGGATTCGATCGGCGAGCGCTATCCGCACCAGGTATCCGGCGGCCAGTTGCAGCGGCTGATGGCGGCGATGGCGCTGATCACCGATCCCGACCTGGTCATCCTCGACGAGCCGACCACGGCGCTTGACGTGACGACGCAGGTCGAGGTGCTGCGCGCCTTCCGGCGCGCGGTGCGCGATCGCAAGACAACCGCGGTGTATGTCAGCCACGACCTTGCGGTGGTGGCGCAGGTGGCCGACCAGATCGTGGTGCTGCGCGACGGCAAGATGCGCGAGGCGGGCGATACCGACCAGATCCTGTTCCGGCCGGCCGACGAATACACGCGCAGCCTGCTTGCCGCGGCGCGCCCGGCGCGGCGCCAGGGAACGGCGGCCGCGGCGCAGGCGCAGCCGCCGCTGCTCGAAGTGCGCAATCTGTCGGCCGGCTACGGCCCCGTCGATTCGGCCGGGCAGCCTGCTGTGCGGATCCTGGAAGGGGTTGACCTGACGCTGTACCGGGGCCAGGCGATCGGCGTGATCGGCGAGTCCGGTTCCGGCAAGACCACGCTCGCGCGCGCCATCGCGGGGCTGGTGCCGCCGTGCGGGGGCAGCATCGTGTTCGACGGCGCGGCGTTGAAGCCGACGCTGGCGGGGCGCAGCCGAGAGGAACTGCGGCGCATCCAGATCGTGTTCCAGATGGCCGACACCGCGCTCAATCCGGTGCGAACCATCGAGGACATCCTGGCCAGGCCGCTGCAGTTCTTTCACGGCCTGCGCGGCGAGGCGTTGCGCGCCCGCATCCGCCGGCTGCTCGACCTTGTGCGGCTGCCCGCCGGCGTCGCGCAGCGTACCCCGGCGGGGCTGTCGGGCGGCCAGAAGCAGCGCGTCAACCTGGCGCGCGCGCTGGCGGCCGAGCCGGAGCTGATCCTCTGCGACGAAATCACTTCCGCGCTGGACACGGTGGTGGGCGCCGCCATCCTCGACCTGATGGCGGAGTTGCGCCGCGAGCTGGGCGTCTCCTGCCTCTTCATCAGCCATGACCTGCACACCGTGCGCGCGATCTGCGACGAGATCGTCGTCATGCAGCACGGCCGCAAGCTGGCGCAGGTACCCCATGCCGAGTACGACAGCAGCGGCAACCACCCCTACTACACGCTGCTCGCGCGCTCGGTGCCGGAACTGCGCCGCGGATGGATCGACGAGGTCGACCTGAACATTCCCGGCGCGGTGCCTGCCGCGCAACAGCATGCACCGCACCCATCCCTCTGAATTCGCATGAAAGGAGCCATTCCGATGTCGTTGTCTCTCCAGAACACAACCCTGCTGCCCGGGCGCAACCTGATCGGCGCCGAATGGAGCGGTGCGGCCGACGGCCTTACCCTGGCCGTGACCGATCCGGCGACCGATGAAGTGTTTGCCCAGGTGCCGGACAGCGGCGCGGCCGACGCGCGCCGCGCCGTCGACGTCGCGCATCGGGCGTTCTCCACCTGGCGCAAGGTGCCGGCCAAGCAGCGCGCGCAGATCATCAAGCGCTGGAACGACCTGATCGTCAGCCACGTCGAGGACCTGGGGCGCCTGATCTCGCGGGAACAGGGCAAGCCGCTGGCCGAGGGCAAGGGCGAGGTGCTGTATGCCGCCAGCTATGTGGAGTGGTTCGCCGAGGAAGCGACGCGGGCCGACGGCGACGTGATCGCCGCCCCGGTGGCGGGCCGCCGCATGTTTGCGCTGCGCGAGCCGGTCGGCGTCATCGCGGCGGTGACGCCGTGGAACTTCCCCGCCGCGATGATCGCGCGCAAGATAGCGCCGGCGCTGGCCGCCGGCTGCACGGTGGTCTGCAAGCCCGCCGAGGACACGCCGCTGACCTCGCTGGCGCTGGTCAAGCTGGCCGAGATCGCCGGGGTGCCGCCGGGCGTGCTGAACATCGTCACCACCTCGCGCGAGCGCGCGCCGGCGGTGGTCGACGTCTGGCTCGACGACCCGCGCGTGCGCAAGATTACCTTTACCGGCTCGACGCCGGTTGGCAAGCACCTGGCGCGGCGCTCCGCGGATACGCTGAAGAAGCTGTCGCTCGAGCTTGGTGGCAACGCGCCGTTCATCGTCTTCGACGATGCGGATATCGACGCCGCCGTCGACGGCCTGATGGCGGCCAAGTTCCGCAATGGCGGCCAGACCTGCGTGTGCCCCAACCGCATCTACGTGCAGGACAAGGTGCACGACGCGTTCGTCGACAAGCTGGCGTCGCGCGTGGGCGCCCTCGTGGTGGGCCCGGCAAGCGATCCCGCTTCGCAGATCGGCCCGATGATCAATGCGCGCGCGGTGGACAAGATCGAACGGCATGTCAAGGACGCGGTCAGCCGCGGCGCGCGCGTGGTCGTGGGCGGCGAACGTGTGCGCTCAGAGCGCTGCGCGGGTCCGAACTACTACGCGCCGACGGTGCTGGTCGATGTCGACGACACGATGGCATGCTCGTGCGAGGAAACCTTCGGCCCGGTCGCGCCGGTGACGCGCTTCCATACCGAGGCGGACGTGATCGCCGCGGCCAACGCGACGCCGTTCGGCCTCGCGGCGTACTTCTACTCCAATGACGTGCGCCGCATCTGGCGCCTGGCCGACGCGCTGGAATCCGGCATCGTCGGCGTCAATGAAGGCGCCGTCGCGGCGGAGGCCGCACCGTTCGGCGGCATCAAGGATTCCGGCTACGGGCGCGAGGGCTCCCGCCACGGCCTGGAAGAGTACATGCACATCAAGTACGTGTGCCAGGGGCTGCTGGACTGACCGCCGACAGGCACCGCCACGCAAGGCGGCCGACAGATGCCGGCCGCCTTGCCTTGCCGCCAGCGCGGACTCGCGCGCCAGCGAAGGAACTGCCGTTGGCGCGGCGATAACGGTATTCGCTGCTGCGCGGCCCCGTGAATTCGGGAGAAGCTGCAAGACCTTGATCCCTATACTCGTTCCGAACCGGACGGGGAAGCGCTGCCAGGAACTGCCGGATGGCGCCCGTGGCCGGAGCAATGAGCGATCGGGTTCGCCATCTCGCCGCCATCGGGCGGCGCCGGTGCCCTTCTCCCTGACCCTCCGGTCGCATGCGACCACGCATAGACCACCAAGCGACGAACGCCAATGCCATCTCCACAGGCCTACGAGCCCACCGACATCAACGTGCTGCTGCGGCTGCGCAAGCGCCTGGAGTCCGCCACCACCGCGGAGGTGCGCTTCGACGCGGTCACTCGCGCGGTGTACGCATCCGAAGCATCGAACTACCGGCAGGTACCGCTGGGCGTGGTGATTCCCAGGACGCTGGAGGACCTCGAGACCACCGTGCGCGTCTGCGGCGAGATGGGTGTCGCCATGGTGCCGCGCGGCGCGGGCACGTCGATGAGCGGGCAGTCCGTCAACCTGGCGGTCTGCATCGATCACTCGAAGTACCTGCATGCCGTCGAGGCTGTCGATCCGACGCAGCGCATCGGCAGGGTGCAGCCAGGTGTCATCTGCGACCATCTGAAGCTGGCCGCGGCCGCGCACGACCTGACTTTCGGCCCGGATCCCGCGACCCACAGCCGCTGCACGCTGGGCGGCATGATCGGCAACAACTCCTGCGGCGCCCACTCGGTCATGGCCGGCAAGACCGTGGAGAACGTAGAACGGCTGGAGATCGTGAGCGCGACCGGCGCGCGCTTCTGGGTCGGCGCCACCGACGACGCCGCCTATGCCGAGCACATGGCCGCCGGTGGCGAGCGCGCGCGCATCGTGCGGGGCCTGCGCGAGCTCGCCGAACGTTACGCGGACGACATCCGCGCGGGGTTTCCACGCTTGAAGCGCCGTGTGTCGGGCTACAACCTCGACCAGTTGCTGCCCGAGAACGGCTTTCATATTGCCCGTGCCCTGGTCGGCTCCGAAGGCACTTGCGCGACGGTGCTGCGCGCCGAGACCCGGCTGGTCGAAGGCTTGCCGCAGCGCGTGCTGCTGGTGCTGGGCTTCGACAGCATCTTCGACGCGGCCGACTGCGTGCCGGCGCTGCTGGCGCTCGGGCCGATCGCCATGGAAGGTCTCGACACCGGCATCATCGGCGGCCTGAAAGAACTCGGACTCAAGCTCGACGACATTGCCGAGCTGCCGGCCGGCAACGCCTGGCTGATGATCGAGTTCGGCGCCGTGCAGCGGGCGGACGCAACGGCGCTGGCCGAGCGCGCCGCCGCCGCCGCGGCGAGTTTCCCGAGCCGCCCCAGCCGGCGCGTGGTCGCCGATGCCGCCCTGATGGGCCGCCTGTGGTCGATCCGCGAAACCGGGGCGTCGGCCACCTCGCTGTCCACCGTGCCGGGCCAGCCCGATCCGACGGTCGGCTGGGAAGACGCCGCCGTCGAGCCGGCACTGCTTGGCCCCTATCTGCGCGAATTCTCGGCGCTGGTGGCGCGCTACGGCTACAAGACCAATATGTACGGGCATTTCGGCGATGGCTGCATTCATTCGCGGATCACGTTCGATCTGCGTTCGGAAGCCGGTGTCGATGACTGGAAGCGCTTCCTCGCGGAAGCGGCGGCGCTGGTCGTCAAGTACAAGGGATCGTTGTCGGGGGAACATGGCGACGGACAGGCCAAGGGCGACTTCCTCCACCTGATGTTCTCCCCGCGCCTGATGCAGGCATTCCGCGAGTTCAAGGCCCTGTGGGATCCGCGCGGCCTGATGAACCCGGGCAAGCTGATCGACGCCATGCCGGTCGACGAGAACCTGCGTCTGGGGCCCGGCTACAAGCGCGATACGCGCGCGAGCGTGTTCTCCTACCCGATGGGCGATGGCCAGGGCTCGGGCTACGGCCGCGAGACCGAGCGCTGCATCGGCATGGGCAAGTGCCGCTCGCTCGAAGGCGGCACCATGTGCCCGAGCTTCAAGGCCACGCGGGAAGAACGCTATGCCACGCGCGGACGCGCGCGGCTGTTCTTCGAGATGCTCAACGGCGAGGTCATCAGCGAGACCCGCGACGCCGAGGCCGTCAAGGATTCGATGGACCTGTGCCTGTCGTGCAAGGGCTGCAAGAACGACTGCCCGACCCACGTCGACATTCCCAAGTACCGCAGCGAGTTCCTGCACCGCTACTACCAGCGGCGCCTGCGTTCGCCGATGGATGCGGCGATCGGCCGCATCGGGCAGTGGCTGCCCGCCGCGACATACGTTGGCGGCGCGCTCAATGCCGCGCTGCGCAATCCGGTCGCGCGCCGCATCGGCCAGTTGTTCGGCCTGGCGCGCACGGCGAATTTTCCCGACATCGCCCGCCGCGCCTTCCTTCGCGGCGCGACGGCGAAGCGGCTGCGCGAGCAGCCCGTGCATGGCTACGGCCCGCGCGATGTCCTGGTGTGGACCGACACCTTCAACAACGGGTTTACGCCCGGCGTGCTCGAAGCCGCCGTGACCGTCATCGAGCGGCATGGCTGGCATGCGCGCCTTGCCACGCGGCACGTCTGCTGCGGGCGGCCGCTCTACGACGTCGGCATGCTCGACGCGGCGCGCCGCAACCTGCTCGAGATTCTCGACGTGCTGGCCGGTCCGGTCGCGGCCGGGGTGCCCGTGCTGGTGCTGGAGCCAAGCTGCCTGTCGGTGTTCCGCGACGAAATGCCCGCCCTGCTCCCCGACGACCCGCGCGCCGGGGCGCTGTCCAGGCTCGTTGTCACGATGGCCGAGTTCGCCACGCGGGCGGACATCGCGCTCGGCGCGGACACTGCCGTCCACCTGCACGCGCACTGCCATCAGCGCGCGTGCGGCGGCACCTCGGCCGAAAGCGGGTTGGGCGCGAACGTGCTCGATACCGGCTGCTGCGGCATGGCGGGCGCGTTCGGCTATCACCGCAAGACGGCCGACATCGCCCGCGCGATCGGCGAAAGCACGCTGGTGCCCAAGCTCGCCGGCCTGCCCGCGCAGGCGCTGGTCGCCGCCGACGGCTTCAGTTGCCGCACCCAGATCCGCAAGCTGACGGGGCGCGAGCCGCGCCATCTCGCCGAGATTCTTGCCGCGTCAGCGCCCGCCGGCGCCAGCGCGGCGCCCGCGTTTCATCCAGAACCGCAACCGCAACCGCAACCCCAGTCGAAACCAACCCGCGACGTCGATCTCGCGGACCATGAAAGAGGTGTCATCCAATGAGTCAATCCAACCAAGCCCATATCGCGGCGCGCACCGAACATGTGCCGCATGGTGTCGTCACCGCCCATCCCCTGTTCGCGGAGAAAGCCGAAGGTGCCTATCTCTGGGACGTGGAGGGGCGGCGGTATATCGATTTCGTCGGCGGCATCGGCGTGCAGAATATCGGCCACAATCACCCGAAGATCGTCGAGGCGGTACGCCGTCAGCTCGATCGCGTCACGCATGCGGCGTTCCAGGTGGTGGGCTATGACGTCTATGTCGAACTGGCGGCCCGGCTGAACAAGCTGGTCGGCGGCGGCGAACCTTACAAGTCGCTGCTCGTGACGACAGGTGCGGAGGCGGTCGAGAATGCCATCAAGATCGCGCGCGCCTACCGCAATGTGCCCGGCGTGATCGCGTTCCGCGGCGGCTTCCACGGCCGCACGCTGCTGGGTTCGACACTGACCGGCATGAGCACCCCGTACAAGCAGAACTTCGGCCCGCTGGCCGGCGAGGTCTATCACACGCCGTACCCGGACGAATACCGCGGCTTCACGGGCGCCGACGCGATCCGCGCGCTCGAAGAACTGTTTGCGACGCAGATCGCGCCGGAGCGCGTGGCGGCCATCATCCTCGAACCCGTGCAGGGCGACGGCGGCTTCCTGCCGGCCGGCAACGAATTCCTCCAGGCACTGCGCGCGCTGACCACCAAGCATGGCATCGTGCTGATCCTCGACGAGATCCAGGCAGGCTTTGGCCGCACCGGAAAGATGTTCGGCTTCCAGCATGCGGGCATCCAGCCCGATCTGGTCACGGTGGCGAAGAGCCTGGCCGGCGGCATGCCGCTGTCCGGCGTGGTCGGGCGCGCCGAGATCATGGACGCGCCGGCGCCGGGCGGGCTTGGCGGCACCTATGCGGGCAATCCGCTCGCCTGCGCGGCAGCGCTTGCCGTGCTCGACGTATTCGAGGAAGAGCAGATCCTGTCCGGAGCGCGCGCGCTGGGCGAAACGCTGCGGGCCGGGCTGGAGCGCCTGGCAACCGAATTCCCGGCGGTCGGCACGGTGCGCGGCGTGGGCGCGATGCTGGCGCTGGAGTTCGTGCGAAATGGCGATCCGCTGCAGCCGGATGCGGAGTTCGCCCAGGCAGTGATCGACCGTTGCCGGGAAGGCGGCCTGCTGGTGATCAAGTGCGGCGTGTATCGGAACAACCTGCGGCTGCTTGCGCCGCTGAATACCCCGGCGGAGACGGCCGAGGAAGCGCTGGCGATTCTGCGCGCGGCAATCGAGAAGACCAGCGCGAAGCGCTAACCCGCGGCAGGCGGGCGCCGCGCGCCGGTTCCCGCCTGCTCTGCGCGAATGACATTGCGTGGGGGATTGTGCGTTGGAGTGGGTTTCGATGGCGGGACGGATTGCCGGAGAACCGAGGGTGCTTGTCGAGCCGGAACGATCCTTCGATCCGGCCTGACTTCGAAGGCAGCTTCATGAGGTACAACGGCCAATATTGCCGTGGATACAAATGGGCGGCTGCTGATGGTGAACCTGACGCCTGCAGACATTGCCGACAGTACAGGGGCAGTGACGGTACTGGAGGCCTTGAAGAGGCGTTGGCCGGGCCTGAAACATCTGTTTGCTGATAGCGCGTACGATCGTCGCGCGCTGATGGATAAAGCCGCGACGCTCGACTTTGTCGTCGAGGTGGTGCGTCGCCACGAGGATCAGGTTGGCTTCGCGGTTCTGCCCCGGCGTTGGGTAGTGGAACGGACCTTCGGCGGGATGATTCGCTGGTGCCGCCTGGTCAGGGACTACGAGCGACGTCCCGACGTGTCCGAGGCAATGGTCTATATCGCAATGGGCGGACTTCTACTACGCAGAGTCGCCCATCCTTGAATTTTCAAACAGGCTCTGAGAGCCGGGGCAGGGGTTTCCGACCAGCCACTCGCTGTAGGCGAAGGCGGCCCGGGCCTCGGCAATCAGCCCGTCCAGCCTGGCGGCGTCCTCCATGATCGGCCCCGCCGCCGCACGCAGCATCGGCTCCCAGTTCGTGGCCACGAGCGCGGCCGTCGCCTGCAACCAGGCGCCCGCCGCGTCGGCGTCCACCCCGAAATGGCCCGCCGCGGCGGTCAGCCGCGGCACCCCGGTGCGGGCCGTGCCGTCGGCGTTGGTGGCCATGGACAATCCGGGGCCGTCGGCGAGCGGCTGCGGCATTCCAGTCATGGCGGGCGTGATGTCGAACGCCGGCGCCAGCCGCCAACCGCGTTTGGCATTGCCGTCATGCAGCAGGCCGTGGTTTAGCGGGTGATCGTCGACGTTGCCGACCAGGGCATTGAAGGCCATGCGCTGCCACAGTTCGCGCAGCAGCGCGCCCAAGTCGTCGCGCCCCCTCGCCCACACGCGCACGGCATCGCCAAGGTTCAGGTAGGAGCGCCGCGGATCGCCCCTGACCGCGTCCAAGGGGAGTCGCAGCACCGTGTGGGCACTGGCGAACAGGCGGCGCTGCGGGCGATACGGATCCCCCGCGCGGTCAAACCGTTCGACCAGCAAGACCTGGTGCGAGCCGAAGGTGTGCAGCACCACTGGTGCCACGTCCAGCCCTGCCATGTTCGCCAGGCGCATCGTCACGAACTCACGGGCCGGCATGGCCGGCCGGTCGCCGCGGTCCTGCATCTTCGCCAGCCAGAGGCGGCCTTCATGCACCAGGGTCGCCTTCGGGCGCTCCCCGCCCGCGCTGGTGTCCAAGTCCTCGTTGAGCCGGCGCAGCGCTCGGCTGGCTGGCGCGGCCGCGTCCAGCTCTTCAGCGATGGACTTCAGTTCCTCCAGGCCCTTGGGCCGCCAGGCCAGCTTGCGGTCCATGTCGACGCAGACCTCAATGGCCCCGACGCCATCCGGGACCCCGCGCTCGAGCAGCTCAAGGGGGCTCAGCTCGGTACCCGCATGCGCATGCAGGCGGTCCGCGCCGTAGCCCGCCGGCTTAGCATCGCGGATCACGCCAGGGAGACCGTCGGCGGCAGAAATGGCGATACCGCGGGCACTGCGCACGAGGCGAAGCGCCACCGGATCCAGGGGGAGCACGTCGCCGCGCGCAAGATAGTCGGGCCGATAGTTGAACCGGGCGGTGCGCTCGACCGTGAGATCGGCGGCATGCAATGGCGTGTCGCTCCCTGGCAGCCAAGTCCAGACAGGCACCGTCGGCATCAGCGGCCAACCCGCCGTTCGGCAAACGGAATGGCCTCAGGGTCGCGGTGTGGATCGAGCACATCGTCCACCTGGCCCAGCAAGTGCAGGCCTTGCAGGACCTTGAGCAGGTTGCCAATTGACACGCCGTCGGCGCCCTCCTCCAGCGATCGCAGCGTCGAGGGCGACACATCCGACAAGCTGGCGAGTTGCTCTTGCGTCATTTCCCGCAGTCTCCGCGCGAGGATCAGGCGCTTCCCCAAGCGCTCCAGGGAGCTTTTGACCAAGACAGGGGTGTGCTTCGGCGAGCGACGCGGCGGAATCGATGGCATGGTTCAAAAATAGGGGTTATTCGCCATAATATCAACAAAAAACTCTAGAGAATTGTTGTCCTTATGCGGATGCGATTCAAACACATCACTTCTTGGCTGCGGGAGGGACTACCCCCGCACTGCCCCGCGGCACCGGCCAGCTGACCGCAGCATGCTACCGAGCCGACCTCAATGCAGGGAGTGCGCTGGCGCCGGCGGGGTCGGCCTGACTGGCTGGGATCTTCGACGCCGCGGATTGCCTGCACGCACCTGGCAGGCTGCCACACGCTAGGTCTGCAGCGACCTCGAAACGGAGACGAGCGCTGGTCATGGAGGGCAGTTGACGACCCAAAGCGGTCTTTGGCAACGACGGAAAGCGGTCGTTCATTATTATCGAACTCGCTGATAACAATCGTTGCCGCTCCAACCCAATGGGTTCCGGGAGTCCGCCCGCATGGTCCACTACGATGCCGATCCCGAAGCGGCAGCGTAGAATCCGTCCACGGGGTGGCAAGCCACTTACAGCCTACGTCCCATCGACTTAACAATCCTGCTGCGCGCATGAAACTAGTTAACGATATTGTCGATCTGCTGGCCGACTCAAATCGGATACCGAACAACGCGCCAATCTTCAAAAACGCCGGCAGCTACATCATCGCAGCGAATAGGCATCAATGACCAGACATCGCCAGGTTCCTTTCTCGCCAATCAAGCGTGTATTTGACTCGAAAGGCTCCCAAATCATCGGGGACGTATCGTTCGATGATGCCTGCGTAGCAGGGTAAGGCGACAGCAACGGCATTCCGCACGACTTCGACGGTCTCCCTCGGATCGCGAATGGACTTTATCGACACCTTTCCACCCCGGCCCAATGAGACATGGTCGCGGTAGCTCTGCGCATGCGCTACTGCAGACCCCTTGCCGTAGAAAGCCAGATAGTCGCCCATTCGATCCAACGCTTTGGCTATGCCGGCGATAGTTCCGACACCGGCTATCTGATACCACGACGGCTCGTCAAGCGCCTTCTTGTTCCTTGCCCGCCATGATTCAAACTGCTGATTAAATTCCGAAAGCCCCGGTTGAGCAAGGATGCGGTCGATCTCGACAATTTGCGCCTCGAACTCGCCCTTCGCTTCGGGCGAAATGCTCGAGACAGCAGCTCTCAAGTCCTCTGACGGTTCCCGATAGCCTAACGCAGCACCGTCATACAGGGCACGTTCCGCCCAGATCCTTCGCTCACGGACATCGCCCACGTAATACAGCATGGCTCGCTCTTCCGTCGCCTCAGAAAGAATCCACTCAAGGTAAAGAGAGGCCTCAAGAGCCGCTCGCACGAGCGTGAACCCCGGGGGGGCGGAGCCTGCATTGACTTGAATGTGGACGGCGTCAAGCATACGAACGACCTGCTTCAAAAGCACCAAGCATGTGATCACGTCCGGTAGAGTCTGATCGCTCGCGTTGAAGGCGCGCATTATCAGTCCATCGCCAAAGTCCACAACACTCTTCAGTAAGCTCAGCTCAGTGGAAAATGCGACCTGGGCTTGCCGCTCCATACCTTCTCTGTCCAATAGTGACGAATCTTCGCTTTGGCTCATTGCTACAAATCTCCTTGGGAATTGCCTTGGCGCACAGGTGTACGGTGATTCACCGCCTAGCGCACCATTGCGGCAGACAGCACCCCAATCCGCTTGGCGAGGTCTTCACGAAGCCGTTGGCACCCTTCTCCGTTGTTGAGGTAGGTAATGTAACGAAGATGGCGGAGGTCGAACGGGACGTCGTCCGCATGTTGCGTAATCAGGATGACCTCCTTTCCCAGTGCATCAGCGATGCCAATCTCGTAGAACACATTGGGGTTCCGACCGGTGCAGTCACAAATTACGATCGCCGCACGGTCGATAAGTGAAACGATGTCCTGGATGATAGCTCGGTGCAGCCAAACGTCATCGGCGCGGTTGCATCGCATCCCGTTATCGCCCGCAGCCCCGACGATGGCTTCGTAGACAGCGTCAAAAGGGGAGGCGAACGGCATCATTGCTGCTATCTGCTCTGCATCCGTGCACTGCATCGCTGGAAGCTGGAAAACAGTCGGCCTGCGTGCCGAAGAGACCGCGGCTGCCAACACCTCCTTGTACAGGTCCGCCGTCTTGACTGCCCAATGGGTCGTCTCCAGTTCGTTCCAGCCCCTTCCGGACATATCGATACCTAATGCGGGCGCCAACGCTAGAAGGGTCCCTTGCGGTATTGGTGGTACGTTTTGGTCCAGCGCGTACTCGATATATACGTCGCTCCCGCGCTGCTGCAGATCAAGGATTCTGCCAACGTGCGCGTATTGGGGCTTTGCGGGCCGCAGCTCTGTTTCTTCCGCAAAAAGTGCGGGTATGGCGCGTAGCAAGTCTCCACGAATCTTTCCACCTGGGGAATACGTGGCGACGAGGTCTTCTGACGTGTAGCCCGTCAGCACTCTTCCGACGGACATGGTATCCCGGTGCGGCTCCCACGCCCTGCCTTTGACAAGGAGGTTATACATATCTCTTGTTTGTTGTCGTAGATGTCCTGGCCGACAAGGAGTGGCCAACCTTTAAGCATTAGAGGCGTCGATCTAGAAGCTTATAGCTTCGTTCTGTCCGAGCGGCAGATAGTAGGTTCGATGCGGTTCTTTACCCTCGAGCATAGGGAACCAAGCGAATCCAGCGGTCGAGCTGTCAACCGATCCAATAGAGTCAATGAGATTGCCCATGAAATACGATGGCGCCACGTCTGGCAAGGAATAGGCATGCCACACAGCGCCTCTCTCCAAAGAATTCACATCCGCGCCGCGATCCCAGTAACGCACAAACGTATCCCTGCCTGCAGATATGCAGTTAATCTTGCGTCGGGTCTGTGAATAGGCATCTGCGAGTCCGCCGAGCAGTCGTGGTCCAATTTCATTGCCGCCATTGTAGATAAACAGACCGGTCCACACTTGATCCCGGCCAGTAGCCGCGCGACACAAATCCTCAATCTCCGAAAGCTTTGTCAAGGCGTCTGCAACAAGTGGGCGCGTACGCAACTCTGTCTTGACCTCAATTACCCCTCTGACAGCGTCAGGCGTGACAATCAACAAGTCACCATCCTTGAATAAGGTAGGTTTGGTTGCGTCGACGATAAGGATATCGATCTGAGTTGAACTGGCGTCTGGCGTCACGACAAAACCGCGGCCAACTATCACGGACTCGGGAAGGTGGCGACGGAGCACGCTTCGCAAAGCTACCTCCTTTGCTTCGCCATCCGTTCCCCAATGGCGAACGAGGTTTCGGATGCGATCCTTCACGGAATACAACTCCTCTGATACGGAGCGGTGAAAAGCGGTGAAGTTCGGATGATGTGGTTCAGTTGCCATTTGCCCCCTCTATAGCGATCGATCAATTTTTTGACGCTTGAATGTTGTTGGCCGAGTATCCTTGCCCCCGTATACTGGCTGATATATAGACGCCGATCTACAACGATGCGGCTTGGTACCGCCTTCGTCGAACGACAGCGGTCGATCGAAGTCCTCAAGGTTCAATTTGCCGTCCTCTGCGTAGTCATACAGCTTTGCGGCAAATGCGAGTTGAGCAAATGCGGTGTCAAGGTAGTGCATGTCCACGTCCAAGGGGTTGTTGGGCTTGCGGGAGACAGGCGGGATACCCAACTATCCAAATCGATTGGTAGCTTGCTGTATGCGTCTATGGCAATAAGAGCGAACTCTGGTTTCCGACGGCGCGACCAAACGATGTCTGCCAGACTAGCCTGAATCCAAGGGCCCGGCAAATCCGGTGCGATCAACTCAAGAAAATCTAGGTCTCTTTCCGAAAAATCCGCAATCGCTGGCGAGCGATGGTTGTCAATCACGAGTACAGGACCAAACGGCTGTGCATTCGCGGACGGTTTCAACATCATCGAACAAGCGTCACCTAGCAGACGCATACGACTGCTTCCTTGTGGCGCCCCTCGTCCTCCGCCGCTTTGCTCGCAACGCTTAACGCTTGCCACCGGGGTGTGCCACTCGCATGAGCTGCGTCATGAACCACCCTCTCCCATGACGAGTCTGCGAGATCGGCTTTTTCCAAAGGCTCGTCATCCGGCATATTGTTCTTCATATTTGGAAGGTTCGACGGACAGTATCCAGGCCGCTGGACAGTCTAGACGAACCGCCGACCGCTGCACAATCACCCCAACCCGTGCCAGCTCCCACTTCCTGTCGAGTTCACATTCGTTAGATCGCCGCGCTCGCTCGCAAGTCAGTAAGTCTGCTTGACTCGCTCGATAGCCGAGAAGCGCGCCGTTGCGCTGGAGCTCGCGGCTAACCGTAGAAGGGGCTCATCCGAGTCTTCGGGCGATAAAACGAAGAGATTGGCCTGCAACATTCGAGCGGAATATCTCCTTGCGCTCGGCCAACCGTGTAGCTCTTGCTGAGAACGTCGCTTGACAGTCGTAGGGCACCGAACGCGCAGCGCGTAGCAAGATTGCATACATTCCGAGCCCAATTCTCAACGTCCGCCTTTGGCCGAAATACGACATCCGCTACCCTTTCCTTCCTCGCATAAAGCGCCCTCACGGAAGCCTGGCCCGCTGCCCGTCCCACCACGTGGGAGGCAGCTTGACAAACCCCTCCCCATCCTTCGCATTGAAGTCATAGCGGACACGGTCATCGATCCAAAGCAGACGAGGAACTTCGGGATCCAGATAGGTGCGCTCCGCCAGCATTTCGCCACTGCGGGCATCGTAGAGCCGAAATACCACGCCCCATTCACGCGGCAGGTAGCATGTCTCGCCGGTGTAGTCCCCGACCGTCTCGCGCCGGCATTCTCGCGCGCCCGATCTGTTTAGTGCGTCATAGCAATATGGCAGGCTCGCCAGCATTGCGACCAACAGAGTGCCAAGCATGAACAGGTGCTTCCGCCGCTGCCTTGTGCTGCTCACAGATCAAGCCCCACAACTAGCGGCCCAGGCCATTGCCTCCGCCTTGCAACTCTCCTTCTTCTTCCACGACCACGGCAATAGCAGACCTTGCATGTAGTAAGGAAGCGGCTCGTTTCCGTTCTCCATCTTTCCGTCCTCCGACTCGGCGCACGATTTTTGAATTAACGCGCGAGTGGCTACGGAAATGAATCAGTAAAGTCCGAATCTAGATGAAATTCCTTCTTAACTGTACCAATTGGGGTCGAACTCATGCCGGGACTGCAAGGCAGTAACCGGCCTTGCAGTCCCCTTCCCAAAAATCAACGCTGGCGCGTCAACTATCGCCCTCGACGCGGCGCCCTTCACCGCCCAGCGCAGCAAGCTCACTCAACACCGCCGTCTCATGCGCAAGCCCTGCGGCCAGCGCCAGGAGACGGCTCTGCCCTTCCCTCGCGACATGACTGGCGCAAGTTGAGCCGTCAACCTGCTCGCTGGCCGCCATCAACAACGCATTCAATTGCGCCGCTTTCTCCGCGGCCAGACTCAAGGGATTTTCGGAAGGCGCATGCGCGGTGACAAACATGTCCGCGCCGGTATGTTCGGCAGTGATGCCGTAGGCAGTGTGCTTACGCATGGGATGCCCTCCGCTGGTGAGCATGAGCGCGCTTGTGCGTATTGACGATGGAAGTGCCGAGAAACGCCGATTGCCCGGGATGGGCGAACGAAGACTGAAGCATTGGCTTGCCTCCTCTAAAGCGATTTCGATCCCGCTTCCCGCTGCTATTCGGGGTGGGCGGGCGCAAGGCAGGGTTAGCAGACCGGTAGAGGACCGGCGAGCCCGAAGGCTCCCCCACCCAGGCCCGCCCGTATGGGCGTGCGAAGGCATGACGAACAAAACCGCCCGAAGGCGGCTGTCCGTCCCTCATAAACAGGCTGCTAAACCCGGTCACCGCGAGCGCGGCGACGAGAGGAAGTATACCTTCGACGGAGTCACGCCGACACGACTCTACTAGCTTTTGAGAATTCAGGACATAGGGTTAGCCAGCCCACAACCCGGCACCGGCCAAACCCCCTCCCCTCACTTCGCCAAAACCCCCCGAATCGTCTCGGCCAGATCCTTGGCCAAAAACTTGGACACATAAGCATCCGCCCCAACCTTGCGCACATGATCCTCGCTCGCCGTCCCGGACAGCGAGGAATGAATCACCACCGGGATCGACTTGAAGCGCGCGTCGCCCTTGATCTTGCGGGTGAGCGTGAAGCCGTCCATCTCGGGCATTTCGAGGTCGGTCAGCACCAGGGCGATTTCGTCCTGCACGGTGCGGCCGGCGGCGGCGGCATGTTCAGCGATTTCGCCTAGCTGCTGCCAGGCTTCTTCGCCGGTCTTGGTCATGAGCACGGGCACGCCCATGGCCTTGAGGCCTTGCTCGATCAGGCTGCGGGCGAAGGCGGAGTCGTCGGCGGCGAGGATCTTGGCGCCGGGGCGCAGGTTGAGCTGGGGGCCGACGGTCTTGGGGTCGACTTCGGGCTGGCGGGTGGGCAGCACGTCGCGCAGGATCTGTTCGACGTCGAGCACCTGGACCAGGCGGGGGTTGTCGGTGTCGGTATCGAGCTTGGCGATGCTGGTGACGAGGTCGCCCTTGACGCTGGTCTCGGCGGAGACGACCTGGTTCCATTCGAGGCGCACGATTTCTTCCACGGCTTCGACGGCGAAGCCTTGGGTGGAGCGGGCGTATTCGGTGACCAGCAGGATGTTGAGGCCGCTCTTGGGCGTGCAGCCGACCAGCTTGGGCAGGTCGATGACGGGGATGACCTGGCCGCGGATGTCGGCCATGCCGAGCATGGCGGTGCCGCCGCCGACCACGGTCGTGACCTTGGGCATGACCAGGATTTCGCGGACCTTGAAGACGTTGATGCCGAACAGTTCGCTGTGCGTGGACTGGTCGGACTCGCCGAGGCGGAACAACAGCAATTCGAACTGGTTGTTGTTGGTGAGGTTGGTCCGTTCGTCGATGTCTCTCATCGCGCTGCTGCCGCTCATACGCTTCCTTTGTCCAGCCGGGGCGCGGATTGTGCCGCGCGGAGTTGATCGTGTCCCTGGGCCCGCGCCGCCACGTGGCTCCGGCAGCGCTTTTTTGCGCTGGCGCGGAGGTCCGGTGCTGCAATGACGGGCCACTGTCCTGGCTAACGGCCGAATGGCGGAAAAATTAAGGGCGATGGCAGCGCGCGGCCTTCCCTGGCGGTGCGGCGGCTAGCCGCAGGCGGGCCGCAGCAGGCGGTCGATGGCCTGGGCCACGCCGTCGTCGGCGTTGCTGGCGGTGACGTGGGCGGCGTGGCGGCGCACCTCGGGCTCGGCCTGGCCCATGACGATGGACAGGCCGGCGCGGCCGAACATGGGCACGTCGTTGGCGCCGTCGCCGATCACGGCAGTGCGCGCGAGCGGCACGCCGATGCCGGCGGCGAGCGCGGCCACGGCGTTGCCTTTGTTGGCGTCGGGATGGGTGACGTCGAGGTAGTAGGTCTGGGAGCGCAGCGCGCCCACGTCGGCGCCGAGCTGGGCCTGGAGCTGGGCTTCCAGGCGCGCCAGCAGGCCGGGATCGGCGTCGGCGGCGACGATCTTGTCGACGCGGCCGAGGTAGCCGTCGAAGCTGTCCACCACCAGCGGGCCGTAGCCGAGGGTGTGGAGTTCGTGCGGCACGTAGGGGCCGTCGGTGCGGCGCAGCAGCCATTGGCCGTCGGCGAAGACCCAGGTGTCCACGCCGGTGCCGGCGAACAGGGCCAGCGTGTGGGCGGCGGCCTGGCGGGACAGGTGCCGGGACTGGGCGATGCTGCCGTCGGGCGCGACGATGGCGGCACCGTTGAAGGCGGCGGTGGGCAGGTCGATGCCGAGCCGCTCCACCAGACGGCGCATGCCGCGCGGCGGGCGGCTGCTGACCAGCGTGAAGCGGATGCCGGCGGCGCGCAGGCGGGCGATGGCGGCCTCTGTTGCGGGGGCGAGGGTCTTGTCGGGGCGCAGCAGGGTGCCGTCCACGTCGGAGACCAGCAGGTCGATCGGGGGAAGCTGGACAATCCGGGACATCGGGGGCGTCGGCATGGTCATGGCGTGGGGGGCATCAGTGGCGCCGGGGGCGTCAGTCGCGCTTGTGCCAGCGGCGGCCGTCGCGCGCGAGCAGTTCGTCGGCGCAGCGCGGGCCGTCGCTGCCGGCCTTGTAGCCTTGCACGTCGGCGCTGTCGTCGTCGCGCCAGGCGTCGAGGAAGGGCTGCACGGCGCGCCAGCCGTTCTCGATGTTGTCGGCGCGCTGGAACAGGGTCTGGTCGCCCATCAGGCAGTCGTAGATCAGGGTCTCGTAGCCGGTGGAGGGCCGCATGTGGAAGAAGGTGGAGTAGGCAAAGCCCATCTGCACGTTGTCGATCTCCACGGCGGGGCCGGGGCGCTTGGCCTGGAAGTCGAACCACATGCCTTCGTCCGGCTGGATCTGGATGGTGAGGTAGTTGGGCTTGAGGCGGTCCACGCGGGTGTCGCGGAACAGCGAGGACGGCGCCTGCTTGAAGCAGATGGCGATCTCGGTGTCGCGCACGGCCATGCGCTTGCCGGTGCGCAGGTAGAACGGCACGCCGTCCCAGCGCCAGTTGTCCACCATGAGCTTGAGCGCGACGTAGGTCTCGGTGCGGCTGTCGCGCGCCACCTTGGGCTCGCCGCGGTAGCCGGGCACCTTCTGCCCGGCCATCGTGCCGGCGCGGTACTGGCCGCGCACGGAATTGGCCAGCGCTTCCTCGCGCGTCTGCGGGCGGATGGCGCCGATCAGCTTGGCTTTCTCGGCGCGCACGGCGTCGGCGCCGAAGGCGGCGGGCGGCTCCATCGCGACCAGGCCCATGAGCTGGAACAGGTGGTTGGGCACCATGTCGCGCAGCGCGCCGGTGTGCTCGTAGAAGTCGCCGCGCTGCTCCACGCCGACGGTCTCGGCGGCGGTGATCTGCACGTGGTCCACGTAATGGTTGTTCCAGAACGCCTCGAACAGGCCGTTGGCGAAGCGGCTGACCAGGATGTTCTGCACGGTCTCCTTGCCGAGGTAGTGGTCGATGCGGTAGACCTGCTCCTCGCACATGGCACGCAACACGCGGGCGTTGAGCGCCTGGGCGGACTTGAGGTCGGAGCCGAACGGCTTCTCGATCACCACGCGGCGGAACACGCCGGGCGACTCGGCGAGCAGGCCGGCGGCGGCGAGCCGGTCCACCACTTCGCCGAAGAAGCGCGGCGAGGTGGCGAGGTAGAACACGGCGTTGCCGGTGGGCGCGGCCTTGATGCGCGCGGCGATGTCGGCATAGGTGCGGTCGTCGAGGAAATCGCCTTGCAGGTAGCTGATGCGGCGCGCCTGCGGGTTCCACATCTTGGCGTCGAAGACCTTGGCGCGGCCCTTGCCTTCCACGCCGCCCTCGGCGCCGGGACGCGCGCGGGCGCGGATGCCTTCGGCCAGCCGCTCGCGGAAGGCGGCGTCGGTCATGGCGTTGTGGTCCACGCCGACGAGGTGCAGGCCCTCGCACAGCAGGCCGTCGCGGCGCAGGTTGTAGAGCGCGGGCACCAGCAGGCGCGAGACCAGGTCGCCATGCGCGCCGAACAGGAACACCGTGGCCGGCGGCGGCTTGGGGGCCTTGGTCATCACGGGGCGGTGGTTGCCGGTGGCTTTGGTGGTGGCTTTGGTGGTGGCTTTGGTGGTGGCCTTGCCTGCGGCGCCTTTCGCGGGCGCTTTGGCGGTATCCTTCTTGGCCTCCACGGTGGCCCCCTTCCCGCCCTCCTTCGCGGCGGCGGCCATTACGGCTTCTCCCCGCCGCCGGTCACGTATTCCACGTGCCCGCCGAAGCCGAAGCGCATGGCCGACAGCAGTTTCTCGCCATAGGTATGGTCCTGCCGCGAGCGGAAGCGCGCGAACAGCGCGCTGGACAGCACCGGCACCGGCACGGCCTGCTCGACCGCGGCGTCGATGGTCCAGCGGCCTTCGCCGCTGTCGGCCACCTCGCCGGGAAAGCGCGACAGCGCCACGTCGCCGGCGAGCGCCTGCGCGGTGAGATCCAGCAGCCACGAGGACACCACGCTGCCGCGCCGCCAGACCTCGGCCACGTCGGCGAGGTCGATGTCGAAGCGCTCGGCCGCGGGCAGGCTGTCGGACGACTTGGTCTTGAGGATGTCAAAGCCTTCGGCGTAGGCCTGCATCAGGCCGTATTCGATGCCGTTGTGGACCATCTTGACGAAGTGCCCGGCGCCGGCCGGGCCGGCATGGATGTAGCCGCGCTCGGCGCGGCTCCTGGCCGGATCGCGCCCGGGCGTGCGCGGGATGGTGCCGTAGCCGGGGGCCAGCGTGTCGAACAGCGGGTCGAGCCGGTCCACCACCGCGGCCGGGCCGCCGATCATCAGGCAGTAGCCGCGCTCCAGCCCCCATACGCCGCCGGAGGTGCCCACATCCATATAGTGAAGCTGGCGGGCCGCCAGCTCGCCGGCGCGGCGGATGTCGTCCTTGTAGAAGGTGTTGCCGCCGTCGATGATGACGTCGCCCGGCGACAGCAGGCCGGCCAGCGTGGCGATCATCTGCTCGGTGGCCTCCCCGGCCGGCAGCATGATCCAGACCGCGCGCGGCGCCTGGAGCCTGCCGACCACTTCCTCGACGCTGGCCACGCCCTGCGCGCCTTCGCCGGCCAGTTCCCGCACCTTGTCCGGGCTGCGGTTGTACACCACGACTTCGTGCTGCCCGCGCAGCAGCCGCCTGGCGATGTTCGCGCCCATGCGCCCAAGCCCTACGATTCCGAGTTGCATGATCGGTCCTTTCATTGAGTCAGGGGGATGACGACATCTCAAAAACCAGCACACGTCTGAAACCAGCGGCCATTGTCCGCTTCCCGGCGCGCGCCTGCACGGGCCGCCGGGAAAAGCGCCGGCGCCCGATCGAAAGATATTGATGAATCACATCGATGCGGCCGCCGGCTCTGCTTCGAGCGCGGCAACAACAGTAAATTCCACCTCGGCCCGCAGGGCATTTGCACGTTACTAAACGCACGCTTAAAATAGCGCGACCAGCCCGGCGGGATCGCACACGACCGGGCGGATTCTTTTTTACCGGACTGCATCTGGGGACACGCACCGGCCAACCGCGCGCCCTGTCATGTCCTTGCCTACCTTGCCGTCCCGCCACCCCCGTGTTGCCCTGACCTGTTCCGTGCCTTCGTCCGTGCCACGGCGCGAGTAGCCGCGCGCGCGGGCCATGCCAGCCTGCCCGCCTTGTCCGTCACAGCCCGCCGCCCGGCCAACGCCAGCCGGCCGTGCCTTGCCTGCGTGCCTGCCCGCGTCCTCGTCCGCGTCCCTGTCCGCATTCATCCGCACACAAACCGCACCGATTCACCGCCCTCGCCCCAGCATGTCCGCAAACAGTTCCACCCTCGCCGCCCCCGATTCCGGGGACCAGCAAGGCAGCATCGGCCGGCGCATCGCCGCCATCGTCTTCTTCAACTTCATCGCCTACCTGACCGTGGGCCTGCCGCTGGCCGTGGTGCCGGGCTTCGTGCACGGCGACCTGGGCTATGGCACGGTCATCGCGGGGCTGGCGGTCAGCATCCAGTACCTGGCCACGCTGCTCAGCCGCGCCTGGGCCGGCAACCTGTGCGACCTGCAAGGCCCAAAGAAGTCCGTCACGCTCGGGCTGGCGCTGTGCGCCGGCAGCGGCCTGCTGGTGGTGCTGTCCAGCGCCTGCGCCGGCACCGCGTGGCTGAGCCTGGCGTGGCTGTTCGCCGGGCGGCTGGTGCTGGGCGCGGGCGAGAGCCTCGTCACCACCGGCACCATCGCCTGGGGCATCGGCGACGTGGGCCCGCGCTTCACCGGCAAGGTGATCTCGTGGAACGGCATGACCACCTACGGCGCGCTGGGGCTGGGCGCGCCGCTGGGCGTGCTGCTCGACAAGCACCTGGGTTTTGCCGCGCTCGGGCTGGCCACCACCGCGCTGGCCGCCGCCGCGTTCCTGCTGGCGCGGCGCAAGTCGGCGGTGCCCACCGTCAAGGGCGCGCGCATGCCGTTCCGCACGGTGTTCCGCCACATGACGCCGTTCGGCCTGTGCCTGGCGCTGGGCTCGGTCGGCTTCGGCACCATCACGGCCTTCGTCACGCTGTACTACGGCAGCCGCGGCTGGGACCACGCCGCGCTGGCGCTGACCAGCCTGGGCGTGAGCTTCATCGTGGCGCGGCTGCTGCTGGCCGACAGCATCAGCCGCTTCGGCGGCTACCGCGTGGCGCTGTGCTCGTTCGCGGTGGAAGCGCTCGGGCTGGCGCTGATCTGGATGGCGGACTCCCCGGCCACGGCCCTGGCCGGCGCGGCCGTCACCGGCTTCGGCTTCGCGCTGGTGTTTCCGTCGCTGGGCATGGAGGCGGTCAAGCTGGTGCCGGCCAGCAACCGCGGCTCGGCGCTCGGCGCCTACGCGCTGTTCCTGGATCTGTCGCTGGGCGTGACCGGGCCGGTGGCGGGCGTCATCGCCAACCATGCGGGTTATAGCTCGGTGTTTCTGTTCTCGGCCTTGTCGGCCGTGGCGGGGCTGGGGTTGAGTCAGGTGTTGGCGGCGCGGGCGCGGCGTGGCGGCTGAGATGGAAGCACTCGGTTGCTGGCTCGGCGCGGGCGGTCTCGGGCCTTAGACGGCCCGACAAGATGCGCATTTGGGACATGCCACCTTGTGACCAACGCCAGCCATAGGCTTGCCATTGAGGTCGGGTTGCGGAAAGCCTTCCAGCACGGTGCCGCCGTGGTCGCGTGGTCTCCTTCGCGAGCGATATCCGACATGTATATCTCCTAGACTAGTGGGCGCCGTGCCGCCTGGCTGGGCACCCGGTTTCAATCACTTTGTCTTGGAGAGACTCCAGATAACCTCGCGCCCTCAGTAGCTGGAGCGGAGGTGCAACGTCAGCGAAGATCCGCGGGCCAACCGGGACATCCTCGCCGAGTCAACTACCAAATAGGACCACGCGCGTCGCGTGCATCTACTCGACGGGCCGCTGATCGTCGTCCCACTCCCACAGGGTCAGGCCGACGGTGGTGTCACTGGGGATAGCGAGGAACCTCTCGCCTTGCGCGAAGTAGCGGCGTGAGCCGCGCTTGGCCGAAGTGGACTAGAAGCCCGCCCGTGGGCAAGGCTCGCCGGCATAGACATGCAAGGCTGCCGGCGGTATGCCAAGCCCGTCTTCCAGGGGCACGGTTTCACCGGGCACGCGCTCCACCAGGGTCCAGAGCGCAGGCGCCTCGGAGACGTTCTGCGTGGTCTGCGGGTCGTAACCGACGCTGGCAAGAGGGGCGTTGCGCACGTATTTCGTGTAGTGCCGGGACGCAATCAGGAACTGCGCATTGGAATCGTCGATGTCGGGCAGATAGATGCCGGTCTGAAGCACCAGTTCATCGGTGCGCACCTGCACGCTGGGATTCAAACGATAGCGGGGCCAGGCAGGGGGAGGATTCAGAGCACCACGAGAGGAAGCATTGAAGCGAGTAGTCAGGGCACCTTTGACCCAATATGCACCCACAGAGAACTTTACATTGCTAGCAAAGAGAGCCGTCTTGCACAGCAAATTTCCATATTTCTCCGAAGCGTTGGGTTCAACTTCATCCATCCAGCCACTCCAAAACTCCAGCTGACCTCGAAAGTCGTTGCTGACACGGCTTCCATCAAGTGCACTGTAGTCACCATGCGACAGACGAATGTATCCGTCATAGAGGCTTTGCATGGTCGAGCGGAAGTTCGGCAGCACAAGTTGTCCCCACACGATGTCGGGCTGATTGGGCTGGGTCCGCTTGCGATAATCGGCGGGCAGGTTGCGCATGAAGCGGTCGAGAAGACCCTCGACGTGCTTGAGCATGGCCTCCCAGGCATCATGCATCTGCGCGTAATACTCCAGCGAGGTGTAGCGTTCGAGCAGGTAGATTTCCTGTGGGATCAATGGGGCTGTCATCGGCTTTCCTGTCACGATGGCCTGGTCGGCCTCCAGATGACGTCTCGTGGTGGGCTCGGGCTAGGGAACGGCGGCGCTTATTCGGCGGGACGCTGGTCGTTATCCCATTCCCACAGGGTCAGGCCGACGGTGGTCTCGCTGGGGATGGCAGGAAAGATCTCGCCCTGGGTAAATTGGCGGCGTGAGCCACGCTTGGCCGAAGTGGACCAGAAACCCGCACGCGGGCAAGGCTCGCCGGCGTAGACATGCAAGGCTGCCGGCGGTATGCCAAGCCCGTCTTCCAAGGGCACGGTTTCACCAAGCACGCGCTCGACCAGAGTCCAGAGCGCAGGCGCCTCGGAGACGTTCTGCATGGTCTGCGGGTCGTACCCGACGCTGGCAGGAGGAGCGTTGCGCACGTATTTCGTGTAGTGCCGGGACGCAATCAGGAACTGCGCGTTGGAATCGTCGATGTCGGGCAGATAGATGCCGGTCTGAAGCACCAGTTCACCAGTTCGCACCCGCACGCTAGGGTTCAGGCGGTAGCGGGGCCACAAGGGAGGGGGAGCAAGAGGACCTCGTGTAGGCGGATCATATCGAGAGGAAAGTGCACCTTTGTTCCAATATGCACCAACCGTCGTTTCCAAGTTGCTGGCGACCTGGGAGGCCTGGCCAAGCAGCTTCCAGTACTTGACCGATGCACCTGGCTCGACTTCTTCCATCCACCCATCCGAGAACTCCCGCTGTCCGCGAAAGTCGTTCTCAACATTGGTGGCAGCCCCTAGTCCTACCGGATCGCCATGGGTTAGTCGGATATATCCCTCATTCAGGATCTGCATGGTCGAGCGGAAGTTCGGCAGCACAAGTTGTCCCCACACGATGTCGGGCTGATTGGGCTGGGTCCGCTTGCGATAATCGGCAGGCAGGTTGCGCATGAAGCGGTCGAGAAGACCTTCGACATGCTTGAGCATGGCCTCCCAGGCGTCGTGCATCTGTACGTAGTACTCCGGCGAGCTGTAGCGTTCGAGCAAGTAGATTTCCTGTGGGATCAATGGCGCTGTCATGGCGTTTCCTCCTTACGGCTTGATGCTCGAATCGGGCGGCAGATTGCGCGCATCCAGATTGTTGGTCAGCTTGGGCAGGCCAAGGAATTCATCGCTTTCGCCATAGAAGTCGGTATAGCCCCACGCGGTGGGGCGGCGCTTGCCCAGGTATTCGGGTTGCAGGTGCCTGGGATCGAGCACAATCTGCGGGGCACCGCCTTCCAATACGTATTTGCTCCCGTGGAAGAGTTCCTGGCTAGCGGTCGTACCCTCCCATACCGGTAAAGACTGGCCTTTGGGCACGGTGTAGGTGACATATTCGCCATTACGATTCCAATAACGCCACACAGCAAAGCGCCGACGCCAGTCATCGCGTCCCTTGAGCGCAAAAAACTCGGTTTCGCGCATCCAGCAGATGCTGTTGTCGGCCGAGCTGGGGTCCACGACCCGGTACAGGGTCTCGCCCGGATGGATGGTGACTGGATTGGCCGAGTGGAAGGTCTTGAAGGCCTTCTTCAATGGTAGCGGTGCCGCATTACTGATATCGGGCCAGCCAGCAGCCGACGGAGCTAACAGCAATTCCTTGTATGCAAGCTTGCTTGTGTCATCCACCCATCCCGGCTTGTTCAAATCAAACTCGATCTCGTCATTCTTGAGTTGCGGACGGGAATAGCCGTGCGGATTGACTGCATTGACCTGCGCCCGGTAGGTCAGGTCGGCCTCGATCTCCAGGCGGCGAGCAAGTTTTTCCAGCCAGTCGCGAACCGGCCTCAGCAGTTCTTCGAGTCTCCGGTTGGCAAGGCGCCGCACTTCCAGCACGGAGTCGAGCAATCGGCCGGCCTGGCTTGCCATGGCGGCGCTGCCCCAGCGCCTGATCATATCCACCAGTTGCGTCAGCACGTCCACCAACGCGTCGAAACTCCTCAGCAAATTCGGGACGTTGAGATCGGCGGCTACCGCGCGCACCTTCTTGGCCAGCCAGGCGTAAGCATTGAGAATATCCAGCCCGCGCAGTGTGCGGCGCACGATCGGCGTATCCAGATGCTGGTTGAGCTTGCGGATGCCCGCTTCGACAAACGGCC
>Ga0255334_1000175_pt1 | contig 68180 bp, 120 predicted proteins | sample EtOH5_35cm_T3_12_FD_202080 | JGI IMG/M metagenome (GOLD analysis project Ga0255334, IMG submission 202080) | Sandy soil microbial communities from University of British Columbia, Vancouver, Canada - EtOH5_35cm_T3_129 | ecosystem: Engineered > Artificial ecosystem > Sand microcosm > Unclassified...
TCAGCGTTACGCTACGGAAATCGCGAAGAACCTAGGGCGGGAGGTCCGTTAACATGACACGTTATCCGTATTGCATTCAGTGTACCGACCAAAGGAGCGGTAAGGTCGGCTGTTTTGCTTACGATCCGGCGGAAGGAAAAACAGCCGGAAATTTCCACGCGATTACACCCGTGTTCGATAACTTGGGTAAATTCTATACATGGGCGAAAAAGAACAGTTTTCCGTACCATCATGGAAGGTCAACCGAAATGTCAGGTAAAGAGGAGGTCCGTTAACATGACACGTCAATACGGCGCCCAGCGTTTCCGTTCCTCCCTCCCTCTGGTACCACACGTCAAAACGCATACCAAACGCCTTAGAAACGGTAAGGTCACCGTTAGTATCACCTCCTGGGGTCCACAAGAGGGTGATTTCGGTTACCAGCATCGTGTCGGTATCGTCCCTGTAGGCACGATCCTCTATTTACAGGATCGAGGGAGCTGGTCCGAGTGGCACGGTCCCACACTGCGTAACCCCTGGATCGTGGAAGCTTGGCTCAACAGAGAGTACTTCCCGTGCGTCCCTGGCCGTCCCAAGGTTACTTACACGACCGGAGGCCACCTGGCTCAAGTCCGGTCCCTGCGCAACGGCCAGCGGATGCGAGTAGCCGACCACATTATCCTACACGCCTACGATGCTGGTTTGACTAGGGAGGTTTAACGTGTCCTGGGAGTCGTACAAAGATAACATTACAAAGGCCACGGTCTACACTCTAGTAGCGAATGGTGTACGCTGGTCCGCTGCTACGCACATAGACGGTCACGGTATTCAAGTGTTCGGCGAACGTGTACGGCCCTATCCTGGAGCGGACAAGGAGAAGCGGTACTTCCCTGTTATCCGCCACGGCCCTTACGGTGAGTCCGAACATAGCACCGAGAAGGGTTTCAAGTCCATCCGAGAGGCGAAGTCGTGGGCCGTCGCAACGGCCAAAGAACTAGGTTTGATTCAAGGGGAGAACTGACATGGAGTTAACGGGTCAGTATGCGACCGGGGTAGACAAAGCAGAGTACTGGGGATTCTTTGAGCAGTGGGCCGCTAATTCTCAGTACGGTTACCCCTTGTCCTGGCATAGAACGGAGCAGGAAGCTCTTGCGGCCGCAGAAGAGTACTACAGAACCAGACCGTACTTACTGGACCAATAAGGAGGATGACATGGAAGCGACGAAGATGTACCCGTACACCTTCACGGTTGAAACGGCCGCTGAGTGGGACGCCTTACAATGGGCGTCCGCGCGCTGGGAGGGCGCCCGCGTCCTTTACGATCTAGGCCACCTTGCCCAGTGGCCCGGCGACTCCGACGACTGGGACGGCGAGAGCTTCCCTGTAACCCTGGGATACGAGCAGTGGGAGGCGTGGCAGGTTCAAACGGCCATCGAAGAGGAGGACGCGGGTTTCATCCCGTGCCTCTGCGACTCCCTAAACGACCGCATCATGACTATGCTGGGGAGGATCGTCTAAATGACCTACCCGACGCACGTTTCAAACGACATGGAGTACATCCCCGGGCACGGTTATTACTGGCTCCGCGGCGGCAAAGTCTATCAAGAGGAGCAGCTTATTGACGGTACGCCCCTCCCCATCGGATACACCGACTACGGTAGAAGGTCCTGGACTATAGAGGCACAGTCTCACAGCGATGGCTTTTGGGTTAGCGACCGGCTGGGAAGCTACCACCGCCACCCGTTCAAGACGCTGCGGGCTGCGGAGGCTTACGCTGCGATCCTACGAGGGGAGGACGGCGGCGCGTAAATAGACTACCCCGCTTCCGTTCCGCCGTCGCTACACGTAAGGCGTTCCCGCCGAGAGAAAGGTTACACACGTCTGGTGCACGTTACGTGCCATTCGATAGGAGGTTAAGATTATGAGCACTATGATTTCCAAAAGTCGGCAATCGCCCCGAGGTGCAACACAGACCGCTCTGTTTTGCCCTTGCGGAACCCAGCTTATCAAGTGGCATAACACCGGGGAGATACCACGCGGGATCTATCCGGCGCAACGTCTTGCTTGCGGTAAGTGCGGCAACGTGGCGAGTCATGGCGCGTGGTCCAGCCGGATGACCCGCCACGCTCGGTATACGAAGGCGTGACTTTACGAAGCAAAGTACTATGTTTCGCCGCGCCCCATTTTTCTCTTGACACGTCGGCAAAACGGGCGCATACTATCCGTAGTCGTTTTTAAGGAGGGAAGCGAGATGACCAAAACCTTTGAACACAACGGTTTCATCATCACAGTTACGCGGGAGCCCGACGAATACGGGGAGCTCGACTGGTTGAAGCAGGACTATGCCGACTGCTCGCCCGAGGAGCAAGCCGAGTACAAAGCCCAGGACGCGGCCCGCCTGGAAGCATACGAACGTGGCGACTGGTACCTGGTTCGCGTCGGGGTCGAAGTCCAAGTTAAGACGGCGACTAACTGGGCCGTGCCTCCCACGGTCGGCCGCGCCTATCTGCACGGTATCGAGTCCGATTCGGAGGAGAGTTACTTCCTCCAGACCGAGGCCGAGCTGTTAGACGAAGCCCTGACCGACGCCCGCCACACTTACGAAGCCCTTTCCATACTATTTGAGCAGGCAAGGAGCGAACTATGCTGACTTATGAGTACGACACGAAACCCGGCGGTCTCCTCATCCTGAAGGCCGACGCGGAGGAGCAGGTCAGAATCCGCGAGCTGGTCGCCGAGAAGGAGGGCGACTGGTCGCCGATGCAGATGGATGATGAGGTACTAGCCCCTCTGCTCTGCAACTCCGAACTTGAGTTCATTAACGCGGAGGACTGCGGCGCCTTGACCGACGCCCCGATACTTGGCCTGCGTAAAGAGTCGGGCGAAGTAGAAGCGGCCTGGGCCTACATGGACTACCAGCTACGCTCCTTTGTAGACGACCTGCTGGAAACGGGCCGGGCGGTGTTCCGGTCCTAAGGAGGGTGTGACATGCACCAGAGACACCGAGAGTATGAACGACAGAACGCAATTATGACGCTCAATATGTGCCGCATTCCTTTGGGCGCCGACTTTCACACGTTGACGGTCGCCCAAGTCGCGGCCCTGGATGACGAAGCCGATAGAGTACGGTACCGCAAGCCCAAGACGGCCAATGGGAGCCGGTGTCGTTACTTCCACGACCTGCTGCAACGTCGGGCGCGGAGGGTGCAAGCATGAGTGCTCAAACGATGGCCGATGTCTTCGCTCCTGTAGAGGCGCGGAATTACGAGATTGTCTGTCAGAACACTTGGGGGCACCTAGCCCCGCGCCGGAACAAAACGTATCGAGGCTCTTTGGTCTTTGCTGTCGGAGCGTTCGGGAATGATCCGCTGAATCCGACGCTTTTAACAATGGACTTCGGCGACCTTGACAGCTCACCGTGGTTGTTCGATGCTATGGAGGAGTTTGCCCGTGCACAAAAGGGCGAGCCCGGCGCGGTCTATCGTTTTGATGGTACGTTTAGAAACTACCAATTTAAAGGAGTGGTTAGGCGACTAACTCTTGTAATGACGGAGGATGTAAGTCATGCCGGCCCAGCCTAACCACGTCCAAACCGTACTTGACCGCATGTGGTCTACCATGGACTTCGCCCTCTCGCTGCGAGACACGGCCCGCGACCCGAAGCGTACCACCGATGTCCGGCGCGTCGTCCAGCTTCTACAAGAGGCCGACGAGCTGGAGATACGCACCTTACGCGCCGTCCTCAGTGACTTTGACGAGCTAGACCGCATTCGATAGATACGAAAGGAGATAAGACCATGACTAAGAAGCACTTTATCGCACTGGCCGACGCTGTAGCCCGTGCCAAACCTTCTGGGCCGATTTGCCCGGACGATCACGAGGACGAATTGATAAACGCTGCTTACTTCCAATGGGAGGCCGACCGTGACATGCTGGCCGACTTCTGCCAAGCGCAAAACCCCGGCTTCGACCGCGCCCGCTGGCTCGGTTACATCGCCGGCGAGAACGGTTTTTCGGGTGGCGCCGTTAAGAAAGGGAGGTAACGACCATGAGAGAGTATGACTACAGCACGATTGACATGGACAGGTTAAGAAAGCTACCTATTGCCAAGCTTGCTCCCACGTACCGGCTGCAAAACGGAGTGCCTGGGAACGGATGTTGCGGCGATCCTCCCGGTTACCCCACCTACTTCACCCGCAGCGTGTACACGTGCTTCGGTAACAACCCGCGCCGAGGAGCCGAAATGGTATTGCTCGGTCACGTCGTACAAGATGCTTCGTGGTTGCCCGGCGAAGATTGGGACAAGCGGCACGCCCGTTTCCTGAAGCTCCTCCATTCCCTCTGGGTCCCGCTGCCCCTGGAGCACGAACGGACCCGCGAGTGGATCAAGCATCAGTACCAGTACCTCGCCCACTGTTATCAGGACGTGGAGCGGCCCGAGTACAACCGGTCCGGTATGCTCGTTTATCCCGTGCCGGACTACAAGCTGAAGCGGCCGACGATTGACCCGCACTGGACCGAGGAGTATAAGGGGGCGGTGCAGGCGGAGGCGGAGGTGTTCAACAGGCAGGAGATAGAGCGGGCGCAGAGAATAGCGACGGTTGACAATCATCTGGCGGTTGTTACGATCCGCCGATTTTACCCCGACTACCTGAAAGGCTGGGAGTACACTCTATCGTGTCAAGCGGACGTTAACTTGATTCACAACCCCCCACAACTACGACAGGCCGACTGGTGGGAGCGGGAAGCGGAGCGCCCCTCCGAGACCGACTGTCCCGGCCACCTCGGTACGAAGCACGGGACACACGACCACTGCGGTTACTGCGGCCGTACCGGGCTCAAGCTTGAGGAGGTCACGACATGACGCAAGACACGAGAGAACTTCTGGCCCGCGCCTTGAGACGGGCCGCCGAGGCTTGGGACAAAGACGCGGATAAATGGGGTGCTCCAAAAGATCCGGAAGAAAGCCGCTTACGTTCTGATGCGGTTTACGCTCGGGGCTTCGCCGAGGCCCTGGAAAACGGGTGCGACCTGTGAGCCGCTGTGAAGACTGGGTCGGCCTGGAAGCTCCCGGCCTGGTCGTACCTTGCGGCGCCTACCGCCTCCACCCCCACTCTGTAATCGGCCTGGCCTGTACGCTTCCCCAGGGACACAAGGGACCGCACCACGCTCACACATTTACCGCCTGCCTCTGCGTCTGGCCCCAGGCGTCGGCCTGTCCGCATTGGGAGGCGGCGGAGAAGGAGCACGTATGCACGAAGTAGAAGCGATCATTCAGAAGTGCCCCGAAGATTGGCGCCGGTTCTGCGACGGCGAAAGCCTCTCCGTCTATACTTCGCAGCTCTACGAGCATCTTTACAACTTCTACCTAGCCGAAGGAGAAATGCCCTTGGGCGTGGCGAAGGCCCGGACGGGCGACCCGGACGAATGGATCGCTACGAAGCTGGAGCGATTTCTCCCTTGACAACGGGGTACGAAAGGCGTATAATCGACCGCAAGGAGGTCAACCATGTGTTGCTGTGCGAAACCAAACGTAAACGGTGAGCCGGGATACTCCTGGGATGGGAAGCAGGTAGGAGTACACCCAGTCAATCCGCCGACCTTACAAGAAGGCGACAGGCTGCTATTCGATGAGCCTGGACGCTGTGGTGGTATGGATAGTCACTGCCACCACTACCGGATCGTCGGTGAGAGAACCTTGCTTGTTAAACACGGCGGGGGCGAAGAACGCATTCGCCTTTCCCTTCCGGGGGGAAAGTTTCCCTTCCGAGGATTCGAGACGATGGACTCGAACATGCGGTACTGGCTGCTCAACGCGATCTATCACGCCTATGTAGATGGACGAAGCGCCGGACATGACGCGACGGCGCGGGAGTACCGCGAGGCTCTTGTGGATGGCCGCCTACGAAAGCGTAAACTGCCAACGCGAGGCGTCAAAGTCTGGATCGAGCCCAGGGAAGCCGTTTTTCACCTCGGAGCTAAGGCGTGAGTCCCCGCTACCCGTGCCAAGTCTGCGGGCGCCCCGTGACCTTCCTTTCCCGCGGTCCACACTCAGCGCGGCGCACCAAGGCCGACGCCCAGCACGATCTGTGCGGCGCCTGCTTCCGGGCCGAGCTGGACCGGCGCCGTCCCCGGCCCTCCCACTTTACTCAGGGAAACCTCATTTACGAGGCCCCTTTTTACGAGGAGATGAATCTAACATGATGACGAATCAAAGCTGCCTGCGCCGGCCCAACGGCGACGGCTTCTACTTCCGTTACTACACGTCGGACGACTTCTTTCATCATGGGACCAAAGGTCTGCCGACGGTCGAAGTCCGCTTGGATTACAACGGCAACCGTTACACTGGCTGTGCCTGGTGCTCACCTCACGACGCCTGGTCGCCCGAGGTCGGCCGCAAGGTCGCCTTAGCCCGCGCCCTCTCGCAGATCCCGCGCCCCGCCCGCCGCCCCTTCTGGTCCATGTACTTCGCTCGTTCTCCTCGCTACGAACGTCAACTGCGGCGTTGCCTGCGACCCTTCGTTCTCGCTGCGTCTCAAGGAGATAAGCCATGTGCCTCTATCGAGTAACAAAGGTCAGAAACCTGCCCGTTCAGGTAACCGCCTGGAAGATCCTCGGTGTTTACGGGAACGATCTCAGAACGCCCGTTCAAAATACGAAGATTAAAAGGGACGAATGGAACGTCGTTCCTACCAAGTTTACACTGGAAGCGGAAAATAATAGCGGTCGTTGTTATACAGGCGGTTTTCATGCTTATGCCCGCCTCGAAGACGCCCGCGTTTCCTGGATGCTAGAAGACTGTCCTGACAGAAAGATCTTCCGTGTCCATCTTCGAGGACTCCTTTGTTTTGGGCGGGGCGACGGCGGCAGTTGTAGCAAGCTTAGCGATCAGTGGGTCGCGTCCAAGATGCGCGTCGTCCGCGAGGAGCCTGGAGGTGCGTCATGTGTCTAGCTCGTGTCGTCACCACGTCCGATCTTCCCGCCTCGGTCGTCGCCTACAAGATTCTGAGAGAGAGGCCCCGCACAATGGAGCTGGGAGATCTGTATACCCCGGTGCGTTACGAGCCGCTTCACCCTGTTAACTGGAACGTAGCTGCGTGCGCTAATCAGTTGAGAGCAGAAGACGATAGTGGGATGTATGAAGCAGGCTTCCACGCCTATCAACGCCTGGAGGACGCCGCACGTTCTAGTTGGTCCGGCTCCGTTTACGAAGTCGAGTTGCGGGGGCTGACTGCCAGCGGTCTCGGAGACGGCACGACACATGGGGAGAAGACGCCGCAGTGGGTGGCCCGGGAAATGCGCGTCCTCCGCCGCCTGCTGCCTGAGGTGCTCCTGTGATCTGGCGGGACATAGCAAAGGCCGTCGCCTCCGCCTGCCTCCTCCTCGTCGCCCTCCTCGTCTGGGCCTGGCGGTCCCGGTGACGCCGGTTCAAGTCTGGAGGATAAAAAAGGGGGACCAGTTGACGGAGAATCAGCGGCGACTTCTACAGATAGAGCGTGTAACCTTTCCGCTCCAAGAACCGTCTCAAAGTAGAAGATGAAGAAGAAGTTCTGGACGGCGAAAGAGCAGGCGGTTTATAGAGCCCAGGGAGATCAAGGCCCCGATCCTGCCGCCGCTCCCTCGTTGCCCCGGGTCTTCCGCGTCTTCTTCTCACAGTTCGAGCCTGTGTACGCCCGCACAGGTAACACCGGCCGCATGTACTCCTTCACGTTGACCTGGGAGATCGCGGTCGGTACGAAGCTCCTCGGCATGTCGTTGACCCGCTGCCAGTTCCAGGTTCTCAAGTCTGGTGTGAAGGGGCCGCTCTACCGCTGGGCGCCGGCCCAGAACGTCAAAGGCTTCGCTCACTTCCACAACAACATACCGTACCCCGATCTGTACACCTACGTCCTCGACGAGTTGATGAAGACGCCCTATGCTGCCCGTCTTGGACGCCCCAAGGAGGAGGACCTTTAAGAAGATGCGGCGAAACTACGTAGACACGGCGATCCTGGTAGGAAGTCTCGGCGGCAAGGTTCTGGTAGAAACTGTTGATGGTTTAGACGGGTGGGAACTGGAGCCCGCGAACGCTCGTCGCCTTGCCAAGAGCCTAGTGAAGTTCGCGGACATCGCCGAGCGCAAGATGCTGCTGGAGGACCTTTCATGATTCTGGAAGCTGTACCACCGGACGAGATCTTGCCGCCCGCTGAAGTAGTCAACGAACAGCCCGCGATGCGTCAAGTCGCCCGGCGCATCGTCGATCTGGTCGAGCAGACGGGCCTCAGTGAGGAGAAGGCCGCCAGTCAGGTCTGCCCTCTTCCGTGGGCCTCGTTGATGAAGCGGGACGACTTCGTAACCGCGATCACGGAGATCCGCTCTCGTTACGGTGCCATCAGCGACGAGGAGCAGAGGGAGTTGATAAAGGCTGGCTGGACGAAGCAGATGGTAGACGGCCTTTTATCCGACGATCCCGTTACGAAGAAGCTGGGACAGGACGCCTCTAAGTTACTCGCCCCTCAAGTCGGCCTCGCTCAACAGCCGAGCGTCCAGGTCGGCGTTCAGATCGGCGGCGATCTAGCGCCTCTGCTCAAAGATGCCGACGTAGCTTCCGTAGTCAGGGAGGACGACGCCGATGTCTAAGGCGAGAATGACGCACGAAGAAACGCAGAAGCTGCGCGACCTCTGGGCCAGCCACGAGTTCAAGCGGGCCTCTCCTGTCAACCGCCTGATCCGCCGCTTCGTCGTCGGCCTTTTAGACGAGATCCTCCTTCGGGACGCCGAGATCGCTGCTATCGAGGAATGGACGGGTCAGTCGCGTCAGCAGATGACTCGGAAGCAGACGATAAATGCTAGTCACTGTACATGCGGTGTCTGCCAAGAGTGTGACTGGGTGCGGAGTCACGCCGTATGATCCTGCGAGATAAGCCCGACGAAGACGACGAGGTACCGGATGACTTGCGCTTCCAGCTCTACCAGTGGGACCCGCGGTTGTCGCGGCCCAAGGTGCCGCACCTCTCGGGAGATGCTATCGCCTCCATCTGCGGGCGTCCCGACACGTCCAGGCGCATCCAGGACCTGATGAACGCAGTCGCCCAGAAGTTGAAGAAGGTAGAAGAGGCAAAGGAGAAGGAGACGAAAGATGGCGAGGTTTAAGGACGTGGAATGGAGCGTGGAAGCTGACAGGAGCAACCGCGTCTCTTGGGATCAAGTTCAAGCTTCTATTCTCATGGACATCCGCGACGAGTTGAAGCAGTTGAACCGGATCTTTTCGTGCCCCAACTTCTTGGCGATGCCCCGGGATCTACGTGCGATTCGTCTGAATACTACGAAGAGAAAGGCGAAGACGTGAAGGTAAACTGGGACCGGGTTAAAGCGGCTATTGAAGAGGAAGGCGTTAAGAGGGCGAAGAAGCCGCTGGCCCGCTTCGACCTGGAGGACGCGGTCGATCTCGTCCGCCTCGCCGCAAACAAGTGGCTCGACGAGGACCTGCGTCTCCTACGAGCCCCCGTCTTCGAGGTTAGCTTCCGTCAAGAAGTCGTCCCGGGCGTCTACGCCAAGGGCGTCCTGGACGTGTTCACCGAGCATCGTCCCGCGGTCGAAACCGAAGCCTACCTGCCCTGCGTCATCGACTGGAAGACTCGTCAAACGGCCGACGTTGACAGCGACTGGGCTCGTGACCTCCGCGACTCGGCTCAGTGGCGCATTTACGCCTGGGCCAGCCGGGCTCCTCACTTTTTCTACCGGGGTCTCTCCCGCCGCTCTCGTAAGTGCCGCGAAGTTCCCATTCAGGTGCCCGAGGACAATGACGCTTGGGTGGAGAACTACCTGCGGGGGATCGCTGCGCAGCACGTCGCTCTTACTTCTGCCGAGTTACCCGTGTGGCCTCAAGTCAAACCGCGGGCATGTAGGGCTTGGGGAAGAGACTGCGAAAGGCGAGATAGTCTACGCAATACTGGTAATTGCGGTCCTCCCGAGGCTTTGCGAGGCAGCAGGGACCTTAGTTATACGGCAATCGAAAGATTTCTGCTTTGTCCTGAGCGTTATCGTTGTCATGCTCTAGCACCGGACGGCGAGTATGAGTCTGACGACTCTCTCTTCGGAAGTGCGTTCCATGCCGGTGCGGCCGAAGCATGGCGTCAGGCTTTTCAGGAGGAGAACTGAGATGGAACACGATCTTATACTACGTCCAGATGGGAAAGCGTACTTCTGTAGGTCGTGTCTGCGCTTGTGGTTGAGCATGCCTCCCGACCCTGAAGCCGTGTGCCCCAGTACGCCACCGCAGAGCCGGCCCGAGGACTTTAACCGGAACCTTCAGGAGTTGGCGAAGTGCGCCGGAGCTGAAAGCGAGGGTTTGTGAGAAGTACCACCGGCGCTCACACCTCTTTCGTACCCATACTCGGGGTCGCTACGCTGTACCGCTTCTCGAACCGGCGCTGGCTCGTTCAGTGGTGGTTCCAGATCGGAGCCGATCAGAAGCCGCCGCCGATTCGTGCCGAAGAGATCATCGCCCTTCTGGAAGAGGTCGTCGCCGAGAATCGGGAGCCGTTGACGAAATGAGGACGCGCCCGGATTTTCGCCGTCCCGTTCCTGTTGAGGCCCGTCATCAATGCGGCCCGTTTAAGGGCGTAGCTTACCGTCCCGGCCTAGGCACCGTGCGCTGCCAAGGCTGTCGCCGTGTCAACCTTTACGAAGGCGGGCAGAGAGATTGGGACGACCTGCTCGCCGGGATGAAGTCTATGAGACGAGGGGAACGTGGGGCGCTTCTCTAGGTTACGTCAGGCTCGCGAAGCCGCCGGGCGCCGGGAGAACGAAGATGACCTGGCTAAGGAGCTGAACATCATCTTGCGGACTACACACTATGAGGACCATGACCACTTCCGCCGGGCCGTATCTCGTTGCGTGCAGCGTGTGCCCGTTTGCTATCTCCCTACTCTTCTCGGCGGTGAGCCTCGGCGTATCTCTACTCGTTTGGGTATCGAGATACCTTCCGACGCTGAGTCGCCCCGGCCCCGGCGAAAGAGGCGCGTCACTGAAGCCCGCCTGCTCCAGTTGCAGAGAGCACGGGAGAGGAGACACGCCCGATGACGGTGGCTGAACCGCCCGAAGTCCTCCTCGGCGCCCTTCTCTGCTTCGTCCTGGCCGGCTTCCTGCTTTACCTAGCCTTCAGCGACGGGGACGGTACGAGGTTCAGATTCTAATGACGTGGCCTTCTACGACGATCTTAGATGACCGCCGGGCGTCGGGTGACCACGGGGCGTCACGTCGCCTCCGCGGCTGGTACAGCCGTCGTCCGGGGCCAACGTCCTCATCTCGTTCAAAAAGCTGGGTCCACAGGCCGTGTTCCCGTCTCAACTGCCACAGTTTCAGTTCCGTCAGTGTCAAGATGCCTTCCTCCTGCCCCGTCTACATGCACGCCGCTTGTCATACGGGCTGCGTACAAACGGCAAAAATAACCCTTGACATACGATGCGGATCTGTGCGAAGATAACTGGTATGGACGGCGACGTAGAGATCAAGTTCCAAACAGGGAGGCCGGAAGGAAATGAGCTACGAGTGCGTGACGTGCGGTTCACTCTGCACCCTGAGTCGGAGAGACCTTCAGAACCGTCGGTCCAAGTAAGCCGAGTGCCCGACACGATGTGGTGGGATCAGAATTGCGTGACATGCCAAGAGATCTGGAGCGCGGGAGGCTTTGGTCCATCCCACGTTGGTTCTAAAGTACTGCGAGAGCGGTTCCTTAGCTTCGGGAGGCCAGAATGCCCACTGCACCTGTGACACATGCTTTTAACTGCGCGGACGTTTTTACAGCGGTTGTCGGCGGTTCGTTTATCGTGGCGTTCGTGGTATTCGCTGTAATCGTGGCGGTGAAATTATGCAAGAAGTGAAGTGCGCGGGTAACCTGCCGGACGGCTGCGTCGACCCGTCGGACCTGGATTACTACGAGCGTGTGAACGGCCCCGACGAGGACCCGCAGGACGAGGACGACGAGTCCGATCTGCCGCCCGAGTGTGAGCTGGACGAGGACTACGAGGCGTGGCTGGACGAGGTTTACAAGCAGGACGACCGGTTTTATCAGGACGCCTGCCGCGTTGCTTCTTAAGGAGACGAGATGCACATTAAGGTGTGGGCCGAGCGATGATGAAACTTGGTAGCGTCGGCGAGACACGGTTTGAGGCCGACAAACGTAGAGCTAATACAATCGGACTTTACGTGCCGCTTTTCATTTCCCTGCTTACGGGATTGGTTGGCTTTGTCTCGTGGTGGATAAGTCTTAGGGAGACAAGATGATGAAACTTGACTTGACGAAGCCGGTTCGTCTGAAGAATGGTAACGAGGTCAGGATTTACTGCATGGACGGCGGCGGCAACTATCCTGTTCACGGCGCCTACAGGAGTAGCGTTGACAGTAACATCTGGATCGTGGCGGCGTGGGACATGAAAGGGTTCGCTAACATCTGGATAGGTACCACAGAGAACATGGCTAACTTGGTCAACGTCCCCGAGCCCTTCACTCGCAGCGGCTGGGTGAACATCTATCCTTATGCCTCGGGGCGTCTTTGTAATCATCCTGGCGTCGGCGCAACGGTGTATGAATCGAAGTCAGACGCCGATAAGAATGCACTGAACGACCGAATCGCCGTCGTCCCCTTCACGATTACAGGTAACGTAGGAGACGGCCTGTGAAGGTCGCCCGCGTCCTGCGCATCATCGAGTACGTCGGCCCCGAAGCGTGGGTAGAGCAGAACTGCATCGCCCAGCGCAAGATCAAGGGCCGTAAGGTTTTCCCGAACGGCGGCTACATCACCGAGGGTATCCTGGGCAACACCGCGGAGCTCCTAGAGTGTTCCGCGCTTCAAGAAGCCGCCGAAGCCCTCGTGAACCAGAAGCTCTGCCCGGACTGCGGCGGTGGTCAGAAGTTCGACTCGACACTGTGCCGTACCTGCGGGGGCCGCGCTTACGTCTCGGCCATCGTGGACTTCGACGAGACCGCCGAGGAGTTGCGCCGTGAGGCTGATAAGGCTACCACGCCGCCTCGTGAAGATCATCGCCTGGGAGCTGAGGAGAGAGAAGACCCAGACGACCTTTGCGCCTGCGGTCACTACAGATCTCAGCATCGTCAGCTTGAGTATCAATGCGGCGGCGTCGGCCCCGACTGGCAGTGCCCCGCAGCCTGCCCCCACTTCGTAGCAAGTTAAGGAGCGTTCATGAATACACGTTATCTGTACATCGTAGCGGCCGTCCTCCTGTTGACAGCCGCTACCCCGCAGCACCCGAATCACTCGGTTCGCCTCGACCGCCTCCAGGTCTCTGCCGCCGACAATGACAAGTACCTTCAGATCGTCGCCGGCAAGGTGCAGCCGTCCTCCGGCGTTCCCCTGCCCGTCTTCGTCGATGCCGCGCTCAATGTGACGACAGGTGTCCTGCCGATTCTGCGCGACGGTACGACGGGGGTACTCACCTTACCGTCTGCGCCTAATCCGCCGCAGTCCCTGCACCTCTATGTAAATGGACTTCGTCAAGTCCTGGGTCGGGACATCATCCTGAACGGCACTATCGCAACACCGGGGCCGGACCAGACTTTACCGGACGGCCGCGTGTACACACCGAAGGGAGCGATCTTGGATGCTGACGAGATCGTCGCCGATTATCGACGCTAGGAGGAGACCGTCATGGAACTGGTAATTAACAGGTGCTATGGAGGCTTTTCCTTATCGCCTCTTGCTGTTCAGGAATTGGCGAAGAGAAAGGGTAAGAAGTGTTTCTTCTTTACGTATGACTGCGACAAGGGCTACGTGCCTACGACGCTGGAGAAGTTGTTAAGTAAGCGTACTCTGTTCTTCTGCGCCTTTTCTCGCGCTGACGCTCCGACACTACTTAACCGCAGCAAGGACTGGGGCGAGATGACGACGGAAGAACGACAGGCAGAGAATGCTTTGCACGATGAACTAGATCTGCCATCTCGTCCGCCAAATCGTTCCGATCCTGATCTGATCGCCGTTGTTCGGGAACTTGGTGAGGCAGCTAACGGAGGCTGTGCCGAGTTGGCAATAGTGTCCGTTCCAGATGGCGTAGAGTGGGAAATCGACGAGTACGACGGCGTGGAGCACGTCGCCGAAACGCACAGAACTTGGAGATAAAAAAGGAGAACCTTGAAACATGGCCGAAGCCGACCGAAGCAAAACGATGATGCTGACGACGGGGAAGGGTAAGGGTGGCCCGACTAAAGCGGGTAAGCTGCCGGGCCACCGGGCCTCGGAACGAAAGGAGCCGCGCCCGTTCAAAGGCATGTGGTACGGCGAAAGTGGAATGGGCAAGACGTACATCGTCGTCCAGCTTTTACTGGTGGGCTTTAAGGTCCTCTACTTCTCGACGGAGATGGGTGGTGACGGTTTAAGGACGGTCGAGTCGGCCCTGAAGAAGCTGGGGCGTGAAGACCTCCTCGCCAACCTCTACGAGGCCCCGGCCTTCGCCGACTATGAGGAGGTCAGCGACTTCCTTCAGGACCCGGCGTCTCGCTGTCCCGGTTTGTGGACCGACTTCCAACCGGACTTCATCTTCTGGGACGGCTTCACCGAGTTCCAGCTTCTCTACCTGGAGCGTTACATCGCCGACGAGCTCCAGCCTGATAACCCGCGGGCCGATAGAGAAGCCGGTCTCATGTCTGTGGAGAAGGACTGGAACATGGTGATGAACGGTACGCTTCGAGGTAGCCACGATTTCTTCCAGATCCGGGATCCGCAGACGGGCCGGGAGCCGCACAAGATCGTGACGTGTAAGCAGGCCGAGAAGGAGAGAGATGCCGTGCCGGGTGTCGAAGGTAAGCCGGCGCCGATGAAGGCGAAGAAGACCTTCATCCTTCAGGGGGCGGCGAAGAAGATCTTCGAGGGCGCCTTCGACTTCATCTTCCTCGCTGCCAAGAAGGACTCGCTCAAGCCGGGCGAGCCGCCCTCCTTTGTCTGGCGTGTGCAGGCGTCGGAGAAGCAGACGGCGAAGGTCCGCGGCTGTGAGTTTACCGAGAAGGAGATCCCGGCCGACTTCTCCTCTCTATGGTCACGCCTCGGCCTGCCGCTTCCCGAAGACAAGGAGAAGACGACGTGAAGATCATCCGCGACGAAGTCAACGAACCGTGTGAACAGTGGGACGTTCTGGAGAAGGAACCGGAGACCTGCGGTGCTTTGTGCGAAGATCCTGAGATGCCGGTCTTTTTGTGGTACTCATGCACACGTGAAGACAAGCACCCACCATCGCATCATGCTCATACATTGCGTGGTTGCGTCGCCGTCTGGGACGACGAGGTCAAGGAGACGACGTGACGTTTAAGGGAGAAGTCTATCTGACGCACGACGAGTTGAAGGACGCGGTTGAAGTGGAGAAGATCGTGGAGAGCGTCCTCCGTCAGCTCTACACGCCGTCTTACCTGCACGTCTCCGTCGCCCCGTGGGAAGGTGATCTGCCGAGCCCGTCTCAGGACGATCTCTCCGCGGCTCTATCCACGCTAGAAAAGGGCGTCGTCACAAGTCCCGTCGCCGAAGGTACCTTGGGAGAGCCGAAGCAGGGGCCTCCGGTGCCGGGCGCCCTGACATTCACCGAGTACTACGCCGCCTTCGCCGACATGACGTTCCGCGCCTTGCAGGGTCTCTTCCAGGACCCGAAGAACTGGATGCATACGTGGCGGGGCGGCTGGACGCAGATCGACGGCTCCTTTCGTTCGCAGAACATGCGGGTCCCCGAGACGTTCGGTCTCGTACTCGTCCTCGGCGACAAGGCCCTGATCGAGGTTCAGCGGCGTCTCGGCGACCCTTCTGCTCTGGAGGTCATCCAGTGATAGCAAGTCAAAGACAGTTGTTTCTAAATTTACTAGCATCGTATGAAGGGGATGTGTCGGGCGACCCGGTAGAGATCAGTCGGCAGACTAGCGGAGACGTAAGCAAGGCTGCTACGAAAAGCGAGCTGTCGGAGCCGGGTCGTCCAGCAGATCCCCCTGAGACGAATGAACACTAACCGAAAAGGAGATGCATGAGATACACACTTTTGACGCTACTCTTGACCGCGTGCTCTTGGGCCGCGTCTACGACCGCCGATTACGTTTCTGTCGTAAGCGGTCAAATCGTTAACATCAGTTCCAGTACGATTCAGTCCGTGCAGATCAGCGAGTACACACCGACGGGACGGCGTATGACGGGCGTACGAGGCCCTCTGAACTGGCTCCCCGGCGCGGTACTGCCTCAAGTCTTCGCGCAGAACGCGGTGATTGACAGTCTTGTCCTCGACGATGGCACTGTGATCGGTGATGAGCAGTCGGTGATGGTACGCCGCATCCGCGGCATGGCTTCTGCGCGGCTCGCCTTGGAGAGTCTCGACGGCGCCGCCCTTCAGAAACAGGCCGCTAAGGAGGAGAGCATCGCCGGCATGGATACTGACTGGAGCGACCTCTTTCTTACCCGCCTAGCTAAGGAGAAGCTGGCAGCCGCCCCGACGATAGACGCAGCGTCTTCGCCTGAAGTCAACGCTCCGCCCATACCCGTAATGGTGGAGACTCTCTCGTGTCGGCCCGCAACGGTGCAGATGGGCAACTACTCATCTTGCACCTTTACGCTCAACCAAGTGTTACGAAAGACGACGAGCTTCGTAACTGGTAGTGACTCACCTTACGCCCGGCCCGTGGTTAACACGGTGAGCGTACCCGCCGGAATAAACGCCGGATCGTTCTCCGTTTTGACGTACACGTTGCAGGATGGCGTCGATCAGGTATTGGCAACCATCAGCCTCTTCGGCCCTAACAACGGGGTGCAGACAACCATCCTGGTCAAAAGAGACAATTCTGGGGTGATAACGAGCGTCCATCTACACGGTACTACTGGTCAGTGTCCCGACTACTTCAATCTTCCGCCGTATGAAGGCTTGGGATGCACCGCCACGAAGACCGATCCAGCTCCTGAAGGGTACACTCAGATGGTCTACGCTTCTATGGCCGGGTTCTGCTCGCCGGGCAGCGCAGTTACTCAGGTCTCGGTATACCCTGAGTCGTGGCATACCTGTTCGACTCCGGTCTTCATTCAGATCAGGGTTGGCCTCCTGGCGGAGTTCCGAGGCGTTTGGTCCGAGGCATCGGCATCGGCTGTGAACCCGCCCATCGACGGTAGAACCTCGGCCTTTGCGGACTGCTTAGGTAATACTTACGCGGAGCCGTCTTTTGATTACGTCTGCGGCTCCTACAACCCGTAACCTTTGCGCAGAGAGAAACGTCTTAACTTGTAGACAGGTAGCCTGATGCTACTTTAACCGTCAACCAAAACTAACCAAAACGCAAGAAGGAGATTATGCCTCTACCCAGAACAGAAGTGAAGAAGAAGCCGACGCTAGCGTGCCTCGGCTACGTCAAGGATGTCGGCGCCCCCAAGGTCAACGAGACGACCGGGACGATCTCAGTGCCAATCGAGATCGAAGCCTTAGAGCAGGGCCAGGGCCGCAAGTACTACTTCTCTTACAAGCAAGAGATGCTCGAACCGGGCTTCTCTCCCGCCGATGCGGACCCAGGAACGGAGTTCCTCTACCGGAAGAACCTCGCCGTCGAGGATGAGGACAGCTTCGACGAGGGCGATGTTTCCGCGTTGAAAGCGATGACCGGCGACGCTTACGAAGAGGTCACCGAGGAGCTCATCAAGGTGAACGGTCGCGGCGCCGAGGGCGTCGCCGAGGTCCTCCGCGAGCGGCTCCTGGCCCTGGCCGAGGACGGCTTGAAGTTCGGCTACGTCCTTCGACAGCAGTACGACAAGACGGGCGAGACCGACGACGCCGGCAAGGCGATCAAGAAGGCGACCAAGTGGTACGAGGTCGGTACGTTCGCTATCCCGACCGACGCGGTCCTGGCGCGGTGGGAGAAGCGGGCGAAGAAGGCCAAGGCCGACAAGCCCTTCATTCTCACCTTTGAGACGTAGGTTAGCCGTGGTGCCCCGTACTGTCGGGCGGGGTTAAATGGGGTCCCTGGAGCGGGCGCAAGTCCGAATCCTCCAAGCAGTAGGCGTCGGATTAGACACCCGGCGAAACCCAGCCACTTAACGGAACGGGCTGAGTGCAGCGAGCGGCGAGAGCTGATGGGTGAATCGTGGTCGCTCTACGACCCCCGCGTCTGTACCATCCGAGAGGATCTAGCCCGATCATTTCTAACTTAACCAGTCAACCACGCATCTTTGCCACGAGAAGTTTAGTCGGGCTGAACTAAACGGGTGCTCAGTTAGGTCCTTCAGCGAAGGGCAAACCTGAGCATCAGCCCTCTACCTTAACTATGCATATCATCGAAGCCTTACGGTCGTACCAGTCGAGGGTTGAAGCGAGACTCAGCGAGAAGACCTCCTGGGGCCGCGTCGAGTTGAAAGCCATCCTTGACGAGGAGTACCGCGCCATCCTGGAGAAAATCGTCGTGGACAGCATGGAGGCGTACCGAGCCGAGAGGGCCACTTCCGGTCTGGAGGACAGATGAAGCAGACGAAAGTTCTATGCGACATATGCGGCCGGGAGAAGGCGACGACTATCTGGTTCACCATCGACCGCCAGATGGACGCCGCAGGTAGCATGGACGACGTTTGCGAGTCCCTGGACCTGTGCGGCGAACATATGTTCGAGTGTTACTCGATTCTGCTCCTACGTGAAGAGGACCCGGCGAAGAGAAGGGGCGCGGCCCGCCACGTTTACATGACGTTGCGTGCCCGTACCAAGAACTCCCCGCTACGTTTGGAAGATCTGTCGTGAGCGTCCGTCGCAAACCTGCTCTGTGCAACCTCTGCCCGTACGCGAAGATCGGGGGCGGCTTCGTCCCCGACTGGTGGCCGCCGTCCGAACCTCGCCTCGCCGTCTTCCTGGAGGCACCAGGCGGCGACGAAGTCCTTCTCTGTGAACCTATGGTCGGTCGCGCTGGCCGCTTCTGGGAACGTGCCCTTCTACGCCCCCTCGGTCTCTGCCGCGACGAGGTCATCATCGCCAACTGCTTACGCTGCCGGCCGTGGGGACCGCCGAAGCTGCCGAATCAGTTCCCGTCTGGACCGCTCGCCAAGAAGGTCATGCAGATCTGTCGGCAGTACGACTTCTTTCACGGGCAAGCCGGCTCCCTCGTCCCGCGGGGCCTCGCCGACTGGGACCCGAATCTCTTCGTCATCACGTATCACCCGGCCGCGATCCTGCGTGAACGGGCCTTCTACCGGCTCGCCCTGGCCGACTTCGAGAAGGCCGGTAGGTACATGGAGAAGGGCTGGCGCGTCTGCGTCCTCTGCGGCGACAAGGCGGCGTCACTCGTCTGGCCTTTGGTTAATAAAGGCGGGGTTGAGGCTTGGCGCGGTCACGTTTTCACCGCCTCGTTGAAGTCGCCGCGTGCATCTCAATTACCGAGAGGTTTACGATGAAGGTTACTCTGTGGTTATTCTGGCTCCTTATTAGAAATAGGGTCGTGGGCAACGTGTCGTCGGCGGGGTACAGCCATCGGGACGAGCAGTACGCCTTGGCCGATAAGATCGTCAGGGAGGTACTGCGCGATTTGGATGAGGAGTTTGTGAAGTGACAAGGAGACTGCAATGAGATACATTTTAGCTCTGGACTTTGAACCGCTCGATCATGAACGTCGCAGTTTAGATCATGAGAATTGCAAACAGATGCTTCGTATCTTGGAGAGTCTCCTGACGCTTTGGGGCGTCCCTTACTATCTGAGCCCGCCTTTGCGGGAGGACCTCGCCGAAATCGAAGCCGTCGTGGAGCAGAAGTGAACGAAGCTCTACATCTCGCCGCTTGGGGTCTCCTCCTCGTCGCCTTGGGCCACGTCATCGGTTCACGGCGTCAGGGCTGACGAACATGGCGACTAAGTTCACGAAAATCGCCCTTCCCGAGTTGAACCTGCCGGTTCAAATGAGCCTGCTCGCCGGGCAGACGCCTCGGGCGGCCCGCGACCTTTACACGCCGTTTCCACACGTCTACCGGAATCTGGAAGCTCTACCCAAAGTCATCCAGGACTGCGTGTCCAAGTCGCCTGGCCTCGTCGGTATGGACATGGAGTACGATACGTCGAGGGGTAACAAGCCGTCGATCCTCGGCCTCTCCGGGTTGAACTACGCGATCTCGGTACCCTGGTCGGAAGAGTGCGTCGGCGCGTTACGTACCTGCATCGACCGGGGCCTGAAGCTCGTCGCTTATTCTACGATGTCGGCGGATAAGCCCTGCGTGGACCCCTACGTGAAGACGCGACGAGAAGACTGGCTCGACGCGATGCTCAGTCACTACCTCGCTCATCAGGACCTGTGTAAGCGGCCTAGTAAAGAGGAGGATGATGACCCGGGTGCCCTCGGCTTCATGAACCTGTGGACCGCCTACTCGCTCGTCGGGGACGCGCCGAACTGGAAGCGCTGCCGGGGCATCGATTGTCACGGTCCCTGCCCGTCTCACTCCGTCTTCGACTACAACGCCGCCGACTCCTGGGCCGGCCTCGTCATCGAGATAGAGAACGGTAAGGCGCTCGACGCCATGGGTGTCCCCGCTTCTCTACGCGCCGAGATGCTGGAGCTGAGCGACCTCTGCGCGTCGATGGAGCGGCGTGGGATCGGCGTAGACAGAAGCGTCGTCACCTCCTTAGACGCGGAATTGAAGTCTCGGCAAGCGGCCCTGTTCAAGTCGAACGAGCCGTTCAACCCGAAGTCTCCCAAGATGGTCGTCGCGTGGTTCAAGGAGCAGGCCCGCCTTCTCAAGCTGCCTGAGCTAGCCGTTGAGAAGAACGACAAGGAGAGCGTTCAGGAGGCGGTGCTCGCCTTGGGTAAACGCTACCTGATCGACGGCGAGAAGCCTGCCGAGATCGTCGAGGGCTTACGAGACGTGGCTGATCTACCCGCGCCTGGCCTCGCCCTCTGTGATCTGTACGACTTCAAGGCGGGTGGAAAGGGTCTCAAAGCTTGGTTCGACGAGCGGTACTTCGGCCGCGATGGCCGTCTTCATCCTCGGTTCATCACTACTGGTGCTTCCACCGGCCGCCTCTCCTCGTCCCGTCCGAACTGGCACAACGTCGTCAAGGCCGGTTGGGGCCTGAAGATGCGCTCCGCTCTCGTCGCCGCCCCCGGCTACCAGATCCTGCGGGCCGACTGGAAGCAGCTTGAGTTACGTATGTGTCTCTACCTCTCCGGGTACGATCCCAAGGACATTCAGGGGGACGCCTTCACGTGGCTCGTCGAGCACAGCAGCGGCCAGTTCTCCCGCGCTTCTAAGTTGACGGGGAAGAAGGAACGGGACTTGGCGAAGATCACGTCGCACGGCACGGACTATCTCATGGGCTTCAAGGTCTTCACGTACGACGAGATGGACTCGCTCTCAACGAAGCGGGCCGAGGCAGCGGGCGCCCTGCGTCTCTACCGGGACTGGGAGTACGGCGGTGGCGTCGTCGGGTTCACCGGCGTTCATCTCGCGGAGATGCTGTTCGGTGACAAGAGCTTCGAGTCCCGCCGTAAAGCCCTGGAGATTCAGGAGGACGTGTACATCGGCGCCTTCTCCTCCATTCGTAGATGGCAACGGCAGGTCCTGGCCGAGATCGAAGCCCGTGGCTACGTCAAGTACCCGACCGGCCGTTTCCTGCGTCTCTCCGGGTCCTCTTGGGACGAGGAGTCCCGGCCCCGGGCGATGGAAGAGGACGCGAAGATAGGCGTCGCTGCTCTGGGCCAAGGCGTCTCCGCCGATCACGTTCAGGCGGTGATGCTCCGTTTTCGGCGTGAGCACGGCGACCTAGGAGTACCGACGCTCCAGGTTCACGACGAGCTTCTCTACGAGGTCCCGCTTGAGTGGGGCCGCGAGAAGTGTGCCGAGTTCATCCGGCCGATGACGGAGGAGACGTGGCGCCTACCCGGCTTCTCGGCGCCGGTTGACGCCGGCCTCGGCGCGTCGTGGCTCGAAGCGATGCAGGCCGCCGACGACCCGAAAAGGAGACTGCAAGTATGAAGGAAGGAACTCTTGTGCGAGCCGTCACAGACGGCGCAGAGTACGTAGGGTACTTCATTTCCGGCCAAGAATACGATTTCGTACTGTCACGGAGATGGCCGTCTCGTGGACCGGATGACCGTTTTGGGCTTTTGACCGAGTGCTTCCGGCTCGAAGCGATGCAGGCCGCCGACGATTCTGCGAGGAGGTTACAAGTATGAAGTTCGCTGTCGAAGAAGCCTTTCGCACGATGTACGGTCTCGTTACAGATCGCGTAACATCTCTGGCGTTGCGAGAATGTTGTCGTTATGCCCTGGGAGACCCGAGGTTCGCTAAGGGCTACGGCTCCTCGGTGGACACGTCTCATAAGCACCACGCCTATTCAGGCGGCCTCGTCGTTCACACCGCCGAGGTTGTTACCGCCGCGGTAAGCATGGGAGAGACAGTTGGCGCGGATCTGGACGTGCTCATCACAGCCGCGATCTGGCATGACTTCGCCAAGATCCACGATTACGATGAGCACGGAAACGGCACGAAGTACCGGGATCTTATCCGGCACGTCTCTGGTAGTTTCGCTGAGTTTACATGGTACTGGGATGTGATAGAGCATCCAAAGTACGAGGAGATCAGCCACTGTATCCTGGCTCATCACGGCCGCAAGGAATGGGGCTCGCCTGTTGAGCCGCAGACGAAGGAAGCCGCCTGCCTGCATTACGCCGACATGCTTTCTATGCAGTTCGGAGCAGGTCGTTAACGTGTGGGTCCGACGCATCCTCCTCGCCTGTATCTTCTGGTACTTCGCCTTCCTCATCTGCTATGAGTTGGGCCGTTAAGGGGTGCTCGCCCTTCTCGATACCGCCGTCCTCGTCGTCGTCTTTGTCCTCGTCGTCTTCTCCCTCTACGTTCTGAGAAAATGGTAGTCGCCCCGGGTAACCCTGTAACCTTCTTCTTACCAGGAGCGTCTTATCTATAGAAGCCGAAGATAAGATGCTTACCCACACGAAACCAACCCACCGGACCCAAGAAGAGATACTCGTTTCAAACGAGTCCTCTCTTGCCTGAGCCGAAGGTACCCCGTAAGAAGATAGTTTACGCGGCTCTGGAACCGCCCGACGACGCCGACCCGCGCCGGACGCCGCGTGCTATTGGCATGGCGATTAACAACGCGGTCATAGAGGCGCGTGCCCCCGAGACCCTCGGCGGTCCTATTCAACCGGCCCGGCTGAGAAGCCTGCGTGAGTACACCTTGGCCTTTGTCGAGCCGGCCTTCAACCACATGGAGGAGGGCGTCTTCGACATGCGTCCCGAGGAGCTCGTCTTTATCTTCTGTGCCGCCGCCGCCTTCGTCCAGGCCAAGGTGATCGCCGCGCACGAGAAGGACGACAAGTTGGCGTCCAAGCTCTTGCAGAACTCCGTGGCCCTGGCCGACTTCTTCCGGCCGGAGAAAGCCTCCTAGTCTATGCCCCTCTCCAAAGTAACTCTGGAATCCATCCGGCGCTGCCACGATTTGGCGTCTGAACGTATCTTGGTGAACACGAAAGCGTGGCCGGACACGTGGCGCGGCTCTGAGATCTGCTTCGTAGAGTGTGCTTGGCGCGATGTGGACGAGCTTCTGCGGGAAGTCGAGAGACTTCAACGAGAGGTATCGTCGTGATCTCACCAGTTACGCTTCAGTGCATCCGACGGCAACTGGAAGGGACTTCCCGGGAGAAGTTGTGTCACTTCGCAAGTACCCTCTATGACCCGGAAGCAATGGACAGGAAGACGCCGGAAGCGCGGTTCATCGAGGACGCCTGGGATCACATGGCCGATTTACTCAGAGAAGTCGAGAGGCTACGAGACGTGGAGTTCCGAATGAGAGGACTGGAAAAGTGACGACATTACTGACCGCAGCGATCATCCTTCTACAAGCTGTCGAGCCGCACCGCGTCCTGACCGAGGCGAAGTACGCGCCGCGGCAGAGGAACGTGATTTGGAAGATCAACCTGTATCAGGGCGAAGGGAGTGAGTACGTTCCTGTGCCCGGCGCTGTGGCGCAGAACTACCGCCTGGACTTTGCGAAGGCCGCTGTGTCCCGGGAGAAGCGAGTGAAGACGCTACCCCGCGACCGAAGCGACATGGCCGAGATCGTCATGGAGAGAGTCCTCATCCCTTACGTTTCCCTCGCCCGGGACGAGTGCTCGGTGAAAGACGAGCTTCCGTGGCGTTCCTTCTCGGTGGATACGTTTCAGGGAGTAGCCTCCTTCGAGTTTGCTGGTCTGCCCTTTCTGCCGACGATGGATCATCGAGGCGTCATCCACTGTGAGTCGCACGAAGTAGCTTTGCATCAGGAAGAGAATCAGAAGCTGGGCGAAACGATACGTTCCATCCTACGCCTGCTGAACGAACTGACCGCTTGGTTCGACGACTTGGGCGTCATCAACGGCGAGGTCGTCGCAGGAGGATCTCGGTGAATGTCTTCGCCGCGCGCGACAGGGAGAGACGTGAGAGACTGTGGGACGCCTCTTTCGTAACGTGTACCAAGCATCCTGAGCGTCGCTGTCAGAGAAGCTACTACGTAAGGAGAGGATGCCGCCGCTGTAACAGTTGTAAGAACGGAGCGAGGTGGAAAACGGAAGCTTATAGGATCTATCATCGCTGGTACTTGAGGAGCTACCGCCGTTACCGCGCCATACAGGAGAGGAAGATCTGATGACGGTCACACCCACGCAGGATTACCTGAACCGCCTGGAGAAGCAGGCGCCGAAAGATGTAGTCGCCCTGACCTACTCCATGCAGTATGGAGACGAGTCCAAGTATGTCTCGGCCGCTTTCTCGCCCCGCAAGTACCCCGACGGCCTGGAGATCCTGCACATTACCGACGTGCAGTTCGGTCATAAGTGCTGCAAGGTCGATAGGTTCATCGAGTATCGCGACTGGGTCCTCTCGGAGCCGAACCGCTTCGTCTTCTTTGGCGGCGACATGGTCGATAGTGCGACGGTCCTTTCCGTAGCATCTCCCTACGAGAACACGGAGGAGCCGCAGGGGCAGGTCTACCGCTTCGTTGAACTCGCCATGCCGATGCGCCACCGCATCCTCGGCTACGTCGGCGGCAATCATGAGCGGCGATCGGTGAAGACCTTCGGCGACTTGGGCCATCTGATCGCCACCCTTCTACGAGTCCCTTACTCGTCAGGCAAGCAGTTCGTGGACATTCATTACGGGAAGCACGCCCCCTTCAAGTCGAGTCTTTGGCACGGCGGGTCAGGTAGTCGTACCAAAGGCGCAAAAGCCCAGATGCTTCACCGCTTCATGACCCAAGGCGACAGTCAAGTTTACTGGGTCGGACATCTGCACGACTGGATGATGATTGGCGACGTGCGCGAGCGTCGCGGCAACGGCGGCATCAAACTGGAAAAGTTCGCCGGTGTCATGTCCTCGTCGTTCCTAGAGCATTACGGTACCTACGCCGAGGTGGCCGGCCTTTCCGCCGGGGACATCAACATGTGGTGCCTAGAGTTGAAGCCCGATGGTAAATGGCTCCTGAGGATTCGCTAATGACAAGAATCGTCTTGCCAATAATTGTTGGTTTGTTGTTAGGTCTTGTATTTCTGCGAATAGTAAAGAGATGAGCTACGATACAAGTTCTTTGACTCCTGTCGTTCGGCCCGTGCTTGATAAGATAAAGCCGAACTTCATCTGCGCCAAGTGCAAGGAGGGCTTCCACAACTTGGGTAGCCTGGCGATTCACGAGGAGACGATTCACGAGGTTCCGTTCACCAAGACGATGCGCGGCTCACTTACCGAAACGGTCGGCCCTCCTTATCCATCTTCAGGCGGACGTATCGACAACGACGTTCAGGACGGCCCTTATCCTGCTCTTGACGCGCCGAGACAAAAGGTCGTGTACATCTCGGGTCCCTACCGAGCGGCGACGGAGAACGGTGTTTACGAGAACATTCAAAGGGCGCGTGTCGCCGCCATGAAGTACTGGAAGCTGGGGTACGCCGTCATCTGTCCGCACCTGAACACGGCCTTCATGGGCGAGCTCGGCGGTTCTCCCGAGGACGACCAGGAGATACTTATCAATGGGGACCTGGAGTTCGTACGGCGCAGTGACATCATCGTCATGCTGCCTCGCTGGGCCGACTCAGACGGCGCCCGCCAGGAGTTGATGGAAGCTCGCCGTCGTGGTAAGGAGGTCGTGTGGGAGAGTCTATGAGCCCGGTTCAAGAAGCGGTGATGACGGAGGAGAGAGGGCAGAAGCCCTGCACGGTAAGCATCGTACTGTATTGGGATGGAGAGGCGGGAAGTGAAGCTGATGCCCGCCACCTCTGCCGGCGCGAAGGCGAGATGGTGGACTGGAACGTGACGTGGAAGGACGAGGAGGACGGATGATGAATTTTCTTCGTAACTTAGCATGGCGGTTTCTCCTCACAAAGGAGGAGGCTGCTAACTTCAATGCCGAAGTGGATGCTTTGTGGGCTCGCGTCATCTCCTTGGAGAAGGCTGAGAAACGGCACCTGGAGTACATCGAGTATCTACAAACGTCGATGCGGATACGAGAGGGCGAGGCCAACGAGTTCCGGGACCGCCTGTTCAAGCTGGAGGCACGCCGCGCAAAGACGGCGAAGAAACGGAGGAAGACATGAGTGGAGACGCTAAGGTACGGAAGAACTACTGCCGGGCCTGCGGCGAGAACAAAGGACACAACTTCTCGACGTGCAAGAACGTCAACGGTCTGAGGAAGATCATCGTGTCGCAGGACGGCCAGATAGAGAGCGGCCTCGACCTTCAGGCTCGGCTGAAGAGGGCTGAGACGTTAGCTCGGGACTACGAGATCACCGCTCGGTTCTACCAGAGGATCATCGAGAAGTTGTGTGAAGTAAAGGAGAGCAAGTAGATGAGACGTGAAGACTTTCTAAAGGAGATTGGCGAGACCTTCGTCGCCGCGGGCCGCCTGATCTCGGCGAAGAATGACGACTATGCGGCGGACGACGACGCCTTCCTGAACTTCCGCAAGGCCGCCGAGATCGCCGGGACGGACGTGGCAACCGGCATCCTCGTGCGCTTCGGCGATAAGGTGACACGTCTTGGTAACCTCATCGACCGGGACCCCAGCGTCGTCGGCGAGACGGTGGACGACACGATCCTCGACGCCATCAACTACCTGGCGATCCTGCGCGTCTGGCTCAGCTTTCAAGCGTCTGCTCATTATGCACAAACGACCGTGGACACGATAAACGATTTCCCGTCTGTCAACGAGGAGAAGACGTGGGGCGAGAAGGCCGCGGACTTCCTGGGAGGTCTCTTGGGAAAACGAGGGACCGAGAACCTGGAAGACTACTCGATGACAGGGAGATGACTACGTGACTGAGGTTGTCCGGCTGGTGAAGCAACGGGCGCGTCGTTACCGGCGCCTGTCGTTACGAAGCAAGCTGCGGCAGGTCTACGCCTACATCTACTTGAGCTAAGAAGGGAATACTCCGACGAGGAGAAGGTGAGACGAGCTACGAAAACGACAACTTCGGCCGCGAGATCGTCGCGCAGAGGCTGGGAGACCTCGTCACGAAGGAACTCCCTAACGAACCGGCTTGGATCGGTCCTTACCTCCTCCCCCGCGGCGGCCGTCTTCTCTTCGGCGGCGAGACGAAGATCGGTAAGTCGTGGCTCTTACTCGAACTGGCACGCGCTCTATCTCTCGTTGCTTCCCCTTTCGACTCAGCCCTCTTCCAAACGGAGCCCGGCGCCCGCGTCCTCATCGTCGAGCAGGAGTTAGGTGAGAGAGGCTTGCAGGAGAGGGTGCGACCTATTTTCGCGGAGCACGAGACGGACGACCGACTCTGGTACGTCAGCCGCGTCCCTCAGTTACAACTGAACTCTATGGAAGGCCGGGACCTGCTCTGCCGGCTCATCGAGCAGGCGGAAGCGAACGTGCTCATGATCGACCCTATCGGCAAGTGCCATACTTACGACGAGAACTCGAACACGGACATCGCCCGGCTGTGGGCGCACCTGGAGACGATCCAATGGCAGTACCGGGCCGAGTCCCTAAGCTTAGTAATCTCCCATCACTTCGGGAAGCCGTCTACGGACCCGAAGTATCACCGCGACCCCCTGGACATCAACAACTTTCGGGGCGCGTCCAAGTGGATTTCAGACCCGGACACCCTCGTCGCCGTTCAGCGACTCGGCGACATCTCCGGTCCATACAAGGCGTGGCGTTTGAAGGTAGGCTTCACGTTGAGACACGGCGAGGGCTTGCCGGACATGATTCTGACGGTCAACCGAGATAACGACCGGCGCGTGCTCTTTGAGAAGTTTGCCTCGGAGACCTAGCGAGGCGGAGATGGTAAGAATGCTTCCCTCAGGCGCATCCCCAAGTCCCGCCCCGTGCCGCCGATAAAGAGTTTCTCTAGCGGATCGGTGCCTTTCTCCGCCAGTTCCCGCAGCTCCTTGGACAGAACGAACGGTAGGATCGTCTTCTCTGCTGCGGCCGTAGCTACCGCGCCGCCAGGACCGCCCATCATTCGGAAGGCTACGCGGGAAGCCATGGCCTCGTGTGGATTGCGTAGGATACCAGCCGGATTCGGAGAGGACAGGACCTCTTCGCGCAGGTCCTTAAGAGAGTCTCTCCAAACATCGGGTAGCGCGTTGATGAGATCCGCGTCCTTGTCGAGCCTCTCTATAAACGCTTTCTTGTTGAGCAGGTACTTGCCCGTGTTCATGTCCAGCGTAGCGGATTTGCCGGGACGGGTAACGTCGTCGAGGTACAGGGAGATCAGCTTCGCCTGATCCTCCACGTCGGAGATCTTCATGATGCCGGCGAAGCCCGGAGCCGACTTGAGCATCTTCTCCGCCGCCCCCTTGTCCTTCGACCGGATGATCTCACGGGCCGCTCGGGTCTGCTCTCGCGTGAGAGATGACATCCCAGACGGCTGATACGCGCCGGCCCTTGGCACTCGCACTTTGTCGAGCAGGTCGATCAGGGCCGTCTCCCCCCACTTCTTGATACGTCCCGGGGGCATCGTGGTCTGCGCCGTCCCCTGTATCGTTTGCTCCAGGTCCTTCTGTACATTCTTGGCACCGAGCCGGGCATGAAGCGGCAGACTAGCGCCAGCGACGAGCCCTTCAGCCCCCGCGCCTCCAAGTAGCGTCGCCCCTCCTGACAGGGCTGCCTGCGTCGGGTCCTTAGTTTCCAGCCCCGTTCCAGCCGCGGCTCCCAAAGCGGGGCCGAGAAGCCGCGCCGGTAGTTTGGCTCCGGGGGGCAGGGCGGCTTGAACCATGTTGGCGCCGGTCGAACCCGCCGAGAAGTTCGGGTTGAGTGCTACGTCCAGAAGACCGGATGCCGCTCCGGTCAAGCCTCCGATGGCAGCGCCGCCTGGGCCGCCGAGCAGACCTGCCGCCGCTCCCGATGCAGTAGGTAGAGCGACTCGGGCCAGAGCGCCGCCCAGGAACTTAGAGAAGTCCTGCGGCTTCTTCTGCGCCGCCACTACCTTCTCGGCCTTCTCCAACGCGGCGAGACCGGCGCCCGGCTTCATCTCCGTGTAGATCTTCCCGCCTTCACGGTAAGTGATGGAGGACTCGTCTTCCTCTAAGATCTGTCGTTCAGCCTGGGGCATCTTACTTCGCCTCCACGCCGACGACCCGCCGCTGATCGTCCAGGACGAGCCGCTTCCCTCTCTTGTCCGCAGCCATTCTCAGCAGGGCGACGGCCGAGGGCACGTCGATCTTAGCCGGGTCCTTGCCGATCTGTGCCGTGACCGCGTCGGCATACTGGTCCATGACGCTGTTCAGGTCCAGGTCGTCTGGTGTAATCCCCGCCTGCTTCATCATCCTTGACGCCACGGTCCCGACGTAGAGGAGCGACAGCCCGTGGATGTACAAGCGCGGGTCCTTGGCCAGAACAGTAGGGAAGACCTGTTCCAACCACTTCGCTTCTCGGAAGCCGTACTGTACACCCGTCTGCTGTTTCAGGTAGGATGAGACCATCCGAACCTGCTCCTGCAACAGCGTCTGTTGCGGGCGGCTCAATGAGCCGACGGTGGCCAGGATCGTAGCGCCCGGTAGGTTCTGCAAGCCGAGCGACTCAGGATTCTTCACGACGTTGGCCAAGACACCGCGGATCTGCGACTCGATTCCGTAAAGCTGCTGGACAGTATCGCGGGTCTTCGCGTCAATAGTCCTCTTCGGTAGGGCAACCTGTGTCGGATCGCCGCCTGCTTTGGGAAAGTTGAAGTAGACCGGCTCGTTCGTGTACGGATCGTACCCGGCGAAGCGAGGGGCGAAGTTCGGAGCCATCCCGGCCTGCGGTGGGTACTTGCCGGACTTGCCGATCTCGTCCAGGTTGCGCAGGAAGATAGGCTGGTACGCCTCGAAGTCGTTCGGGTCCAAGCCCTTCGACTGCATCTCCTGCACAGTCATCTCCTGTGCTTTCTGCACTACGTTGGACGGCCCTAAGGAAGTCGCTTTCTTGAGCGCCTCAGTCCGAGCCTCAGCCTGCGCCGTTTGTGCCTTCTTCAACTCGTTCTGGAACTGTTCCGAGGTGAGGTCTCCCTGCAAGCGCCTCTGGGCGATGTCCTGCATTCCTTCTTGATAAGCTATTTTCGCGTCGGTCGTGCGGTTCCTCCACTCCATCTGCTGTTGGAACTGATCCGCCTTCTGTCGCATGACGTTCAGCTCCGACTGTTCCCGGCGTGCCCGTTCTTCTGCCGCCCGCCTCTCCGCCGATGCCGTCGCCAGTTCCCGCTGCATAGAAGGGGCGACCTTCGCGTACTCCTGCTCGGCCTCGGCCCGTGCCTTCTCCCGCGTCGATGGCCCGCCTTGTCCTAAGGTACGGACGATCTCGGCGAAGATGTTCGCCTTCTGCTTCCCGGTCCTCTCGCCCTTCTTCCCGAAGAGTTCCTCCATGCGCCGCTGCGCCCGCTTCTCCGGCGTCTCTTCCAGGTAGGCCCGCGCCTTTCTCTCCGTCTGCTTTCGCGCCTCCTCCTCTTCGTCCTCCAGGCTCGGCACGGCAACGGTAGGCGCTTCTGCTTGGGGTGGAGTCTGCGCGAGCAACCCTCGGATGATGTCGTCCGGCGAGATCTGAGGCTGTAGTTGCTGTGGTAAGCCCGCCTGCACCCCGGGTGGTAGAGAACCTGGAGCTTGACCGGGGACGCCGAGGAGAACGTCCAGACCGCCTGCGTCGAAAGGTTGAGTGAAGCCGTCCATGTTTAGAATCCTAAGAAAGATCCGGCGAGATCGCCGAGGCCGCCGGTCCAGCCGCGTACCCCCGCCCCTTCTCGATTGCCGTAAGCATCGGAGAACATCGGATTGAACAAGTTCGTTTCGCTTCCGTACCGGCCGCCTGCGAAGTTGAGTTGGTTATTCGCCATCCCCGTCCACGGCGCGTAGATGTTACTCAGAGCTGTCTGCGCCGTATTCGTCACGCCGCCTAAATTGCTGAACGCTTGGTTCTGCGCCTGACTAATGTTGCCGAAACGCTGGTTCCCGAGGGCGCCGCCCGTCAGGAGATTGTTGATGTACGTGTCGTACAGACCGCCCTGCGTACCCAGGAGTTGGTTGTACAGGCCGCCACCGCCGAGCGCCATCCGGTTCATCCCTTCGAGTGCCCCTTCTGCCTGACCCAAGCCGCCCAGCCGCTGCCGGTTGTACTGATCGAGTAGGGAACCGCCGAGCTGCATCCGCTGCGTCTCCGCCCCGAGCCCGCCGAGGCCCAGCCGACCCAGTTCACTTTGAAGGGCCGTCTGCTGCCCTTGAGCCTGACCAAGCAGGCCGCCGGCGCCGAGCCAGCGTCGAGAGGCCATGTCCTCCAGGTTCCCCAGGAGTCCGGCGTTGATCCCGAGCCGTTGGTTCTCTAGGGCTCCTTGACTTTGCGCGAGTTGGCCGCCCTGCGCTTGTCTCTGTAACATCAGCGCCTGCCGTTCGAGCAGGGCTTTCTGCACCGCGTCGGCCTCTTGCGCCATCGCGGCATCGGAGAACTCCCGCATCCCCTGGTTCTGCAAACCCGAGGCTACCGTCGCGCCGGGGCCGCCCCCACGAGCCAAGGCTCGCTGCATGTACGCCTGTCTCTGCTGAGCCGAGGCTCGACCGGCCGTGTCCCGGGCGAAGCTCAGGACCGTTTCAAATGGCAGGAGCGGTTCGTCCGCCGCCTGTGTCGCCCCAAGTTGCTGCATGTAGGCGGAGATCGGCGACGCCCCCTGCTGTAGAAGACCCTGAAGAGCCGCGCCCTCTCCTACCGCTCCAGTCGGCGTCAGGCCGCCCGTGCCGAACATCCCGGCCAAGCCGCCCTGGCCAGCCTCGGCCATCTGCTGAGTCAGCGGCGTCTGCCCACCCCACTGAAGGGCCTGGTTCGCATAGTCCATGAGGCCCCGGGTGAAGGCCGTCTGACCCTCCCGGCCCAGGAGCTGGCCGCCTGTGTCCGCCTGCTGGCCCATCTCCCAACCCCGGCCCGTCCCGATGTCCATAGCGCGGTCCAGGATGTTCTGACCGGGTTGCGACCAACCGCCGCCCAGGAAGAGTTGCGCCGCGGTAGGCATGACCTGCGGACCGCCGCCCGCCCCACCCTGCGCGAGTCCCTGGATACCACTCTGGGCGCCCTCCATCTCGGGCGTCGTCCACTGACCGAGGTTCCGGGCCAGATCGAGCAGACCGCCCTGCGCCCACGGCTGCTGCATGTCCCAAGTCTGCGGCAGGATGCCCGGGCCGCCTTCGCCGCCGCCCCAGAGGAAGCCCTGCCCGGCGTTCGCCCCGCCGAGAAAGAGGTCTCGTAGAGGATTCTGATTGGAGATGTACGCGTTCTGGCCAAACTCCTGCGCCGCCCGCTGATTGTTCAGGATGCTGATGAGCGCGGCCTGAAGCCAGTCGTTCAGATTCTGCTGGCTGACTCCGGTGAAGATGGAGCCGAGAGGTCCGGTAACATCGCTGGTTCCAACAACTGGCACGGGGCTTTACCTCACCTCTACTTTACCTTCCAGGACGTGCGGAACCGTCTGTAACGAGGCGGGACAGGCAAAGGGGCAGGGGCAGCAAAAACGTCTGTATAAGTTGTTGATTCGACGTGATTCCCGAGCCGGGATTTCGGGGCAGGCTACTGGGTCAGTCTTCACGGGACCAGTCTCTCAGAACCTGCCCGGCGTCCTCCCGCTCGTAGGCCGCCCAGCCCCGGTAGAAGCCGCGGCGGAACCCCCAGGCGTAGGCCCCGAGGACGCCGAGGAGGAAAGCGGCGGCGACGATCTTCGCCACGATTACTGGGTCAGTCGGCATCAGATGATTACCTTCCATCCTGTAGATTTCAAGAGGTACAGCTTCTCTTCACTTTCGACGAAGGCCATAGTGCCTGTCTCAAGTCCGGCCTCGGTTACCAGCCAGTCTCTTTCAGCTACCGTCGCGCAACGGTGCGTGGCGAGCATCACGTACTTCGTGTCGTCGCCGTAGAAGCGAACGAACTTTCCGTTGTCGATGATAAAGCGGGTAAGTTTTTTCACGACGACACCCCGTAAGTCCTCAAAGTAAGATGCCACGTCACGTTATTGTCCAGGGCGCCGGTGACCTCGACGAGCACGTCGCCCGCCGACAGAGTGAAGTTAGCATCCCACCCCGCCTGATCTTCGTCGGCGTTCTTCGATACGGCGCCGATTAGCGTCGCCGTTCCTGCGACATTCTTGTACACGGCTGATAGCTTGTACCGCGCCCCGTCCTCAGCCGTCCCGGCCGTCCCGCCCGTCCGCCGCGCCACGACGACGGCCTCCAGGGCCAGCGTAGTCGTCGCTGGCACCGCCACGGTATGAAGCGTCGTGACTGTCGCATCAGTCGTCGCCACGCGATTCTGGTAAACCTTCTCTGTCGGGTCATCTCCCGTCGCCGTAGACGAGAGCCTCTGGACCTCCGCGCCCAACGTCGTTTCCTGGACGTGCAGGCGAGCCCCTGGAGTCGCCGTTCCCACGCCGAGGAAGTTCGACGTGTCGTCCCAGAAGAGATTCGCATTGTCCTCGGTCAGGATAGTTCCATTTGAGAAAGGCACGGACCCGGCGGTGAACGCGGTCGCCCCGGTTCCGCCGTTACCTAGAGGCAGGGTCCCCGTCACATCCGCGGTCAGGGAGACGGCCCCGAAGCTCGGGGCGCCCGCAGCGTTTCCGTGCAACACCGTCGTCGTCGTACCAAGGCCGACCGGAGTAGACGGCGTCGCGCCGGCCCCGCCACCGAGTACCAGCGCATTCGCGGTCAGGGCTGCGGACGATGCTAAGGTCGTCGCGGCCGTGAAGCCCAGGACGCCTCCCGACGTACCCCCCGTCAAACCCGTCCCGCCGCGGGTGACGGGTAAGGTGCCGGTTACATCGGCGGTCAGACTCACCGCCGAGAAAGCCGGTGCCCCTGCCGCGTTCCCGTGTAGTACTGTGGTCGTCGTTCCAAGCGAGCCTAGCTGCGTCAGCGAGCCTGCCGTCGTTCCGACGAGGACGATTCGATTAGGTGTCGTCAAAGCCCCTGCACCGAGGGCAACGTCGCTCACCTCCGTCGTGAAGCTAACCGAGGGCGACTGGAACAGGTCGCTGACGACGCCGGATTTCATCTGCGTCTGTACGTACGCGGTCACCGGCAGACCGCCCGAGGACTCCAGCTTCAAAGTGGCAGGCGACGTGGTGAAGGACGAGGGTCCCTGCGGCGTATCACCGCCCTCGAAGAGGCCGGTGACATACACGTTGTAATGGTCGATGAACCTGTGTAACGGCGGCTCGGGATTGTCCCAGACAAGGGTGACCTGCGTTCCTCCGACGAACGGCTCGACCTTCAGGACGCGCAGGGAAGAGACGATGGGGACGCGGGTCAGCCCTCGTTGTCTCGGTGGCAGCCCCGTTCCCTCCGCTGCGCCGAGCTGGTTGACGAGCGTCTCCGTGATGAAGGTCGTCTCGGCGTTGATGTCTCTTTGACGGGGCATGTTACGAAACTTTTACCCAGCCGCTTTTCAGAAGCGCCTTGATTATCTTCGGTAGGTCCTTCCGCTTCGGGAGAATGATGGGGCCATAGTCGATAGCCATTTTACTTCACATCCTCTCGGAAGAGTTCGCGGGCACGCGCCTGCGCCCGGTTGAACGCACCCACGTCCAGGCGCCGCCGAACCGAGGAGCACTGTTCAGCCTCGGTGAGTAAAACGCCCTCGGGGCAGCCGAAGTACCGCCGTATGAACGTGTCCCAGGCTACCTCGAAGCGCACGATGCGCTGCGTAAAGACCGGGTCCAGTTCAGGGGCACGTAGACCGCCTGCCAGAAGCAGGAAGAGAAGGAGGAGTCGCAGCATCCTACTTTACTCCGCGGGCCTCTTCGCTTTGCAGTTTTTTCTCAAGCGCTTCGAGCCTTTCTATTGCTGAATCAATCCAGTTCTTTTTTCGTGGTGGAGCTACTGGTTGCGTATCGCCTCCGGGACGGATCATCCTTGCAAGAACCTCTCCTGCTCTTGGGCTTGCAATCTTAACGTGTTTTAGAAGCGCCTTCAAATACGCTTCTCGTGTATCGGAGTCAACGGGGAGCCGTCCAGGATTAGCAGCGAGATACGCCGGGGCTTCATAGTCCGAGTCTCCAAATACATCTACTGATCGAAAAGCCGAGGCCACTTTTTGAAATAGCGGCTTTATGTCGGAACGAGAATTGAAAGCGTGCATGTCCACACCTAATTGCGACAGTAGATTGTGAACGCTCTCGTGCCGGATGATGCGGTTGGTTTCGTCGGTAGAAGCTGCCGGGTTGACGTAGATCGAGCCCCTATCCTTCGGAATACGCCGTTGAAGTTCTGTCGGCAAACGCTCGATGTCACCAGGCACCGGCGAGTAATCCGAGGTAAGACCCGTGCCCGGAAGGGACAGGTCTGCATCGGGAAGTTCCTTCTCCGATCCTAAGAAGACGGGAGCGCGGGTGAATCTGCTCTCACCGTATCGAGGTGCTGGCAAATTCGATGGTCCAGTAAGCCCAGGAGGCAACGGAGGTCGTGGCAATGGCGGCGGAGCCGTCCCGCCAAAGGCAGCGGACCTCTTGAACGCGCCTGGCTTAAAGAACAAGTCCATCAGTTCTTCTTCGGCTATTCGTTGCGGCATCCTTAGACTCCTGAGTTCGGCGCGAAGGCCACCTGAAGGGAGCAGAGTTGAAAGAGGTCCCGTGTCCCCTTCTTGAGGATCTCTACCGCGATCCTCTGCCCCGTCGTATTCACCGGGTACGTCGCCGTCTTGTACGCGATACTCTGCCGTCGCCGCGCCGGTTCCTCCGCCGGGTCCACGCTGATCGGGTCGTTGTACAGATCGTCCCAGTAGTAGTAGACGCTCGGGTCCCGGTCAGGTAGGTTGTCCAGGCCTGTGAAAACGAGCCGCTCCATGACGATGTTGTAGGCGGTTGGCACGGCGGCGGGCGCCCGAAGTGCGTTGACGTGATTACCGGGTGGAACGCGGAAGAGAGACGTGACCGCGTCGAAGTCGTAGCCGATGACCGTACCCGACGTGGTCCCTGTGCCGATGACATCCTGCCCCGTTCGTAACGTCGGGTCGATACGCACCAAACGGCCCTGTCCCGCCGAGGGGTCCCAGACGTAGAAGACGAGCCTTCTCTGCGACTGGCCCTCGAAGATGCGGCCTGAAAGCATCGCTGTGGAGCGGATCGTCCAGGGCGTGGACCAGAAGTCCATCTTCCTCTGTGCCGACAGCTTCAGGTCGTAGATCCACTGGCGAGACAGCCGCGGGTCCGCATCATTGTGGGACGCGACGACGAGCCACTCCTTCTCCAGGTCGCCGAAGTACGCTAACTCCACACGGCCCCCAGCGTTCACCGCGTCGATGATGTCGGTGAAGAGGGGATCGGAGATGACTTTCATGTCACCCCCGGAGATGAGCACGATACGAAAGTCGTGTGACAGAAGGGCGACGACGCCGCCGAAGCGCGTGATCGCCCCGGGGTGTCCCGCGGGCGCCCCCAGGTTGTCGAAGATGGGCCGGATGTTGAATGTCGCCAGATTCGTCCCCGTCACCTGATACGTCGCTTGGAGAGTGAACACGTAAAGAGCGTCGTCCGTCTCCTTCACATTGATAACGGTGGTCGGCAGCCGGAAGAAGTTTCCATTCGTCCCGTAGAACCAGCTCTCCTCGGGTATCCCAATGCTGACCTCCTCGTCGCCGGAGAAGAAGAGTACGTTGTCCACACCGTACCAGAGACGGCCGGCGTAAACGGCCATCGGCGTCGATCTCTTCACCGGGTCCGTCCCGACGATGAGTGGCGCCGTCGTTGTCGGCGGCGGGTTGTTCGAGTCCTCCGACGGTGCGATCTGCGCCGTGTCCAGGAACTCGTCCGGCAGCGGGTCGTTGAAGGTCGTCGAGGACGCGCCGGTCCCGAGTGAATCGTCCGTGTAGTTCACCGTGACCGCTCCAGGATTCGCCAGCTCCTCCAGGAGGAAACCGGCACCGCCACCATCGGTCGAGCGGAAGACGGCTAGGGTAGGCACATTCGTCGTATCCGCGAAGCCCGTCAACTGCATCACCGGCTTGAGATCTCGGAAGGGTCCCGTTCGACTGGGTAGCTTGTCGGGATTCGTCTCTATCGGAGCGCGGGACGAGTAGTGATTGGTTAGCGTCTTGCCCGCATACGTGTACTGCCAGAAGAAGTTCACGTCCACCTGATGGTCTGAGGCCGACCAGTTGCGCCACAGTACCGCCGCATCATCCCTGTGAGCGGCGGCCGTAGTCCCTTCGATGGCGCGGGTCACCGTCCAAGCGGTGCCGGGCAGACCCGCCGTGACTGTCATCCGCTCGAAGTCCACTTGGATGTTGAAGGGTACGGCGGGGAAGCCTGTGTCGGCATCCACATTGATCGTCAAGTCCCCGGCGGCAGCATCGGCAGAGAGTTTCGTGATCGCGCCGACGACGTGCGCCGGCTCGCTCGGCGGTAACAGCCCCCAGAGACTGACGGTTACCGAACCGCCCGTCCCGTCGAAGATGACCGAGCACAGTTTGTCCTCCGTCGCATCGGGCGTTCCCTTAATGTACGCCTTACCACGGGAGAAGCCGACCTCGTGAGGCACCGTAGACCTGTTGATGTTCCGCAGCGTGCCGACGGTCGTCCAGGCAGGAGACGCCGCGTCGAGCCGCAGGTACTCCATCTGATACCGGCCCGTCGTCGAGTTGAAGACGGAAGCGAGGACGAAGAGTTTCGACGGCTTGTCGAGCGTCTCGTAAAGCCACGTGCGGCTGACTCGCCTCGTAGACTGCGACGACGACAGCTCGATAGTGCCCGGCCTCTTCGCTAACTTGCCACCGAAGGTAACGTAAGTATTCTCGCCCCTGACGAGCCGAACCGGCTCCTCCTCCAGCTCATTGAGGATGCGGTTGTACGGCAGGTAAAGCGGGATGTCTTTGGTATCCCACTGAGTAGAGTAGCTCAACGACGCGCCTCCTTTAGAAGCCGCCGCGACTCTGCTGGGCGAAGGCCGGGTAGAGCATTGACGCGCCGCCTCGTCCTAAAGAGGGAGGCCGCGCTTGGAACCGGGGCTGGAACGGATTCATGCCGCCGCCTTGCGGCTGAAAGGGACGGACGCCGCCGTAGATACTTTGCAGACCTTGGAGGAGGGAAAGCATGTCCATGACGCCACCACCGCCGGGCACGCCGCCCGGACTTCCCAGGCCGAAGCCGCCTCCGCCGCCGCCCAGAAGCATCTGGAGAAGACTGCCGATGTCCAAGCTACCGCCCCCTAGATTCGCCGGGCCGCCGGGGCCACCGAGACTCGCACCGCCGAGGCCGCCTCCTTGCGGAGTAGGAGCAGGAGCCGCCGCCGGTCGTGCCTGCGCCGCCGGACCGCCGCCGCCCGGTCTACCAGGGCCGCCGGGGCCGAACGCACCCGGACCTTGGTGAAGGCCCGCCTGAGCATAAGCATCGGGCGCCGGGTTCGCCATAGCTTGGCCACCCGTCAACTGACCGGGGAGCCACGGAGAAAGCGGGCCGCTAACCGTCTGCCCCGGATTCTGCAACTGCTGTTGTTGTAGACCGGCGGTGAAGAGGCCGGGGTTCGACCTCATCAACTCGGTTGAGTACGACGTACCGACGTTCTGGTAACCCGGTAAGAAGGACTGACCGCGCCGTCCGAGGACCGGTGGTTGAATACCCTGCGGGCCGTAGATGGAGCCGAGGTCCGTGGGGCCGCCTAGGTTGCGACCCGACTGAGGATCGAACGGAGCCAAGCCGGTGAAGTCCACCATGGAAGCGCCCGGCTCCCACTTCTGCTGCCCACCGAACCAGTCCATGAAAGCCTGGAAAGGATTGCCTTGAGCCTGTGCAGACGGGGCGACCATTTGGCCGCCCGGATTCATCGCCGCCTGCCTGGACCGCGCTGGCAGGTTCATCGTCGCAGACGGCTGTTCGGCCGGTGCGCCACCGCCCGGGTTGTACCCGCCGCCGTACAGACCTCTACCCTGCATCGTCGCCAGGATGTTCGTCCCGGCGCCGAAGGTGTCAGGAGCCATGTCGCGCAGCATCGTGGAGAAGCCTGCTGGATTCGCCCGCGATGCCGAACCGGCGCCCCAGTCCCGCCCCGCTTCTCCGGGCATCCACAGACCGCCGCCCGCCGCGCCCGCTAGAGGATCAGCCTGCCAGGAGCCCTCCCAGCCTCGAACCGCCGCGCCAGTCGGATCTGTGTAGGTCTGCGTACCATAGGTCTGTTCGCGCCGCGCCTGACGGTCCTCCTCGGTCGTGCCCGGAGCCTCGCCGCCGTCGCCCGCGCCTCGGTATGCCTCTTGCTCCGCCGCCGTCCAGAAACCGTTCTCGTCAGGCATCTTACATGTCTCCTCTGCTTACTTCATCACTGGCTTCGCCCTAGGGATCGCCAGCTCATCAGCCTGCCTCTTCTGCCGGGCCTTCACCTCATCCGCGTAGTTCTGCGCCCGTTTCTTCGCTGCTTGATAGTCAGCCGGGCTTGGGGCGGGTGACGCCGCGGACTTCTTGCCCTGACCGGCGGCCGCTTTCAACGCAGCTGAGCCGAAGAGGAAGTCCCCGAGTTTATCCCAAGCAGACCTCTCCTCGGCCATGCTAGTCCGCCTTCTTCTTCGCCAGGTTCATCAAGTCCACGGCGGTCGAGTAGGTACCGAAGCGCTTGATGTACTCCACGTCGAAGGCTTGGAAGTTGCCCGTTCCCACGTGCTTCGCCAGCATGTAGACGCGGGGATGGACACCCACGCTACCCTGGAAGCTGCCCTTACTCACAGCGAAGACGAACTCGAAGTCGCCGATCTTAACCTTGTCGGGATTCAGGCCCCACGTCTCGAAGCGGGCCAGAGCCTTGCCTAGGTCTCCAACGATCTCGGGCGCAGCGTCGGCGGGCAGAATCTTCGCGCCCTTTGTCAGGTGGTACTCAACGTCACTGAGCGTAATGGGCGGCGCGGCGTAGACCGCCGGGGCCGCGCAGAGAACCAGCGCTATCAGAAGCGCCGTTAGACTTCGGTAGATTTTCGTTTTCACTGTCTCTCCTCCTGGACTGCGACGGGTGAACCACCCGCCTTTACATCCTCGTCACTTCTTTCGTTTCGTGCTCAGTTCCCTCTGGCCCGCCTCGTGCTTGCGGGCGTTTTCCGTCGCGTAAAACACGCGCTTGGCCTTCTCCGTCCCGTACTGCTTTTGCATCGAGGCCATCACCTTCTCGCCGTGACCTTTGAAATGTTCTGACAGCGGCACGGGTTAATCTCCGTCTACACACTCGACATCGACCACGTCGGAGAAGACCGTCTCCATCGGGGCCGGCCCGCCCCACAAGCCGTACTCCCTGAACTCCTTTTCCTCTTCGCTCTGCTCGGCCTTGACGCGGGCGTCCGGGTCATACGGGCCGAAACTCATAAGTCTAACGTGCATAGACGGAACCTCTCCACCCCATTTTATCGTCGTCCCTCTACCCGACCGTTTCTACGTAAAAAAGCCTTGACTTCTCCTCGGGGACCTGCTAACATGACTTTATGAGCAGACGGTTCGCGCCCTCGGTGGCTCCGCTTCCCAACCCTAACCTTGGCCACCGAGGGTCTGCTCATCGTTACGATGCGCGACCAAAGGATGAAGGGGGCCAGCCGAGGGACGCCGGCGGCGACCCCGCCGGAACCGCGGAGATACTGGCCTATGTCCGCCCGTCGGCAGCCCCCTTCACAAGTTGCAGGACCGAACCGCCTAGCGTGGACGTAGGCCCTGCTCAGAAGCTGTGCGATGATCTAAGCCGCCTTTAGGGGGTAGGAGAAGATGCCGTCAGTTGTTGCTTGGGGCCGTCTTGGTCCCCGCTTGCAAGGAGCGACACAATGCGCGGCTATGCAGGTTCGAGTCCTGCTCGCACAGTTCCATTTCTAAGCCATCAGTAAGGAGTTCGGGGAGTAGATGGAGGACCCGGTCGGCCCGGCCAAGGCTTCCCTCGGGGCGATAGCCGGGGCGCCCAACTCTAAGCCCTCAGCCGACGCCATCCCGGCGATTCGCTCCAGGCACAGGGCTAGTTGACCTGTGTACTGCGACCCCTGACCCTTGACGTGGATGACTTGACCCGCCCGAGGGTCCCCGGCGATCTGCCATGCGGCCCACTTGAGGGCCTCGACCCAAACGTCGAAGTAGATGTCGTCGAAGGGCAGGGCGGTTGACAGGAGCGTCGAGGCGAGTACCTTCGTCGGCCTCTTCTTGTACGTGCCCTGAACGATGTACGTGGAGCACGCCGCGTTCGATGGGACGCGGGGATAGACGCGGAAGGCCCGCCGTGCCCGCTCGTACCCGATGGCGTGGGGCATCGCTCGAACGTGCGTCTCTCTCAAGTCCTGGATGACGGAGAGATCGAAGCGAGCCGGCGGGTCCGAGTTCAGTAGTAGTAGGGCGGCCAGTCTCAGCCCGTAGAAGTCGGCCGGTACGCTCACCGCGGGCGGCCCGTGATCCTGTTCATCGGGGATGAGGTAGAAGGGCGGTAGGGAAGCCAGCGTCTCGCGCCAGTCGAAGGACATCCAGATCAGGTTCGTCGCCATGTTCGCTATCGCCGCGGCGAACTCGTCCTCCACGTTCCGGTTGAGCTGCTTCGCCGCGATCTGAATAGCATCCTGATACTTGTACGTCGCCGCCATTTACTCCACGATTCCTTTCAACAGGCCGAGAAGTGTACCGACGCCCTCTTCCTTACCAAGCTGCTTCTCTGTCCGGCGCGACCACGTCCACTTCTTGACGGCCTGCTTGAGAGACTCGGTCTCCTCGGTCAGCTCCTTGGCCGACTTCACTTCGACGCCGCGTCCTCGCAAGACCTTCGACAGGGCTATCGTCTCGGTGATCTGCCCGCCCAGGTTCGGTAGAGAAGCCTTCTCCTTCTGAACCTCCTCTAGGAAGTCCTTCAAGCCTCGGGCCGAGTCCCACGGTCGCGGCGCCCGTTTCATCTTTACCGATGCTAGCACAGGTAACAGGGCGCCTGCAATCGGCAGGTAGTCCAGGAGCTGCTCCGTTATAGCACCGCCGAAGAGGGCGCCAGGAGACGCGGCGATCTCCGGTCTCAGGGCCTGGGACTGGGCGGCGGCGTCCAGGTCGGCCTGCGTCTTCGGGGGCCACGTAGCTTGAGGGGCGACTGCCATCTCACCTTCAGTTTACACTTGACAGGGGCCGAAGACATCCGTTAGAATAGAGGACATGAGCTTAGAAAGATGGATTCACTTCCAACCCGCCTTCGACAAGAGAAGTTCAGATCCCAACAAAAGCTACGGTATACACGGCGTTGACATGACGTGGTACGTTCGTGGTTCGGAAGGGGCGGTGCAATGGAAGGTCTACACACACTGGCACTGGCTGAAAATGTCAATACAAGAACCAATGACGGTAGATCTGGGTTACCATTCTTATAAGCCTCGTTATGAAGGGCAGGACTGCATTACCGAATCCTGCGAGATTTTGTACGGAAAGCCCTGTTACTACGATGGTTCTTCATTGAATGCGGAACCTGTGTTTAAGATCCTTTTGGAAAAGGGTAGCGATGCGGTCTGGGAACACTTAGAGGGGTTTTACCGCTCGGTCTTCTCTGAAGGCTAACGACGGTCGCTCTGCGCCTCGGGAGCCGTCCGCGTCGAGAACAGCGGCATCTTCTCCCGTTCCCGCATGATCTGCAACGCAGCCTCGAACTGCGCCCGCTGCCCTGAGAAACTGTACCTGTTACCGTCCACCTTCACGTCGCCGGCCCGCGGGTCGTCCGCGTACTTGTACGCATAGTAGAGGACGCCCTCTTCATAAACCCAGGCCCACTCGTCGTTGAAGCCGAGGAGGCCCTGCGTCGAGGAGTTCGCCCGGGTCACCGTCGTCGCCGCCTTCTTGTACGTCCCCAAGAGCTTCGTCGTCCCCGAGGACAGAGCGCCGGGCTTCGGTTGCAACCGCAGGACCCCGGCCTGTCCGGGTGTCCCAGTAACCGCAACCTTCGACGGGTTGCCGACGATGCCTACGTCCGTGTGGAGGAACTCCTCTACGTCGAGCCCTCTGACCGTCTGCTCCGAGCCGCTATCGGTCGTCACGATGTAGGCGTCGAGCAGGTAGAGGAAGTCGGACGGTAGGCTAGGCGCATAATCCTGAGTATTGGCGAGGACGGTCACAGAGGGGAACGCGCCGACCGTCCAGCGCCACGGAGCGGCCATCCACATGACCTTGTGCGCCGAGTCGAGGATGCGGGCGTCCACGTCCTCTAGCGGCATGTTCTTTACGAACGTCTTCGCGTAGTCGAAGGCTTCGATAGGTCGGTAGATAGTAGCCATGGGCTAGCTCGTCGCCGTCCATAATGGCGTCCAGGGGGTGTTCCAAGGATTCGTGCCGCCTGGATAAGCCGGGTATGGTTGCTGCCAAATCGGCGGGTAGGAGATGAACGGGAACCAAGGAGGGCGGCCACACGTTTTACACGTGCCGCAGTACGGGCACACGTGCGGATCGTTCTGCTCCAGCTTGCCAGTTGTACTTTCGTTAAGCACCTAGATCGGGCCTCCTACGAGCTGCGGGTCCGGCCGCAGATGCTGTGGAGTTTCCTGACTGGTAAACTCTTTCGCGCAATAGGCGCAGATAAAGTGTTCATCGCGGTGATGGTCCCTCTGCCCCGCCAGCGCCGTGCGCATACTGGGCTTGATGTGCATACAGGCGGCCTGTGCGGCGATGATGCCGGCCCGGTCCTTCGCGGCAGCCTCGGCGTTCATCCGCTTGAACGCGATCATCTGCTCCTTCTGCTCATTCTCCCGGTCCTGCTCCTTCTTGGCGCGGGAGATATTCAACCGGGCCTGCTCGATTTGCAGACGCATGTACTCGTCTTGCAGGTTCTCCCCCGGCAGACCGGGCATCTTTTCAACAGCCGCCATGTATGCTCTCCTCTTTGTAAACTGCTTTGAAACAGACCTCGTGCATGAGACCCTTTATAAGAATCCCACTTTTTGCGTCGATCCTCTCCTGTTCTTCTTGACTGATAGGTTCCCTGCACCAGGAGCAGATAGTCAACCGTTGGTCTGCGTCGTTCACTAGGTCCTCACGACCTCCACGTCTATTTTACCGCACGACTTTTCTCGTAAAGCCGCCAGAACTGCGCGGTCATCTTCTCCACAGCCTGGGCAAGCTTCTCCTCGCCGCGTTTGGTGAGGACGCGGACCTTACGCCTGGCGGCCCACGTCATGCCGGCATGGACCATTTCGTGCGTCACAATACCGGGCACGACGCTTCGGGGAGCGAAGAAGATCTGTCCGAGTTCGGGTCCGTCAGCGCACCAGGATACAACGATGGCTCGAAAGTCCATTCTGCGCAGGTTCGTCAGAGCATGATAGAAACGGAACATCTTGTGCTCCGAACGAAACAAGCGCACGGTAAAGTAGCTCTTTTGACGGCGACCTTCGGGATAGACGCGGAAGTGAAGGGGCGTGGACATCTACCTTGGCCGTGTGACCTACCAGGGCCGTGTGAAAGGACGCCGTCCCGTATTCTGAGCCCACTCCGGAGAATTGTCGGGGCCGTAGAAGTGCTTCTCGGCGTCGGGTATACGGACGATGCCGTCGGCGATCAACTGGAGGAGGATGGAACGCCAGCCTTTCATCCACGGCCGCCACGGCTGCTCCACCCGTTTGAATCCCGGCCGCAGGTCACGAGGGTCCCAGATGTACCCGTGCCCCGGCTTGAACTCGTAGTGCGGCAGGTCAGAGCGGTGCAGGACCTTCTGGGACAGGTCCGGTACATCCTCGACCTTGCGAGTCATCGGACTTCTCTCCGGCATGATGTCGGCGTGGTAGAGCGTCGCCCAACGGACTTGACCGTCCGCGTCTCGAAGGGACATGCGGTTGAAGCGGTAACCGGGGACGATCACAGTGAACTCAACCTGCGGTAGGAGCCGTCTCATCCGACGCTCGAACTCCGCCGCGGTCATCATCCGTCCCATACGGCGCGGCGTATTCGTCGGGTCCGTTTCCTCGTCGAGTAGGTACTGTGAGTTGACCGTCTCCATCTTTAACCAGTTAGAGACCTGCTCCTCGTGCTCCCTGACCCGCTTTTCTTCGGCGAGCCGTTCAACCGCTGCGCTGTCCAGAGTTAGCATACGACCTCTATAAGTAAGGCGATGACGGCTCCGACGAGGAGAATCCAAGGGACGACAGGGTCAAGTAAAACGCGGGTCATCGACCCCTCTGGGACATCTTCTCCAACGCCGCCTCGATCTTCTCCAGCCGTTTATCCACGATGCGCCATCGCTCCTCGCTTACCGCATGGTTCGCCGTTATCTCGACCAACTTCGCTTGCAGCCGCTCATTGGTAAACGTCGAGTAGAGAAGCAAGGCGGCGACGACAGAGGCAATCAACTTCATGGCCCACGGCCCGAAGGCGGTCGGATTCTGTTCGGTGGGCGACGTAGATGTGATGAGATCGGGCATAGGCTCTATACAGTAGCGTCGGGCGAAGGCGGCGCGGCGCCGACGGACGGGGAAGTCAGCGTCGGAGTCGGTGGAGTGAACGGGTCGGTCGTCACGGTGAACTGAGCGGACGGCCCGTTGATCTGCCTGTCCGTCGAGTCGTACCAGTAAGCGACGTAGCGTGTATTCGGCGGGCTCAGGTCCTCGTTGTAGAAGAGGGCCGCTTCCGTGTGGTACTTGCCCGCCTTAATCGGGACGCGGGCGAAGTTCGGCACTCTCTGCTGCGGCTGAAAACCCTTGACGGAGATGTTCGCGTAGTTCACGCCGCCGACCGTAGGCGGCACGAGGACGGCTAGGAGGTAGCCTTCAAACGTCTCGCCTGTGGACCACGCGAGCGTCGGCGTCTGTGAGAACTTCCCTTGACGCGGAAGGGCCATCTACTTCGCTCCTTTCAAGGGGGCCATGACCTTATCGACGAAGGCGTACCAGTCGCGCCACGCCTGCACGCGGTTCTCCTTGGGGATGTCCGTCAAGATGATCTCGAAGATTCGCAGGCCGGTGTTCACGGCCTGTAGAGCCAAAGTTAACGGGTCCACCAGTTACGTCCTCAAGACCAGTTTAGCATCCATGCAGTGACGGTCCAGAAACAGGAAAGGCGGGGCAGCCGAAGCTGCGCCCGCCTTACCCAGCCTTTCGCCAAACGTCTAGCCGAGGGTGCTTTGGGGCTTCAGGGTGATGAAGCGGTAGGAACCGCCGATACCCGCCGGACCTTCCAGGACCACCGAGGAGAAGATGAAGTTGTAGCTCACCGCAGCCCCGATCACACCTTCCGGGTCGGCGATGGTAGCATTCTGCGGCCCGCCGGGGATGACCCGGATAGCGAACCGCTCCTTCGCCGGGTCCACGATGCGCTGCGGGCCACGACCTTCCAGGTCCACGGTGCCGACGCCGTTCTTCCCGAAGACGTACACCTTGTACGTATTCGGGCCGGCGGCCGTCTTCACGTTGGTCGATTCGATGACGCGGCACCCACCCCATACAGTAACCTGCCCGCGGTCCTCGTACTTGACCAGCGGCGAGTTCATGACGTTGGTGTTGTACTTGAAGGTGTCCGCCAAGCCCACGACCGTCGGGTCGTTGACCAGGTCGAAGCTGACGAAGGGCGACATCACGACGAAGAAATTGCCATCGTCCATGGGCTGCACGTCTCGGTTGCTCAGGATGTGCTTGGCCGCCCGGATGTCGGCGCCCTTCAGCGTAGTCCCTGACAACAGGGCTTGGTTCGTCGAAGCGTCCTCGGCGTCGAAGACGTTCCGGGTGATGGTGTCCACGGAGAGACCGGCCTGGTAACCCAGCCGCTCACTCGCGTTCTGGACCGCCGGGTCGATGGCGGTGGACACGAGAAAGTCGCTCAGGTTGATGAAGGCCGAGTACTGAGAGACCGTAGACTGCACGACGCGGGTTCCCACGGAGAGCGAGGTCCCCACGGTGCCCTCGGTCGTGGCCGTGGTATTCGCCGACAGGTTCTGGTAGCGGTACCACTGCACGGTCTTGCCGCTCTGCTTGTCCACGGTGTCCTTCATACAGGGCTCGTGGAAGCGGAACTTCTTGGTCAGGATGTCCAGGCCCCTCTTCTTGTACAGAATCGCCTGAAGGTGCGGGAGACCCGCCGAGGTCGTCAAGTTTACAGCCGGTGCGTAAGCCACAGTCTAAAGCCTCCTGATAGCGGAGCGGCACAAGGCCATCCGCATCTCCTACTTCAAGGGTAGACTTCGCTGTGTGCCGCCCCGTCCGCTTTGGGCGGTGTTCAAGGAGGGGCTACTGACCGGGAGCGAAGAGGTGACTCTGCTTGCGCAGGAACTCTTCCAGTTGTGGGGCCGTCATCTGCTCTGCCATGGAGACGAGGTCAGGGGGCGGCTCGGCCCCGCCACGTCCACCGAGACTGGGCGGCGGTAAGGCGCGGCCCCCGCCGAAGCCTCCGAGGCCGTACTGCTGAATGGATGCGGGCGGCTGGTTGACCTGTGGCTGGGCGTACGGAGACTGTGCCGGCTGCGTCGGCGCCTGCCCTGGAACCGCGTCCTGCCGGGGCTGAAGCTGAAGCGCCCCACGATTAGCCGCGACGAGATAGGCGGCTTCGAGCCCGTCCACGGTATAGGGCAGGTTCAAGTAGGCCCGGGTCTGATTGATGATTGAAGCATTCTGCTGGTTCGGGATGAACTCGGGATGCAGGTCCTTGAAGCGCCCGGCGACCATGGCTTCCTGGGTCTGCGTCATCATCTGCGCCGCCTGCACGAGGTCCTCGATGCCAACGCCGTACTTCTCCCGCAGTGCGTAGTTGATGCCCTCAGCCGGGTCCTGCTTCAACCGCTCGACGAAGGTTTCGAGGTCCGGCCCCTTCGGCGGGGCGGCCGGTGTCTGCGCCGGCTGGGGCGTCTGGGCCTGAGCCTGCGCGGCCTGGATAGCCGCCTGACTCTCCTGGACGACCTTCTGAATCGCCTCCCCGAGCTGCTTCTCGTCGGCGAACTCATAGACCTGCCCGCCGACGGGTACTTTCAAGGTCGTTGACGCGGGTACCGGGGGAAGCGCGTTGGGGTCGACCGCCGCCTGACCAGGCTGTGGCGTGGTGAGAATCTTCTGCATCTCCTGGCGGATCAGGTCGGTCAGGGCGTCGGCTTGCGGGGTACCGTTGTTCGGCAGGGCGGGTGAAGTCATTTAACTCAGTCTCCTTAAAAGTGCAAGGGCAGGTTCGCGGCCGGGAGCATCCCGCTCCAGGAAATTCTTCTCGGTCACCTGCCCCACGTCCATTCTACACGACCGTCTTCATTCACTTTCCTGTGCGGCGGCGGCTTCTCTCAACTCGTGGTAACGTCGCAGCGTCGCTAAGATCTGGGCCTTGGCCGACGGGGACGCGGTCTCCTCGGTCACGCCGTCCGGCTCCTTCGCTCGGGCCTCCTCCTCCAGGTCCTCGGCGAGAGCCTCGGGCGTCCATTTGAGTAAGGCGGCGACTTCGCGTAGAGCCTGCCACTTGGCGAGGATGCGCAGAGCTTTAGGACCATCCTCCTCGGCGTCGAGACGATCCGCCGTCCAGTCGATCCGGGCCTGCAAGGCGTCCAGTAAAAGGGGCCAGCCGGGCGTGTACTTCAACTCGACGACAGCCTGTTTCTGTTCGGGGGTCAGCGCGACGCTCGTCACTGACCCATTTTACTACTTGGGTTTTCGGCTCGATTGGGCCGGGGCCTTCGTCGTCCGCGCCCGCCCGATCTTCGCCGCAGCCTTGGCCTTGGCCTCGCCGGTGACGCGCTCCGTCTCCACCTTCTGTTCGTTCATCCGGCTCTGCATCTGCGCGTCCATCTGCGCCTGCATCATCTGCTGCCGGGCCGAGTTGACGAAGTCCATGTGCCCCAGAGCCATCGCTTGCTGGCCCTTAGCCGCTTCGAGCTGCATGGACTGCCTGCCCTTGGCCATCTCGAAGTCCATCTTCTGCCGCTGGGCCGCCGCATCCAGGACCATCTTCTGCTGGGCCGTGGTCAGTTCCATTTCGGCCAGGGCCTTCTCGATACCGAACTCCATGATGGACTTCTGCATTTCCATCTGGGCCTTCTGCGTCTCGATCTGAGCCTGCATCGGGTCGGCCTGCTTGGCGATGAGCGCCTTCTGAATGTCGCCCTTGACCTTCTCCTGGACGGCGACGATTTTCTTGTCGGCCATTTGAAGCCGGGTCTGAGCGTCCATCTGAGCCTTCTCGCGGGCCGCGACGACTTCGGGCGGCGGCTGCTTCCTCGCCTCGACCTCCTCCTCGGTCATCTTCCGAACGAGGTTGTAGTTGCGTCCGACGCCGGTCGAGTCCTTCAGCATCGTCAGCATCTCGTCCCAGTCGATGGTCTTCTTAACCCGGGCGAGCTCCGACATGAACGGTCCCTGAACGAGGAACTGCATGAGGAAGGGGAAGGTCGCGGCCAACTTCTGCTGCGTATTCACCCGGCTGGCGGCCGACATCTTGAAGCGTACCGGTTCTCTAAGGACCTCGCCCCGGACGAAGGTGGTGCGGCCTCCGTCTCGCGCCGGTAAGAACTGATTCGGCTCGGTGTGAACGCGCATCATCGCGTACATCTTCGTCAGCATGGGTACGATCAGGTAGTCCTCAATGTTCTTGATGATGTAGCTGATACGACCGGCCCCGCCCTGGAGCTGCGCATCGACCCCGCCCTTCGTCCGGTTCACGTTCCCCGGTCGAGGCACGCCCATGCCCATGGAGTTGACGCCGGTTCTCCTCTCAGCCAGCATAGATAGGTACTCGACTTCGGGGAAGACGTTCAGCAGTTGGCCCGCAGGCATGAGGACCTGCATGTCGTCGGCCGCTTCCATGGAGTAGAGGGCGCCGGGCCGCCATCGCTGTTGGGACGGCGTCAGCATCCCGTTCCGCTTCATCGACCGCGGCGGGTGGATTCGCAGGCTGACCTCGTCCAGGTGATTGTTCATCAGCCCTTCGATGTACCGTTGATTGCCCTCGTTCATGTCGGCGAGGCAGGAGGCGTAGAAGCGGCCCGGTACGATGTAGCACGGCGCGATAGCGAAGGGGATGAAGCCATACGGATTCTCTATGTTCAGGGCGACCCAGACGCGGTTGAGCACCCACGTTATTCTGGACTTCGTGTACCGAATGAGTACCTCGACTTTGCGCTCAGAAGGAACCGGCGAGAAGTTCTCCGTCCCCGGATGGTAAGCGACGCCCCTCATCGCCTCCGCGTACTGCTTCGTCGTATCCGCGTTCGAGATCGGCGTCGTCCGTGAGAGATAGGCAAGGACTGCACGAGACGGGATCTTCAGGCGCGAATCCCCGGCCTTCATCTCTTCTAGGTCATCGAGACTGACCGTGCGACGCCAGATGACCGACCGGGCCTCGTCCACATTGGGCGTCGGACATGTCGGGTCCACGTAAATGTCCCGAATGTCCACCCACTCTGGCTTCGGCAGGCTGGCCGAGCCGTCCCAGGCGAGGTGGACGCCACCGTTCCCATACTGCAAGATCTCGTGAATCGCCAGGTTCAGCTCGGCCATGCCGGTCAGTCCCGAGGGACCCTTCGCGTGTTCCAGGGCGTACTTCAGGACCGCCTTGATCTGCCGGCCCCGCTTCTGCTCCCCAATCTCGTCGAACTCGGCGTCCACGGAGAACCAGTCGTCGTCCCCGTTAGCTGTGACCGCCGCGTTGATGAAGGGCAGGGCCGAGAGAATCTGGTCGAAGACGAGAGGCATTCCCAAGGAGCTGCGCGGTATGCCAGTGCCCTCCCAGACCTTCGGGGGAACCCAACCCCAGTAGAGACTATCGTTATTGTTCCAGCGCCGGTCGTGGTTCAGTGTGCGGAACGTCTCATACTTGAAGAAGTTCTGGAGAACCTCCTGAAGCGCATACTGGTCGGTGACGCTCTCCTGGAGGAGACGCAGGTCCTCCGACTCTAAGTTGACGGCGGGCAGGGTGGGAGGTGCAGTCTCGACGGCGGGCATGTGGGCTCACCCCATTCTACCCGTCGTTGCGCGGGCACTCGTAGACCTAGAAGCCGGTACGGTTGACGTAGAAGGAGTCGTAAGGACCGGGGAAGACGCCGGGCGGCGCGACATCAGCGTAGATCTTGTCCAGGGGCTCCTGACCGGTCAGCCGCTCCCAAGCGTCCTGAATGTACTGCTGCCGACGTGATAGTAGAGGGATGCGCCCTTTAACGCCTTCTCTCTGGGCCGTGCGACCGAACCAGTCGCGCCCCTGGAAGATGTCCGAAAGAGCGTCGAGCATGTCGTCGTGCTCGGTGACGCCGAAGCCGGTCATCTCCCTTTTTAACCAAGTCAGCGTCTGACAGAACGTGCAGGTCCCGCCTCGTGGTCCGTCCTCAGTCGTGCGGCACGAGCACATGTCCACGAAGATAATGTCCTTGTGCCGGTACCACGGCTGCAACGTGTTGAGTATCCTCTCCTGTTTCCTCTGCGTATTGTCCCGCTTGAGCAGCTCCCAGGGTATCCAGTACTTGGGCTGGTCCGGGTGCGTGTCCTGCTCCCGCCGGAAGCCGGTCATGAGTCCCCGGTTGAAGCTGACATCCTCTATCTTGACCTTGTCGGGCGCCCAGGCTTCGTTCAGACGGAAGACCAGGTCGATGACCTGATCCGGGTTCATCTTCTCCCGAATCATCGTCACGACGTAGGGCAGGCCGTCCTCGCCCCAGCCGACGACGAAGGCGGCGGTCGCGTTGCTGCGAGGCCCGGCGGTCTCGCTGGTGTCGATACTCATCTCGTAGGAGGTGATCCTCACGTGCTGGAGGAAGTACTTCTGCGGGATGAACCGGGGGTAGTTCAGCTTCTCGTCCCAGGGAAAGGGCGAGAAGAGGTACTCCGACGGGCAGTTAAGCTGCTGGGCCGGGAAGTTCTCGCTTCTCAGCGGGTCCAGGCGCTTCGCTTCCAGGGCCTCGACCGGGAACCGCTCGGGCCACCAGGGCTGCCGGCGCAGGTCCGGTTCCTTCTCCGGGTCCTTTGGGGCCGGCTTCGTCTCGTCCAGCAGGTAAGGTAAATCGAGCTCGTCGGGGGTGAACTGCTGTGGCCTGCCGTCCGGCGTCCGCTTCTTGTAGCAGCCTCGTGCATGGATCGTCCACTGCTTCTTCTCCGGCGGTCGCTTCGCCTCCTCGACGATGATCGTCCCGTAGAGGTCCTCCTCGTGGTAGCGCGTACCCTCTACGTCGATCCAGCCGTCGAAGCGCACGAGCAGGTTCTCCATCATGGCGAAGCTGCGGATGATCGAGCGGTTCTGCTCGACCGACTTCGAGTTGTTCTCCTCGACCACATCGGAGAACTTCATCACGTCGTAGTGGTAACCCGCCGTCCCTTTATCAATGGAGGCCGTCATCACCGTAGCCTCTTTGCGGATCACGCCGCGGCCCCGCGCTTCGGACGTGAACTGCGCCCGCGTCCCCCAGTCGAGGACCTTCTTCTGCGGGCAGTGCTCAGGGAAGAGGGCGCGGAAACGCGGGTTCGCCTGGAAGTGCCGCTTGACCTCGAAGAGGAAGTCCTCGGCCTTACCGTTCGTCGCCTGAACGACGAGCATGGCGATGTCCGGGTAGTTAATGATCCATTGGATCGTGTGGGCCGCCACGTTGATCGTCGTCTTCAGATGGCCCCGGGGGTCCAGGATGAGCAGGCGCCGCTTCTCAGACGGCAGGCTGTACAGAGGTACCAGAGGCGTGTACATCCAACGGCCGTCGAAGATGTCGTTGGCCGCGAACTGAGCGCGATTGGGGCGGGGGAACTTCTGGAGCCGGTCCAGGAAGGGATGGACCTCTCGTTTAACGTCCGTGTAGCCGAGGACCTCTCTACAGAGCCACTCTAGGTCGGTCCTGGCCCGCCACCTCTGGACCTTCCAGGCGTCGATCTCTTTTTGCGTCAGGGCCATGTTGAGGACGCCAGCCTAACCCCCAATTCCGATTGTCGATGAAGTCCCAGAGGCTGGTGTCGTCGTCTTCCCACATAGATCGATCTCTCCCAGCTCCGAGCCTAGTCTCGCCGGGTCGTCCCCCGGTTCGGCGGCGGGCAAGTCCATGTAGGCCAGTAGCTTCTGGAGAGTGTCGATGCTACCCAGAGTGGCGTTCAACTCGGCAAGCTGACGCCCTTTAGTATCAGCAAGTTGCGCGAGGCCATCGACGAGTAAGGCGCGTGTTATCTGCGGCATACCCCATTTTACACGCTCGGTTTACACGCGGGCCTGAGTAAACTAGGAGAAGTTCGGCTTCCGCCACCCTTCGACGGTGACTTCCAGGCCGGTCGCCGAGGCGTAGAAGACGGCGCCCTCCTCACACTTCTCAGGCGGCCGGTAACCTTCCGGTGGGTTCGGTGACGGCGCCGTGTTGGCCGCAACCGAGAAGGCTTGGTACCTGTAGTTCGGTCCCGTCGGCGTCGTCCCGCCGTCCAGGTTGTCGGTCAGGTTGAAGGTGATCGCCCCGCCAGTCGTGTTGTTCAGTCGCGTCTTCACGAGCCAGATGTCCCGCGAAGAGACGATGCCCCCGGTGGAGGAAGCCTTGGCCGACGTACCGTTGACCGTGTAGGCCCCGTTACCCGCCACGTTCGTCCCGTCCAGGTGCGTCAACTCATAGTCGTTGACCGTCTTGTTGGCTACGAGCCGCCAGCCGTTGGCCGCCGTGTTCCCTTCAACTGCGGCGACGAGGATGAGGTCACCATTCGAGTAGCCGTGCCCCGCCGACGTGATGACGATGGGAGTCGCGTTGGTCGCCCCGGTAATCGCCTTGGTCGCGGCGAGGGTCGGTGCGTTGACCCTCACCCGCACGAACTGCTCAGGTACGTTGACGCCGTCGATGTGAGGCATAGTTAGCCAGCCTCCTACGCCGCGTAAAGCTGAATGTGATACTCGGTGCCGTTGGCGATGACCTTGATAGTCCCCGACTTCGCGTTCCCCGTCTTGTCCGCGTTGGTCGTCATCGAGTGAGTGCCCAGAGCCTCGGAGAACTTCAAAAGCCCGTCCCAAGCCTGGCTGCCCTCGTGATTCACGATCTTGGCGAAGACGATGTGCCCCGTCGGGTTCGTCGATACCTCCGAGCGAACTCGGATGAAACAGACATCGCCGCCGATGACGTGGGCCGCGGCGGTTGCCCCAGCATACATGTTCAGGCCGCGCATGTCGCTGGTCACGGTGGTAGCGCCCGAGCCCTTCAGCTCGAAGTCGATGCCGAGGCCGTTGACAGTGGCCGCCGAGATAGCTGAGGCGATACGCGGCTTGATCTGCCCGCCGAAGACCTCGCCGGTCGTAGTGACTGTCTGATTCGGCGTCACTGAGAAGGCGATGGTGTCACCCGACGCCTGCACGTAATCCTTGGAGTTCAGCTTGATCTGCTTGTTGTCGTTGACCGTCTCCAACTCCATGTGTTGGTTGATGCCCGAGTCGGTCTTCCCAGTGATGCTGTGGGGGATCGTCGCCCCCGGCTTCTTTCCAGTAGCCATTTAACTAAGTCTCCTCTTCAACCCATTTTACGCAGCCGCTATCAGGGCTCCGTCCCGCCGCAGTCCGTCACGGAAGTCTCCCCGCGCTCAATAGTGATGAACGCAATGGGCATGTTCACCGTTATCTGACTGCCCAGGAGGTCCTCCGTGATCTCGCCGTCCGGGCACGTTCCCGAACCGCCCGAAGCGATGACCTCCGGCGCCAAACCGAGGAGGAGCAGGCCGGGAAGGGCCAGGGACGTACCGAGCATCGCGCCTGAAGGTGTCGCCATGTTACCTCCTCCTCTCCGTACTAAACGACCAAAGGCATGTTGACGATGTTCGCGGCGATGACGACGGCCGGCGGGATGACGCCGGCGGCGCCCATCTCGACTAAAGGCTGACCCTCGAACCAGTAGACGAAGGCCCCGTCGCTCTCGTCGCTGCCAAAAGGCTGCCCTTCATACCAGAAGGCTAAGTTCGCTGCCATACCTACACCACGCTTCTATCGTCCACTGAAATCCAGCCGGCCGTCCCGTCACAGTCCACGAAGAGTTCCCAGACGCCGTTGTCTCCCGTCGCAGTAGGGGTCGCCCCGGTCAACTGCTCCCACGTTTGCAAGCCAGCCGTCATCGTGTCGATAACCGTGTCCGAGTTGACGCCAAGGGCTGGGTTGGCCCGCAGAACCAGCCGGGGCTGATTGCCATTGTAGTCCGCGCCGCCCGCGTCACTGACGCCGCTTTTACGGACGTAGATGCTGACCGTGCGGGTACCGCCGCTCGTCGCCGTAACGCGCCACGGCCCGCTCTCCATCTTCTTCGAGGCGCTCAGGGGCGTCACACGCTGCGACGGAGAAGCGGTGCGGAAGATGACCGAGTCTATCTGCCTCGTCCCCATACCGAGGTGCCGTCGATGAGACCCGGCGGTCTGCTGCCACTTCTCGTGCGCTAAGTAGCTCGACCCCTGCATACTGGACTGGTTCAGAATCGGCGTGGCCGACGCCAAGTTGCAGTTCTCAAACGTGATGAGTAAGACAGATTTTTCAATCGCGTTGAAGTCTTGCGTATGTGCCGTCTTGATCCCCGAGACGACGCCGAAAGTTGAGTTCCGAATCTTCAGGTTGACAAGGTTCTGCCGCGCTCCGCTGAAGTCGATGCCTGTAGCCGTTGCAAAAGACGTATCCCCCGAACTTACAATGCCGTCCCAGATACAATCTTGCAGGTAAGAAATGGTAGCAGCCGTGAAGAAGATGTTCGCCGTCGTATTTCCGAAGAGAGTCACCGTCGTCAATTGCTGCCGGACCCAGTTCATGCTGCCTTGGAACTGAATGCCATAAGAAGCATTGCGCCAAATAGTCAGGGTTGACAGCGTAGCTCCAGTGATAACGGAGCTGGCCGGAGGGTTGAACGACAGTCCTATACCGGAGTTCGAGTGAATCACGTTGTTGCTGAACGCGGTCTGTAAATCAGCGGCCAGATAGATGATGCACGCATCGTTGCACGACGAGAGCCTGTTTCCAGTGAAAGTCCCGATGGCTCCATTTGAAATAGCAATGGCGCCGTTGAAACCGCTGCCGTTGTCGGTTCCCATCGCGGTGTTATTCGTGAAGGACCACCCGGTCGAGGTCGTGCCCCAGAAGGCGATGAAGTGCGTCGCCTTGTAGAACACACAGTTGTCCACCGCCCACGTGCCCGTCTTCGCCCCCGCATCTACCAGGAAGCCCGAGTTATTGACGCGGAAGTCATGGATCGAGCAGTACGACAGGCTAAAGGTTCCCGAAGTCGTCTCAGTATTGATACCTCGCTTGTCGGTCGTGCTCGACCCCATGAAGGTGATCTCGACGTAGGCTGCGGTGAAGGACGCGGTCGCCTTGATTCGTATGTACCCCTGGAGCGTCGCCGACTCTCCGGTAATGACCACGTTCCGTGTCAGGTTGACGACTTCGGCCTGTGTCGGCGAGGTCCCCGAGTGCGCGTTCGTCAGGCCCGCCGCTAGCGTCACCTGAACGCCTGAGTCCACCGTTTGAATAGCCTTGGTCTCGTACTGACTGTAAGTCCGCGTCGTCGAAGCGAAACCGAGTACATCGCCCGCCGCCCAGTCGGTAGTAGCCGCCACGTCGATCACCGTAGAGGCCGCCGCCTCATCCGCGGTCAGCAGCGTGGAGACGACCGTTTTCGTCGCCCCACGCGCCTCGAAGGTCCCGCCGTTCTCGATGACGAGTCCCGAGTCCACGTTCGTCGTGCAGTCGAAGCTGAGAGTCGCCGAGGACGTGGCGGGCATCGGAGTGCCGGACGTGCCCTGTTGCCACGTGCCGCCCCCGAAGATGTTCACCAGACCCGCTACCTTGAGCACGTAAGCTGTAGACGCCGTCGTGCCCCAGAGGAGAGTGCCGCGAACGCCGACGCCGACGGAGGAAGTCGCCGCAACGGTGCCGAAGGTAGTCGTCGCAGTGTTGTCCATCGTTACGGTGAAGCTATTACCCGTGCCCGCCCCAGTCAACTCGCCGTTGATGTAGAGGAGATCGGCCGCGCCCGGGGCCGCCGTCGTCGTCGTTCGAGGGATGCGGAACCAGTTGCCCGCCGTTCCGTCCCGGTAGAAGGCGGCGTTGTTCGCCGAGGACGCTTTGATACCGATCTTATAGTCGGCCCCGCCGTCTCCGGTCAGCGTGGACGGGAAAAGAAAGAAGTGGGTCGAGTCGTCTGCTGACAGGTCCGAGGCGTTGACGGTGACCTCCTTCGTGGCCGTGACGCCGTTGTCGTCGGAGATGGCGATGGTGATCGTGCCGGTCGTATTCAACCGGCGCCCGTAGAGAACGACGCCGTCGATCACGTCGAGGTTCGTGACGGTGAAGGCGGACGAGTACACGTAGGAGCCGGTCGTATTCGTGCTGGCCGACCGCGTCGTCTGGATAGCGGCGGCCCCAGCTTCTCCTACGCCCCAGGTGCCGGCGGCGGTGAAGTTCCCCGTCGCTTTGCTGACCAGCGTAGCCATCTATAACGTCCTCGTGCCGCTGAACTGCAAGGAGATGATGTCGGCCGATTCGGTCGCCAGCGTGTCTGAGCCAGAGGAGCCGACGCGCCCGAACTTCCAGACGAGCTCCTGCCCGGCGGTCAGCCCCGTCAGGTTGCTAATCGTAATCGTGGACTTCGTAACGGGCCGCGTCGCCCCGGCTAGGACGGCGGCGACCACCGTTTGCTGCGCGTTGAAAGCCGGGTCGTACGTCGCCGAGTCCCCCGCCCCTGCGACCTGCACGCCCCACACTACGTTCTTCGTATTATCATTCGTCGCATTTCTCCATCTTATGTCCAGCGTCAGGTTGCCGCCGTTCCACCCGGCGGGCAGGACGAAGTGGTCCTGCACGTAATTGTCCGCGCTCTGCACGAACTGCGCCACGGTCAGGTCGGTGTTGACCAGACCAGCGATACGCGATGCCGTCGGGGACGTAGCCCCGGAGGGTATCGAGAAGGCCAGAGAGGAGGTCGCGTCCTGTGTGACGCCGGCCCGGTAGTAGAAGCTGAAGGCGGTCGTCGTCGCCGGTGCCGATCCTGACGAGGCCGCGGTCAACCGTCCTTTCGCGTCTACGGTCAAGGAGGAGTACGTGTAGCTACCTGGTGTGACCGCCGTGTCGTTAAGTGAGATAGCAGGCGTTGCGCCGCCGGTCGAGGCGATAGGCGCAGTTCCGGTCACCGAGGTCACGGCAGCGGCCCCCGAGGAAGCGGCGGTCAAGCGGCCCTTGGCGTCTACCGTAATCGACGCCAGCGTGTAGCTGCCGGGGGTGACCGCGGTGTCGGCCAAGGAGATCGCAGGAGTCGAGCCGCCCGAGGAGACGATAGGAGCGGTGCCTGTGACGCCCTGAACGAGCAAGTCCAGGGAACCGGCGGTGAGAACGTGCCAGACATCGGCTCCCGAGGAGTGAGCGGCCCCGGTCGTTCCTTCTATCCCGCGTGTCAGAGACGAGAAGGTTGTACCGGCGACGGCCCCGACGAGGATGTACTCAGTGCCGATGATGATGCGGAAGTTACCCGTCGTGGGAAAGAGGGCGGCGGACGCGACGACGAGGCTGGTCGCCCCGGCCGAGACATCCGAGGCCAGCGTCGTGTGACTTTGATTAGCCCACTTCTCAGCCATTTATCTACCTAGCCTCACGGATCGGTCACATTCGGCAGAACGATCAGGTAGCCGCGCCGGATCGTCTTATTCTTCCCTGCCGCAGTCGTCGCCCGCACCGCGTAGTAGAGACGAGTCCGGTGGTTCGGCAGAGATGCAGTGGACGCCGCCGGTATCTCCACGGTCCCTTCGCCCGCCGTCGCCGAGGTAATAGTGACCCCGCCCAGTGCAGAGTTGTCGAGACGGATGACGGCGGAAGCGTCGGCGTCGAAGGTCTCGTATTTGGCGGTGAATCGAACTGTGGCGCCGGTCAAGTCGAACGCGGCTCCGTTCAATGACGCGACGAAGTCGAAAACGAAGTCGTCTTTCCGAACCATTACGAGATTCACGCCAAAATGCTCCCTTTGATAGATGTTGCCCGTCGGATACGGCCAGATCGGCGGGAAAGGCGGGTCCTCTCCATCCGGTTCATCGGTCGTCTCCGGTTCTATTGTCTCATTGAAGAGACAGTCACTCCACGTGCTCAGAGTCAGCGCCGGCTGGTAGCCCCCGACGATCCACGACTTACCCTGCATCGTGACGCCGCCGAAACCGGCCATGGTAAAAGTAGACGCGGTAAGGATGTCTACCCAGTCGCCGATCCCGCTCGTTCTAAGCGGGTTGAAGGTTGCCGACGGCATCTCGTCACCCTACGGGACAACGAGGAGCAGGGAACCTTCTGCGCCGTTAGCTCCCGTGTTGTTATCCGTGTAATTCCACCAGTTCTTGGAGTCGAAGGACCCGGTCAGGTCCCTTGTCAACGCCTTCCTCACCGTAACAGCATCCCAGAGCTGGCCGATCATCCAGAACTGAGCGGCGACGGCGGTGGACCAACCGATGAGAGGCTCCGAGACGACCGCCGTCTGGTTGAACCACAGGAGCTCGTCGGCCATGTCGTTGCTGACCGCCTGGACTGGGACGGCGAGCCGTATGTTCCCGGTCCCGGTCGTCCCCGCCGTATTTTCCACCGTCGAGGAGTTCAGGATGTAGTGGTTCTCTGCGTCTCGGGCATGAAGTTGGTTGCGGAAGGATCGGACGCCCGTTGTGGAGCCGACCATCCAAACTGCGTTGTAAATCTCGTAGCCGTCACGAGCAACGCGGCCTCCAGACGTGTACGCCCCGTTCCCTACGGAACCGTCGATGGTGAAGGTCGTCGCACCCGTGACCGTAATCGCGTTCGACGTAACATTCGCAGCCGTATTTCCGCCGACACCCCGGATCGTGACGATGTACCCGGTCGAGTACCCGTGGGCGGCGGAAGTCGTAATCTCAATCGGCGTGGCGTTCGTCGCGCCCGTAACCGTCTTCGGCTTCTGGAAATCGGGCAGCCACGGGACGCCGCCGTGCCCGGCCCCGAACTGTGTAGTACCGACCGCGTTATCCTGCGTGAAGAAGAACTGGTACTTATCAGCGATGATACGCATGTCGATGCCGCTTCCCAGAAGCCGCATCCCGTAAGTACCGGAGCTGTTGTTCGTCGCCGTCGCCGCATCGGGCGGCGTGTGCGTTGAGACCGCGCCCTCCTCGTTGTAGAGGATGATCCGAAGCCCATCGTAGTTCGGCGCTCCCGTAGCAGTCTCATGAAAGACGTACATCTGCGTGCGCATCAACTCCGGCGTCAAGGCGCTCAGGAACTTGTAACCGCCGAAGAGAAGGTCTACGTTGGTGAAGCTCAGGGTGGCAAAGGAAGCCTGAGTACAAGCAAGTCCATTGGCGGCCGGCCCGCCCGTCTTCGCTCGCACGTCCAGGGTCGTCGCCGTTAGTCCGTACGACTCAATCGTAGGGTGCAGCGTCGTCGCCGTGGAATAGGCCGTTCCCGAACCGGCACCGAGAGTAATCGCAGCGTGCAGGTTCGACAGGGAATCGGCAAGGGAGACGCCCCGGGTAACCTCCCCGTCATTCGCATTGTTAATCGTCGTCTTGAACGTGTAGGTCTTAGCGTCGAGCGTGACCGTTGAGGTGTCCGGGGGATCGCCCGTGCCAGTCAGGCGGTTCAGTGCCTTGACCGCCTCCGTCTGCGTCCAACCGGCGGCGAGCAGAGTCGTGCGCCAGTTCTCTACGGCGGCTGTCCTGGACGCTACTGCGACGTAGAGATCGTTCCGATTCGTACCTCCGGCGTATTGTATGGCCACTACCTAGCTCCTTTCCGCGCCAGCCGCGGGACCGAAGCTAAGCGGGAGCCCCGGACGCAGCAAGCCGGTTGTACATGGCCGCAGAAGCGGCCGCGATGGCGGTCTTCAGGTTGGTCGTGGTCGTGTCGCCCGAGCCGCTGTGCGAGTTCTCGATCCAGGGCATGCTCACCGAGGTCGCTCCCGAGCCCATCGTCAAGTCATTCGCCGTCGAGACACGGACCACCGGCGTCCAGACGCCCGCATTGTAAGTCAAAGCCAAATTGAAGCCTACTGCCACGATGATACCCTCCTGCGGGCGTCCGAAATCGCCCTGCACCCCTATGCTACTATCGGGGTGACGGGCGGTCGTCCCCTGGCGGTGATGCCTCCTCGTCCAAGGAGGTTAAGTGTCGCTGTCAAAAGGTTTACGGGCGCCCCGACAGATCCCGCCGGCCCGCGGGGAGAAGGTCAAGTCCTCGAAGCTCCTCGAAGAGGACATCCGCGGCATACGGATGATGCACGCCGACGGGTACAGCCTCGGGTACGTCGCCAAGTGCTACGCGGCCTACAAGGGTTTCAAGATCTCGAAGCAGCAGATTCACCGGATCGTCAAGGGCCAGCATTGGGACCACGTCAAGGACAGGTTTCGCTTCGTGGACGTTCCCGGGCCGGCCGCTTCGTCCGAGGTGCGCTTCGATGCGAGCGGTCCTCCCAACGTGTCGCTGACCGGGAACGCCAGCGTAACCCCGGAAAATAAATCTGTGGAAAACGCCGTTTCGACGTAACCTTTTGCCTCCGGGAAGCGTCCTAAGGAGCGTAGGACGACGAAGCGACGACGCCGAACTCTGTCTACGACAGACCTCCCCGGCCCCTCCCGCTTTAGGCTCCGGGGCCTCGGTCGCTCGCCGAGACCAGGGGGGCAAGCCCCCCGACCTCTGAACTGACCCGTCGACACCCCCGTCGACGCCCCCGCAGATTTACCTTGACTTCCTCCCCGTAACCTGCTAAGCTACCTTCATGGCACTTCGAGATTCTGTAGGGACCGAGCCGCTGCCTGAGTGGCTAGCTTCCATTGAAAGCTACTTGGCGACGTTCGCGGAGGATGAGCCAGACATGACCCGTCTCCTCGAACTGGCGAAGGCGCAGCGGGAGGCGCTGGCCGTCCTGTTAATGTATGCTGATGGCGCAGAACCGCTAGCCTATGACCGCGCCCGGCGGCTGTGGGAGGGGAAGTCATGACGCACCTGCGGGCCGAGGCGGAGAAGGTGGCGCGGCGTGTCTTGCACGTCCTGCATCTTATTCCTGACCACATGAGTTATGAGCAGGATTTAGCGGAGACAGCGGAAGTCATACTGGACTTCGCCCAGAAGCACGCCGCCCAAGCCGTGAAGCGGGCGCGGCTGGAGGGGCGCAAAGAACAGGAACTAGTGCTGGATGATGTCCGTCGTGAACTGATTGCGATCCATAGTCGTATTGATTTAGGGCAGCGTGAATCCGCCATGAGCCTTGTAGGACTGGCGGTAACGACTATTGACGTGGCAGCGGAGAAGCTCCGCGCCGAACTGGGCGCCCTGGAGCGCAACGACCCATGAAGACGCCTCCCCTAGCGCGTAAAGGTCCCCTGGAGACTAAGCAGGCGTGGATGCGCGGCGAGGTCGACGAGGTCCGGCGCCCTGTAGGACGGCCCAGGAGACCGGCTGAGCCCGCCCCCTGGTCCGAGCAGGTCGAGCGGTATACTTCTCTAATCTTCTTCGGTGTCGAGGAACGATTACTTCCCTAGAAGGTCTGCTCGTATCTTCATCAACAGTTTTCCCAAACGGTTCTCCCCGAGCCACGTCCAGCCGTTGTTCGTCCACATTTTAACGGAGCCCCAGTACTTGTCGCCCCAGGAGTTCCCCTCGATCAACTCAGCCTCACCCGTCGCCTTCAACTTCTCAGCGAGTTCTCCACCCGGCGCGAACTTTTGTCGCAGTAAGCCCTCCATAACTTCCAGGCGCACGTCCATCCAATCTGGCCGCTGTTCAACGCGCCGACCCCGCCGCTTTGCTTCTCCCGGCGTCTTCGCGCCTTCTATGAACATCCGGCCCACATCATCCGCCGCCTTCGCCGCTTGGTAGGCGTGCTCCACAGTCGGGAAGACGTACCCGACATACTGAACCTCGGCCAGCCAGAAGTTGCTCAACCATCTGTACTCGCCATGGAAACTCGTTATCTGGTTACTCATAGTCGATACGTCTCTCTCATCTTCTTCGGCGTTGACCGGCCGCGCCAACTGGGGGCTAAGACTACTCGTCGTCGTTCCCGCCAAGCGGCGTTCCCCACAGCGTCTTCACACCCTTCTTCGCCAAGTTGCGTTGCAGGTCCACCCACTCGTCCCAGTCTTCCTGTTCGCCCAGCCGCTTCAGGACCTCGTCGACATCGTCGCAAACGTCCCCCATGTGATCGCACAGAGTCAGGCTCGCTATGAAGCTCAGTAGGAGATCCCGGCTCTCCTGCGCAGCCTCGTCAAGCGCGGCCTCGATCTCCCGGGCCGCGTCCTCCACGTCGCCCCGGCACTTCAGCCGAGGGTCCTGCCCCTCTACGTCGCAGTATCGACAGTGCCAGGCTTCTGCCAGCTCTCGCGCCTTCTCCTTGTGGCTCATGTCTCCTCCTCCGTTTCCGTCCAGGCCCGGATCACTTCCGCCGCGATTTGCGGGACGATGGCGTTTCCGAGGGCGCGTAGTTTAGCCACTCGACCGGGAACCCCATGAGCCAGGAGACGAACTCCGGGTTTAACGCGCCGGTACTTCCCTTGCGGGTCTGGTCCGATGAGCGCATAGTCGTCCCAAGTTTCACGTAAGCTACGTTCTCCAACAAGTTCCCTCTCTTCCGATCCCAGTGATCCCCCATTCCGGTAGTTGGATTGGCACTCAGTTTCTCCCCGTTGCTGGTCGGCGTCGCCCACCCGCTCAAGTCGTGTGCTACTCCAGCCAGCGTCAAGCCGTGTGTCTCCCCGTGGCTCGGCGCCGACTTGGTGTTGCGATTCTCGTTTGGACTGCTTCGAGGTGTAGGCCACCCAGTAGAGCCGGTTCCGTCTGTGGGGCGCTCCGACGGCGCAAGCCGGCAGATCGAACGCCCGGACGGCGTAACCTTCCCTCTCCAGGTCAGCCGCCACTCCATCGAGCCAAGCGTACCCAGCCGCGCCGCTAACCTGCTCACCGCACAGTCTGACAGGTCGGGCGGCTTGGACGAGTCGATGAAAGTCGGGCCATAGATGCCGTTCATCCAGGGTTCCTTTTCTACGACCCGCGACCGAGAATGGCTGGCACGGGCACGAGCCCGTCCAGATGGGCCGGTCGTCCGGCCAGCCCGCGAGTCTGAGTGCTGCGGACCAGCCGCCGAGTCCGGCGAAGAGGTGGACCTGTCGATAACCTCTGACATCATCGGGCGAAACCTCCTTGATCGACCGCTCATCCACGTCCCCGGGCGCGATCAGACCCGCTTTTATCAAGTTTCTGAGCCACTGGACGCAGTACTGGTCGATCTCGTTGTAGTAAGCGGCCATTTCCAGATAGTTTAGCAGGTTTCGCGGCAAAAGTCAACGGAAAAGTGCGTTTTTCGGCGTGAAAGTCGCTCAGTAGGGGCTTTTCGACGCCCGGAAGGTCAGAAATCGCCTTTGTAGAGCAGTTTCGGCTCGATTTTGCCCTTCCGCAGCCTGCGAAGGTCCGAAATTAGCCTCCGAAGGGCCACCTCGGGGTCCAACCACTCGTCACCGGGGTAAAACTCCAGGTAGGCGGCCCACAGAAGGTTCACCAGGCGCTCGTAGGCGGCCACGATCTGCCGGCCCCGGTCGTAATCGTCGGGCTTCTTCGTCTTGGTAACGCTGGTGGCCCACTTCAAGCCGTTTAGAGGCATTCTTTTGTGTCCCCGACGGTCAGTCCGTGTACTCTTCGACGATCAGGAAGCGCCATTTCCCGGGGCCGAGCTTCTCGCGCTCCCTTAGTCGCGGCTCGTACCACTTCGGCCCCTCCTCGGGCGTCTTGAAACCGTGCCCCAGGGTGCGAGCAGCATCCATGACCAGCCGCTCGGCAAGGTCATTCGGCTCCCATTCTGCCGTCGGCGGGTTACGGTACGGTATCCACTCAATAGTCAGGACGAACTCTCGGATCGTGTCCGCGTACGGCCGCGGCTGTCCACTCCGCAGCGTTTCGACGGTGTAACGCCTATCTCCTGGTTTCGCCATAGTTAGAAGCCAAACTTCTCTCGGGTCTCGCCCGGCCACAGGTCGCCAGCCACCGGCTCCTCGTAGTAGCCCGGGCAGTCGAAGTCGCACAGAGAGTTGGCCATTTCTAGGGGGATGGACCGGCCCCGGGGCGCCTTTCGACGGCCGCAAGTCGTACATGTAACGGACTTTCCTACTTCTTCGGGGTCCATACAGACAGGGTAGCACGGTTCGGCGTCACCTGTCAAGAGTTACTTTCTGAAAATTTCCCGACGGGTCGTGTCACAGGGCGGCTGCGCCGCCCGCTCGCCATCCCACTGCTCGCCTGACCCCCTGGGGTCGCCTCCACCCGCCCCCTCGACCTGGTACCTTCTTTGAAATTGGCCATTCACGTGCTCCCCTGCACGTGGCGTACCATACTGAAACCAAGTACTTTACGCTTCAAAGTACTTTGCGCCGCAGCACGTCTAGACTCTCTAAGGGAGTACAGTAGGCAGGTAGTGAGCTATCAATAGGCGCGTGCTGATAGGCGGCCCTATGGGCCGTCTAAAGGAGTCTGATACATAGACGCGGGGCCGGCCGGCGTATCTCCGTCCCTCCGTCCTGTCCTTAGAGGGGAGGGAGGGCATATAAAGGAGGGAGGGAGGCCGTTTGGCTCACCGTTTGGCACGCAACGTGCAAGGGGGCCGGCTCACTTTACCTCGCAAAGCACTATGTTTACCAGAGTCGAAAAAAGACTTGCATCCTTCCCCGTCCTCCTGTATCATCGTCATAGGGTTAGGTTAGGTCCCAACCCGAAAAGGATACGGTGATGATAAATCAAGTATCAGACAACGGAAGATCTGCAACGGTCCAGAGCAAACCCGCTGGATCAATCAAGACAATCTGGGCACTGCGTACCTATGACGTTTGGGGCAATGCCCGTGATGGATACGATGTAAACGACACCTATAGCGCCGGAAAGGTAGAACTGTTCATTCCGCAAACCCGCTGGAACGTCGGTACACCTCAGGAGTTCGTTAGCGCTAGTCCTACAGACAGACAGATCAAAAAGGCATTTGGCGTCAATTGCCGGATCGACACGGACGGTGATGATCTAAGCATCTATGTCAATCGTGAAAGGGACGGTTATCCCATAGGGGAAATGCATTGCGTTTCCCATGCCAGTCTCTCTCCGGTGCGTAAGGCGGAGGTCGCATATGACCCAGTATACCGAGATTAGAGCCACTGAGAGCGGCAAGCTCTTTGTCTACCAGACCGGTGATCGACTCGGATTCTTCGCCGATGGACCGATTGAACTGTGGTTACCCGGTCAGATCACTAGCGACCCTGATGGTATCAAGGTCCGTGTAGTCGCTGTTTCTCAGGAGGTCCGATCATGACTATTTACGTCGCACAATGTGCGAATGGTTTTCTCAAGGTAACGGACGAACGGGACTGTATCCCTCCGGACGCCCACACCATCGAATCCTTCCGTAACGTGTCCCTCGTTTCCATAGACGCGGGAGATCATGGGCTAGTTGAAATCGAACTAGTTCAAAAGGGAGCTAACCGGTCATGAGCTATCCTGGAATCGACTATGGCCTAGGCCAGTCGAACATCGACAAGTCAACGGGGATACACTACGGCGTTATCTCCCAGCATAGCGTCAACCCCGACGCTCTGGACGACCTTGAACCCGACTATGGCCCTCCGACGTGTCCCAAGTGTGGCGGCGAAGTAAAGGCGTCGGACGAAGTACCCTCCGAGGTGTCCGATGCTGAATGGTTCAACGTTAACGCGGACTATGCCTGCTCCAAGTGTGAGGAGTGCTTTTGGTCTGAGGATTGCTTCCCTGAGGAGTCGCAAGGATTCAGCTACTCCACGGACGGATACGAGCTCGCCGATTGTCTTGACTCTGACATCTTCGTCCTCCGCTCTCCGTACTACACCTTTGCTCAATTCTGCTCTCCGTGTGTCCCGGGCGCCGGCAATCTCGACACGTTCGTTTCCGAGGAGGACGGCGGGGTGAAGTGTTACGCTCTCGGTCATGAATGGTTTGACGCAGAGAACCCCTGTCCTTACCCTGTCTACTCCGTCAAGACGGGCGCCTTAGTACTGCCTGAGGAGGTCTAACGTGTCTAAACCTAACATTCGCAAAGCACAATCTGTTTTTGACGCCTTAGAAAAGCTCAATTGGTCTTACGGGCGCGGCGATCTAATCCGCATCATCCCTCCGGTAGACGGTCGTATCTCTCAACCCCACACCAGTAAAGCCCAGCGTTTACCACGCGGTTGCAAGATGGAGTATTTCACTTACCGTTTTGACGGCCGCAGTGTTTACGCTCTCGGACACCAGCGGAAGATAGCTCCGCTGCCTGAGGAGGTCTAACCCAATGAGTCAACCTGTTTGGCAACACGTCGGAAGTATCGGCGACAAAGACCCTATAGCCTACGGTGGCGGGTTCATCTATGAGGACACAACAGGCGTCTATCCGTCAGAGGTCGCATGGTTCGAGCCCGCCCCTGATGAGGAATGGCACAAGACGGAGGGCAAGACGCCCTTGCAAGTATACCGTTTCATCCTGGAACGCGATCCTGAATCCGAGTGGTGGTGGAAGCGGTTAACCGAGGTCGCAAACACGTGTGACCTGTCTACGCAAGACGCGCAAGACATGGCGTGTAGTACCGACGTGAGACAACGGGCCGCGCTATACGCTTGCCTCATTTACTACTTTGGGGCCTTTGAGTTTGATAGCGACCCTCTCACTATGACGGAGGACGAAGCATATCAGCGTTACGCTACGGAAATCGCGAAGAACCTAGGGCGGGAGGTCCGTTAACATGACACGTTATCCGTATTGCATTCAGTGTACCGACCAAAGGAGCGGTAAGGTCGGCTGTTTTGCTTACGATCCAGCGGAAGGAAAAACAGCCGGAAATTTCCACGCGATTACACCCGTGTTCGATAACTTGGGTAAATTCTATACATGGGCGAAAAAGAACAGTTTTCCGTACCATCATGGAAGGTCAACCGAAAT
>Ga0255334_1000176_pt1 | contig 68159 bp, 50 predicted proteins | sample EtOH5_35cm_T3_12_FD_202080 | JGI IMG/M metagenome (GOLD analysis project Ga0255334, IMG submission 202080) | Sandy soil microbial communities from University of British Columbia, Vancouver, Canada - EtOH5_35cm_T3_129 | ecosystem: Engineered > Artificial ecosystem > Sand microcosm > Unclassified ...
AGCTTATCGGGCAGGGCGGGCATGAAACGAAGGGCGCCCGTGGCCAGGATCGCGGTGGGCGCGCAGACGATCACCGCCCTGGCCGAGATCGTCCCCAGCGCCGTCTCCAGCTCCACGCGGTGACCGTCGTGACGGATCATCGAGACAGGGCAGGACAGGCGCGTCGGCAGGTGGCCGCCGAGGCGCGCGATGGCCGCGCCATAACCCTCGGCGACCCGCCAGTCGACCTCGGTGTCCTCGTAGGCGGCGTAGTCGTGCAGAGAGACCTGGTCGAACTCCGCGCCGTTGTAGAAGGCGCTGAAGGCGTTCAGCAGCGGGGTCCAGCGGCTGTTCGGATCCAGCAGGTCGGACGCCGGCCGGTCCGGACCGCCGTCCTGGGCCGCCGCCTCGATCCGCGCGTCCAGGGCCTGGAATGCCTCGCCGAATTCGGCGCGCGCCTCGCGGCTGAAGATCGGGCTGTCGGCGATATTGGCCCAGGGCGGCGGGGTCCTGTCGAGGGTCAGGCCCAGGGCCCCGACCTTGGCGACCAGCGGGTTCACGTCGGCCGAGTGCAGCCACTCGCAGCCGAGGTCGATGGGGCCGATCACGGTCTGGATCGTGTGGGCGCGGCCGCCGAGACGGTCGCGGGCCTCCAGCAGCACGCCCGTCAGACCGCTGGCGGCCACGGCCTCGGCGGCGGCCAGTCCGGCGGCGCCGGCGCCCACGATCGCGATGTCGACCTCGTCCATGAGACCTCAATCGGATCGTGGGACCAGCCGTTCCCTTATTTGGTCAGGCTCGACGCGTCGAGGTCCAGCTTGTCGGCCGGGATCACCGTGGCGTTCGGCGCGGCCTTGGCCAGGTCCGCGCCCATGGCCTTGGCGTCGCCGGCGACGATGACGCTCATCTGGGCCGGGTCCAGCTTGGCCTTGGCGAAGGCCTGGACCTCCTCCGGCGTCACGGCCTCGACCTTGGCGGCGTAGCTCTGGATCTCGGTCAGCGGCACGCCATAGACGGCGTAGTTGCCCAGAATGTTGGCCAGGCCTTCCGACGTGCCGAGGTCTCGTCCGAAGTTACCGACCAGCACCGACTTGCGCGCGGCCAGTTCGCCGGCCGAGGCCGGTTCGGCGCCCAGGCGCGTCAGCTCGGCGCGGGTCAGGGTGACGACCTCGCCGGCCGACGCGTTCTTGGTCTGCACGCGGGCCGAGAAGCCGCCGAAGCGGCCCTGCGGCGTCAGGCTGGAGCCGGCCCCGTAGGACAGGCCGCGCTTGATGCGGATCTCCTGGTTCAGGCGCGAGCTGAAGCCGACGCCCAGCACCGTGTTGGCGACCACGCCCTGGTAGTAGTTCGGGTCGGCGCGGGTGATGGCCGGCTTGGCCAGCACCACGGCGGCCTGGCCTGTGCCGGGCAGGTCGATGACGACGTTGCGCGGCGTGTAGCCCGCGGGGGCGGCCGGCTGGGCGGGCGGCGGCGTCGCGGGCTTCTTCCAGCCGCCGAACGCCTTCTCTGCCAAGGCGAAGCCGGCCTCGGGTGTCAGGTTGCCGGTCAGCACCAGCACGGCGTTGTCCGGACGCCAGTAGGCGGCGTGGGTCTTGGCCAGATCCGCGCGCTTGATCTTCGGCAGCGAGCCGGGCGTGCCGCCGGCCACGTGGCCATAGGCCGATCCGGCGTAGAGCACGGGCGCGGTGGCGAAGGCGGCCAGCGTGCCCGGACGCTGGAACGAGACCGACAGGCCGTCCAGGGTCTCGGTGCGGACGCGGTCCAGCTCCTCGGCGGAGAAGGCCGGGTGCTCGGCGACGTCGGCCATGATGGCCATGGCCGGAGCGGCGTTGTTGGCCGTGACGCTGAGGGTCAGGGAGGCGGCTTCCCAGCCCGAGCCGGCTTCCAGATTGGCGCCCAGGGCCTCGGTCTCGCGGGCGACCTGGGTGGCCGAGCGCGTGGTGGTGCCCTCGGTCAGGAGTTCGGAGGTCAGGCTGGAGACCCCGGCCAAGCCGGCGGGGTCGGAACTTGCCCCGCCCTTGACGGTGAGGTCGGCGGTGATCAGCGGCAGGTCGCTGGACTTGGCGACGATGACCCGCAGGCCGTTGGCCAGGGTCTTTTCGGCTGGGCTCGGCATCACGGCCGGTACGGGCGCGCCGATGGCCGGCGGCTTCTGGCGCTCGTCCTCGGGCGCGAGCGTGGTGACCGCGCCGTCGAACTTGACCGAGGCGACCTTGGGGATCGGCGGGGTGGCGTCCTTTTCGCCGGCCGGCCGGTCCTTTTCCGGCAGGTAGCGGATCACCGTGCGGCGATCGTCGGCCAGGTATTTCTTGGCGACGCGCTGGATGTCGGCGGCGGTGACGGCCTGCAGCTTGGCCAGGGCGGTGTTGGCCACGGCCGGATCGCCCTCGGTTTCAAGGGCGTAGCCGATCGCGAAGCCGCGGCCGTCGATCTCCTCGCGGCGGCGGACGGCGTCGGCCAGCAGGCCGGCCTTGGCCTCGGCCAGTTCGGCCGGCGTGACCAGGCCGTCGCGGACGCGAGCGACTTGCGCGCGAAGCGCGGCTTCGCCTTGGGCGACCGTCTTGCCGCCGGCCATCACCGCGCCGACGTAGAACAGGCCCGGCTGGGCGTTGTTGGGGGCGCTGGAGAACACCGACTGGGCGATCTTCTGGTCGTAGACCAGGCTGTCATAGAGCCGCGACGACTTGCCGGCCGACAGCACCGCGTCCAGCACGGTCAGGGCGGGCGTGTCCTTGTCGGCGGCGGCCGGGGCCAGCCAGGTGATGGCCAGGGCCGGCAGCGGCACGTTGGGACCGTAGGTGTTGACGCTCTTGGGGCCCGTGCGGGGCGGCTCGACCACGGTGACCTTCGGGATCGTTCCGGCCGGCGTCTTCAGGGAGCCGAAATACTGGTCGATCATCGCGTCCAGCTTGGCCTGGTCGAAATTGCCGACGACGATCAGGGCCGCGTTGTCCGGCCGGTAGTAGGTGGCGTGGAAGGCGCGCACGTCGTCGACCGTCGCCGCGTCCAGCTCCTCGATCGAGCCGATGCCCGGGCGCTGGTAGGGGTGGGCGGTGAACGACTGCTGCGGAATCGACAGGGCGAAAAAGCGCCCATAGGGGTCGGCCAGAACGCGCTGGCGCAGCTCTTCCTTCACGACGTCGCGCTCGGAGGCGAACACCGCCTCGTCGATGACCAGCGACTTCAGGCGATCGCTTTCGGCCCAGAGCAGACGTTCCAGGTGGTTGGCCGGCGCGACCTCGTAGTAGTTGGTGAAGTCGTCCCAGGTGGAGGCGTTGTTGAAGCCGCCCACGTCCTCGGTCAGGCGGTCCAGCGTCTCGCTGGGCATGTTGCGGGTGGCCTTGAACATCAGGTGTTCGAACAGGTGCGCGAATCCCGACCGTCCGCGCGGATCGTCCTTGGAGCCCACGCCGTACCAGACCTGCACCGAGACGTTCGGGGTCGTCGCATCCCGCGAGGTGTAGACCTTCAGGCCATTGGGCAGCACGCGCTGCTGGTAGACGATCGGTGGGACCTTGATCGCGGAAGCAGCGGGCGCGGCGACGGCGGCCTTCGGCTTGGCCTGGGCGGCGGCGTGGGCCAGCGGCGAAAGCGCCGTGGTGGAAAGAGCCGCGGCCATGAGGGCCAGCTTGGCGGTGCGGATCATGCGCGAAGGTCTCCTGAACAGTCCGGCGGCGACCCTATCACCGGGCCCCGCACGGTAAACCTTACCGTCCTGTTATGTGGAGGGAACGGGGTGGCGCCGCCCACGTTACCTCGAATTGTCTCGCCCCCTCAGCGTGAAGGGCTCGATTCGCGTAGGGGGAAATTTGTCCGACACTTTGCTTCGCGACCGCCTGCGCGCGGCCACTTCCGACAGCCACGCCGCCCTGGACGCCCGAGTCGCCGGCTGGCGGATCGAGACGTCGCCGGGCTACCGCGCGTTCGTGTCGGCTTCGGTCCTGGCCGTCGCGCCGCTGGAACTGGCTCTGGAGCGAGCGGGGGTCGCCGACTGGCTGCCCGACTGGCCCGCGCGTGTCCGCCGCATCGCCCTGGCCCGAGATCTCGCCGCCCTCGGCCTGGACACGCCGCCGTTCGCCGCCGCCCTCGTTCCATCGCCGGACTTCGGGGCCGGCCTGCTCTACGTCCTGGAAGGCTCGCGTCTGGGCGCCCGCTTCCTGGCCCGTCAGGTCCGCGCCTCCGGCCACGGCCTGCCGCTGGCCTATCTGACCCAGGGCGAGGGCGACGACCTCTGGCGATCGTTTCTGGCCTGGCTTGAGAAACCCAATGTCGGGACTCGGACAGACGAGGTGGAGGCCGGGGCGCGATATGGCTTCCAGTGTTTCTCGGACGCGTTCGAGACGATAGCCCCGCCTGGAGCCCTGAATGTCCGAACCGGCGCCCATGTCGGGGTTTGAGGTCGATCTGACCAACTGTGACCGGGAGCCGATCCACACCCTCGGCTCGGTACAGCCGTTCGGTTTCCTGCTGGCCGTCAATTCCGACTGGCTGGTGGTTCACGCCTCGACCACCAGCCTGCGCTATCTGGGCCTGGCCCCCGCCGACCTGATCGGCAAGCCCCTGAGCCAGGTGCTGAGCGGTCACGCCATCCACAACATCCGCGGCCGCCTGCAGATCATGCGCGGCGCCGACGCGATCGAGCGGATGTTCGGCCAGCCCCTGGTCGACGGCGGCGAGGACTTCGACCTTGCCCTGCACTATTCCGGCCGCCTGCTGATCATCGAGGGCGAGCCCAGCCATCCCGATATCCTGATCGAGGCCGCCTCGGCCGTGCGCTCGATGACGACCCGCATCGCCGCGCGACCGACCTTCGAGGACTTCTGCCACGAGGCCGCCCGCCAGGTGCGGGCCCTGACCGAGTTCGACCGGGTGATGGTCTACCGCTTCGCCCACGACGGCGCGGGCGAGGTGATCGCCGAGTCGGTGCGGCCGGGCGTCGGCTCGTTCCTGGGCCAGCGCTATCCGGCCTCGGACATCCCCGTGCAGGCCCGCGCCCTCTACGAACGCAACTGGCTGCGGATCATCGCCGATGTCGACGCCGAGGTCTCGCCGATCATCCCGCCGACCAGCCCGGCCGGCGAGCCCGTCGACCTGTCGATGAGCATGCTGCGCGCCGTCTCGCCGATCCACATCGAGTACCTGCGCAACATGGGCGTGGCCGCTTCGCTGTCGATTTCCATCCTGCGCGACGGCAAGCTGTGGGGCCTGTTCGCCTGCCACCACTACGCGCCCAAGCACATCAGCTATGAGCGCCGCACGGCCGCCGAGCTGTTCGGTCAGCTGTTCTCCCTGACGCTGGAGAGCCGCGAGCGCGAGATCGAGACCCGGCGCATGGCCGAGGCGCGCAATCTGCACGATCGGATGATGAGCGCCGTGGTCAGCGCCCCCCAGGGGGCGGACAGTCTGATCCCGTTCCTCGACGACCTGTGCCGGCTGGTCGGCTGCGATGGCCTGGCCCTATGGCTCGAGGGGCGACTGACCCTGCGCGACTCCACGCCCGACGCCAGCGACGTCCACACCCTGTTGCGGGGGCTGCGCGAGAAGGACACCCATTCGGTGTTCGCGACGAACGAGATCGCCGGCCTGCTGCCGTCGGCGGCCGTCTGGTCGCAGAAGGCGGCCGGCATGATGGCCGTGCCGCTGTCGCGCGCGCCGCGCGACTACCTGATCTTCTTCCGCAAGGAGGAGGCCAAGACCCTGGTCTGGGCCGGCAAGCCGGCCAAGCTGGTCCAGGTCGGCCCCCTGGGAGACCGCCTGACCCCGCGCAAGAGCTTCGAGGCCTGGGAAGAGACGGTGCGGGGCCAGAGTCGGCCGTGGACCACGGTCGAACGTTCGCTCGCCGAGAGCCTGCGCACCAGCCTGCTGGAGATCGTCTTCCGCCTGACCGACCTCGCCGACGAGGAGCGCCAGCGCGCCAACCAGCGCCAGGAACTGCTGATCGCCGAGCTGAACCACCGGGTGCGCAACATCCTGGGCCTGATCCGGGGTCTGATCAGCCAGAGCAAGGCCGGCGTCTCGACCGTCGAGGCGTTCGCCGAGGTGGTCGGCGGTCGCGTCCAGGCCCTGGCCCGGGCCCACGACCAGATCACCCGCCATCAATGGGGACCGGGCGCGCTCAGCGACCTGATCACCGCCGAGGCCGAGGCCTATCTGTCGACCAAGGCCGAGCGCGTGCGTCTCAAGGGCGCGCCGACCGCCCTGGCGCCGGACGCCTTCTCGATCCTGTCCCTGGTCATCCATGAGCTGATGACCAACTCGGCCAAGTATGGGGCCCTGTGCGATCAGCGCGGCCATGTGGCGATCGACTGGGCGCGCGACGCCAAGGGCGACCTGATCATCGACTGGCGCGAGCGCGACGGTCCGCCGGTCAAGCCGCCGACCCGCCGAGGCTTCGGCTCGACGATCATCGAGCATTCGATCCCGCACGATCTGAACGGCGAGGTGGCGCTGGACTACCGGCCCGAGGGCTTGCAGGCCCGTATCCGCATTCCCGGCCGCTATGTCTCCAGCGAGGGCGTGACCGCGGCCGTGAGCCAACCGCGCCGCGCCGACACGCCGGTGCGCGCCCCCGAGCGGATGCTGGTGCTCGAGGACAACATGATCATCGCCCTCGACCTTGAGGACATGCTGGTCCGGCTGGGCGTCAAGCAGGTCATCGTCGCCTCCAGCGTCGCCCAGGCTTTCGAGGCCCTGAGCAACGAGACGCCGCCATTCGCGATTCTGGACGTCAATCTGGGCCAGGAGACCAGCTTCCCGGTGGCCGAAGCCCTGCAGGACGCCGGCGTGCCCTTCGCCTTCGGCACCGGCTTCGGCGACAGCGCCGCCTTCCCGGACCGGTTCAAGGAGACGCCGGTGCTGCAGAAGCCCTACAGCGCCGAGAGCGTGGCGGCGTTGTTCTAGTGTGCTGGATTTGAAGTTCGCCCGCACTTGGATCAGGCTCTGAGCGAACTTCAAATCCAGAAAGCACACTAGAAACATAAACTTACTAGCGTCCTTCAACCCATTGCGGCCCGCTGAAGCGCCCCTTCCGTCAGGTCGGCGGATCCAATTCCAGCACGAACCGCCCTCGCTGCTGCGGCGTCGGGACCATGCAGTGGTCCTTCCTGCCCATCAGCCGGTAGCGATTCCTCGCGATCCAGTCATAGGCCGCGTCGGTCGGACCGCGCGGCAGGTGGTCGATGAACGCGAACCAGCGCCAGGGGGCGTCCAGCCGGCGCAGCAGGGCGCCGATGGCGGCGGTCTTGGCCAGGGGGCGGCCGTGGTCGAGGAACAGGAAGCTTTCGGGCGTTTCAGGATCGACGCCATGCGCCAGGGCGAGCTCACGGCCATAGGGCGACTGAATGGGCGTGAACCGGATCACGCCCTTGCGGTCCAGCCGCAGGACCGCCTGCACCGAACCCGTACAGACATTGCAGACGCCGTCGAACAGCCAGAGGCCGTCGGGCTCGTCCGTATCCGTCATCGTCCCTCGCATTCGCGTCGCAGCGCCTTCAGCGACTGTGGCACGTCGCGGCGCATCATGCCGCTGATCATGCCGGCCGGGAGGGCGAAGGGCGCGGTGGCCCACAGGTCGTAGGTGACGCGGGTGCGCAGTCCTCCGTCCAGCGGCTCGAGCCGCCAGGCCCCCTCGCAGGCCCGAATGTCGCCGCCTATGCAGGCGAAGCGGATCAGCCGGTCGGGCTCCACGGTGACGCGCGAGGTGGAGCGCAGGCTCGGCAGGAAGAAGCCCCACTTGACCGTGTGCTCGCGGATCTCCGTCCCGTCCGGCGCGCGCGAGAGCACGCGGCAGCTCTTGACGCCCGGACTCATGCGGGCCGCTCGGTCGCAGTCCAGGATGATGCGGAACACCACGGCCGGCGGCGCGTCGATCTCGACATTGGCCCGGACCACGCCGCGCCCGTGGTTGTCGGCATGCGCCTGGACGGCGATGCCGTCGCCCTTCGTCTCCCACTCGGCGTCGGCCCGGGCGGGACCCGCCAGGGCGATGAGGAGGGCGAAGGGGACCAGCCGGCGCATCATGCTGAAGCTAACGCGCCGATGTGGCTTTCGTCAGGCGCGGTCACCGCGTTTTTGGCGATGACGGTTGGCGTTCACGCTCCGGCGCGATTTTTGACGAGATCGTCGACGACGTAGGGATCGGCGAGGGTGGAGGTGTCGCCCAGGCTGGAGAGTTCGTTCTCGGCGATCTTGCGCAGGATGCGGCGCATGATCTTGCCGGAGCGGGTCTTGGGCAGGCCGGGGGCCCACTGGATGACGTCGGGGGCGGCGAACGGGCCGATCTCGTGACGGACCCACAGGACCAGGGCCTTGCGCAGGTCCTCGGTCGGCTCGACCCCGGCGTTGAGGGTGACATAGGCGTAGACGCCCTGGCCCTTGATGTCGTGGGGATAGCCGACCACGGCGGCTTCGGCGACGGTCTCGTGGGCGACGAGCGCGCTCTCGATCTCGGCGGTGCCCAGGCGGTGGCCCGAGACGTTGATGACGTCATCGACCCGGCCGGTGATCCAGTAGTAGCCGTCGGCGTCGCGCCGGCAGCCGTCGCCGGTGAAGTACTTGCCGGGATAGGTCGAGAAATAGGTCTCGAAGAAGCGCTGGTGGTCGCCATAGACCGTGCGCATCATGCCCGGCCAACTGTCGGTGATGACCAGATTGCCCTCGGTCGCGCCGTCCAGAACCAGACCCTCGGCGTCGACCAGCTGCGGCTTGACGCCGGGCAGGGGCTTGGAGGCCGAGCCGGGCTTGAGGTCGGTGGCCCCGGGCAGGGGGGTGATCAGCATGCCGCCGGTCTCGGTCTGCCACCAGGTGTCGACGATGGGCAGCTTCTCCTTGCCGACCACGCGGTGGTACCAGAGCCAGGCCTCGGGATTGATCGGCTCGCCGACGCTGCCCAGGACGCGCAGGGACGACAGATCGTTCCGGGTCACGTAGTCGTCGCCCTCGCGCATCAGGGCGCGCAGGGCCGTGGGCGCGGTGTAGAAGATCTCGACCCTGTGCTTGTCGATCACCTCCCAGAAGCGGCTGGGGGTGGGATAGTTGGGCACGCCCTCGAAGATCAGGCTGGTCCCGCCATTGGCCAGCGGGCCGTAGACGACATAGCTGTGGCCGGTGACCCAGCCGACGTCGGCCGTGCACCAGAAGACTTCGCCGGGTTTGTAGTCGAACACCGCCCAGAAGGTCCACGAGGCCCAGGCCAGGTAGCCGCCGGTGGTGTGCAGCACGCCCTTGGGCTTGCCCGTCGATCCCGAGGTGTAGAGGATGAACAGCGGATCCTCGGCGTGCATCGGCTCGGGCGGGCAGTCGGTCGACACCGCCTCGCGCACGTCCTGCCAGACGATGTCGCGGTTCTTGACCAGGGGGACTTCGGCGCCGGTCCAGCGGACCATCAGCACCTTGCCCACCCAGGGGCAGTGCTTGAGCGCCTCGTCGATATTGGCCTTCAGCGGGATGCGCTTGCCGCCGCGCTTGCCCTCGTCGGCGGTGATCACGAAGTGGGAGGCGCAGTCCTGGATGCGGCCGGCGATGCTGTCGGGCGAGAAGCCGCCGAACACCACCGAATGGACCGCGCCGATCCGCGCGCAGGCCAGCATGGCCACGGCGGCGATCGGGATCATCGGCAGGTAGATCGTCACCCGGTCGCCCTTCTGGACACCCTGGACCTTGAGGACGTTGGCCATGCGGCAAACCTCCTCGTGCAGCTGGCCATAGGTCAGGGTGTCGGAGGTCCCCGGCTCGTCGCCCTCGAAGATCAGGGCGATGTCGTCCTTGCGGGCCGGCAGGTGACGGTCGAGGCAGTTGGCGCTGACGTTCAGCACCCCGTCCTCGTACCAGCGGATGCGGAAGTCGTCCTTGTCGAACGAGACGTCCTTGATCTGGGTCGGAGCCTTGATCCAGTCCAGCCGGGCGGCGATGTCGCGCCAGTAGCCTTCCGGATCGGCCTCGACCCGGGCCAGCGCCGCCTCATAGGCGGCCGCGTCGATATGGGCGCCCCGCGCCAGATCCTCGGGAACCGGGAAAACCTGTCCGTCGCTCACGCCGCCTACTCCCTTTGGCATTTTTTCTAACGTGCGAAGGGGCGCGATGGAGTGTCGGCGCACCCCGTCACGCCCCCATGAGGCCCCGCGCCTTACTGGCTCAGGTCCAGCACGACGCGGCCTTCGATCTGGCCTTTGCGCATGCGGTCGAAGACCGTGTTGACGTCGTCCAGGCGCGCGGTGCTGATCGTGGCCTTGACCTTGCCGTCGGCGGCGAAGTCCAGGGCCTCCTGCAGGTCCAGGCGAGTGCCGACGATCGAGCCGCGCACGGTGATCCCGTTCAGCACCATGTCGAAGATCGAGAGCGGGAAATCGCCGGGCGGCAGTCCGTTCAGCGCCACCGTCCCGCCGCGCGAGACCATGCCCAGGGCCTGCTTGAAGGCGATCGGCGAAACCGCCGTGACCAGCACGCCCTGGGCGCCGCCGCTGGTCTGTTTCTTGATCTCCGCCGCCGGGTCGGCGACGGTCCGGGCGTTGACCGTGATGGTCGCGCCCAGCGCGCGGGCCAGGTCCAGCTTGGCGTCGTCGATATCGACCGCCGCGACGTTCAGGCCCATGGCCTTGGCGTATTGCACCGCCATGTGGCCCAGGCCCCCGACGCCGGAGATCACCACCCAGTCGCCGGGCTTGGTGTCGGTCACCTTCAGGCCCTTATAGACCGTGACCCCAGCACAGAGCACCGGCGCGATCTCGTTGAACGAAATCGCCTTGGGCAGATGGCCCACGAAGTTGGGATCGGCCACGACATAGTCGGCGAAGCCGCCATTGACCGAATAGCCGGTGTTCTGCTGGGACTCGCACAGGGTTTCCCAGCCGCCCAGGCAATGCTTGCAGTGGCCGCAGGTGCTGTAGAGCCAGGGCACGCCGACGCGGTCGCCTTCCTTCACGGTCTTGACCCCGGCGCCAACACCCGAGACGAAGCCGACGCCCTCGTGTCCGGGGATGAACGGCGGATTGGGCTTTACGGGCCAGTCGCCCTCGGCGGCGTGCAGGTCGGTGTGGCAGACGCCGGAAGCCTGGATGCGCACTTGAATCTGGCCGGGACCCGGTTCGGGGATCGGCGCGTCCTCGATGATCAGCGGCTTGCCAAATTCGCGCACGACGGCGGCCTTCATGGTTTTGGCCATGATGATGTCCTTTCATATCGAAGAGGTTGCGGCGCCGGGGGATGCCGACGCCGCGTCAAGTCGGGGCGGCGCGGCGCGCTAGAAGAAGCCGAGCTTCTTGGGACTATAGCTGACCAGCATGTTCTTGGTTTGCTGATAGTGGTCCAGCATCATCCGGTGGTTCTCACGGCCGATGCCTGACGACTTGTAGCCGCCGAACGCCGCGTGGGCGGGATAGGCGTGGTAGCAGTTGGTCCAGACCCGGCCCGCCTGGATGGCGCGGCCAAAGCGGTAGCAGCGATTGGCGTCCCGGCTCCAGACCCCGGCGCCCAGGCCGTAGAGGGTGTCATTGGCGATCGCCAGGGCCTCTTCGTCGGTCTTGAACGTCGTGACCGACAGCACCGGACCGAAGATCTCCTCCTGGAAGATCCGCATCCGGTTGTGGCCCTTGAACACCGTCGGCTTGACATAGAAGCCGCCGGCCAGATCGCCCGGCAGGTCGCTGCGCGCGCCGCCGGCCAGCAGTTCGGCGCCCTCGGCGAGGCCGATGTCGATATAGCTGAGGATCTTCTCCAGCTGCTCGCCGGACGCCTGGGCGCCGATCATGGTGGTCGGGTCCAGCGGATCGCCCTGGGTGATCGCCTCGACGCGCTTGAGGGCGCGCGCCATGAACGCGTCGTAGATGTCCTCGTGGACCAGCGCCCGGCTGGGGCAGGTGCAGACCTCGCCCTGGTTGAGAGCGAACATCACGAAGCCCTCGATGGCCTTGTCGAGATAGTCGTCGTCTTCGGCCATCACGTCCTTGAAGAAGATGTTCGGCGACTTGCCGCCCAGCTCCAGGGTGACCGGGATCAGGTTCTGGCTGGCGTACTGCATGATCTGCCGACCGGTCGAGGTCTCGCCGGTGAAGGCGATCTTGGAGATGCGCGGGCTGGAGGCCAGGGGCTTGCCGGCCTCCAGGCCAAAGCCGTTGACGATGTTGAGCACGCCGGGCGGCAGGATGTCGGCGATCAGCTCGGCCAGCACCAGGATCGAGGCCGGCGTCTGTTCGGCGGGCTTGAGCACCACGCAGTTGCCGGCCGCCAGGGCCGGCGCCAGCTTCCAGCAGGCCATCAGCAGCGGGAAGTTCCACGGGATGATCTGGCCGACCACGCCCAGCGGCTCGTGGAAATGATAGGCGACCGTATCGTGGTCGATCTCGGAGATGCCGCCCTCCTGGGCGCGGATGCAGCCGGCGAAGTAGCGGAAGTGGTCGATCGCCAGCGGCAGGTCGGCGGCGGTCGTCTCGCGGATCGGCTTGCCGTTGTCCCAGGTCTCGGCGGCGGCCAGCAGCGGCAGGTTGTCTTCCATCACCTGGGCGATGCGGGTCAGCAGGTTGGCGCGTTCGGTGACGCTGGCCGCGCCCCAGGCGGCCTTGGCGGCATGCGCGGCGTCCAGGGCCAGGTCGATGTCGGCGGCGTCGGAGCGGGCGATCTCGCAGAGGACGCGGCCATTGACCGGCGAGGTGTTCTCGAAATAGCGGCCCGCGGTCGGCTCGACCCATCGGCCGCCGATGAAGTTGCCATAGCGCGCTTTGAACGGCGGCTTGGCTGTGCGCGTGAACTCGGCTTTGGTCATGGCTTCCTCCTGTCGCGCCGTGTTCGGCGTCAAGAGGAAAGCATCCGCCAACGCCTCGACGTTTGTCAGGCCTGGCGCCCAACCGCCGAGAGCAACTGTCGCATGGGTGAGACAGTTTCCGGGCTCTATCTCGAACACCTAGAGCGTGGCAGGCGCCGAAACCGCTCACACTTTCGGCTGCCCCGCCCTAGCGACGTTGTGTCAGGCCCAGGCGCGCCAGCTTGCGGTGCAGGGTCGCCCGACTGACGCCCAGAGCCTTCGCCGCGGCGGAGACGTTGCCCGAGGTCAGGGCCAGGGCGCGCTGCACGCCCGACCGTTCAAGGTGAAGCAGGTCCTGCTCCAGAGCCGACTCTGGAAAGAGCAGTTCGTCCACGTGCAGTCGGCCGGCCAGGCGCGCGTCGGTCAGGCCATAGCTGAGACGGGCATCGCGGGTCGCGCCGATCACCAGATCGTCGCGATCGACCGCCACCACGCCGCCGCCGTGCTTGGTTCCCTCGACCACGATCAAGCGCGCGCCCACGAACATTCGCCGGAAATGCTCGAGCTCGATGCGCCGCGCCGCATCCAGAACGGCGGCCGAGATCAGGCCGACGAAGCCTTCCGTGAGATCGGCCCGGCACGACGAGACATCCAAGGCGCCGGCCAATCGTCCCTGGTGATCGTAGATGGGCGCCACCGTGCAGCTCAGCGCGATGTTGCGCTCATGGAAATGCTGATCGCGGTGGATGGTGAGCGCGCGCTCCTCGGCCAGGCAGGTGCCGATGCCGTTGGTGCCTTCGGCTTCCTCGCTCCACACCGCCCCGGTCCACAGACCCCAGCGGTGGAAGGTCTCGTCGTCGACGTCCGCGCCGCGCCGATCGACGGGAACGCCCTGACGATCGGTGAACAGAACGCAGCATCCGGTAGAGCCCACGGCCAGGAACAGCCTGTCGAGCGTCGACTGGGCCGCGTCCAGGAGGGGTTCGATGCGCTCCCGCGCCTCCCGCAATTCGCGTTCGCTCAGAACGCGCGGCGCGGTCATGTCCTCGGGGTTCAAGCCATACCAGGAGAACGATCTTTTCCAGGATGCGGCCAGCGCCGATCGCGCCGCCGCGGAACCGTCGGACAGCACGTCGCGCACATGGGCGGCATGCCTTTTCTTGACGGTTTCCGGCACCCGCTCCTCCCTGAGCCGCGCACCTTTGTTCGGTGTCGTTGGGCGTAGTTTGCGGCTTCATCTCAAGCCATTGCAATCCTTCTTCGAATCCGCAGCGCGTGACAACGGGTCCCGGCGAGAGGCGTCACGCCTAAGCGAGAATCCGCAGCCCATGATTCTGGACTATCGCCAGCAGTCTTCCGCAGGTTCTTACCTTTGCGCTTGAGCGGCGTGCGACGACACGCCACAGGCCGGGTTTACCGGATGGCGCCCCCTTCCGAGCGATGACCGTACCGCCCGATCGAGTGTCGGGTCAGCGGGGGCTGAGAATGCGTCAGACTACGACCAACCGAGCCGTCAATCGCGCGGCCGCCGCCGCGGCGCTCTTGATCGCCGCCGGGAGCCTGGCCGCCCAGGGCGCCCACGCCGAGGATCGCGCCTTCAAGCTCAGCGGAAGCTATACCGCCGACCTCGCCGGCACGGTCAGCGGGGGCCTCGCCAAGCGCGGCCGTGTTCTGGACGACTTGCAGGTCTTCGGCGACCTTGACCTCGACAAGGCCGTCGGCTGGAAAGGCGCGAGCGCTCATTTCGAGCTTCTGAACAACAGCGGCGCCACGCCCAATGACGACGCGGGCACGCTGCAGGGCGTCGACAACATCGAGGTCGCCCGCCAGCGCGCCCGCCTGTTCGAGGCCTGGGTCGAGCAGGGCTTCGGCGACAAGGCGTCGGTCCGCGCCGGCCTCTATGATCTCAACAGCGAATTCTATGCCAACGACAGCGCCGGCCTGCTGCTGGCCCCAGCCTTCGGCATCGGTTCGGAGCTGGCGGCCACCGGTCCGAATGGTCCGTCGATCTTCCCCTCCACGGCCCTGGCCGTGCGCGTGCGCTGGACGCCGAACGAGCATGTCTATGCCCAGGCGGCGGCCTTGAACGCCAATGCGGGCGTGCTGGGTGACCCGGGTGGGATCAAGACCTCGCTCGACAACGGCCTGCTGCTGATCGCCGAGGCTGGCTGGCAGGGTCGGGGCAAGCTGGCGTTCGGCGCGTGGCGCTATACCGACAAGCAGGACGACATCCGTTTCCTGGCCCCGTCCGGCGATCCCGCCCCGGCGACGGCGCAGGGCGCCTATATGCTGCTGGAGCGCCACCTGACGGGCGAGGCGGATGTGCGCAGGACCACCGCCTTCGCCCGCCTGGGCGTCTCCGACGGCGACACCACCGCCTTCAGAGGCGGCTGGCAGGCGGGCATGCTGGTGGAGCACGTCTTCGAGGGCAGGCCCGACAGCGCCTTCTCGATCGGCGTCAACCAGGCGTTCCTGTCGGGAAAGTACCGCGACAACGCCATCGATGCTGGCTTGCGCCTGCGGCATGCTGAAAGCGCGATCGAAGTGACCTATGCGGACAAGGTCGGTCCGGTCACGATCCAGCCCGACATCCAGTACCTATTGGATCCTGGCGCCGAAAGCGGTGTGGGCCACGCCCTGGTGGCGATCCTGCGGATCGGGGTGGAGTTCTAAATTGTCATCCCGGCCAAGCGCGTGGCGCGCCGAGCCGGGATCGCGACAGACGCCGAGCTTCCGGCGGTCCCGGCGCGCGCAAGCGCGTCCGGGATGACAGCTTTTATTGAGCCGCTTCGGCGACGGCTTCGGCGGTGATGCCGAATTCCTTGTAGAGGCGCTCGAACGGGGCCGAGGCGCCGAAGCTCTTCATGCCGACGAACTTGCCGTCCTCGCCGATGAAGCGCTCCCAGCCCATCTTGATGCCGGCCTCGACGGCCACGCGGACGGGCGCCGTCCCGATGACCGAAGCCTGGTAGGCGGCGTCCTGCCGGGCGAACAGCTCCCAGCAGGGGGTCGAGACGACGCGGGTCGGCTTGCCCTTGGCCTGCAGGATGTCGCGCGCGGCGACGGCGATGCCGACCTCGGTGCCCGAGGCGAAGATCGTCACTTCCGCTTCGCCGCCTTCGGCGGCCAGCAGCTCATAGGCGCCCTTGGCCGACAGATCGCCACCCGACACGCGGACATGCGGGGTCTTCTGGCGCGACAAGGTCATGACCGACGGGGTGCGCGGATGCTGCAGGGCGACCTTCCAGCACTCGGCGGCTTCGACCGCGTCGGCGGGACGGAAGACCAGCAGGTTCGGGATGGCGCGCAGGGAGGCGACCTGTTCCACCGGCTGGTGGGTAGGACCGTCCTCGCCCAGGCCGATGGAGTCGTGGGTCATCACGTGGATGACGCGGGCTTCCATCAGGGCGCCCAGGCGGATGGCGGCGCGGCTGTAGTCGGCGAAGGCCAGGAAGGTGCCCGAATACGGGATCACGCCGCCGTGCAGCGACATCCCATTCATGGCCGCGGCCATGCCGAACTCGCGCACGCCGTAGTGGACGTAGCGGCCGGTGTATTCCGGCGCGTCGAACGCGCCCATGCCCTTGACCAGGGTGTTGTTCGAGCCGGTCAGGTCGGCCGAGCCGCCGATCATCTCCGGGATCGACGGGATCAGGTGATCCAGGGCGGCGCCCGAGTGGACGCGGGTGGCGTTGACGGGCTTGGTCTCCAGGGCCTTGGCGATGTGGGCGTCCAGGGCCTCAAAGGCGCCGGCGGGCAGCTCGCCGGCCATGGCGCGCTTGAAGTCCGAGGCGTGGGTCGAGGCGGCCAGCTTGGCCTCCCAGGCCTTGCGGACCTTGGCGCCGCGACGACCGACGCTCTTCCAGGCCGTGGCGATGTCGCCAGGCACGGTGAACGGCTCGGCGTCCCAGCCCATGGCGACGCGGGCGTCGCGGATCTGGTCGTCGAACAGGGTGTAGCCGTGGCTGTGGGGGTCGCCTTCCTTCGGACCCGCGCCCTTCGAGATCAGCGTCTTGCACGCGATCATGGTCGGGCGGTCCTGCTTGACAGCCCAGCGCAGGGCGGCGGCGATCTTGCCGTGGTCGTGGCCATCGACGACCTTCACGGCCCAGCCGGCGGCCTTGAAGCGGGCGACCTGGTCGCCGGTCTCGGCGATGGTGGCCTCGCCGTCGATGGTGGTGTTGTTGTCGTCGAACAGCACCGTCAGCTTCTTCAGCTTCAGGCGGCCGGCGATGCTGATCGCTTCGTGGCTGACGCCCTCCATCAGGCAGCCGTCGCCGGCGATCACCCAGGTGCGGTGGTCGACCAGGTCATGACCGAAGCGGCCCGCCAGGTGGGCCTCGGCCATGGCCATGCCAACGGCGGTGGCCAGGCCCTGGCCCAGCGGGCCGGTCGTGGTCTCGACGCCCGGAGTATGGTGGACTTCCGGGTGGCCGGGGGTCAGCGATCCCCACTGACGGAAGTTCTCGATCTCCTTCATCGTCACGGCCTTGAAGCCGGTCAGGTGAAGCAGGGAATAGAGCAGCATCGAGCCGTGGCCGGCCGACAGCACGAAGCGGTCGCGGTCGTGCCAATTGGGCTGAGACGCGTCGAATTTCAGGAACTTGCCCCACAGGACCGTGGCCACATCGGCCATGCCCATCGGCATGCCTTGGTGGCCGGACTTGGCCTTGTGCACGGCGTCCATGGAAAGGACGCGGATCGCGTCGGCCATCTTGATGGGCGAAACGGGCATGGGGGCTTCCGTCTTTTCTATGTTTTGCGGGGCTGCGCGAGGGGCGCACTCGCATGGGTGCGCCCGGGGGTCAACCCGCGCGGGGCTTCTGGCGACATGTTGAGGACGCTATGCAACATCGTCCGGGGGCGTTATAGGTGGGGCCCGACTTATGCTCATTTTCAGCATAACCCTGAAAGGCCGGTTCCTTGGGTAGTCCGTCGTTCTTCTCGCCCTATCGCCACGGCTTCGTCCGCGTGGCCACCGCCGTACCGAAGGTGAAGCTGGCCGATCCGGCGACCAATGCGCGCAGCGTGCTGGCTCTGGCCCAGGAGGCGCACGAGGCCGGCGTGGCGGTGATCGTGTTCCCGGAACTGGGCCTGAGCGGCTACACGATCGATGACCTGCTGCTGCAGGACGTGCTGCTGGACGCGGTCGAGGCGGCGATCGCGACCCTGGTCGAGGCCAGCGCCGACCTGGCGCCGATGATCGTGGTCGGCGCGCCGCTGCGTGACGGCGGGCGGCTCTACAACACCGCCGTGGCGATCCAGGGGGGCAAGGTGCTGGGCGTAGTCCCCAAGAGCTTCCTGCCCAACTATCGCGAGTTCTACGAGCGCCGTTGGTTCACGCCGGGCGCTGGCGTGACGGGCAGACTTCTGACCCTGGCTGGTCAGAGCGCGCCGTTCGGGACCGACGTCCTGTTCCGCGGCGAGGGCGTGACGCCGTTCACCGTCGGCGTCGAGATCTGCGAGGATGTCTGGACCCCGACGCCGCCCAGCACCGCCCAGGCCATGGCCGGAGCGGAGATTTTGCTGAATCTCTCGGCCAGCAACATCACCATCGGCAAGTCCGAGACCCGCCGTCTGCTGTGCGCCAGCCAGTCGTCGCGGATGATCGCGGCCTATGTCTATTCGGCGGCCGGGGCGGGCGAGAGCTCGACGGATCTGGCCTGGGACGGCCATGTCGACATCCACGAGATGGGCGCCCTGCTGGCGCAGAGCCCGCGGTTCTCGACCGGCCCGGCCTGGACATTCGCCGACATCGACGTCGATCGCCTGCGCCAGGAGCGGATGCGGGTCGGCAGCTTCGGCGACGCCATGGCGCTTTCGCCGCCCAAGGCGCCGTTCCGGACCGTGGGGTTCGCTTTCGACCCGCCGGCCGGCGACCTGGCCCTCGTCCGACCGATAGAGCGCTTTCCATTCACCCCCTCTGATCCCGCCAAGCTGCGCGAGAACTGCTACGAGGCCTACAATATCCAGGTCCAGGGGCTGGCCCGGCGGCTCGAGGCTTCGGGTCTGAAAAAGCTGGTCATCGGCATCTCCGGCGGCCTCGATTCGACCCAGGCGCTGCTGGTGGCGGCCAAGGCGGTCGACCAGCTCTCCCTGCCTCGGACCAACATCCTGGCCTACACCCTGCCGGGCTTCGCGACCTCGGATCGCACGAAGGACAACGCCTGGGCGCTGATGCGGGCCATGGGGGTGACGGCCGCCGAGCTCGACATCCGTCCGGCCGCGACCCAGATGCTAAAGGACCTCGACCACCCGTTCGGGCGCGGCGAACCAGTCTATGACGTGACCTTCGAGAACGTTCAGGCGGGCCTGCGCACCGACTATCTGTTCCGCCTGGCCAACCACAACGCCGCCCTGGTGGTCGGCACCGGCGACTTGTCCGAACTGGCCCTGGGCTGGTGCACCTACGGCGTCGGCGACCACATGAGCCACTACAATCCCAATTGCGGGGCGCCCAAGACGCTGATCCAGCATCTGATCCGCTTCGTGGCCCATTCCGGTGACGTCGACGCGGCCACGACGGGGCTGCTGGAGGATATCCTGGCCACCGAAATCTCGCCGGAACTGGTGCCGGGGGAGAAGACCCAGGCCACCGAGAGCTTCGTCGGCCCCTACGCCCTGCAGGATTTCAACCTCTACTACATGACACGTTACGGCATGGCGCCGTCCAAGATCGCCTTCCTGGCCTGGACCGCCTGGCATGACGCCGAGGCCGGCGGCTGGCCGGTCGGCCTGCCGGAAGACGCCCGCCGCGCCTATGACCTGGCCGAGATCAAGACCTGGCTGGAGCTCTTCCTGAAGCGGTTCTTCGCCAACCAGTTCAAGCGCTCGGCCGTGCCGAACGGTCCCAAGATCTCATCGGGCGGCGCGCTGTCGCCGCGCGGCGACTGGCGGATGCCGTCGGATGTCACCGCCGACGCCTGGCTGGCCGAACTGCACGCTGGGACGCCAAGCTGAGGAAAACTCTTCGTTCTGTTGCGCTTTGCCTTTAAGCACCCTTCGCAATAAGGCCCTATCAGGGTCAAAGACTGCGACGTGGTGGGGTTTAACTTGGCATCGATCTATCCGGTGATCCTGTGCGGCGGCTCAGGCACGCGACTTTGGCCCGCGTCGCGCAGCGACCAGCCCAAGCAGTTCCTGAAGCTGGTCGGCGATCGCTCGTCGTTCCAGGAAACGGTGCTGCGGGTGAAGGACATTCCCGGCGTCGCCGAGATCGTCATCGTCACCGGCGAGGCCATGGTCGGCTTCGTCTCCGAGCAGACCGCCGAGATTGGCGCCTGGGTGACCGTCCTGGTGGAGCCCGAAGCCCGCGACAGCGCCCCGGCCGTGGCCGCCGCCGCCGCCTATGTGCAAGGCCAGGACCCGGACGGCGTCGTGCTGATGCTGGCCGCCGACCACCATATCGCCGAGCCGGAGATCTTCGGCGAAGCCGCCGTGATCGCGGCTCGGGCCGCCGAGAGCGACCTGATCGTCACCTTCGGCGTGCGGCCGACGTCGCCGGCGACCGGCTTCGGCTACATCCGTCCCGGCGACGCGCTGCTGGACGGCTCGGTCAACGCCGTCGCCGCCTTCGTCGAGAAGCCGGACCGCGAGACCGCCGAGCGCTATGTGCTTGAAGGCTATCTTTGGAACAGCGGAAACTTCGCCTTCAAGGCCGCCACGCTGATGGGCGAGTTCGAGGCCTTCGAGCCGACCGTCGCCGACGCCGCCAAGGCCTGCGCCGCCGCTCTGACGCTGGAGGCCGGAATCGGTCGCCTGGACCGCGAAGCCTTTGGCCAGGCCAAGAAGATCTCCCTCGACTACGCGGTGATGGAGCGCACCCAGAAGGCCGCCGTCGCGCCCGCCGCCTTCGCCTGGTCGGACCTGGGCGCCTGGGACGCGATCTGGGAAGCGTCGATCCGGGACCATGACGGCAACGCCCATGACGGCGACGTCGACCTGCACGGCGCCACGAACGTCCTGGTCCGCACCACGGGACCCTATGTCGGCGTGATCGGCGTCAGCGACATCGTCGTGGTGGTCGAGGCCGACGCGGTTCTCGTCTGCCACCGCAAGGACAGCCAAGCGGTGAAGACCCTGGTCGATGGCCTGAAGGCCAAGGGCCGTTCGATCGCCTCGCGCAAGAGCGCCGCGCCGAACGGGACCGAGACCCTGGTCTCGACCGACGGCTTCGACGTCGAGCTGCGCCGCGTTCCGGGCGGCGATGTGGTGGCTTTGCCGGCCTCGACCGTGCAGGTGCTGGAAGGCGTGCTGGAGTTTGACGGTGACGTTTACGCCGCCGGGGCCCTGATCCCGCTCGATGCCGAAACCCGCGCGCGGGCTATCGGCGCCGCCACGCTCCTGGTTACGAAACCGCGCTGACCGCCCGGTCGAATTCCGCGATCGCGCAGGTGATGTGGTAGAAGGAGCTGGCCGGCGCCGGCTCCTCCACGAACGTCTCGTCGGGCTGGTACTTGTCCCGCCACAGGCCGGGGACGGGCGTGCGCAGATAGGTCATCAGGCCTTCCGCGCCCGCGGCGGCCATGTCCCACCAGCGGGCCTCGCCGGTGATCTGGGCGGCCAGCACCGAGGCCTTGATCCGCTCGGTCTGGGGCCAGAGACGGGCGCTGTCGTCGTGGATCGAGTAGTCGTCCAGCAGGGCGTTGACCGCCACGCCGCGCGCCAGGTCCACGCCGTGCGTCTCGCCGGCCTCGATCATCTTCAGGGCGGCGGCGATCGCGTCGTCGCGGCCGGCCAGCCTGCCCCAGCGCAGCAGCAGCCAGCCCCATTCGAACTGGTGGCCCGGCTCGCAGATGCGGCCCTCGACGCCCGGCGCCGGGTTCCAGTCGAGGTCGAAGAACTCGCGGATCTGGCCGCTCTTCGCGTGAATGAACTTGGTCAGCGCCAAACCGCCGATCTCGTCGGCCAGGGCGCGCCAGGCCGGATCGTCGTCGACCTCGTTCCAGGCCAGCATCGCCTCGAACAGGTGCATGTGCGGGTTCGACTGCAGCGGCGTGGTCGGCGGGTTGGTCTGGTGGAAGCCGCCCAGCGGGTGCTTGCGCTCGGCGTACAACATGTCGCGGACATGGACGGCGACCGCCTTGGCCTCGGCCTTACGGTCCGGCAGCGCCTTGGCCACGGCCGCCAGGGCGAACATGGCGAAAGCCTGGTCGTAGGGATCGGCGGTGTCGTCGAGGCTCTCGCCATTTGGCCCGACCAGGGCGCGGAACAGGCCGTCGGGCCGGCGATAGGCCTTCAGGTAGAAGGTCAGGCCATGGGCGACCGCCTCGCGCCACGGGCCGGTCCAGCCCAGTTCGCCGGCCAGGGCGTAGGAAAAGATCTGCCGGGGCAGCACGCGGCCGCGACGCGGGCCGTCCACCGGATGGCCGTCGAGATCGATCTTCTCGAAGAAGCCGCCCTTCACGTGGTCGGCGCCGGTCTCCCACCACAGCGGATAGGCGGCTTCCAGAGCCCAGGTCTTCAGGCGGTCGCGCAGGCGGGCGGCGTCGGCGAAGGCGGTCATCGAGAGCTCCAGAGGATCGCCTTCTTCTAGGGAGCTTGCGCGACGAGGCCAAGACGGAGGCGTGGTGTTTCGCCGCCGCTCGGGGTAGTGCTCGCGTCATGACCAGCCCTGCCGCTCTCCCTCCTCTGAAGGCCGTGTTCCTGGATCGGGACGGCGTGCTGAACGTCGACCACGGCTATGTCTCCGACCCCGCCAAGCTGACCTGGATCGACGGCGCCCGCGAGGCGGTGGCGGCGATGACCCAGGCGGGGCTCAAGGTGCTGGTGGTGACCAACCAGTCGGGCATCGGTCGCGGCTATTTCGACCAGACGCAGATGGACCGGTTCCATGCCGCCATGCAGGACCAACTGGCCGAACGAGGCGGTCGGATTGACGCCTTCTATCACTCGCCGTTCCACGAGACGGCTGTCGTGGAAGAATACCGGGTGGCCGACCATCCGGACCGCAAACCCAATCCCGGCATGGTGCTTCGCGGTCTGGCCGAATGGGCCCTCGCGCCGGACGAGGCGGTGATCATCGGCGACCGCCATATCGATGTGGAGGCCGGCGCCCGCGCGGGCCTGCCGGGCTATCTGTTCAAGGGCGGCAATCTGAGGACCTTCGTCGGCCAGGTGTTGGGCGACCGGGTTCCCGCCTTGAAATGAAGATCCTGCAGTTCGGACGAACGGGTCAGGTGGCCACGGCGGTTCAGGTCGCCGCCCACGGGCGAGCAGACATCGTCGCTCTCTCCCGCGCCGATTGCGACCTGGAAAATTCCGCGGCCGTCCGCGCCGTGATCCTGACCGCCGACTGCGACCTCGTGCTCAACACCGCCGCCTTCACCCAGGTCGACCCCGCCGAGGTCCGGCCCGACGAGGCCTTCGCGGTCAACGCCGCGGCGCCCGGGGCCATGGCCGCCGCCTGCGCCGAGCGCGGCCTGCCGTTCGTGCATCTGTCGACCGACGCGGTGTTCGACGGCCTGACCGATCGCCCCTATGTCGAGACCGATGAGGCCAGGCCGATCAATGTCTATGGCCGCTCCAAGCTGGCCGGTGAGCGGGCGGTGCTTGTCCATCCCAAGGCGGTGGTGCTGCGGATCTCGTGGGTCTTTTCCAGATATGGCCGCAACTATGTGAGCTTCATGCTGCGCTTGGCGCGCGAGCGCGAGGTGCTGAGGATCGTCGCCGACCAGGTCGGAACGCCCACCGACGGCGAGGCCCTGGCTGATTTCCTGGTCGCGACCGCGCCGCGCTGGGCGAAAGCGCCCGCCGAGGACCCGGCGTTCGGCCTGTTCCACTTCGCCAATGCCGGTGAGACCAGCCGCTTCGACTTTGCCCAGGCCGCGATCGACCGCGATCCTCGAGCCAAGGCGCGCCTGGAGCGGACGAGCCAAGCCGCGTTCGCTGAGCCTGCCCCGCGTCCGCCGCGCTCGCCGCTGGACACGGGCAAGCTGCAGGCCGTGTTCGGCTTCACGCCCGAGCCTTGGCGGATCGCCGTCGAGCGAACGGCCGATCGCCTGATCGCGACCGGTTTCTAGGCGTGAATGCTGGCGCCGGTGGCTCCATCGCGATAAACCCACGCCCAACTTCTCCATAAAATACAGCGCGAGCGACCATGCAGATCTTCCTCGACAGCACCGACACCAAGGTGATCGCCGACCTGGCCTCGACCGGCCTGATCGACGGCGTGACCACCAACCCGACCCTGATCGCCAAGTCGGGCCGACCGATGCTGGAAGTGATCGCCGAGATCTGTGACATCGTCCCGGGTCCGATCAGCGCCGAAGTGGCCGCCACCACGGCGGACGCCATGATCGCCGAAGGCCAGAAGCTGGCCAAGATCGCCCCGAACGTGGTGGTCAAGATCCCGTTGACCCGCGACGGCCTGATCGCCTGCGCCGCCTTCGCCGACGAAGAGATCAAGACCAACGTCACCCTGTGCTTCTCGGCGACCCAGGCCCTGCTGGCCGCCAAGGCCGGCGCGACCTACATCTCGCCGTTCATCGGCCGCCTGGATGACTACGGCTTCGACGGCATGGACCTGATCCGCGACATCCGCGCGATCTATGACAACTACGGCTACGAGACCGAGATTCTGGCCGCCTCGGTGCGCAACGCCGCTCACGTCAAGGAAGCCGCGATTATCGGCGCCGACGTCGTGACCATCCCGCCGGCGGTGTTCGCCGAGCTCTACAAGCACCCGCTGACCGACAAGGGTCTCGAACAGTTCCTGAAGGACTGGGCCTCGACCGGCCAGTCTATCCTCTAAGGCTGTCCTGTAAGGGATTGCGCGTTCCGGGCGGGTTTCCGCTCGCCCGGGAGGCGATCAAATGATCACAGTTTATTTCGCAGGGGCGAAGCTGGTTCGCAAATGCGAGTTCGTGCGTTAAGTCTTGGTCCGTTCACAGAGGGCCACGCACATGGTTCCGACCGTCGCCGAGACCGAAGTTCGCCTGGCCGGCCCCGAAGAGGCCGACCGCTTCTCGCGATTCCTCCACGGTTTCCTGTCGGCCAATGACTTTCCGTTCGTGATCGTCCACGACGCGCCCGAGTTCCTGGGCCAGTTGCGGCGGGTGGTTTTCGAGGACGTCTGCCTTTCCCGCAAGTTCGCCAGCGAGTGGCTGAACCAGCGTGGCACGGCCGGGACGGCCTGACCTTAAGCCAAAAGGCGGGCCTGGACCTCGGGATGGTCCTTCCAGGCCGGCATCTTCGACATGTAGATGATCGTCTCGGTTTCAGCCTGGGCGCGCGAGCTGCCGCGCCGCTCCCGCCACTGCACCATGCGCTCGAAGCGGGTCGGGAAGTCCTGCAGCGCGCCGCTCTCGTCGACGCAGTACTGGCAATAGGGACCGGACTCGATCGGCATGCCGCAGCTTTCGCAAGCGTGGCTCATGGGCGGGTTCCTTTCAGGTGGGCGACGAACGCCCGGAAGTAGTCGATCAGCGCCACGGCTTCGGGCGATAGCCGTTCGCGCTTGTCGCGCACGCGCCGGGCGGCGGCCCGGTAGGTCCCGCGGAACAGATCCTCGAAATCGGCGGCGAAGACGTCGGTCATATAACGAGGCTATGAGGGGTGTGATCCTTCGTAAATCCCGAACGAACCCCTATGTCCGACGGCCCTGGCCCTCTTCCCTTCTTTTAAAAAACAGGCCTAGCTGGGGGAAATCGTTTCACCAGGCTGCGGAGCTGCGCCATGAACGACCCTAAATTGGGCCTTCCCGGCATTGCCGGTTCCGCGCTCGACCTGATCGGCCGCACGCCCATGGTCGAGGTCAGGCGCTTCGACACCGGCCCGTGCCGGCTTTTCCTCAAGCTCGAAAACCAGAACCCGGGCGGTTCGATCAAGGACCGCGTCGCCCGTTCGATGATCGAGGCGGCCGAGGCCGACGGCCGGCTGAAGCCCGGCGGCACGATCATCGAGGCGACGGCCGGCAATACGGGCCTGGGCCTGGCGCAGGTGGCGGCCCTCAAGGGCTACAAGCTGATCCTGATCGTCCCCGACAAGATGGCGCGGGAGAAGATCCTGCACCTGCGGGCCATGGGCGTGGACGTGCGCCTGACCCGCAGCGACGTCGGCAAGGGCCACCCTGAATACTATCAGGACATGGCCCTGGCCCTGGCCCAGTCGATCCCCGGGTCGCTCTACGCCAACCAGTTCGAGAACCCGGCCAATCCGCTGGCGCACGAGACCACCACGGCGCCCGAGCTGCTGACCCAGATGGAGGGCGACATCGACGCCATCGTCGTCGGCGTCGGCTCGGGCGGCACGCTCACCGGCATTGGCCGCTACATGAAGGCCCACTCGCCCAAGACCAGGATGGTGCTGGCCGATCCGGTCGGCTCGATCCTGCGCGACTATGTGGAGACCGGGACCTTCGGCGAGGCCGGCAGCTGGATCGTCGAGGGCATCGGCGAGGACTTCATCCCCGACAACGCCCAGATGGATCTGGTCTCCCAGGCCTATTCGATCAGCGACCGAGAGAGCGTCGACACCGCCCGACTGTTGCTGAAGAAGGAAGGGATTCTCGGGGGCTCGTCCTCGGGCTGCCTGCTGGCGGCGGCGCTGAAATACTGCCGCGAGCAGACCCAGCCCCAGCGGGTCGTGACCTTCGTTTGCGACACCGGCGGCAAGTACCTGACCAAGATGTTCAACGACTTCTGGCTGGCGGCGCACGGCTTCGACGGTCGCGAGCTGCACGGCGACCTGCGCGACCTGATCGCCAAGCGCTACGCCGAGGGCGGCGTCATCGCCATCGGGCCCGACGACACGCTATTGACCGCATATAACCGCATGCGCTCGTCCGACATCAGCCAGTTGCCCGTGGTCGACCACGGCAAGCTGGTCGGCATCCTCGACGAGAGCGACGTGCTGGCCGCGGTCGAGGCGGGCGATGAGGCTCCGCGCTTCAAGACCCTGGTCGGCGCGGCCATGACCCGCGCGATCAACACCCTGCAGGCCCATCAGAGCGTCGATGACCTGCCCGAGGTGTTCGATCGCGACGAGGTGGCCCTTGTGGTCGACGGGGAGGAGTTCCTAGGTGTGATCACCCGCGTCGACCTGATCAATCACCTGCGCCTCAGCGCCTGAAGGACCCGCATGACCGACATCCCCGGCAAGAACCGCCTGGACTTCGCCACGCGGACCATCCACGGCGGCCAGTTTCCCGACCCGACCACCGGCGCGGTCATGGTGCCGATCTACGCCACCTCGACCTACGCTCAAGCCAGTCCTGGCGAGCACAAGGGCTTCGAATATAGCCGCAGCCACAACCCGACCCGCTTCGCCTTCGAGCGCTGTATCGCCGACCTGGAGAGCGGGGCGGCCGGTTTCGCCTTCGCCTCGGGCCTGGCGGCGGCCTCCACGATCCTGGAGACGCTGGACAGCGGCGCGCACGTGATCGCCAGCGACGACCTCTATGGCGGCTCGTTCCGGCTGTTCGACAAGGTGCGCAAGCGCTCGGCGGGCCTCTCCTTCAGCTTCGTGGACATGGCGGACCTGGCGGCCGTCGAGGCGGCGATCACCCCGGCGACGCGGATGATCTGGGTGGAGACCCCGACCAACCCGATGCTGCGCCTGGCGGACCTGGCCGCCATCGCGGCCCTGGCCAAGAAACACGACCTCGTCACAGTCGCCGACAACACCTTCGCCAGCCCGTTCATTCAGCGGCCGCTGGAGCTGGGCTTCGACATCGTCATGCACTCGGCGACCAAGTACCTGAACGGCCACTCCGACGTGGTCGCGGGCGTGGCGGTGGTCGGCGACAACGCCGAGCTCGCCGACAGGATGAAGTTCCTGCAGAACGCCGTCGGCTCGGTGCTCGGCCCGTTCGACAGCTTCCTGGCGCTGCGCGGGGTCAAGACCCTGGCCCTGCGGATGCAGCGCGCCTGCGACAGCGCGCTTGAGATCGCCCGGTGGCTGGAACAGCACCCGGCCATCGAGCGCGTCATCTATCCAGGCCTGGAAAGCCACCCGCAGCACGACCTGGCCAGGCGCCAGATGACCGGCGGCTTCGGCGGCGTCATCTCGGCCGAGGTAAGGGGCGGCCTCGCCCCCGCGCGCCGGATGCTGGAGCGCACGCAGCTCTTCACGTTGGCCGAGAGCCTGGGCGGGGTGGAGAGCCTGATCGAGCATCCGGCGATCATGACCCACGCCTCGATCCCGGCCGATCAGCGCGCGGCCCTGGGCATTTCGGACGGCCTGATCAGGCTTTCGGTGGGGATTGAGTCTTGCCGGGACCTGATTTCCGACCTCGACGCGGCTTTATCAGGCTGAGCAGGTGATGGTGCTCTCCCTCGCCCGGCATGGCGGGTGAGGGATCCTTGGCCTTGGTCGGGCGCGGCGGCGGAAGATCGTCGCGAGCGGGGTCCTCGGCCAGCAGATGGGCGGCCAGCATCAGGTCGGTCTTGACCGGGCCGAAGTCGGCGGCCGCCGTCCAGACCCGGATCGCGGCCTGGGCGAACGCTTCCGACAGGTCGACGACCTCGATCATCACCGCCGGCTCCTTGCGGATGCGCGCGTCGCTCTCGGCCCGCTCGCGCAGGCGCTTGAGCACCATGACGAGGTCCGTCTTCAGCGGCACTTTGAACAACACGTCGGCCCGGCGGCTGCGGTGGCTGGAATAGTTCAGGATCACGTCGCCGAACACCTTGCTGTTGGGGATCATCACCTTGACGTTGTCGGGGGTGGCGATCTCGGTGAACAGCAGGTCCAGGGACTTCACCGTGCCCTGGCGCGTCACCGTCTCGATATAGTCGCCCACGCGGTAGGGCCGGAACAGCAGGATCATCACCCCCGCCGCGACGTTCGAGAGGGCGCCTTGCAGGGCCAGGCCGATGGCCAGCGACGCCGCGCCCAGCACCGCGATGATCGAGGTGGTCTGCACGCCCAGCTGCTGCAGCACCGCCACCAGGCCGACGGCGATCACCGCATAGCGCACCAGCGAGGCGCCGAAGCTCTCCAGGGTCGGGTCGGGATTGTTCCGATGCACCCGGCCCAGGCCCCTGCGGATGACCCGCGCCGCCCAGCCAGCTACCCAGAAGGTGACCAGCAGGATCAGGGCGGCGACCACCAGGTTCACCGCCAGCTTGCCCAGCCAGTCCAGGAAATGTCCGAACATGGTCTCGTCGGCCTTCACGTTGGCGAGCGACGGCAGGGACGTATCCGCCGGGATGATGCTGGGCTTGGTCTGCATGGAGTTCTCGATAGGCGCCCCCGCCACGTTCGGTCAACGACAAGACGAGCCCGCTGTTCCGCTTGATCGTCCTTGTGGCGTGGAAACAGTCGGTTACATCAATTGGCTCGAAATCGTCGCGATCGGACACTAGAGGCTGCGCCCATGAGCATGCCCTTCATCGACCTCGCCGCGCAGCAGCGCCGGATCCGCGACAAGATCGACGCCGCCATCGCCAAGGTGCTGGACAGCGGCGCCTATGTCATGGGCCCGCAAGTTCGTGAGTTCGAGGCCAAGCTGGCCGAATTCGGCCAGGCCAGGCTGGCCTTGTCCTGCGCCAACGGCACCGACGCCATCGCCCTGCCGCTGATGGCCTGGGGCGTGAGCGAGGGCGACGCGGTGTTCTGCCCCTCCTTCACCTTCGCCGCGACGCCGGAAGTCGTGCCGTGGGTGGATGCGACCCCGGTGTTCGTGGACGTCTTGCCCGACACCTACAATCTCGACCCGGCCAAGCTCGAAGCCGCCATCGCCGCCGTGAAGGCCGAGGGCAAGCTGACGCCCAAGGTGGTGATCGCCGTCGACCTGTTCGGCCAGCCCGCCGACTACCCGGCGATCAAGGCGATCTGCGACCGCGAGGGCCTGAAGCTGATCGCCGACAGCGCCCAGGGTTTCGGCTGCACGCTGAACGGCCATCACCCGCTGCATTGGGCCGATGTCGCCACCACCAGCTTCTTCCCGGCCAAGCCGCTGGGCTGCTACGGCGACGGCGGAGCGGTGCTGACCAATGACACCCGCCTGTGGGACCTGATGGACAGCTACCGCGTCCACGGCAAGGCGGTCGGTCCGGACCTCGAGGGCAAGACCTTCGACCACGACCCCAAGTACCTGAACACCCGCATCGGCATGAACTCGCGCCTCGACACGATCCAGGCGGCGATCCTGATCGAGAAGCTGGCGATTTTCGCCGAGGAGATCGCCCTGCGTCAGGTGGTGGCGGACCGCTATGCGCAGGGCCTGAAGGGCGCTGTGATCTCGACCCCGGCCGTGATCGAAGGCGGCGTCTCGGTCTGGGCTCAGTACGTGATCGAGCACGCCAACCGCGACGGCCTGGCCGCGCACCTGAAGACGCAAGGCATTCCTACCGCGGTCTACTATCCCGTCCCGATGCACGTGCAGGCGCCGTACGCGGCCTTTCCGCGCGGCGCGGGCGGCCTGCCCGTGACGGAAGCCAAGGCCGAGACAGTTCTGGCCCTGCCGATGCACCCTTATCTCGGCGAAGCCGACCAGGCGAAGATCATAGAGGCGATCCGGGCTTTCAACGGCTGATCGAGGCCATCGGGTCTGGCGTCTCGCGCGCCAGGCCCTATATGCCGCCCTCATGCGTCTCGTGCCGGGGCGTCAGCCCGCGCGAGAAAATCCATGTCCGACACCGCGCCATCGCCGCATCCCGGCATGGGCTTTGGCCAGTTCGTCACCCTGATCGCGGCGATGATGGCCACCAATGCGCTGGCCATCGACTCGATGCTGCCGGCCCTGCCGCACATCGGCGAGGCCCTTGGCGTTCACGATCCGAACGCCCGCCAGTGGGTGATCACCTCGTACCTGCTGGGCTTCGGCGTGGCGCAGCTGGCCTATGGCTCTCTGGCCGACCGTTATGGCCGCAAGCCGGTGCTGATGGTCGGCCTGACGCTCTACACGCTGTTCGCCGCCCTCTGCGCCTTCTCCACCTCGTTCGAGATGCTGCTGATCGCCCGGTTCCTGACTGGCCTCGGCGCGGCGTCCACGCGGGTGCTGTCGGTGTCGATCGTCCGCGACTGCTATGCCGGCCGCCAGATGGCGCGGGTGATGTCGCTGGCCTTCATCGTCTTCCTGGCCACCCCGATCATCGCGCCCTCGCTGGGCCAGGCGATCATGCTGTTCGCCTCGTGGCGCTGGATCTTCGGCGTGCTGTCGATCTTCGGCCTTTTCGTCATGGCCTGGGCGGCGGTCAAGCTGCCCGAGACCCAGCATCCGGAGGACCGGATCCCGATCTCGGTCGCCGGCGTCACCTCGGCCTTCAGGATCGCCCTGACCGACCGCATCGCCATGGGCTACACGATCGCCGCCGCCCTGGTGCTGAGCGGGCTGTTCGGCTTCCTCAACTCGGCTCAGCAGGTGTTCGCGCAGGTGCTGGGCGCGGGCGACACCTTTCCGCTGATCTTCGCGGCCATCGCCGGAACCATGGCGGTCTCGTCGCTGCTGAATTCCCGGATCGTCGGGAAGTTGGGCATGCGCAAGGTCTCGCACTGGGCGCTGATCGGCTTTATCGCCTTCGCCGCCGCTCACGCGGTGATCGCCATCACCGGCCACGAGACCCTGCTGAGCTTTTCCCTGATGCAGGCCGGCATGATGTTCTGCTTCGGTCTGGTCATGTCGAACTTCGGGGCCATCGCCATGGAGCCGCTGGGTCATGTGGCGGGCGCGGCCGCCTCGATCCAGGGTTTCATCACCACGATCGGGGGCGCGCTGTTCGGTTTTCTCATCGGCCAGATGTTCGACGGCACCACCGTGCCGCTGACGCTCGGCTTCATGGGCTTTGGCCTTGCCGGTCTGGTGACCGTGCTGGCCACCGAGAAGGGCAAGCTGTTCCAGACCGGCGCACCGGCCCCCGCCCAGGCCGTCGTTCACTAGCTCAGGCGACTTCTTTGGGGCGCGCCCGGTCCAGCGCCGCGTAGAGAGCCCGGATATCCAGCGGCTTGGCCAGCCAGTCCGTCATGCCGGCCGCGCGGCAGGCCTGGACCTCCTCGTCGGCCACCCCGGCGCTGAAGCCGATCACCGGGGTGTCGTGATTGAGGCCGCGACCCGCCCGCAGGCGGCGCGTGGCCTCGCGGCCGTCGAGGCCCGGCATGTTGACGTCCATCAGCACCACGTCGAAGGCCCGGGCCTCCAGATGCTTCAGCGCCTCCAGCCCGTCCGGGGCGGTGGTCAGTTCGACACCCAGGGGCTCCAGAACCAGGGCCAGCGTCCGACGGTTCACCTCGTGATCGTCGACGGCCAGGACTCGCAAGGCGCCGATGTCCGGCGTCGCGCGCTCGGGCTGGGCGACCGGGCGCGGAGCCTCCTGTTCCTGGCCGGCGGGCAGGGTCAGGGTCAGGCGAAAGATCGCGCCGCGTTCCGGACCTGGGCGGGCGTCCAACTCGCCGCCCATCAGTCTGGCCAACTGGCGGCTGACCGCCAGGCCCAGTCCCGTACCGCCATAGGTCCGCGCCGTCTCCTGCGAGGCCTGGGCGTAGGGCGTGAACAGCCGGCTCATCGCGTCCGTGGTGATGCCGGGGCCGCTGTCCTCGACCTCGATGACCACCCGCACCCGACCGTTCTCGGCGGGGTGGGCGCAGAGGCGCAGGGTGATCACCCCGTCCTCGGTGAACTTCACGGCGTTGGACAGCAGGTTGTTGAGGATCTGGCGCAGTCGGAACGGGTCGCCGCGCACCCAGGCCGAGGGCTGCTCGCCGGGCGGCTCGCGCAGGGTCAGGCCCTTGGCGCGGGCGTTGGCGCTCCAGAAGCGGGTGGCGTCGCGGATCGCGCCCAGGGCGTCGAAGTCGCGGTCCTCCAGGCTCATGGCCCTGGCCTCGATCTTGGCTTGGTCCAGCATGTCGGTCAGCAGGCCGGTCATCAGGTGCCCGGCGTCGACGATCAGATCGGCCGTGGCGTGGATCTGGGCCGGAGTGGTTCCCGCGCGGATCATGTGCGCGCCGGCCAGGATCGCCGACAGCGGCGTGCGCAGTTCGTGACTGACGATGGCGGCCATGGCGGTGCGTTCCGAAAGGGCCTCCTCGGTCTGGATGCGGCGGCGGTCGGCCTCCTCGCGGGCGGCGACCACGGCGCGGCGGTCGTTGTGCATCCGGCTCCAGATCGTGTGGACGGCCAGCATGAAGAAGCCGACGCACACCGCCAGGATGGTCACCAGCCCGCGGGCGGAATTCCAGGCCAGGGCCGGCATGGCGGCCATGCTGAGCGCATAGGGCGTCACGCCCAGATAGAACAGAGGCCGGCTGTCGACGCCCGAGGCGACATTGTTCAGCGCCCCGCCGACCAGGACCATCAGGGCCAGGGCCATCAGCGGCGGCTGACCGCTCTGCCAGAAGATCAGCACCGCGCCCGCATGCACGGAGGCCATGGCCACCATGGCGACCAGCATCAGCACGATCCGCGCCTGGAGATGGCGCTCGGGGAAGCGGCCCTTGACGAACGGCCGGACGGCGACGAACTCCAGCGCCTGCACCGACAGGCTAGCGGCCAGCCAAAGCGGGATCAGGTCGGGGCGGCCGATCAGACTCAACGCCCAGCTCAGCAGCGCGGTCAGGCCGACGCGGGAATAGACCTGGCGGTAACGCTCGATGGCGTTGACCCGCAGGTGCGGCAGCAGTGACGCAAGGAAGGGGGACATCGGCGTACTCCTCGCAATCTTGCGTAGGGGCACATGGCAAACGAGACGTGAACGCCGATCAAGGATCCAGCATGATTTCCAATGTTCTGAGTTCGTCGGCCTCGCGCGAGGGCTTGTCCCAGCGGATGCGGTTGATGCGCGGGAAGCGCATCGCCACCCCGGACTTGTGCCGCGTCGAGCGCTGCAGCCCCTCGAAGGCGACCTCGAACACCAGGCCGAACTCCAGGTCGGCGCGGACCGAGCGCACAGGACCGAAGCGCTCGATCGTGTGGTCGCGGACGAACTTGTCGATCCGTTTCAGCTCCTCGTCGGTGAAGCCGAAATAGGCCTTGCCGACCGGGGTCAGGGCGCGGCGACCCTCCTCGTCCTCGCGCCAGACGCCGAAGGTGTAGTCGGAATAGAAGCTGGACCGCTTGCCATGGCCGCGCTGGGCGTACATCAGCACCGCGTCGATCAGGTGAGGGTCGCGCTTCCACTTGAACCACGGCCCCTTGGGGCGGCCGGGCTCGTAGACGCTGTCGCGGCGCTTGAGCATCAGACCCTCGGAGAGCCTCGCGTCGCCTTCGGGCGGATCCAGGCGCAGGGCGGCCAGCGCCTCCCAGGTCTCGAACGGTTGAAGGGGCGACAGGTCGATGCGGGTGGTCGAGAGCCGCGCCACGAACGCCTCCAGCCGCGCGCGGCGCTCGACGAAGGGCAGGGACCGCACGTCCTCCTCGCCGTCCAGCATCAGGTCGTAGGCGCGGATGCCGGCCGGGAACGCCGCCAGTTGCTTGCCGTCGACCGTCTTGCGGTTCAGCCGTTGCTGGAGGTCGCCGAACGGAGCCAGGGCGCCGTCGCGCAGCACCAGCAGTTCGCCGTCGATCGCGCCCTCGAAGTCCAGGGCCTCGACCACGTCCGGGAAGCTGGCGGAGATGTCGTCGCCGGTGCGGGTGTAGAGCCGCCGCTCGCCGCGTTCGGACACGGCCTGGACGCGGATGCCGTCCCACTTCCACTCGGCCACGTAGGCGGCGGGATCGAGCCTGGCGAAGTCGACCGCCTCGTCGATCGGCTGGGCCAGCATCACCGGCCGGAAGCGGCCCGGCGCGTCCGGCGACGGACGTTCGGAGCGGCCTTCCAGCCAGGCGAAAAGATCGCCGTAAGGCGGTTCAAGAGCATGCCAGATTTCCTCGACCTCGCCGACCTCGACGCCGCCGAAATCGGCGCAGGCCTGCTTGGCCAGGCGCGAGGAGACCCCCACGCGAAGCCCGCCGGTCATCAGCTTCAGCAGCGCCCAGCGACCGTCGGGGTCCAGCGCGTCCAGCCAGCCCTCGATCAGGCGCTGGACCTCGGCGCGCGAGGCCGAGTGCAGGGCTTCGATCACCTCGGACAGTTCTGGCGGCCGGTTGGCGCCGGGCCATTTTCTGGAAGAGGGGGCCGGCCAGACCAGGGCGACGGTCTCGGCCAGATCCCCGACATAGTCGTACGACCAGGCGAACAGCTGGGCGTCCATCCGCGCCTCGACGGCCTTGCGGATGAAGGCCGGCTTGGCGGCGTTGAACGACAGCGCCCCGGTCAGGGCCGCCAGGGCGTATCCGCGATCGGGGTCTGGGGTCTGGCGCAGGTGGTCGGCGATCAGCGTCAGCTTGGCGTTGCGCGAGCTGGTCAGGGACAGCCGGTCGAGCAGGTGGGCGAAGGCGCGCATGGACATGGAATGTCGGTCGGCCCGTTTCCGTTCAGCTCGCGCCATATCGCGATGCGCCAGCCCCTCGCGCAAGGGGGCGGTCGATGCTAGATTAAAACAATTGTTTGAAGTTGCCCGAGGCGAGCATGGACGAGATCCCCGAGGGCTTCGTCCCTCACAGCCGCAAGAGCCCGCTCACCGATCCGTGGGAGCCGCTCTATGCCCGCTCCATGCCGGACCGGCTGGTGCTGGGCGTCCGGGTGCGGCCGGAGCACTGCAATTCACGGAGCATGCCACACGGCGGCTTCCTGGCGGCGCTGGCCGACAACGCCATGGGCCTGTCGCTCGGCGTCAACCTGGCGGCCGCGGGCCAGGGGGCGAGCGGTCTCATCACCGTGTCGCTGACGCTGGACTATCTCGGCTCGGCAAAGCTCGGGCAGTGGCTCGCGTTCGACACCGACTTCGTCAAGCTGGGCCGCTCGATCTGCTTCGCCGAGGCGACGGTGCGCGCGGACGGGGATCCCGTCGCGCGCGCCCGTGCGACCTTCAAGGTGCTGGAGGCTAAGGCGGCGGCTTAAGCCCGTTCGTGCACGGCTTGCTCGGCCGCCAGCGGCTGGGGCAGGCGGCTGATCATCTCCTTCGGGCAGACCTGCCAGAACTGATCGCGCACGCGGTCCCAGTCACGCAGCAGGGTCGCGGCGAACACCGAGTCCGTCTCGCGGGCGTGCTCGGCGATCAGCGAGCGCAGCACGCCTTCCCAATAGGGGGAGGCCAGGCGCTGCACGACGATGCTGTCGGGATTGATGAGATCCTCGAAGCGGTCGTGCTGGTCGAGCACGAAGGCCATGCCGCCGGTCATGCCCGCGCCGAAGTTGCCGCCCGTCGGGCCCAGGATCACCACCTGGCCGCCGGTCATGTACTCGCAGCCGTTGGCGCCGCAGCCCTCGACCACCGTGGTGGCGCCCGAGTTGCGGACCGCGAAGCGCTCACCCGCCTGGCCCGCCGCGAACAGCCGGCCCGAGGTGGCGCCGAACAGCACGGTGTTGCCGATCAGGGTGTTGGTCTCCGGGGCCGCCAGGCCACGGGCCGGCTTGATCACGATCGTCGCGCCCGACAGGCCCTTGCCGACATAGTCGTTGGCCTCGCCGGTCAGTTCGATGCGCAGGCCCTGGACCGCGAAGGCGCCCAGGCTCTGGCCGGCCGAGCCCTTGAGCTGGACGGTCAGGTGGCCGGCGGGCAGGCCCTTCATGCCGAACTTGCGGACGATGTGGCTGGACGTGCGCGTGCCGATGGTGCGGGCCGTGCTGCGGACCGTGTAGGTCAGCTGCATCTTCTCGCCGCGTTCCAGCAGCGGGGCGGCGTCGCGGACGATCTGGGCGTCCAGCGTATCCGGCACCGCGTTGCGGCCGACGACGGTGTTGTACGGCTTGTTCGCGCCCGGATCGGCGCGGACCAGCAGCGGGTTCAGGTCGAGGTCGTCGAGGTGCTCGCCGCCGCGCGACACCTGCGCCAGCAGGTCGGTGCGGCCGACGATTTCCTGCAAGGACCGGAAGCCCAGGCCCGCCAGGATCTCGCGAACCTCCTCGGCCACGAAGGTGAACAGGTTGATGACCTTGTCCGGCGTGCCGGTGAACTTGGCGCGCAGGGCCTCGTCCTGGGTGCAGACGCCCACGGGACAGGTGTTGGAGTGGCATTGGCGCACCATGATGCAGCCCATCGCCACCAAGGACGCGGTGCCGATGCCGAACTCCTCGGCGCCCATCATGGCGGCGATGACGATGTCGCGGCCCGTGCGCATGCCGCCGTCGGCCCGCAGGACCACGGAGTGGCGCAGGTTGTTCAGCGTCAGCACCTGGTTGGCTTCCGACAAGCCCATCTCCCACGGACCGCCGGCATATTTCACCGAGGTCTGGGGCGAGGCGCCCGTGCCGCCGACGCCGCCGGCGACCAGGATCACGTCGGCCTTCGCTTTCGCGACACCGGCGGCGATGGCGCCGATGCCGGTGGCCGCGACCAGCTTCACCGTGACGCGGGCGATCGGGTTGATCTGCTTCAGGTCATAGATGAGCTGGGCCAGGTCCTCGATCGAATAGATGTCGTGGTGCGGCGGCGGGCTGATCAGCATCACGCCGGGCGTGGCGTGACGCAGGCGGGCGATCATCTCGGTGACCTTGAAGCCGGGCAGCTGGCCGCCCTCGCCGGGCTTGGCGCCCTGGGCGACCTTGATCTCCAGTTCGACGCACTGGTTCAGATATTCGGCGGTGACGCCGAACCGGCCCGAGGCCACCTGCTTGATGGCGCTGTTGGGGTTGTCGCCGTTGGGCAGCGGCTTGTAGCGCGCGCTGTCCTCGCCGCCCTCGCCCGAGACCGACTTGGCCCCGATGCGGTTCATGGCGATGTTCAGGGCGCCGTGGGCCTCGGGGCCAAGCGCCCCCAGGCTCATGCCGGGCGTCACGAAGCGCTTGCGGATCTCGTTGACGCTCTCGACGTCGTCGGTCGAGATCGGGTTGCGGTCAGAACGCCAGTCCAGCAGGTCGCGCAGCTGGATCGGCTTTTGGGTGCGCAGGCCGTTGGACCAGCGACGATAGAGCTCGTAGTCGCCGGTGTCGCAGGCCGTCTGCAGGGTGTGCATCAGGCGGGCTTCGAAGGCGTGGGCCTCGCCCGAACGACGGGCCTTGTAGAGGCCGCCGACCGGCAGGGTCACAGCGGCCTTGCCCCAGGCCTTGCGGTGCAGCTCGACCGTCTTGCTCTCGATGCCGGCCAGGCCGATGCCCGAGATGCGCGAAGGCATGCCGGGGAAGAACTCGGCGGCCAGGGCGCGCGAAAGGCCGACGGCTTCGAAGTTGTAGCCGCCGCGGTACGAGGAAATGACGCTGATGCCCATCTTGGAGATGATCTTCAGCAGGCCGCCCTCGATGGCCGTCTTGAAGTTGACGCAGACGTCGCGCAGCGTCTTGTCGCCGATCAGGCCGCGCTCCAGGCGGTCCTGGAAGCTTTCCTGGGCCAGGTAGGCGTTGACCGCCGTGGCTCCCACGCCGACCAGCACCGCGAAATAGTGGGTGTCCAGGCACTCGGCCGAGCGGACGATGATCGACACGTACGAGCGCAGGCCCTTGCCCACCAGGTGGGCGTGGACGCCGCCGGTGGCCAGGATCATCGGCAGGGCGACGCGGGTCTCGGCGCTGGCCTCGTCGGTCAGGACGATGGCGCCGCAGCCGCGCAGCACGGCGTCCTCGGCCTCGGCCCGGATGCGGTCGAGATTGGCGCGCAGGGCGTCGCCATCCCGGGCCTCGGGCGCGGGCAGGGGCATGGTGCAGTCGATGACCGCGACGTTCTTCTCGCCCAGCAGGCCGTGGATCCGCTCGTACATGCCGGTGGTCAGCACGGGGCTTTCCAGCACGTAGACGTCGGCTTGCGCCGCGTCCTGGGCGAGGATGTTGCCCAGGTTCTTGAAGCGGGTCTTCAGGCTCATGACGCCGGTCTCCCGCAGGGGGTCGATCGGCGGGTTGGTCACCTGGCTGAAGTTCTGGCGGAAGTAGTGGCTGAGCGGACGGTACTTTTCCGACAGCACCGCCAGCGGGGTGTCGTCACCCATCGAGCCGATGGCTTCCTTGCCCTCCTCGACCATGGGGGCGAGGATCATTTCCAGGTCCTCGAGGCTATAGCCGGCGGCGGCCTGGCGGCGGGTCAGCTCCTCGCGGCCGAACTTGCGCGGTTCGGGGCCGGGGCCGATCTGCTTTTCGAGATCGACCATGTTGCCCAGCCACTCGGTATAGGGGTGGCGTTCGGCCAGTTCGTCGATGATCTCGTTCTCGCCGTACAGGCGACCCTCGGCCAGGTCGATGGCGATCATTCGGCCCGGCGAGATGGCCAGCTTGCGGGTGATGCGGGCTTCCTCGACGCCGCACATGCCGGCTTCCGAGCCCATGATGACCAGGCCGTCGTCGGTATAGGCCACGCGTAGCGGGCGCAGGCCCGAGCGGTCCTTGCCGGCCACGACCCAGCGGCCATCGGTGGCGCACAGGGCGGCCGGACCGTCCCACGGCTCCATCACGGCGTTGCAGTAGGAGTAGAGCGCCTTGTGAGCGTCCTTCATCTTCGGATTGGCGGCTTCCGGCACCAGCAGGGCCTTGGCCATCGGCGCGTCGCGGCCGGCGCGCACCAGCACCTCGAAGGTGTTGTCGAGGTTGGCGCTGTCCGAGCCGCCCGGCTGGATCACCGGCTTCACATCGTCCCCGAACTCGCCGAAGGCCTGGGCGGCCATCTTGATCTCGTGGGACTTCATCCAGTTGACGTTGCCCTTGATCGTGTTGATCTCGCCGTTGTGGGCGAGCATCCGGAAGGGCTGGGCCAGGCGCCACTGCGGGAAGGTGTTGGTCGAATAGCGCTGGTGGAAGATCGCCACGGCGGCGGCGAAGCGGTCGTCCTTCAGGTCGGGATAGAATTCGTCGATGTGCTCGGCGAGGAACATGCCCTTGTAGATCAGCGACTTGGCCGACAGCGAGCAGATGTAGAAGTCGCTGATGTTCTGGCCGTGGACGCGCTTTTCGATGCGCTTGCGGCACAGGAACAAGGCGCGCTCCAGCGCCTCGCCTTCCAGGCCGGCCGGACCGGCCAGCATGATCTGCTCGATTTCCGGACGGGTGGCGTTGGCCTTCTCGCCGATCACCGAGGTGTCGACCGGCACCTGGCGCCAGCCGTAGATGTAGAAGCCAAAGCGCAGGGCCTCGGCCTCGACGATGGTGCGGCAGGCCTCCTGGGCGCCGAGATCGGTGCGCGGCAGGAAGATCTGGCCGACGGCGATCGGGCCCGACCGCAGGGCGTGGCCCGTGCGGCGCACCTGGTCGATGAAGAAGTCCTGCGGGACCGAGACCAGAACGCCGGCGCCATCGCCGGTCTTGCCGTCGGCGTCGATCGCGCCCCGGTGCCAGAGGGCCTTCAGGGCCTTGATCGCCAGTTCGACGACTTCGCGGCGCGGCTTGCCGTCGATGGCGCAGACCAGGCCGACGCCGCACGCATCGCGCTCGGTCGAGGGGTCATAGGCGTGGCCGTCGATCAGGGCCTGGCGGTTCTTCAGATAGAGGTCCATCTCGTTCATGGTCTTAGATCCTCTTTCTTATTCCGCCGCGATCAGCGCGGGCGCGCCGACCTTGGCCTGCAGGTAGCGGTGGATGGCGTCGGCGGCGTCGCGGCCGTCCTTGATCGCCCAGACGACCAGCGAGGCGCCGCGCACGATGTCGCCGGCGGCGAACACGCCGTCGAGATTGGTCATCTGGTTGCGGACGTCGGCCTTGACCGTGCCCCAGCGGGTGACCTTCAGGTCGGGGGCCGACCAGGCTTCCGGCAGGTTCTCGGGCTCGAAGCCGAGGGCCTTCAGCACCAGCTGGGCCGGACGGTCGAAGTCGCCGCCGGGGATTTCCTCGGGGCTCTGGCGGCCCGAGGCGTCCGGCGCGCCCAGGCGCATGCGGATGGCGCGCACGCCGGTGACGGCTTCGGCCTCGCCCGACAGGGCGCGCGGGGCGGCCAGCCATTCGAAGGTGACGCCCTCTTCCTCGGCGTTCGAAACCTCGCGCATCGAGCCCGGCATGTTGGCCTTGTCGCGACGATAGAGGCAGGTGACCGAGGCCGCGCCCTGGCGGATGGCGGTGCGGACGCAGTCCATGGCGGTGTCGCCGCCGCCGACCACGACCACGTCCTTGCCCCCGGCGTTCAGCTCGCCGGACTCATAGGCCGGCACGCTGTCGCCCAGGCCCACGCGGTTGGAGGCGATCAGATAGTCCAGGGCGGGCGCCACGCCCTTGCTGCCGCCGCCGGGGACGGTCAGGTCGCGCGCGGCGTAGACGCCGACGGCGATCAGCACCGCGTCGTGCTTTTCGCGCAGATCCTCGAGCGTGGCGTCCTTGCCGACCTCGAAACCGAGCTTGAAGTCGACGCCGCCGTCGGCCAGGCGCCGGGTGCGGCGCTCGACGACGTCCTTCTCCAGCTTGAAGCCGGGGATGCCGTAGATCAGCAGGCCGCCAGCGCGGTCGTGGCGGTCATAGACGGTGACGTCGTAGCCGGCCTCGCGCAGCATCTCGGCCGCCGCCAGGCCGGCGGGGCCCGCGCCGATCACGCCGACCGACTGGCCGCGCGCTTCGCCGGCGATCAGCGGCTTCACCCAGCCCATCTCCCAGGCCTTGTCGGTCAGGTAGCGTTCGACGGAGCCGATCGTCACGGTGCCGTGACCGGATTGCTCGATAACGCAGTTGCCTTCGCACAGGCGATCCTGCGGGCAGATCCTGCCGCACACTTCCGGCATGGAATTGGTCGCCTGCGACAGGGCGTAGGCTTCTTCCAGGCGGCCCTCGGCCGTCATTCGCAGCCAGTCGGGGATGTTGTTATGCAGCGGGCAGTGGGTCTGACAGAACGGCACGCCGCACTGCGAGCAGCGCGAGGCCTGCTCGGTGGCTTTCGCGTCGATGAAGTCGGCATAGATCTCGTGGAAGTCGCCCGAACGCTCAGTCGCCGCGCGCTTTTCAGGCGTGTTGCGGGCCACCGTGGTGAATTTCAGCATGCGCTCGGCCATGCGACTTCCCTCATCCCCGTCACGGGAGAAAAATTGCTCAGGCGGGCCTAATACGGACTCTTTCGGGCAAGAAGAATGTCATGGTCAAATAAATAGACTTATATATCCTCACCAAGGGTGGGGATTTTGCAATCGCCTCGCAACACACCCCTGAAATAGTCCACTTTGTGGATTTACTACCTATTTACCGTGTCGGGCGCACGCCGGGGCGGGTTTGGAGCCGAACAATGCCTGACTGGCTGAACGCGATCATTCTGGGTCTGGTCGAGGGGCTGACGGAGTTCATACCCGTCTCCTCGACCGGCCATCTGCTGCTGGCCAAGGAAGCCATGAGGCTGAAGGACCCGTCCTGGGACACCTTCATCGTGCTGATCCAGCTGGGCGCGATCCTGGCGGTGGTCGCCCTCTATTTCCAGAAGCTGTGGGGCGTGCTGATCGGCCTGCCAACCAAGCCGGAGGCGCGGCGCTTCGCGCTCAGCGTCATTATCGCGGTGGCCCCGGCCTTCGCGGCGGGCCTGCTGCTGCATGACCTGATCAAGACGTTCCTGTTCGAGAGCCCGCTGATCATCTGCTGGTCGCTGCTGATCGGCGGGGCGATCCTGCTATTCATCGACAAGAAGGCGCCGCCGGCCGTCGATCACGACGCCATGAACCTGCCGCTGCACAAGGTGCTGATCGTCGGCCTGTTCCAGTGCCTGTCGCTGATCCCCGGCGTGTCGCGCTCGGGCTCGACCATCGTCGGCTCCATGCTGTTCGGCATCGAGCGCCGGGCCGCGGCCGAATTCAGCTTCTTCATGGCCATTCCGATCATGGTCGGGGCCTTCGCCCTGGACGTCTACAAGAACCGTGACGCCCTGGACGCCGGCCATGTCGGCGTGGTGGCCATCGGCTTCGTCGTGTCGTTCCTGTCGGGCCTGGTGGTCGTGAAGTACATGCTCGACTTCATCGGCAAGCGCGGCCTCGCCCCGTTCGCCTGGTGGCGGATCGTCGTCGGCGTCGGCGGCCTGGCGGTGCTGTACCTGCGCCCCTGAGCCAACGGCGACGCCGGCGAAAGAAGAAGGGCGGGCGCCCTCGCGGCGTCCGCCCTTTGTCGTCTTGGTTAGGCGCGTGTCGCCTAGAACGCGCCCGCCGGGGTCTCGGCGTACTGGCCGCCCTTGCGGTAGCGGTAGAGATAGGTCGGGACCACGGCCTCGACACTCGTGCCGACCACGCCGGCCTCGGCCAGGCCCGGGAGGCCATGCTCGGCGACATTGTCGATCTTCAGCATCTCGACCTGATCGGTCGTCAGCGGGGGCGGCAGGATCCCGGCGACCATGTCGCCGAGCGCGCCGATCAGCGAGGCCACCGGCCAGGGCAGCGGGGCCAGCGGCCGGTCTCGGCCGGTCTCGGTCAGGATGAGCTGCATGATCTCGCGCATCGTGTAGACGGTCGGCCCGCCCAGTTCGTAGGTCACGCCGACCGCGGCCGGGCTGGCGGCGGCCTTGGCGATCACGGCGGCGACGTCGCCGACGAACACCGGCTGGACGCGGCTGTCGCCGCCGACCAGCGGCATGATCGGCGACAGGGCGGCGATCTGGGCGAACCTGTTGAAGAACTTGTCGTCGACGCCGAACACCAGCGAAGGACGGATGATGGTCGCGCCCGGGAAGGCGGCGCGGACGGCGGCCTCGCCCTCGGCCTTGGTGCGGAAGTACTTCGACTCCGACTCGGCGTTGGCGCCCAGGGCGCTCATGTGGACCAGATGCTTCACGCCGGCCTTGGCGGCGGCCTGGGCCACGTTCTGGGCGGCCATGACATGGATCGACTGGAACTTCTGGCGGCCGCTCTCCCAGAGCACGCCCACCAGATTCACGCAGGCCTCGGCGCCGTCCAGGGCGCGGGCGATCGAGGCTGGATTGCGGACATTGGCCTGGACCACCTCGATCTGGCCGACGTCGCCCAGCATCCGCATACGATAGGCGAGATTGGGCTGGCGCACGGCCACCCGCACGCGATGGCCCGCCTTGGCGAGCGCCCGCACGACCTGGCCGCCCACGAAACCGGAGCCGCCGAACACCGTGACCAGACCTTGCATCTTCATTCCTCGTCGCATGCGATGACTCTACCGCGATACCGGGGGAATTAGACGACTGGGAGCGGCTTCGCAATGAAATCGCGACTTATCGATTTTTGTCTGTTGACGGCGTCGGAAGCTTTCCCTAAACGTCCCGGCCTCGCGGCGACCTAACCGGTTGCGACAGCGGGCCCAGGTGGCGGAATTGGTAGACGCGCTGGCTTCAGGTGCCAGTGACCGAAAGGTCGTGGAGGTTCGAGTCCTCTCCTGGGCACCACCCCTTAACTGAGCTTCTTTCGGGAAGCGGGGGTGGCGCCAAAAAATCCTCCGGATGCTAATTCGTTCATCGTGAGTATAAGTGTCGCGCGTTCTACTCGGACGCGTGGTTGAGCGCGCTCGCGCGGGCGCGATATGATCGCCGGAGTTTGAGACTTGGCTAATTTCGTTCACGAGGGCGACCTGCCCGACGGCGTCTTCGCCGGCGCTGGCGTCATCGCCATCGATTCGGAGACCATGGGTCTGCGCCTGGGCCGTGACCCGCTGTGCGTGGTCCAGCTGTCATCGGGCGACGGCGACGCGCACGTGGTGCGCCTGAATCGCGCGACCTACGACTGCCCGAACCTGAAGGCCCTGCTGACCGATCCGGCCGTGCTGAAGCTTTTTCACTTCGGCCGCTTTGATATCGCCATGTTCGAACTCCATCTGGGCGTGGTGACCGCACCCGTCTATTGCACCAAGATCGCCTCGAAGCTGGCCCGCACCTACACCGACCGCCACGGCCTGAAGGACGTGACGCGCGAGCTGCTGGGCGTGGAGCTGTCGAAGGTGCAGCAGTCGTCGGACTGGGGCGCGCCATCGCTGAGCGCCGACCAGGTGGCCTACGCCGCCTCGGACGTGCTGCACCTGCACGCGCTGCGGCTTAAGCTGAACGCCATGCTGGAGCGCGAAGGCCGCATGGCCCTGGCGCAACACGCTTTCGACTATCTCCCCCACCGCGCCTCGCTCGACCTGGCCGGCTGGGAGGAGATGGACATCTTCGCCCATAGCTGACGGACGCGATGCACCCGACCGCGGTCATGACCGGACGAACGATGAGCGCCGACCTCGCGCGCTGGCGTCGCCGCTCGCGCCGCGTTATGGCCGCGCGCATCATCCTGCCGGCCGCGATCGCGGGCCTGCTGCTGATCGTCGCCTCGCAGGTTGGCTGGCGAACCTACATGGCCGCCACGCACCCGCCGGCGGAGGCCAAGACCGAGATCCGCCTGATCACGCCGCGCTTCTACGGTCAGTCGACCGACGGCCGCAGCTTCATGATCACCGCGCGCTCGGCGATCCGCGACGACAACGATCCGCGCCGCATCATTCTGGACGAGCCGGCTCTGACCCTGGACCTGGGCTCGCCGACGCCGACGCGGATGACCGCCAAGCACGGCGTCTATCGCCAGGACAATTTCGGCCTGAACCTGAAGGACGACGTCCGTCTGGACGATGGCACGGGTTACCGCTTCGCGTCCGAGGAGTCGTTCGTCGACACCAGGAGCGGCGACGTGACCGGCGAGACGACAATGAACGGCGAAGGCCCCAGTGGGCAGGTGCAATCCAACGCCTACTCCGTATATGACAAGGGCGATCGCGTCATCTTCCGGGGTGGGGTTCGCGCCCGGTTCGAACGGCAGTAAAGAAGATCAATGGCGCAGGTTCGCTTCGGATGCGGCCGCGACGGATGAGGACATGGTTCTGATGAAGCGACGGACGGCGGCGGCGGTGACGACCGCGTTGATCCTTGGTGGGATTGGGGCCAGCGGCGCGGCCTACGCCCAAGATTCGAGCACGCCGGTCGATGTTTCCGCCGACAATCAGGAAACCATCAACAGCAAGTGCATCACGATCTTCACGGGCAATGTGGAGATCCTGCAGAACCGCTCGCGCCTGCGCGCCCAGAAGGTGACCGTGTACAGCGCCCGCAAGGCGGGGACGACGGCGGACGGGGCCAACGCCTGCGGCGCGGCCCAGCGCATGGAAGCCGAGGGCGGCGTCTACATGGTCAGCGACACGCAGACCGCCCGCGGCGACCGCGCCGTCTACACCTTCGACAACAACATCGCGATCGTCACCGGCGACGTGGTGCTGGTGAAGGGCAAGGACGTGGCGCGCGGCGACAAGCTGACGGTCAACACCAAGACCAACGACGCCAGGCTGGAGTCGAACCCTTCGGCCAAGGCCTCCCAGCGCCGGGTCCGCGCGGTGTTCTACCAGGACGACAAGAAGAACGACGCGCCGGCCGCGCCCGCCCAGCCCGCCGCCCCGCGCTAGGATCCTCCATGACCCTGACCTCCAACGACATGGACGGCCTGTTCGTCGATTCCGTGGGCAAGTCGTTCGGCGACCGTCCGGTCGTCAAGAACGTCTCCCTGCGCCTCAAGCGCGGCGAGGTCGCCGGCCTTCTGGGCCCGAACGGCGCCGGCAAGACGACCTGCTTCTACATGATCACGGGTCTGATCGCCGCCGACTACGGCGCGATCTATCTGGACGGCGAGAACATCACCGCCCAGCCGATGTTCCAGCGCGCCCGTCTCGGCGTCGGCTATCTGCCGCAGGAAGCCTCGATCTTCCGGGGCATGACGGTCGAGCAGAACGTCATGGCCGTGGTCGAGATGCGCCAGAGGGACCCGCGCAAGGCTCGCGAGCAGGTCACCGGCATCCTGGAAGAGCTGCGCATCACCCACATCCGCAAGTCGCCGGCCGTCGCCCTGTCGGGCGGTGAGCGCCGCCGCGTGGAAATCGCCCGGGCGCTCGCCTCCGAGCCGTCGTTCATGCTGCTGGACGAGCCGTTCGCCGGCATCGATCCGCTGGCCATCGCCGACATCCGCGACGTGATCGGCTATCTCAAGAGCCGTGGCATCGGCATCCTGATCACCGACCACAACGTGCGCGAGACGCTGGACATCATCGACCGCGCCTCGATCATCCACGCCGGTGAGGTTCTGTTCGAAGGCTCGCCGCGCGAGATCGTCGAGAACCCGGAAGTCAAGCGCGTCTATCTGGGCGACAGCTTCAGCGAGCCCCGGCTCGGGGATTAAAAAGACGCGGTGAGCAGGGCGCGCGGGGGTCGACGAAGGGCGTCCGCGTTAAGCCTCCGCACCCGGATCAAGTCCTTGGCCCGTAAGGACTAACGCCTCTGGCATGATATTTTCCGGGACGGAACGTCGCACCGGCCCAAGAATTGCAGGCGTTGGCGACCCGTTAACCAAACAGGCCCTTCAATGGCGATCGAAGTTTTCGATTTGTCAGGAGGGCGCATTGGCGCTCAGCCACCGCCTCGAGATCCGTCAGGGTCAGGGCCTCGTCATCACCCCGCAACTGCAGCAGGCCATCAAGCTGCTGCAGCTGTCGAACATCGAGCTCGACGCCTTCGTCGAGGCGGAGCTGGAGCGTAACCCGCTCCTGCAACGCGATGAGGGCGATCACGAGCCCGCGGGCGAGGTCGAGGCCGTTCGCGACGCCAGCCTGACCCATGTCGACGCCGTGGCCGACACCACGGCTGGCCGCGAGATGGACACGCCGCACGAGGATGTCTCGCCGGGCGAACGCGCCACGGGCGATGGCGCCGAAGCTGGCTCCGAGCACGGCGCCGAACATGCCGGCGGCCAGATCGACTGGTCGCGCGCCGGTGGCGGCGGCTCGTTCGAGGGCGACGACAACTACGAACGCGCCCTGACCGACATCCCGACCCTGGCCGCCCATCTGCGCACGCAGCTTGTCCAGGCCGCGCTGTCGCCGGCTCGCAACGCCGTCGCCGAGATCCTGATCGACGCCGTCGACGAAGGCGGCTACCTGCGCCTCGACGTCATCGAGCTGGCCGAGCGCCTGGGTTGTCCGCTGGAGATGGTCGAGGAAACGCTCGCCACCCTGCAGGGCTTCGAGCCGGTGGGCGTCTTCGCCCGCGACGTCCGCGAGTGTCTGGCGCTGCAGCTGAAGGACCAGAACCGCTACGACCCCGCCATGGCCGCCATGCTCGACAATCTCGAGCTGCTGGCCAAGCGCGACATGGCCTCCTTGCGCCGCCTCTGCGGCGTCGACGACGAGGACCTGCGCGAGATGGTCGCCGAGATCCGCTCGCTGAACCCGCGCCCCGGCGCGGCCTATCACAGCGAACCGGCCGAGACCCTGGTGCCCGACGTCATGGTCCGCGAGGGTCTGGGCGGCATGTGGCACGTCGAGCTCAACACCGACACCCTGCCGCGCGTGCTGGTCGACCAGCGCTACCACGCCCGCGTCGCCAAGGGCGCGCGGACCGATCAGGAAAAGACCTTCGTCTCGGACTGCATGGCCACGGCCAACTGGCTGGTGAAGAGCCTGGACCAGCGCGCCAAGACCATCCTGAAGGTCTCCAGCGAGATCGTCCGCCAGCAGGACGGCTTCCTGGCCTACGGCGTCGAGCACCTGCGCCCGCTGAACCTGAAGACCGTCGCCGACGCCATCGGCATGCATGAGAGCACGGTCAGCCGGGTCACCTCGAACAAGTACATCGCCACCCCGCGCGGCGTGTTCGAGCTGAAGTTCTTCTTCACCTCGGCCATCCAGTCGTCGGAGGGCGGCGAGGCCCACTCGGCCGCCAGCGTCCGTCACAAGATCAAGGGCCTGGTCGACGCCGAGAAGACCGAGGCCGACGTCCACTCCGACGACGCCATTGTCGAAATTCTCAAGGCCGCCGGGGTCGACATCGCCCGCCGGACCGTGGCCAAGTACCGCGAGGCCATGCGGATCCCTTCGTCGGTGGAGCGTCGCCGTCGGATGAAGGAAGCGGTCTAGTCCCCCTTCCGCGTTTACCGCCGCCTGGAAGGTTGGAATGCACGAGAAGTCGCTCGCGGATGTCATCGAGGGTTTCGGCGAGGACAGCCGGCCCGTCCTGACCGTGGGCGAGATGCTGGAGGCGTTCGACAGCCGCGCCTTCGGGGCCATGCTGCTGGTTTTCGGCCTGCTCAACACCTTGCCGCTGCCGCCCGGCTCCTCGACCGTCCTGTCGCTGCCGATCCTGTTCCTGGCGCCGCAGATCGCCATGGGCGCGGATACGCCGTGGCTGCCAAGGGGGCTGATCGAGAAACCCCTGAAGCGCGACGACCTGCGCGGGCTCTTCCGCCGCCTGGCGCCGATCGTGCGCAGCATGGAGCTGATCACCCGTCCGCGCCTGCGGCCGATGTTCGCACCCTTGGGCGAACGGGCGATCGGCGTGGTCTGCACCCTGCTGGCCTTGGTGCTGGTCCTGCCCATCCCGCTGGGCAACCTGGCGCCCGGCGCGACGGTCGCCGTCCTGGCCCTGGCGCTGCTCCAGCGCGACGGCGTTCTGGCCCTGCTCGGCTACCTGATGGCTATCGGTAGCGGGGCGCTTCTGTTCGTCAGCGCGCACGTTGTCGTGATGGCCGTACGCAAGCTTCTGAGCGTCTTTTCGGGGCTCGTTTGAGGTCGTCCACAGGCGTCTAAGGCGCCGCTTGACACCCGCCTGCGACAGGCGCGTTGTAGTCACATGCAAGTCCAAGTTTCCGGCAAGCATGTCGACGTTGGTGAGGCTCTGCGAGTGCGAGTCTCCGACGAAATCGCCCTGAGCATTGGGAAATACTTCGATCGCGGTGGCAACGCCGAGGTCGTGGTCAGCAAGGACGGCTACGCCTTCCGTGTCGATTGCTCGGTAAAGCTGGCTTCGGGTCAGCAGCTGATCAGCCATGGTTCGGGAGGCGACGCGCACGCGGCGTTCGACTCGGCCCTGGCCAAGATCGACACCCGCATCAGGCGGTACAAGCGGCGGCTGAAGAGCCACTCGCCGGCGGCCACGGCCAAGCAGGTCGAGAACGCCGCGATGTTCGTCCTGAAGGCTCCGGAAGTCGACGAGGGCGAAGAGCACGACTGGGATGTGGAAGCCGGCCACCCGACGGGCGCGCCCGCGGGCATGGTCATCGCGGAGACCCAGGCCGAGGTGAAGACAATGACCGTTTCCATGGCTGTCATGGAACTGGACTTGACCGCATACCCGGCAATCGTGTTTAGGAACGCCGCCCACGGCGGGTTGTCCGTGGTCTATCGGCGTCCAGACGGGAATATCGGCTGGATCGACCCCGAACGCACGAAGTCGCTGAACGGGCACGGGTCAACCGCGAGCTAACCGGATCCTTCATGGTCTGGCGCCGTCGCGGCGGATTCGCGGCGACGGCGCCAAGGCGGTCGGCATCTAGCGAGCTTTGTACGTCCATGACCATTGGCGATCTTCTGGACCCCGGAGCGGTGGCGCTGCGCGCTGGCGCGCCCGGCAAGCGCCAGGCTCTTTCCCTGGTCGCCGACGTCGCCGCCCGCGTATTGGGTGTCGACGCCCACACAACGCTTGAAGGCTTGATGGACCGCGAAGCCGCCGGCTCGACCGGCGTCGGCGAGGGCGTGGCTATTCCGCATGCGCGCGTGGACGGCCTGGATCGTGTCCGCGCGGTCGTGGTGCGCCTGGACACCCCGGTGGCCTTCGACGCCCTGGACGACAAGCCCGTCGATCTTCTGGTGGCCCTATTCGCGCCCCGCGACGCCAACGCCCAGCACCTGAGGGCTCTGGCGCGGGTGGCCCGGATGATGCGTCAGCCTGAAACGCGGTCGGCTCTGCGCCAGGCGCGCTCGGCGGACGCGATCCATGTGCTGCTGACCCAGGAAGCGACCAGCACGGCCGCTTAAAAGGCCGCCCGCGCGGGGCGGCCCTTCAAACCGTTAGTGGACGGAAACCGGCGCCAGTTCGTGGGCCAGGGCGGCGGCGATCGCGGTGTCGCGGTCGATCATCACGGCCAGGCGCGCGCCGTCCGCGCGGCACACCGCATAGAGGGTCTGGTCGGGTGCCAGGTTGAAGTCCTGCACGCCCTCGGGGACGTCGGCGAGGATCTCGGCCGCCTTGATCGGCCGGACATAGACGAGGTCGGGCGCGCCAAGGGCCGCGAAAGCTTCGCTGGTGAAGAGCGGGCTGCTGTAGTGCGTGTTGGGCGTCATGATGACCACCTCCTTGATTAGGGAACGCGCCTTTCTCCGGCCGGTTCAGAGCCCAGAGCGGCGAGGCGGGTTCCGCGCGGCTTCTCAGCCCGCGCTGCGAATGGGAATTTTCTTCACGAGGCGCTCGGGTTCGGGCCGGGCCAGATCGATGTGCAGCAGGCCGTGTTCCAGGGTCGCGGCGGTCACCTCCATGCCCTCGGCGAGGACGAAGGTGCGCACGAAGCCCCGCGCGGCGATCCCGCGGTGCAGGAAGGCCCGCTCGGCCTCTCCGCGCCCGTCGCCGCTGTCGCGCTTGCCGCCGACGACCAGCTGGCCGCCCTCGACCGTCACCTGCAGCTGATCGGGCGAGAAGCCCGCCACGGCGAGGGTGATGCGCACGCCGCCGTTGTCGGCCTGCTCGACGTTGTAGGGCGGATAGCTTTCCGAGGCGGCCTTGGCTGCGCGCTCTATGAGGTCTCGGGTGTGCTCGAAGCCCAGCAGAAAGGGGCTGTCGAACATGATCATTCGGTTCATCGCGAAGTCCTCGCTTAAGCGACTTCGTTCGCGGAGATAAACCCGAGGATCGGCGCCGATCCCCACGACACGGCTCTAGATGTGGAGGCCGTGGCCAATCACTTCAAGAGGTGGCGGGGGTGCGAGGAGCCGGCTGAAATTCAGGTCCGGAAATGGACAAGGCCCGGACGTTTCCGTCCGGGCCTTGATGGTGGAGCTAAGCGGAGTCGAACCGCTGACCTCTTGAATGCCATTCAAGCGCTCTACCAGCTGAGCTATAGCCCCAAATTTTTCTTCGAGAACCTTGCGGTAACTCTCGGAAATCCTTGGTCTCTTCGGCGTTTCCGACTTGCGTCGCCCCCCGAAGAGGCGCGGAAACTAGTCCGGGATTTTTTTGGGATCAAGCCTCTTCTCGAACTTTTTTCGAGAAAAGTGTCGCACCCCGGAAAACCCCTGTGGATAGCCGGTTTCGCATGTCCGAAACCGGCTACCAGCCAGAGAGACTAACCTGGCGGATTAGTCTTGGTCGCCCTCGCCGGGCAGGCCTTCGATCTCGTCGTCGAGATTGTCGTCGTCGTCCTCGTCCTCCAGGAACGGAACGTCGTCGGCCTCGTCTTCGGCGAGATCCTCGTCCTCGGCGAAGTCGACGCCCAGGTCGTCACCGCCCGCGGGGGCGGCGCCGGGTTCGGCGTCTTCGTCGTCGGTCTCGATGACGTCCGGCTCGACCTTGTCGATTTCGGGCGTTTCATCGACTTCGTCCTCGAAGCCGTCCTCGTCCTTGGGCGCGGGGGCGGGCTTCTCGTCCTCGGCGTCATAATCCGGCGTGATCGAGCGAGCGCGGACGCGGCGCGATTTCAGCGCCTCCTCCGGGTCGAACGACTCGCCGCATTTGGGGCACACGGCCGGACGACGGCCGAGATCGTAGAATTTGGATTGGCAGTTGGGGCAAATTTGTTTTGCGCCCAATTCGGGATTGGCCAAGTGGCGACCCTTTGATCCGGATGGGAAAAGCGGCCGGTCACTTGCCATGACGAGAGCCCGCTGTCAAAAGCAATCCCCTTCGCGAAAACCACCAAGCACCAAGGAGCCGGTCTCGGCATGTCGTCGGCTGGATTGAAGAGCGCGCCCGCAGGCGCTCTGCGAGGGATCGTGCGGGCCCCGGGTGACAAGTCCATTTCCCACCGAGCGATGATCCTGGGCGCGCTGGCGACCGGGACGACGACGGTGGAAGGCCTGCTGGAAGGCGACGACGTGCTCGCCACCGCGCGGGCCATGCGGGCCTTCGGCGCGCGGGTCGAGCAGGAAGGCGTCGGCCGCTGGCGCATCGAGGGCAAGGGCGGGTTCGAGGAGCCGGCCGACGTGATCGACTGCGGCAACGCCGGCACCGGCGTGCGCCTGATCATGGGCGCGGCGGCGGGTTTTGCGATGTGCGCCACCTTCACGGGCGACAGCTCGCTGCGGAGTCGCCCGATGAGCCGGGTGCTGGATCCGCTGGCCCGCATGGGCGCGACCTGGCTGGGCCGCGACAGGGGCCGCCTGCCCTTGACGCTGAAGGGCGGCAATCTGCGCGGCCTGAACTACACCCTGCCGATGGCCTCGGCCCAGGTGAAGTCGGCCGTGCTGCTGGCCGGCCTGCACGCCGAGGGCGGCGTCGAGGTCATCGAACCCGAAGCCACCCGCGACCACACCGAGCGCATGTTGCGCGCCTTCGGGGCCGAGGTGATCGCCGAGGATCGGGTCGTTGGCGAGAAGACCTTCCGCCACATTCGCCTGCCGGAAGGCCAGAAGCTGACCGGCGCGCATGTCGCCGTTCCGGGCGACCCCTCGTCGGCGGCCTTCCCGTTGGTGGCCGGCCTGCTGGTTCCGGGCTCGGAAGTGACGGTCGAGGGCGTGATGCTCAACGAATTGCGCACCGGCCTCTTCACGACGCTGCGGGAAATGGGCGCCGACCTGGTGATCTCGAACCGGCGCGTCGCCAGCGGCGAGGAGGTCGGCGACATCACCGCCCGCTACTCCAGGCTCAAGGGCGTGATCGTTCCGCCCGAGCGCGCGCCGTCGATGATCGACGAATATCCGATCCTGGCCATCGCCGCCGCTTTCGCGGAAGGCGAGACGGTGATGCGCGGCGTCGGCGAGATGCGCGTCAAGGAAAGCGACCGCATCGCCCTGACGGCGGCGGGCCTCGAAGCCTGCGGCGTCGACGTCGAGGAGGAGCCGGAGGGCTTCATCGTCCGCGGGACCGGCCAGTCGCCGCGCGGCGGGACGATCGTCGAGACCCACGGCGACCACCGGATCGCCATGAGCCACCTGATCCTGGGCATGGCCGCCCAGGAAGGCGTGGCGGTCGACGAGCCGGGCATGATCGCCACCAGCTTCCCGGGCTTCGTCGACCTGATGCGCGGCTTGGGCGCGACCCTGGCGGAAGCCTGACGTGGCGGGTTTCGTCATCGCCGTCGACGGCCCCGCCGCCTCGGGCAAGGGCACCATAGCCGGACGCCTGGCGGCGCTTTATGGCTATCCCCTGCTCGACACCGGCCTGCTGTACCGCGCTGTCGGCGTGGGCGTGCTCGCCGGGGCGGGAGATCTGGACGACCCGATCGCGGCCGAGGGCGTGGCGCGCACCCTGGATCTCTCGGACCTGGACCGCGCCGAGGTGCGGACGCGCGCGGCCGGCGAGGCCGCCAGCCGCGTGGCCGTCCATCCCGGCGTTCGGGCGGCCCTGTTCGATCTGCAGCGTGATTTCACCCGGCGCGAGCCCGGCGCGGTGCTGGATGGGCGCGACATCGGCACGGTGATCGCTCCCCGTGCGCCGGCCAAGCTGTACGTCACCGCGCGTCCCGAGGTTCGCGCCCAGCGGCGCTGGAAGCAGCTGACGGAACAGGGCGAGGTCGTGGATTTCGAGGATATCCTGGCCGATATCCACAAGCGCGACGCGCGCGACGGCGGCCGCAAGGACGCGCCGATGACCCAGGCGCAAGACGCCGTCTTGCTCGATACGTCGGAAATGACTATAGAGCAGGCCTTCGATGCGGCCCGCCGTATCGTCGAGGACGCGCGCGCCCATCACCGGCTCTAGCCGGTAGGGCAAATCCACCGCCGACCTCGCCGCGATAGAGAGAACATCGCGGGACCGCAGAAAACCCACTTCATCCGGAATCCCGAGAACCGCTTTCTCCGGCGGCGCTCGCCACAGGGCTTCCCCCAACCTACGAGACTAAACATCAGCATGGCTGACGATATGAGCTTCAACCCGACGCGCGACGATTTCGAAGCGCTGCTGAACGACTCGATGGGCGGCCGCGATTTCGCGGAAGGCACCGTCGTCAAAGGCAAGGTCGTCGGGATCGAAAAGGACTTCGCGATCATCGACGTCGGTCTGAAGACCGAAGGTCGTATTCAGCTGAAGGAATTCGGCGTCGACGAAGCCGGCAAGGCCACCATCAAGATCGGCGATTCGGTCGAAGTCTTCCTGGAACGCCTGGAAAACGCCCTCGGCGAAGCGGTCATCAGCCGCGAAAAGGCCAAGCGCGAAGAAGCCTGGACCCGTCTGGAAGGCGTCTACGCCAAGAACGAACCCGTCATGGGCGCCATCGTCGGCCGCGTGAAGGGTGGCTTCACCGTCGACCTGGGCGGCGCTTCGGCCTTCCTGCCGGGCTCGCAAGTCGACATCCGTCCGGTCCGCGACGTCGGTCCGCTGATGGGCAAGGAACAGCCCTTCGCCATCCTGAAGATGGACCGTCCGCGCGGCAACATCGTCGTCTCGCGTCGCGCCATCCTGGAAGAAGCCCGCGCCGAGCAGCGCACCGAACTGGTGTCGCAGCTGCAAGAGGGTGAAATCCGCGAAGGCGTCGTCAAGAACATCACCGACTACGGTGCGTTCGTTGACCTGGGCGGCATCGACGGCCTGCTGCACGTCACCGACATGAGCTGGAAGCGCGTCAACCACCCGAGCCAGGTGCTCGCCGTGGGCGACACCGTGAAGGTCCAGATCGTCAAGATCAACCCGGACACCCAGCGCATCAGCCTCGGCATGAAGCAGCTGCAGTCGGATCCGTGGGATGGCGTTGAAGCCAAGTACCCGGTCGGCGCCAAGTTCACGGGCCGCATCACCAACATCACCGACTACGGCGCGTTCGTTGAGCTGGAAGCCGGCGTCGAAGGCCTGGTGCACGTCTCGGAAATGTCCTGGACCAAGAAGAACGTCCACCCCGGCAAGATCGTCTCGACCTCGCAGGAAGTCGACGTGGTCGTGCTGGACGTCGATCCGTCCAAGCGCCGCGTTTCGCTGGGCCTGAAGCAGGCTCTGGCCAACCCGTGGGAAGCCTTCCTGGAAGCGCACCCGGTCGGCTCGACCGTCGAAGGCGAAGTCAAGAACGCGACCGAATTCGGTCTGTTCGTCGGCCTCGACAACGACATCGACGGCATGGTGCACCTGTCGGACATCGACTGGAGCGTCCCGGGCGAAGAAGCCATGGCCCGCTACAAGAAGGGCGACCTGGTCAAGGCGAAGGTTCTCGACGTCGACGTCGAGAAGGAACGCATCTCGCTGGGCATCAAGCAGCTGGCCGGCGACCCGATGTCGGGCGACACCTACCGCAAGAACCAGACCGTGACCGTCACCGTCACGGAAGTCACCACGGGCGGCATCGAAGTCCGCTTCGGTGAAGACGACGCCCCGATGACCGCCTTCATCCGCAAGTCGGACCTGTCGCGTGATCGTCAGGAACAGCGCCCCGAGCGCTTCGCCGTGGGTGACCGCGTCGACGCTCAGATCACCAACGTGGACAAGGCCGCGCGCCGCGTCTCGATGTCGATCAAGTCGCTGGAAATGGCCGAAGAGAAGGAAGCCATCGAGCAGTTCGGCTCGTCGGACTCCGGCGCTTCGCTGGGCGACATCCTGGGCGCCGCTCTGCGCGAGCGCGCTTCCAAGGAATAGTCTTCTTCCCCCTGTGGGCTGAAGCTGGCGGCGGCGGGAGTAATCCCGCCGCCGTTTTCTTTTGCGCGAAACCCTGCCACACATTGCCTGAGGTTGAGCGTTTCGGGGGTGTGGCGTGTTTCAGCGTTGGGCGGCGGTGGCCGCGGTTTCGGTTCTGGCCGTGGGGAGCGCGGCCCGGGCCGACGACAAGCCCGCCTACGGTCCGCCGGCCCCATGGGTGAAGGTCGCCGAGGTCCCGGCCCCGCCCGGCGACGACCAGGCTCCGGCCGTGCAGGCGGTGCTGGACGACACCCAGGCCCTGCTCGGCCAGGAGGGCCTGTTCCGCTACGTTCGCCGCATCGCGCGGGTCACCAAGCCCGAGGGGCTGTCCTCCGGCTCGCGCACGATCACCTGGCAGCCGGACCGCGACAAGGTCACCTTGCATGGCCTGGCGATCATCCGAGACGGCCAACGCATCGACGTGCTGAAGAACGGCGAGGACGTCCTGGTCCTGCGCCGAGAGAAGGACCTGGAGCGGGCCATGCTGGATGGCCGCATGACCGCCTCGATCCAGATCAAGGACCTGCGGGTCGGCGACATGGTCGACTGGTCGTTCAGCATCGAGCGGCGCGATCCGATCCTGGGCCCCCGGGTCAGCGACTTCGAGCGCATGGGCTGGCCCGGCGCGATCGGCCGCTACCGCGTGCGGATGCTGTGGGCCGACGGGACGCCGCTGGCCTGGAAGACGACGGCCGGCTTCCCCGACCCGAAGATTGGCAGGGCCGACGGGCTGAACGAACTGGTGGTCGACCAGACGGGAACGATCGCGCCCAAGCCGCCGACCGGCGCGCCGCCGCGCTTCCGGCAGGTCGGCGAGATCCAGGCGGCGACTTATCGCGGCTGGGCCGACGTCGTCGCGCCGATGGCTCCGCTCTACGACGAGGCTGTGAGGCTGAAGCCGGACTCGCCGCTGAAGGCCGAGATCGCCGCCATCGCCGCCGCCAGTCCCGACCCCAAGGTCCGCGCCTTCAAGGCCCTGCGGCTGGTGGAGGACAAGACCCGCTACCTGCTGCTGGCCATGGGCGACGGCGGCTACAAGCCGGCCAGCGCCGACGAGACCTGGGCGCGCCGGTTCGGCGACTGCAAGGGCAAGACCGCGCTGCTGCTGGCCATTCTGAATGGCCTCGACATCCAGGCCGAGCCGGTCGTGGTCCTTGCCGGTTCCGCCGCCGACGGCATGGACCAGCGCGTGCCCTCGGCCAGCCAGTTCAATCACGTGCTGGTCCGCGCCACGATCGACGGCAAGGCTTACTGGCTGGACGGCACGCGCTCGGGTGATCGCGGAGGCCTCCAGACCCTGGCCGCGCCGCCGTTCCTGTGGGGCCTGCCGATCAAGGCCTCGGGCGCCGCCCTGGAGCCGATCGTCCAGCAATCGCCATCGCGACCCGACCTGGACGCGACCATGCGCTTCGACGCCTCGGCCGGCCTCGACAAGCCGGCCAAATCGACGGTGGTCATGGTCATGCGCGGCGAAGCGGCCCGGGCCATGGCGCGAGTGATCGAGAACGCGCCGCGCGCCGACATCGAGCGCAGCTTCCGACAGAGCTTCTCGGCGACGAGCAGCTGGATGAGAATCGGGACCTTCGACTGGTCGGTCGCCGAGGACGGCGCCGTCACCCTGACCATCGCTGGTAACGCCGACATGGAGTGGCGGCTGAACGAAGACGTCGGCTTGATGGAATGGCGTCTGCCGATGTCCAGCTCGGGTAAGGCCGCTCAGTTTCCGCGCCGCGAACCGGGCCCCAACGCCGATGCGCCGTTCGCCACGCCGTTCCCCAGCTTCAAGAAGGCGCTGGTCGAGGTGACGTTGCCGAATGGCGGAGCGGGCTTCACCGTCAAGGGGCCGGTCTACACCGGCAAGATCGCCAACGCGGACATCGTCCGGATCTCGGAGCTGCGGGGCGGCAAGGCCCGTTTCTTCGAGTCCGACCAGAGCATCGGCCGCGAACTGCCCTTCGATCAGGTCGAGGAGGCCAACAGGGTGCGTCGCCGGCTGGCCGAGCAGGCCCTGATCATCCGCGCGCCGAAGGGTTCGTGAGACCTTTTCATGGAGGGTGGCGGACGCCGAAACCGCTCGCACCTTCGGCTGCCACCCTCTTGGCCATTAACCGAACCCCGTTCGAGAATCTCACGCAACCCCTTGAAGACTCAGCCATCGTTGGGCAAAGGTCCGCTCGCGCCTTTCTCCTCCCAAGGGCGTTCCGGGGATATCGATGATCAAGTCTGAACTCATCGCCAGGCTCGCGAATGAAAATCCGCACCTGACGCAGAAAGACGTCGAACGCGTGGTCGGCGTGATCCTTGAGCGCATGATCGGGGCCCTGGAGGATGGTGGCCGCGTGGAGCTGCGTGGCTTCGGCGCGCTGTCGGTCCGCTCGCGTCCCGCCCGCACCGGCCGCAACCCGCGCACCGGCGAGGCGGTGGACGTCCGCGCCAAGCACGTGCCGTTCTTCAAGAGCGGCAAGGAACTGCGCGCCCGCCTCAACGCCGACGGCGACGAATAAGAACGATTGTCTCCCAGGGTTGACCCTGGGACGCGAACGCCCTCAGCCTCGGCGCCGTATTTGAGGCAGCGAGAGTTTCGTCATGAGCGTGGTCAAGGAATTCCGCGAGTTCATCGCCCGGGGCAACGTCATCGACCTGGCTGTCGGTGTGATCATCGGCGCGGCGTTCAATGGCATCGTGAAAAGCCTGGTCGACCAGGTGATCATGCCGCCGATCGGGCTGCTGACCGGTGGTCTCGACTTCTCGAAGCTGGAATGGGTGCTTCGGCCCGAGGATCCGGCCACCGAGGCGGTCGAGAAGGTCTCGATCATGTACGGCGCCTTCATCAACACCCTGATCCAGTTCTTCATCGTCGCGTTCGTGGTGTTCCTGCTGGTCAAGGTGGTCAATGGCATCCGCCGCCAGGACGCCGAGCAGCCCGCGCCCAGCGCCCCGCCGGCCCCGACGCCGGAAGAGAAGCTGCTGACGGAAATCCGCGACCTGCTGGCCAAGCCTAGATAAGGCTGGCGATCGCCGCTCGCGCCGCCGCCTGGCCTGTCAGCCAGGCGCCGTGGGCGGTGGAGAAGAAGTTCGGGCTGCAGGCCTCGCCGGCGAAGAACAGGCGCTGGTCGACCGGCGCGGCCAGCACCGCCCGCGCGCCGGCATGGCCGGGCAGGGCGTGGGAATAGGAGCCGCCGGCGAAGGGATCGGCGGCCCAGTGTGTCTCGGCGATCACGTGTACCTTGGATCGGATGTCGGCGCCGTAGACCGAGACCAGCCCCTCGACCGCGAAGGCAGCCGCCGCGCCAGGTCCCTGCCCCTCCAGCGCGCGGGCGTGAGCGCCGCCGAGGAACACCTCGATCACCGGCTTGTGCAGCGGCCGCAGGTGATAGGCCCCGGTCGCCGTGATGTGGGGATCGGAATAGAGCTGGGTCTCCGGCGGGAACATCTCCGGTTCGTCCAGCCGCAGGAACACCTTGTCGGCCAGACCCAGCGGCAGGCCGGCGGCGGCGTCCAGCTTATCGGGCAGGGCGGGCATGAAACGAAGGGCGCCCGTGGCCAGGATCGCGGTGGGCGCGCAGACGATCACCGCCCTGGCCGAGATCGTCCCCAGCGCCGTCTCCAGCTCCACGCGGTGACCGTCGTGACGGATCATCGAGACAGGGCAGGACAGGCGCGTCGGCAGGTGGCCGCCGAGGCGCGCGATGGCCGCGCCATAACCCTCGGCGACCCGCCAGTCGACCTCGGTGTCCTCGTAGGCGGCGTAGTCGTGCAGAGAGACCTGGTCGAACTCCGCGCCGTTGTAGAAGGCGCTGAAGGCGTTCAGCAGCGGGGTCCAGCGGCTGTTCGGATCCAGCAGGTCGGACGCCGGCCGGTCCGGACCGCCGTCCTGGGCCGCCGCCTCGATCCGCGCGTCCAGGGCCTGGAATGCCTCGCCGAATTCGGCGCGCGCCTCGCGGCTGAAGATCGGGCTGTCGGCGATATTGGCCCAGGGCGGCGGGGTCCTGTCGAGGGTCAGGCCCAGGGCCCCGACCTTGGCGACCAGCGGGTTCACGTCGGCCGAGTGCAGCCACTCGCAGCCGAGGTCGATGGGGCCGATCACGGTCTGGATCGTGTGGGCGCGGCCGCCGAGACGGTCGCGGGCCTCCAGCAGCACGCCCGTCAGACCGCTGGCGGCCACGGCCTCGGCGGCGGCCAGTCCGGCGGCGCCGGCGCCCACGATCGCGATGTCGACCTCGTCCATGAGACCTCAATCGGATCGTGGGACCAGCCGTTCCCTTATTTGGTCAGGCTCGACGCGTCGAGGTCCAGCTTGTCGGCCGGGATCACCGTGGCGTTCGGCGCGGCCTTGGCCAGGTCCGCGCCCATGGCCTTGGCGTCGCCGGCGACGATGACGCTCATCTGGGCCGGGTCCAGCTTGGCCTTGGCGAAGGCCTGGACCTCCTCCGGCGTCACGGCCTCGACCTTGGCGGCGTAGCTCTGGATCTCGGTCAGCGGCACGCCATAGACGGCGTAGTTGCCCAGAATGTTGGCCAGGCCTTCCGACGTGCCGAGGTCTCGTCCGAAGTTACCGACCAGCACCGACTTGCGCGCGGCCAGTTCGCCGGCCGAGGCCGGTTCGGCGCCCAGGCGCGTCAGCTCGGCGCGGGTCAGGGTGACGACCTCGCCGGCCGACGCGTTCTTGGTCTGCACGCGGGCCGAGAAGCCGCCGAAGCGGCCCTGCGGCGTCAGGCTGGAGCCGGCCCCGTAGGACAGGCCGCGCTTGATGCGGATCTCCTGGTTCAGGCGCGAGCTGAAGCCGACGCCCAGCACCGTGTTGGCGACCACGCCCTGGTAGTAGTTCGGGTCGGCGCGGGTGATGGCCGGCTTGGCCAGCACCACGGCGGCCTGGCCTGTGCCGGGCAGGTCGATGACGACGTTGCGCGGCGTGTAGCCCGCGGGGGCGGCCGGCTGGGCGGGCGGCGGCGTCGCGGGCTTCTTCCAGCCGCCGAACGCCTTCTCTGCCAAGGCGAAGCCGGCCTCGGGTGTCAGGTTGCCGGTCAGCACCAGCACGGCGTTGTCCGGACGCCAGTAGGCGGCGTGGGTCTTGGCCAGATCCGCGCGCTTGATCTTCGGCAGCGAGCCGGGCGTGCCGCCGGCCACGTGGCCATAGGCCGATCCGGCGTAGAGCACGGGCGCGGTGGCGAAGGCGGCCAGCGTGCCCGGACGCTGGAACGAGACCGACAGGCCGTCCAGGGTCTCGGTGCGGACGCGGTCCAGCTCCTCGGCGGAGAAGGCCGGGTGCTCGGCGACGTCGGCCATGATGGCCATGGCCGGAGCGGCGTTGTTGGCCGTGACGCTGAGGGTCAGGGAGGCGGCTTCCCAGCCCGAGCCGGCTTCCAGATTGGCGCCCAGGGCCTCGGTCTCGCGGGCGACCTGGGTGGCCGAGCGCGTGGTGGTGCCCTCGGTCAGGAGTTCGGAGGTCAGGCTGGAGACCCCGGCCAAGCCGGCGGGGTCGGAACTTGCCCCGCCCTTGACGGTGAGGTCGGCGGTGATCAGCGGCAGGTCGCTGGACTTGGCGACGATGACCCGCAGGCCGTTGGCCAGGGTCTTTTCGGCTGGGCTCGGCATCACGGCCGGTACGGGCGCGCCGATGGCCGGCGGCTTCTGGCGCTCGTCCTCGGGCGCGAGCGTGGTGACCGCGCCGTCGAACTTGACCGAGGCGACCTTGGGGATCGGCGGGGTGGCGTCCTTTTCGCCGGCCGGCCGGTCCTTTTCCGGCAGGTAGCGGATCACCGTGCGGCGATCGTCGGCCAGGTATTTCTTGGCGACGCGCTGGATGTCGGCGGCGGTGACGGCCTGCAGCTTGGCCAGGGCGGTGTTGGCCACGGCCGGATCGCCCTCGGTTTCAAGGGCGTAGCCGATCGCGAAGCCGCGGCCGTCGATCTCCTCGCGGCGGCGGACGGCGTCGGCCAGCAGGCCGGCCTTGGCCTCGGCCAGTTCGGCCGGCGTGACCAGGCCGTCGCGGACGCGAGCGACTTGCGCGCGAAGCGCGGCTTCGCCTTGGGCGACCGTCTTGCCGCCGGCCATCACCGCGCCGACGTAGAACAGGCCCGGCTGGGCGTTGTTGGGGGCGCTGGAGAACACCGACTGGGCGATCTTCTGGTCGTAGACCAGGCTGTCATAGAGCCGCGACGACTTGCCGGCCGACAGCACCGCGTCCAGCACGGTCAGGGCGGGCGTGTCCTTGTCGGCGGCGGCCGGGGCCAGCCAGGTGATGGCCAGGGCCGGCAGCGGCACGTTGGGACCGTAGGTGTTGACGCTCTTGGGGCCCGTGCGGGGCGGCTCGACCACGGTGACCTTCGGGATCGTTCCGGCCGGCGTCTTCAGGGAGCCGAAATACTGGTCGATCATCGCGTCCAGCTTGGCCTGGTCGAAATTGCCGACGACGATCAGGGCCGCGTTGTCCGGCCGGTAGTAGGTGGCGTGGAAGGCGCGCACGTCGTCGACCGTCGCCGCGTCCAGCTCCTCGATCGAGCCGATGCCCGGGCGCTGGTAGGGGTGGGCGGTGAACGACTGCTGCGGAATCGACAGGGCGAAAAAGCGCCCATAGGGGTCGGCCAGAACGCGCTGGCGCAGCTCTTCCTTCACGACGTCGCGCTCGGAGGCGAACACCGCCTCGTCGATGACCAGCGACTTCAGGCGATCGCTTTCGGCCCAGAGCAGACGTTCCAGGTGGTTGGCCGGCGCGACCTCGTAGTAGTTGGTGAAGTCGTCCCAGGTGGAGGCGTTGTTGAAGCCGCCCACGTCCTCGGTCAGGCGGTCCAGCGTCTCGCTGGGCATGTTGCGGGTGGCCTTGAACATCAGGTGTTCGAACAGGTGCGCGAATCCCGACCGTCCGCGCGGATCGTCCTTGGAGCCCACGCCGTACCAGACCTGCACCGAGACGTTCGGGGTCGTCGCATCCCGCGAGGTGTAGACCTTCAGGCCATTGGGCAGCACGCGCTGCTGGTAGACGATCGGTGGGACCTTGATCGCGGAAGCAGCGGGCGCGGCGACGGCGGCCTTCGGCTTGGCCTGGGCGGCGGCGTGGGCCAGCGGCGAAAGCGCCGTGGTGGAAAGAGCCGCGGCCATGAGGGCCAGCTTGGCGGTGCGGATCATGCGCGAAGGTCTCCTGAACAGTCCGGCGGCGACCCTATCACCGGGCCCCGCACGGTAAACCTTACCGTCCTGTTATGTGGAGGGAACGGGGTGGCGCCGCCCACGTTACCTCGAATTGTCTCGCCCCCTCAGCGTGAAGGGCTCGATTCGCGTAGGGGGAAATTTGTCCGACACTTTGCTTCGCGACCGCCTGCGCGCGGCCACTTCCGACAGCCACGCCGCCCTGGACGCCCGAGTCGCCGGCTGGCGGATCGAGACGTCGCCGGGCTACCGCGCGTTCGTGTCGGCTTCGGTCCTGGCCGTCGCGCCGCTGGAACTGGCTCTGGAGCGAGCGGGGGTCGCCGACTGGCTGCCCGACTGGCCCGCGCGTGTCCGCCGCATCGCCCTGGCCCGAGATCTCGCCGCCCTCGGCCTGGACACGCCGCCGTTCGCCGCCGCCCTCGTTCCATCGCCGGACTTCGGGGCCGGCCTGCTCTACGTCCTGGAAGGCTCGCGTCTGGGCGCCCGCTTCCTGGCCCGTCAGGTCCGCGCCTCCGGCCACGGCCTGCCGCTGGCCTATCTGACCCAGGGCGAGGGCGACGACCTCTGGCGATCGTTTCTGGCCTGGCTTGAGAAACCCAATGTCGGGACTCGGACAGACGAGGTGGAGGCCGGGGCGCGATATGGCTTCCAGTGTTTCTCGGACGCGTTCGAGACGATAGCCCCGCCTGGAGCCCTGAATGTCCGAACCGGCGCCCATGTCGGGGTTTGAGGTCGATCTGACCAACTGTGACCGGGAGCCGATCCACACCCTCGGCTCGGTACAGCCGTTCGGTTTCCTGCTGGCCGTCAATTCCGACTGGCTGGTGGTTCACGCCTCGACCACCAGCCTGCGCTATCTGGGCCTGGCCCCCGCCGACCTGATCGGCAAGCCCCTGAGCCAGGTGCTGAGCGGTCACGCCATCCACAACATCCGCGGCCGCCTGCAGATCATGCGCGGCGCCGACGCGATCGAGCGGATGTTCGGCCAGCCCCTGGTCGACGGCGGCGAGGACTTCGACCTTGCCCTGCACTATTCCGGCCGCCTGCTGATCATCGAGGGCGAGCCCAGCCATCCCGATATCCTGATCGAGGCCGCCTCGGCCGTGCGCTCGATGACGACCCGCATCGCCGCGCGACCGACCTTCGAGGACTTCTGCCACGAGGCCGCCCGCCAGGTGCGGGCCCTGACCGAGTTCGACCGGGTGATGGTCTACCGCTTCGCCCACGACGGCGCGGGCGAGGTGATCGCCGAGTCGGTGCGGCCGGGCGTCGGCTCGTTCCTGGGCCAGCGCTATCCGGCCTCGGACATCCCCGTGCAGGCCCGCGCCCTCTACGAACGCAACTGGCTGCGGATCATCGCCGATGTCGACGCCGAGGTCTCGCCGATCATCCCGCCGACCAGCCCGGCCGGCGAGCCCGTCGACCTGTCGATGAGCATGCTGCGCGCCGTCTCGCCGATCCACATCGAGTACCTGCGCAACATGGGCGTGGCCGCTTCGCTGTCGATTTCCATCCTGCGCGACGGCAAGCTGTGGGGCCTGTTCGCCTGCCACCACTACGCGCCCAAGCACATCAGCTATGAGCGCCGCACGGCCGCCGAGCTGTTCGGTCAGCTGTTCTCCCTGACGCTGGAGAGCCGCGAGCGCGAGATCGAGACCCGGCGCATGGCCGAGGCGCGCAATCTGCACGATCGGATGATGAGCGCCGTGGTCAGCGCCCCCCAGGGGGCGGACAGTCTGATCCCGTTCCTCGACGACCTGTGCCGGCTGGTCGGCTGCGATGGCCTGGCCCTATGGCTCGAGGGGCGACTGACCCTGCGCGACTCCACGCCCGACGCCAGCGACGTCCACACCCTGTTGCGGGGGCTGCGCGAGAAGGACACCCATTCGGTGTTCGCGACGAACGAGATCGCCGGCCTGCTGCCGTCGGCGGCCGTCTGGTCGCAGAAGGCGGCCGGCATGATGGCCGTGCCGCTGTCGCGCGCGCCGCGCGACTACCTGATCTTCTTCCGCAAGGAGGAGGCCAAGACCCTGGTCTGGGCCGGCAAGCCGGCCAAGCTGGTCCAGGTCGGCCCCCTGGGAGACCGCCTGACCCCGCGCAAGAGCTTCGAGGCCTGGGAAGAGACGGTGCGGGGCCAGAGTCGGCCGTGGACCACGGTCGAACGTTCGCTCGCCGAGAGCCTGCGCACCAGCCTGCTGGAGATCGTCTTCCGCCTGACCGACCTCGCCGACGAGGAGCGCCAGCGCGCCAACCAGCGCCAGGAACTGCTGATCGCCGAGCTGAACCACCGGGTGCGCAACATCCTGGGCCTGATCCGGGGTCTGATCAGCCAGAGCAAGGCCGGCGTCTCGACCGTCGAGGCGTTCGCCGAGGTGGTCGGCGGTCGCGTCCAGGCCCTGGCCCGGGCCCACGACCAGATCACCCGCCATCAATGGGGACCGGGCGCGCTCAGCGACCTGATCACCGCCGAGGCCGAGGCCTATCTGTCGACCAAGGCCGAGCGCGTGCGTCTCAAGGGCGCGCCGACCGCCCTGGCGCCGGACGCCTTCTCGATCCTGTCCCTGGTCATCCATGAGCTGATGACCAACTCGGCCAAGTATGGGGCCCTGTGCGATCAGCGCGGCCATGTGGCGATCGACTGGGCGCGCGACGCCAAGGGCGACCTGATCATCGACTGGCGCGAGCGCGACGGTCCGCCGGTCAAGCCGCCGACCCGCCGAGGCTTCGGCTCGACGATCATCGAGCATTCGATCCCGCACGATCTGAACGGCGAGGTGGCGCTGGACTACCGGCCCGAGGGCTTGCAGGCCCGTATCCGCATTCCCGGCCGCTATGTCTCCAGCGAGGGCGTGACCGCGGCCGTGAGCCAACCGCGCCGCGCCGACACGCCGGTGCGCGCCCCCGAGCGGATGCTGGTGCTCGAGGACAACATGATCATCGCCCTCGACCTTGAGGACATGCTGGTCCGGCTGGGCGTCAAGCAGGTCATCGTCGCCTCCAGCGTCGCCCAGGCTTTCGAGGCCCTGAGCAACGAGACGCCGCCATTCGCGATTCTGGACGTCAATCTGGGCCAGGAGACCAGCTTCCCGGTGGCCGAAGCCCTGCAGGACGCCGGCGTGCCCTTCGCCTTCGGCACCGGCTTCGGCGACAGCGCCGCCTTCCCGGACCGGTTCAAGGAGACGCCGGTGCTGCAGAAGCCCTACAGCGCCGAGAGCGTGGCGGCGTTGTTCTAGTGTGCTGGATTTGAAGTTCGCCCGCACTTGGATCAGGCTCTGAGCGAACTTCAAATCCAGAAAGCACACTAGAAACATAAACTTACTAGCGTCCTTCAACCCATTGCGGCCCGCTGAAGCGCCCCTTCCGTCAGGTCGGCGGATCCAATTCCAGCACGAACCGCCCTCGCTGCTGCGGCGTCGGGACCATGCAGTGGTCCTTCCTGCCCATCAGCCGGTAGCGATTCCTCGCGATCCAGTCATAGGCCGCGTCGGTCGGACCGCGCGGCAGGTGGTCGATGAACGCGAACCAGCGCCAGGGGGCGTCCAGCCGGCGCAGCAGGGCGCCGATGGCGGCGGTCTTGGCCAGGGGGCGGCCGTGGTCGAGGAACAGGAAGCTTTCGGGCGTTTCAGGATCGACGCCATGCGCCAGGGCGAGCTCACGGCCATAGGGCGACTGAATGGGCGTGAACCGGATCACGCCCTTGCGGTCCAGCCGCAGGACCGCCTGCACCGAACCCGTACAGACATTGCAGACGCCGTCGAACAGCCAGAGGCCGTCGGGCTCGTCCGTATCCGTCATCGTCCCTCGCATTCGCGTCGCAGCGCCTTCAGCGACTGTGGCACGTCGCGGCGCATCATGCCGCTGATCATGCCGGCCGGGAGGGCGAAGGGCGCGGTGGCCCACAGGTCGTAGGTGACGCGGGTGCGCAGTCCTCCGTCCAGCGGCTCGAGCCGCCAGGCCCCCTCGCAGGCCCGAATGTCGCCGCCTATGCAGGCGAAGCGGATCAGCCGGTCGGGCTCCACGGTGACGCGCGAGGTGGAGCGCAGGCTCGGCAGGAAGAAGCCCCACTTGACCGTGTGCTCGCGGATCTCCGTCCCGTCCGGCGCGCGCGAGAGCACGCGGCAGCTCTTGACGCCCGGACTCATGCGGGCCGCTCGGTCGCAGTCCAGGATGATGCGGAACACCACGGCCGGCGGCGCGTCGATCTCGACATTGGCCCGGACCACGCCGCGCCCGTGGTTGTCGGCATGCGCCTGGACGGCGATGCCGTCGCCCTTCGTCTCCCACTCGGCGTCGGCCCGGGCGGGACCCGCCAGGGCGATGAGGAGGGCGAAGGGGACCAGCCGGCGCATCATGCTGAAGCTAACGCGCCGATGTGGCTTTCGTCAGGCGCGGTCACCGCGTTTTTGGCGATGACGGTTGGCGTTCACGCTCCGGCGCGATTTTTGACGAGATCGTCGACGACGTAGGGATCGGCGAGGGTGGAGGTGTCGCCCAGGCTGGAGAGTTCGTTCTCGGCGATCTTGCGCAGGATGCGGCGCATGATCTTGCCGGAGCGGGTCTTGGGCAGGCCGGGGGCCCACTGGATGACGTCGGGGGCGGCGAACGGGCCGATCTCGTGACGGACCCACAGGACCAGGGCCTTGCGCAGGTCCTCGGTCGGCTCGACCCCGGCGTTGAGGGTGACATAGGCGTAGACGCCCTGGCCCTTGATGTCGTGGGGATAGCCGACCACGGCGGCTTCGGCGACGGTCTCGTGGGCGACGAGCGCGCTCTCGATCTCGGCGGTGCCCAGGCGGTGGCCCGAGACGTTGATGACGTCATCGACCCGGCCGGTGATCCAGTAGTAGCCGTCGGCGTCGCGCCGGCAGCCGTCGCCGGTGAAGTACTTGCCGGGATAGGTCGAGAAATAGGTCTCGAAGAAGCGCTGGTGGTCGCCATAGACCGTGCGCATCATGCCCGGCCA
>Ga0255334_1000177_pt1 | contig 66739 bp, 52 predicted proteins | sample EtOH5_35cm_T3_12_FD_202080 | JGI IMG/M metagenome (GOLD analysis project Ga0255334, IMG submission 202080) | Sandy soil microbial communities from University of British Columbia, Vancouver, Canada - EtOH5_35cm_T3_129 | ecosystem: Engineered > Artificial ecosystem > Sand microcosm > Unclassified ...
CGATCCGTATGTGGTCAGGACAACGGCCTTGATGTCCGGGTCTGCATACGACATACGGATCGCCGCCGAATGGCCTGCATCCGGTACGAAGACCACGTGTTTGACGTCGTGGGCCTTGAGCACGCGAAACACGTCCTCCTGCCAATCCTGCCCCACGGTGTGTTCAGCTTCTGTTGACATGCCAGTCTCCCAAGCAGTGCTGCTTTTGTGTTTTCACACATTCTGGGAGGGATGGAGGAGAAGAACGACTACCGTTTTTGTCTTTGAGATATGCCCATTTTTTATAGCTTGGCGGCGAACGCGTGGCGCTACGGTGAGCGGCGATAACCACGAATTATGGGAAGGAGGGAACCGGGAAATTGCCGTTCGCGAAAACGCTGAGATTAAGCGCGCCGCCATAGCATTTGGGCATATCTGGTAGAGCCTGATCGGCTCTTATTGGGGGAGGAGGACTAGCGTAGTTTTCCGGCTACGTCGTTACAGCGCGTAACCGACGCAACCACAACTATAAGATTCGAGGGTTGCACCTATGTATGACAGCCTCCTGCAGTTGGCTTGCCCCGTCCTGTCCTCTGTCCATGACCTGTTCCGCCCGCATCCATCCTCGGCCTGCCGTTACAGGCACTTTGCACTTGCCTTTTTCATTCCGTAGCACTGCGGTGGCCCTTGCGCTTTTCAACGCTATCGCGTGATTACGCGGCGTTTACCCAAGCTACTTTCCAGAAAATACGACAACAGGTGCGTTATGAAAAACAGGCTACCGGCTGCGGCAGGCATTCTGATCGCCATGCTGCTGGGGATCCTTATCGGCTACATGATTTTCCTGAACTTCCCGGACAAAGCGGCGGCGACCCGAGTCGCCGGCTACATCTCGATCATCTCCGATATTTTTCTACGCCTGATCAAAATGCTCATCGGCCCTTTGGTGTTTTCGACGTTGGTGGTGGGCATCGCCCACATGGGCGACGCAAGCGCTGTGGGCCGGGTCTTTTGCAAGGTGCTGGGCTGGTTCGTCACCGCGTCGTTGATTTCGCTGTCGGTGGGGTTGGTCATGGCCAACCTGCTGCAACCCGGGCACAACCTGGGCTTGCCATTGCCAGATGTGACCAGTGTGACCAACCTGCAAACGTCGGTGTTCACCCTCAAGGATTTCGCGACACATCTGGTGCCCCGGTCTTTTGCGGAGGCCATGGCCACTAACGAAATTTTGCAAATCGTGGTGTTCTCGCTGTTTTTCGGCGTGGCGTTGGCTTCTCTGGGCAAGAAGGCCCACGGCCTGATCAATGTCATCGAGGAACTGTCCCAGGCAATGCTGAAAGTCACCGGTTATGTAATGAAGCTCGCGCCGCTGGCGGTGATGGCGGCCATGGCCGCGACCGTGGCGGTCAACGGGCTCTATATTCTGGTGAAGTTCGCGGTCTTCATGCGCGACTTCTATTTCGGGCTGATCGTGCTCTGGGTGATGCTGGTATTTGCTGGCTGGATGTTCCTGGGGCGGCGCGTGTTCAAACTGGTGGTGCTGATCAGGGAGGCTTTCCTTCTGTCCTTCGCCACGGCCAGTTCCGAGTCGGCTTACCCGAAGATTCTTCACGCGCTGGATCGTTTTGGGGTCAAGCGCAGAATTTCGAGTTTCGTTATGCCGATGGGGTATTCGTTCAATCTGGACGGCTCGATGATGTACTGCACGTTTGCCGTGCTGTTCATCGCTCAGGCGTATGGCATCCAGATGTCCATTGGTACGCAGATCACCATGCTGCTGACGCTGATGCTGACCTCCAAAGGTATGGCCGGCGTGCCGCGCGCTTCGCTGGTGGTGATTGCCGCGACCCTGACCCAGTTCGATATCCCCGAAGCCGGTCTGTTGCTGATTCTGGGGATCGACACCTTCCTCGACATGGGGCGATCGGCGACCAACGCGGTGGGCAACTCCATCGCAACCGCGGTGGTGGCCAAGTGGGAGGGCGAGTTGGTGAGTGAGGGTGAGGCCGAGCGAAATGCTGCTGCGTTGGACGTTCAGCAGGGTGTGGGGGAGAAACCGCTGACGATCTGATCAACGCTGAAGTAAAACGAAACCCGGCCATGGCCGGGTTTCGTTTATTCACCTACGGGTTAACGTAGAGTGGTACAGAACGCGCGGATCGCCTCGCAAGCCTGACGCAATGAAGCGTCATCCAGGGCGTAAGCAATGCGAATGTAGGGACCAAGGCCAAAAGCGCTGCCATGCACCACGGCCACATTCGCTTCGTCGAGTAGCGCATGGGCGACATCTTCATCAGTGAGCAACGCTCGACCTCCAAGCGAGGTACGACCGATCAGCCCCGCACAGGAGGCGAACGCGTAGAACGCCCCGGCTGGACTGACGCATTCAAGGCCTGGCGTGTCGTTCAGCAGCGCCACCATCAAATCACGGCGACTCTGGAAGGCGACGCGGCTTTCATGGATGAAATCCTTGGGACCTTCCAGTGCCGCGAGCGCAGCCTGTTGTGACACTGAGCTGGCGCCAGAGGTTTGCTGACCTTGCAGTTTTTCCATGGCCTCCAGCAGCCAGCGTGGCCCGGTGGCAAAACCGATGCGCCAGCCGGTCATGGCGTAGGACTTGGAAACACCGTTCATGGTCAGGGTTCGCGCTGCCAGCCGTGGTTCAACCTGGGCCAGGGTATGGAACGTTTGATCATCGAAGATCAGGTGTTCGTAGATGTCATCGGCCAGAATCAACACGTGAGGGTTTGCCAACAACACCTGCGCCAAGGCTTGAAGCTCATCCCGGCTGTACACCGCACCCGTCGGGTTGGACGGCGAATTGAGGATCAACCAACGGGTCTGCGGGGTGATCGCGGTGGCCAGTGCCCAGGGCGTCAGCTTGAAACCGGTGTCCACATCGCAGGTAACGATTCGGGTTTCACCGCCGCACAGTTGAACCATCTCCGGGTAACTGACCCAGTACGGCGCCGGCACGATGACTTCGTCACCTTCATTGAGGGTCGTAGCCAGGGCGTTGTAGATCACCTGTTTGCCTCCGTTGCAGACGAGGGTGTCTTGCCAGGTGACATCCAGGCCGTTCTCGCGGCGGAACTTGGCGGCCACCGCTTCTCGCAGTGAACGTACCCCGGCGACTTGGGTGTAGCGGGTGTGGCCGTGCTCGATGGCGTGAATGGCCGCTTCGCGCACATGCTTGGGCGTATCGAAATCTGGTTCGCCGGCGCACAGCGAAATAATCGTCGCACCTTGCGCCCGGCGCTCTGCAACCCGATCCATGATTCGGTAAGTCGCGGAAGGTTGTGCGCTGGCCAGGCGTTGGTTCAGCCGCTGGATATCGGCGCTCATGCGCGGGTTCTCCACTCAGTCAGGTTCATCAGTTCCAGGGTCGAGCGGCCTTCGGTCAACGCCTGCATCATCTGCGCTTCCTTGCTCGCACGCGCCTCGCCTTCGGCCAGGGTTCGTGCCGCATCCGCCTTGGGAATGATGATCACACCGTCATCGTCGGCCACCACCCAGTCACCCTGAGCGACCAAAGCACCGTTGAAATTGAACGGTTGCCCCACCGAAGGCGCACTGGCCTTGACCGTACCTTTCACCGAGATGCCGCGAGCAAACACCGGGAACTGGCGTTTCTTCAGCGCAGCGATGTCGCGTACGCCACCATCGATCACCAGTCCGACCACGCCAGCCGCTTCGGCCGCCACGGTCAGCACTTCGCCCCAGTAACCGGCGATGAAGCCACCCGTACCCACGACCAGCACGCTGCCACGGGGCACGCGTTCCATCGCCAGGTGCAGGGCGAGGTTGTCGCCGGGGGAGCATTCCAGCGGATAGGCGGGGGCGGAGATGAAGGCGCCGTCCCAGATCGGGCGAATCGCACTGTCGACCGCGCAAGGCAGATGGGACGCTTCATACAGCGTCGAGCTGCCCAGCACTTTTGCCCGTGCGTGGACATCCAGGGGGAGCGGGAGCGTGGTCATCAGACTTTCCTCTGCAGGCTGTGGTAACCCAGTTCGGCCCGGGCTTCTTTAAGGGTTTTGCCTTGAGTGATCAGGGCGCGAATGTCGGCTTCGATCAATTCGATCTGACGGGCACACGCCGCCACTTCAGCCGCACGAGCGCGGGGGACGATCACCACGCCATTGGCGTCAGCGACCACAATGTCGCGGGCACTGACTCGGGCGGTACCGATAGACACCGGCTGGTTGACCGACTGAACCTGTACGCGGTCTTTGCCGGTGCGCATGAAGCGGCCCTTGCTGAAGATCGGGTAGCCGTCACCCAGTGCTTTGTTCACGTCACGGCAAACACCGTCGATGACCGTGGCAGCGATCTGCCGAGTGCCGGCGTACTGGGTCATGATGTCGCCCCAAACCGTGCAGTCGGTGCGGCCGCCGTTGTCGATCACCACCACATCGCCAGGCGCAACGTCTTCGATGAAATCGCCCACGGTGCCCGGCGGTACGCTGGCCGAGACGTACTGCACGGTGAACGCCGGACCCACGATGACTTTGCTGTAATTGTCCAGCGGTGCCACGCCGAGGCATTGACCGGGCAGGCCGAGTTTGTCCAGCGCATCGGAGACGCCCGGGGTGTCCAGGCCTTCAAACAAGGCGACCAGTTCTTTGTCTTCAAGATTCATCAGGCGTGCTCCACGTGGATCGCTTCGAATTGGGTGTCATGCATCACTTCGGCGACCGAACGACCGCTGCGAACAGCCTCGACCATGCCGTCCTGACGGCGGGCAATTCGCTTGCCAAGGTCGATCACTTTCTCGATATAGGCTGAGGGCACGAACACGGTGCCGCAGGTATCGGCGATGACGTAGTCGTTCTCGCTGACATCGACGCCAGCCACGTTGATGGTCACGGCGGCATCGATCTGCACCACCCGATTGCGGGCACTGATCATGGTCACGCCGCGACCGTAAACCGGGTAGCCAATTGACTCGCTGCCGTCGATGTCGCGACTGAAACCGTCGATTACCGTGCCTCGCACCTTCTTGCTGGCTGCTGCATTGGCGAGGATATCGCCCCAGCAGGAGATGCCTTCGATGCCGCCGGCGATCACCAGCACACGATCATCGCTGTCGATCTGTTCCACCACGGGAGTAATCAGGTGCACCGTGGGGACGTTGTCGGTTTTAGGAGCCAGCAGCACGGTGCTGGCGCGGCCGACAATCTTCGGGCAATTCCACAACGGGCGTAGCCCAACGGTGGCACCCGGCAGGCCGAGGAAGTCGAGCGCATCGGAAACCGTGTTGGTATCCAGCGCCGCCAAGCGATCCAGCAAACTCTTATGGGTCATGGGGAAGCCCCTGTGGTGACGGAGGCGCCCAGTGTCGGCGAGGCAGTTTGATAGGTATATTACGAATCACAGATACGTTAGATACGTTAAACCTATGGATTAATCATGATCAATTTTCGACTGATTCGTCATCTCTGGTTGTTCCTGGCCGTTGCCGAAGAACAGAATTTCGGCCGCGCGGCCAGCCGTTTGGGCATGTCCCAGCCACCGCTGAGCGAGCAGATCCAGGTGCTGGAGCAGGCGCTCAAGGTGAAGCTGTTCGACCGTTCGCGACGCGGTGCGAAGCTGACTCCGGTGGGGGCGGCGATTCTGCCGGCGGTGCGCAAGTTCGCCGACCAACTGGAACGTCTGGAACTCGCCGTGGAGGAGGCGGTGGCGGGGCAGTCGGGGATGTTGACCATTGGCGCGATTTCCACGGCCATGTTCGATGTCTTGCCGGGGCTGATCGAGCAATTGAAGAGCGATTACCCGCACCTCACCGTCTCCGTGCGGGAGATTGACAGCGTCGAAGCCGTCCCGGCGCTGGAGGCCGGCGACATCGACCTGGCCTTCGCCCGGCTGGACGGTGATCTGGGGGCCTCGATCAAATCACTGCCGCTGACTCAGGACCGCCTGGTTGTGGCCCTGCCCAGCGATCACCCCTTGGCTGCGCGCACGCGAATCAGCCTGTCCAGCCTGGCCACTGAACCCTTAGTGATGTTTTCCCGAAAGGTCAGCCCGGTCTACTTTGACAATCTGATCGCGACCTGCCGCGCGAGCGGTTTTTCCCCGCGCGTGCTGCATGAAGTGCGCTCGGTCGCCTCGCAAATTGCCTTTGTCAGCTGCGGCCAGGGCATCGCACTGGTACCGGCGGCACTGAAAAAACTGGCGCCGGACAATGTGGTGTTTCGAGCGCTGAGCCAGAAGCTCAATGTCGTGACCACCGCGGTGGCCTGGAATGCAGATCGGCCCAACCCGCTGGTGGAGGAGCTGGTCACCCGGCTCCAATCCCGGGCGTGAGTCGACCAAGGCCCTTGCGTGAATACGAGTGATAGGTTTGGCGTATGTAAGCCTTACCGAATCAGGAATTTACAGAAGGCTCGATTCCCTTGAAATTGCGAGCCTGGTTGCCGGCAACTCAGGCTCGGCCCATCCTTTTCGCTCAAGGAGTCAACAACGTGCTCTCAACAGAAACGTTCACTCAGGTGCAAATCCCCCTGACGGTGGAGGGTGTCCAACTGAACGTGGCCGGCCTCCATCGCGACGGCGTCCTGGCGCCGATTGTGTTCCTGCATGGTTTTGGTTCGACCAAAGAAGACTATGCCGACATCGTGCAGCAGCCGGCATTCGCCGGTCACCCTTTCGTGGCTTACGACGCACCCGGTTGCGGCGAAAGCCAGTGCAGTGACCTGTCCAGGCTATCGATTCCCTTTCTGCTGCAGACGGCGCTGCAAGTGCTCGAGCATTTTGGCATCGAACGCTTCCATTTGGTCGGCCATTCCATGGGCGGTCTGACCGCATTGATACTGGCGCATCAGTTCCCGGGCCGGGTGCTCAGCTTCGTCGATATCGAGGGCAATATCGCCCCGGAAGACTGCTTCCTCAGCCGGCAGATCGTCGACTATCCGAGCAACGATCCCAAGGCGTTTTTCGCGGCTTTCATCGAGCGTGCCCGGCACGCCCCGGCCTACGCCAGTGCGCTTTATTCCGCGAGCTTGCGGCACAAGGTGCGTGCCGGTGCGGTGCGGGGGATTTTCCAGTCGATGGTCGACCTTTCCGATAATGCCGATCTGATGGGCAAATTCCTCGGGTTGAAGTGCCCACGAATGTTCATGTACGGCGAGCAGAACGCGTCACTGTCCTATCTGCCGCATATCCAGGCCGAAGGTGTCCGGCTGGCCCCCATTCCTGATTGCGGGCATTTCCCGATGTATTCCAACCCCATCGCGATGTGGCAACAGATCGCCGAATTCCAGGCGAGCAGCCTTACCGGGTGAGTCTGGTCGTGCTGAGGGCTTCCTGCGCTTGCAAAAAAGGGCCCATGGATCTCATGAGCCCTTTTCAATTACCTGCTGTAATCGTCAGTGTTTCAAACGCTCGCCACGTGCGACTTTGCGCAACCCTTCAAACCGGTGCGTTCTTCGACCTCGCCGGAACCGCTGATGTACCCGTAGCGCGACAGGTTCGGCATCAGCATGGCAGCGATGAAAGTGATGGTCACTACGGCTGCGACATAGAAGAAGAAATACTCCTCAATGCCTTGGGACCGGAGTGACAAAGCCACGTACTCAGCGGTGCCGCCGAATGCCGCATTGCCGACGGCGTACGGAAAGCCCACGCCCAGAGCACGCACCGCAGGCGGGAACAGTTCGGCTTTAACGATCCCGGCAACCGGGGTGTAGAGCGACGCAATAGCCAGGCCACCAAACACCAGCAGGAACGCCGTAAACGGGCTGCTGACCGATTGCAGGGAATAGAGCAGGGGAATCACCAGCACCATGGCCAACCCGGAAAACATCAGCATGTGCGCCTTGATCCCGATACGGTCGGCGAGCAAACCAAAGAGCGGCTGGCAGAACATGAAACCGACCAGGGCCGCCGTCATGATGAAACTGACTGTTTCGGGACTGAAGCCTGCGGAGATCACCAGGAACTTCTGCATATAGGTGGTGAAGGTGTAGAAGTACAAAGAACCACCGATAGTGAATGCCACCACCAGCGCGACCGCCCGTTTGTGCTTGAACATGCCACGCAGAGAGCCGGCGTCTTTGCGGTTCATGTCTTTCTTGGTGGCGGTTTCATGCATGGCGCGGCGTAGATACACCACCACGATGGAGCTCAGCGCGCCGATGAAGAACGGGATCCGCCAGCCCCATTCACGCAACTCCTCGCCGGTCAGGGTTTGCTGGAGAATGACCACGGTCATCAGGGCCAGCAGTTGACCGGCAATGATGGTGAAGTACTGAAACGATCCATAGAAACAGCGACGTCCGGGGGTCGCAATTTCGCTGATGTAGGTGGCGCCGGTGCCGTACTCCGCACCGACGGACAGGCCCTGGATCAGTCTGGCGACCACGAGCAGAATCGGCGCCGCGACCCCTATAGTCGCGTAGGTCGGCATGACGGCGATCAGCAGCGAGCCGGCGCACATCATGAACACCGAGATGATCATAGAAACCTTGCGGCCGCGAGTGTCAGCGATCCAGCCGAAAATCCAGCCACCGAGCGGCCGCATGAAAAAGCCGACGGCGAAGACGCCGGCGGTTGCGAGCAACTGACTGGTGGTGTCGCCTTTGGGGAAAAACGAAGCCGCAAAGTAGATGGCGGTATAGGCGTAAATGAAAAAGTCGTACCACTCCACCAGATTGCCCGAGCAGGCACCCATGATGGCTCTGACGCGATTCGGACTTTTCACCGGATCGGTCTTGGCAGTGTGGATGGTTGAGTCGCTGGTTGATGCGGACATGTTGTTCACCCTTTTTTCAAGGCGAGACGATACGAGGCGCACGCTGATGCGTGTCCGACGTTGCTAGCTCGATGGGTTGATGTGCTTAACGCAGTTGTTGTGAGCCTTTGACGACCAAGGCACATGAAGAGGGGGGATGTATACGAGAGGTCAGCTGTTCGCTGGCTGTGTAAGACGGGTCGGTCAGGTAGCGAGATAGGTAGTAACGCATGGCGCAAGCCCTCGAATCTTATTCTTGTAGTGAGTCGAGCGCTCTTTGGCGCCGACGTTGATTGCACGCTACCGCAGAGTCAGGTGGGTAATAAGCCGTCAGGCAGGCCTAACTGATATACCTAAATTTTATAGCTTGGCATGCAGCCCCGACGGGCCGGGGGATACAGCCGGCTCGAAAGCCTTGAGACCTCGCGACACACGGTTTGCGGGGCACTCCAGGGTTCGAAAATGCGATTACACTCACAGCACTTTCGACGCATATCGCGCCGAGCCCGATGCTGACTGGCCTGGTAATGGATGTCGTTCAACTCAAAACCCTGATTCATGTGGCCGAACTCGGCAGTCTCAGCAAGGCCTCCGACCGGCTGCACATCGCACAACCGGCACTTAGCCGGCAAATTCGATTGTTGGAAAAAGAGCTCGGCACCTACCTGTTTGATCGACATGGGCGAGGCATGGAGATTACCGATGCCGGCCGCGAAGTGCTGGCGCATGCCACCCGCATCATGGAAGAAATGGAGTCCATTCGAAGTTCTGTGGTGGGCGGAAAGACCTCTTTTCGGGGAACGGTCGTCATCGGTACGACGCCGACGGTAGCGGAAATTGTCACCGTTCCGTTGGTACGCAAGATCAAAGAAGCGCATCCGAATCTCGCCGTCAGGTTTTCCTCAGCCTTCAGCGGCTATCTGCTGGATTGGGTCCAGCGTGGCGAATTGGAACTGGCGATTTCTTACGATCCGCAACCCCTGCATACGCTGCGTATCGTGCCGGTGATGATGGAAAACCTGCTGCTGGTCGGTCCTGCCAGTGCCAACCTGCGTCTTGATACGCCGGTGTCGTTCGAGTCTTTGGCTGAGCAGCCATTGGTGTTGCCGAGCGCTCGACATAGCCTTCGGGTGATTCTGGATGATTGTGCGCGTGAAGTCGGGATCAAGCTCAAGACCAGTGTCGAAGCGGATTCCTTTGGCGCGATGATCGCCTTGGTCTGCAATGGGTTCGGCTTGACCGCTTTGCCTTTGGCATCGATTTACACGCAAATCGAAGCGGGTGTGCTCAGTGCTGCCCCCTTGGTCGACCCCATTCCCATGCGCAAACTTGTTCAGGTTTTTCCTGCCGACAGACGTGTCAGTCCAGCCGCCAAATTTGTCGGGGATGCCTTCATCGAGATTGCTGCCGATCTGGTCAGTCGCAAGATTTGGGCCGGACACATGCTTTGAATTCTCGGCCAATCTGTTAGCCCCGCCGTGTAATAGTTTCTCACCACTGATGGCACTGCCTTGAACCAACAAACGCGACTGCCTGGCGTATTCGGCATTTTTATATTGGGGATGCTGCAAGTTCTGGTCTGGGGAGGTTCGTTCTTCCTGATGGCCGTCATGGCCGATCCGATCATGAGAGAGACCGGTTGGGCCAGCCAATGGGTGTATGGCGCGCTGTCGCTGAGCATTCTGGTTTCCGCGATGCTGGCGCCATTGACCAGCCGGCTTATCGCCCGTTATGGCGGCCGCCCCATCCTGGCCAGTAGCGGCCTGGGCGTCGCCATCGGGTTGTTTCTGATGGCGAGTTCGACCTCGTTGCCGATATTTCTTTTGTCTTGGGCAGTGATTGGCGTCGGTATGGCGCTGGGGCTTTATGAAGCACTATTTGCCGCTTTAGGTTCTCTGTACGGGGAGCGGGCGAGCAGTGCGATTACCGGGATCACGCTTATTTCAGGGTTTGCGACAACACTGTCATGGCCTGCGGTTGCGCTGGTCATTGAACACGTTGGCTGGCGCACGACGTGCGTGGCTTATGGGGTGTTGTTGGTCATTGCCGTGGCACCGCTTTATCTCTGGGTGCTGGCGCGGGGCGCGGGACCACTCGCAACAAGCCATGCCATGAGCGATGAAAACCTCTCAATCGACCGGCGGATCTACCTATTGCTCACGCTGATTTTTGCGTTGGGTGCCGTGATCATGACGGCGATGTCGGTCCAGCTGATTTCATTGTTGCAGGGGCAGGGCTACTCGCTTGCCGCCGCCATCGGGCTGAGCGCATTGCTGGGGCCGAGCCAGGTAGGCTCACGTGTTCTACAAGTGTTTTCGCGAAAGCGACACCCGATCTGGACGACGTTGATCTGCGTGGTATTTGTGGCTATCGGTCTGTTGCTGGTGACTATCGCGCCGGCAATGACCGCGCTGGGTCTGGTGGTCTACGGTGCGGGAAATGGTTTGCGGGCGATCGTTCGAGGCCTGCTGCCACTGGCCCTGATGTCGCCCACCCATTATGTTTTGCTGATGGGGCGCATGGCTCGGCCTTCGCTCATTGGCCAGGCATTGACCCCCCTTGCAGGCGGTTACCTGTTGCAGACCTGGGGCGCTGGCGGTGTGCTGGCGGGCCTGACGTCGCTGGCCGTATTGAATGTGCTGTTGGTGTTTTTGCTCATTCGGTTGGTGTGAAAAAACAGCGCTGAACCAGCGACAGGGTCAGTTATGCACGTTGCTCAGATACTCAAACAACTTGGCCGCTTCCGGCGCCAGTTGCGTCTGGCTGCTGACCCCCACGAACAAGGTGCGATGAGCCCAGTCATCGCTCAAGTCGACCGCCATCAGGCGGGTACCGAGCAGTTCGGCACGTACTGATGACAACGGCAAAATCCCGATACCCAAGCCTGCTTCGATCATGCGACAGATGCCGTCGAAGCTGCTGACCTGAATCCGCACCTTGAGGATCTTGCCCGCACTCACGGCGGCATCGGTGATTCTGCGCAGCAACGAGCTGCCTTGGTTGAGTGCTACATAATCGAAGCCAAGCGTATCCGTGAAGGACACGCTGCGCTCATTGGCGAGTTCATGGCCGACCGGCACAAGTAGCACGAGTCGGTCATCACGGTAGGGCAGTTTGTACAGACCCTCGGCCGGTACGTTATCGGCAAAAATGCCGATGTCGGCACGCCCGTTTTCCACGGCTTGAATAATGGGTTCGCTGAGTGCTTCTTCCAGTCCGATACGCACATTCGGGTTTGCCCGCAGAAACGACGCCAGGTCATCCGGCAAGAACTGGACGACGGCGGACGTGTTGGCGAACAACCGCACATGCCCGCGCACACCGACCGCGTAATCACTGGCGTCGCACGCCATCCGGTTCACACCTTCGAGAATCGTTCTGGCATGTTCAACGATGCCTTGTCCCGCTGCTGTCAGTTCGAGCCCCCTTGGCAGGCGCACGAACAGCGGGCACTGGGTGGTTCGTTCCAGCTCGGCCAGACGCTTGCTGGCCGCCGAGACCGTCATGTTGGCCTTTTCGGCGGCACGGGTCAGGTTGCCGGATTCGGCAGCGAAGATCAGCAAGCGCAATGACAGCAGATCGAAATGCAGGGGGTTGATCATCAAAGGGATCCAAGGTTTTCCATTCTGGAAAGAGTAGTGGCGAAATATGAAATTTTCATCTGCCCGGTTTGTGTCGATTATCCATGCCACAAGTACTCAACAAGAACGGGAAACGTCATGAGGTTACCTCTGCAAGGTGTCAAGGTCGTGGAGCTCGGTCAACTGATTGCCGGGCCATTTGCGGCGAAAATGCTCGGTGAGTTTGGCGCCGACGTGATCAAGATCGAGCCTCCGGTCACCGGTGACCCATTGCGCAAATGGCGCCTGCTGCATGACGGTACTTCCGTCTGGTGGGCTGCGCAATCTCGCAACAAACGCTCGCTGACCCTCGATCTGCGCCAGCGTGAAGCCCAGCAGGTCGTGCGTCAGTTGCTGGCCGATGCGGATGTGCTGATCGAGAATTTCCGCCCAGGCACTCTGGAAAGCTGGGGGCTGGGCTGGGACACACTGCACGCCCTGAATCCGAAACTGATCATGCTGCGGGTCTCCGGTTACGGCCAGACCGGGCCTTACCGTGACCGCCCCGGATTTGGCGTGATCGGTGAGGCGATGGGCGGGTTGCGGCATCTTTCCGGCGAGCCCGGACGCACGCCGGTCAGGGTTGGCGTTTCCATTGGCGACTCGCTGTCGGCCTTGCACGGAGTGATCGGCATTTTGCTTGCCCTGCGTCATCGCGAGCAAAACGGTGGTGACGGCCAGCAGATCGATGTGGCGCTGTACGAGTCGGTGTTCAACATGATGGAAAGCCTGTTGCCCGAATACTCGGTGTTCAACGCCGTTCGTGAGCCCGCCGGCAGCAGTTTGCCGGGTATCGCCCCGACCAATGCCTATCGCTGCCGTGACGGTGGTTTTGCCTTGATTGCCGGCAATGGCGACAGCATCTATCAGCGCCTGATGGAAGTGATTGGTCGCCGTGATCTGGGCGCTGATCCCGATCTTGCGCAGAACCACGGCCGAGTGCTGCAGGTCGAGCGAATCGATGCCGCGATCTCCGAATGGACCGAACAACTGAGCCTCGACGAAGTCTTGTCGATCCTGACCGAGGCGCGCATTCCGGCCGGCAGGATTTACAACGCCGCCGACATTGCCCAGGACCCGCATTACCGGGCGCGCGAGATGTTGCTCGACAGTCAGCTGGATGACGGCACACCGGTGACCTTGCCCGGCATCGTTCCCAAGCTCGGCACCACGCCTGGCAGCGTGACGCGCTCGGCGCCGTCCCTGGGCCAGCACACCGCCGAGATTCTGGGCGAGCTCGGCATCGACGCTGCACAGCAAACCGACTGGCGCCAACGCGGCATCATTTGAACCGGAGAATGAATATGCAACGTCTTTTCTTGCAGGAAGTCGCCACCCGTGACGGCTTCCAGAATGAAGCGCGGTTTATCGAAACCGTCGACAAGATCGCCATGATCGACGCCCTCAGTCAGTGTGGTTTCGCCAAGATCGAGGTCACCTCGTTCACCTCGCCCAAAGCCATTACCGCGCTGCGCGATGCTGAAGCGGTGATGCAAGGCATCCGCCGCAACCCGGCGGTGGAATACACCGTGCTGGTGCCCAATGTGCGCGGCGCCGAACGGGCGCTGGCGTGCAACATCGACGAAGCCAACCTGGTGATGTCGGTCAGCGAACCGCATAACCGTTCCAATCTGCGCATGAGCCGCGAGCAGTCGTTTGCCCAGCTCAGCGAAGTGGTCAGTGTCATCGGTCAGGGCCCGGTGGCGATCAATGTGTCGTTGTCGACAGTGTTCGGCTGCCCAATGCAGGGCGATGTGCCGGTGGGGGAGGTGTTGCACTGGGTAGAGCGCTTCGCCGAGCTGGGTGCTCGCGGCGTGACCTTGTGCGACACCACGGGCATGGCGTACCCGAGTCAGGTCGAGGCGCTGTCCCGGGCAGTCCGTGAGCGTTTTCCGGCGCTGCAACTGACCCTGCATTTCCACAATACCCGCGGCATGGCCCTGGCCAATGCGCTGGCGGCCATCGAGGCCGGGGTCGATCGTTTCGATTCGTCCCTCGGCGGCCTGGGCGGTTGCCCTTATGCGCCGGGGGCCAGCGGCAATGTGTGCACCGAAGACCTGTTGCACATGCTGCAGCTGATGGGTTTCAACACCGGGGTTGATCTGGATCGGGTGCTGGCAGTCGCCGCGCAGTTGCCGGGTCTGATCGGCCACGAGATTCCCAGCCAGATCCTCAAGGCCGGTAAACGCCTGGACCTGCACCCGATACCCGCCCATGTCGCCAGCCTGGAAAAACAGGTTCCGTCGGCCCGCACCCCGGAGCTGCACCGATGATCGATCATCTTGACCATCTGGTGCTGACCACCATCGACCCTGTGGCTGCCGAGGATTTTTACGTGCGGGTCATGGGCATGCAGGTACAAACCTTCGCCGGTGGGCGCAAGGCGTTCGCTTTCGGTCAGCAGAAAATCAACTTGCACGTGCGTGGCCACGAGTTCGAACCCAAGGCGCACTTGCCGGTGCCGGGAGCGCTGGACCTGTGCTTTATCGCCTCGATCCCTCTGGATCAAGTGATTGCCCACCTGGCCCGTGTCGACTGGCCAATCATCGAAGGCCCGGTGTTGCGCACCGGTGCCACCGGGCCGATCCGTTCGGTGTATGTGCGTGATCCAGACCTGAACCTGATCGAGATTTCTGAACCCGTCCAGCCGGAGCGTGCAGCATGAAAGTAGTGTTTCTCGACAGCGACAGCTTACCCGTGAGCATTGCTCGCCCGGCCTGGGTCACGGACTGGCAGGACCGCCCCGACACGACGCCGGACCAAGTGGTGGACGCCGCCTGGGATGCCGATGCCGTGATCACCAATAAGGTGCGCATTGGCCGGGCTGAACTTGAGCAATTGCCGAACCTGCGATTCATCTGCGTCGCGGCCACCGGTTATGACTGCATCGACTTGGCGGCCTGCCGCGATTTTGCCGTGACGGTGTGTAACGTCCCGGCGTACTCGGCGCAAAGTGTCGCCGAGTCGGTGATCGCGTCGATCTTCGCCCTGCGTCGACAGTTGTTCGTCTATCAGGCTGCCGCGCTGCGGGACTGGCCGGGTTCGCGACATTTTTGCGTGCATCGCGCGCCGATCCGGGATGTTCAAGGCAGCGTGCTGGGCATCATCGGCCGGGGCGGCATCGGCCTGGCCACGGCACGTCTGGCGAGCGCCCTGGGCATGCAGTTGCTGTTTGCCGAACACCGTGGCGTGGTCCCGGTGCGCAAAGGTTACCAGTCTTTTGAAACGGTGCTGGCGCAAAGCGATGTGATTTCTCTGCACTGTCCGCTGACCGAGCACACCCGACACCTGATCGGAGCGCCGGAACTGGCACAGATGAACCCCGGCGCCTTGCTGATCAATACCGCTCGCGGACCTTTGGTGGATGAGGCCGCAGTGCTCGATGCACTGGACAGCGGCCGCCTCGGTGGTGCAGCTCTCGATGTGCTGTGCCAGGAACCACCTCCGGCCGACCACCCCTTGCTCAACAGCCGCCATGCCAACCTGATCGTCACTCCCCATGTGGCCTGGGCCAGCCAGAGCAGCCTGCAACGGCTGGCCGACGGCATCCTTGGCAACCTGCAGGGCTACCACTCGGGGAACCTGATCAACCTCGTGTCGTAAAGGCTTCACCACCTAACAAGAAGGTCCACTTATGAAAACAATAACAATCACACCGGTCCGTCAGCTTGTCTCGTTGTTCATTGCCGCACTGTCCCTGGGCGCATTGTTGCAGGTAACGCCTGCCGTGGCGGCAGCCATCGCACCGCCAGGCGCCCCGGTGGCGGGGATGATTGATCACGTCGACCACATCGTCGTGACCGCTTCTGACCCGCAAGCGACCATTCATTTCTACACCGAAGTGATGGGCATGCACCTGGAGCAGTTTGGCGAAGGCCGGGTGGCCTTCACGTTCGGCAACCAGAAAATCAACATGCATGTGCGCGGTCATGAAATCGAACCCAAGGCCCACCTGCCGGTGCCGGGTTCCCTGGACCTGTGCGTTATTGCCAGCGTGCCACTGGATCAGGTCATCGCCCACCTCAAAGCGGTGAACTGGCCGCTGGTCGACGGCCCGGTAGCTCGGACCGGGGCCAGGGGACCGATTCGCTCGGTGTACCTGCGTGATCCCGATCTCAACCTGATCGAGATTTCCGAGTACGTCCAGAAGTAACCATCCCCCCGAAACACTCTTTCCCAGGCGATCGGTCATGCACCGTCAGCTGCCTGGGGAAATGCATCACGCCTGCGAGGAAACCATCATGACAACAACAATTACACCCTCGATTGCCGAAAAACCACCGAGCCATTCACGACTGCGCCGCGTGTTCCGCCATCTGTATGTGCAGGTGCTGCTGGCGATTGTGCTGGGCATCATCTTCGGCCATTTCTACCCCAGCCTCGGCGAAGAAATGAAGCCTTTGGGCGACACGTTCATCAAGCTGATCAAGATGCTGATTGCCCCGATCATCTTCTGCACCGTGGTCAGTGGCATTGCCAGTATGCAGAGCCTCAAACGCATCGGCCGGGTCGGCTTCAAGTCGTTGCTGTACTTCGAAGTGCTGACCACCCTGGCGCTGGTGATCGGGCTGATCGGGGTCAACCTGATGCAGCCGGGTACGGGCATGCACATCAATCCGGCGACCCTCGACGGCCATGCCATCGACAGCTACAGCAAGCTGGCCCATGAGCAGAGTGTGGTGGGCTTTCTCACCCATATCGTGCCCAGTACCGTGTTTGGCGCCTTTGCCGAGGGCGATATCCTCCAGGTGCTGTTCATTTCCATCCTGTTTGCCTTCGCCTTGCAGATGCTCGGTGCCGCCGGCAAACCACTGCTGAACCTGATTGACCTGGTGGCCCAGGCGTTCTTCCGCATGGTCAAGATCGTGATGTATGTCTCACCGCTCGGGGCCTTCGGCGGCATGGCCTTTACCATCGGCAAGTACGGCGTCGGTTCTCTGGGGGCGTATGGCAACTTGCTGATCTGTTACTACGTGACGGCGCTGTTTTTTGTGTTCGTGATTCTCAACCTGGTCGCGCGTCTGGCCGGTTTCAGCCTGTGGCAGTTTCTCAAGTACATCCGCGATGAGCTGTTTCTGGTGCTGGGTACCTCATCTTCGGAGTCGGCATTGCCTCGGTTGATGGGCAAGCTTGAGCGCCTGGGGTGCGAAAAATCGGTGGTGGGGTTGGTGGTGCCTTCGGGTTACTGCTTCAACCTCGATGGCAGCTGCATCAACATGACGGTACTGGCGATTTTCATCGCCCAGGCGCTGGATATCCCGCTTGACTTGTGGCACCAGGTCACCTTGTTGTTGATTCTGTTGCTGACCTCGAAGGGGGCGGCCAGTGTCACCGGCGGTGCATTCATTACCCTCGCGGCCACTCTCGGCAGCCTGGATGTGATTCCGGCGGCGGGGCTGGTGTTGGTACTTGGTGTCTACCGGTTTATTTCCGAGGGCGGGGCGTTGATCAATGTCATCGGCAACGGTGTCGCCACGCTGTTCATTGCCAAGTGGGAAGGGGCACTGGATGAGGAGAAGCTCGCGGCCGAATTGCACAAGGGGTGTGCTCGTGAGTTAGAAGCGCAGCCCTGAACGAGTTGTCGCAAGACAGCCCCAAGACCACTCAGTCCACGAAAGCTGAGTGGTTTTGGGTTTCTAATACTTTGCCGGTTGCCGCGGCCTGGCGATCAGGTACGGGCGATATCGATCCACACTTGGCCGTTGGGGTACTGGTAAAGCTCCAGGGTTTCAGCAGTCATTTCGATGCTATAGCCCGGGCGCAGGGGCGGGATGTAGCGGCCGCGGCGGATCACAACGGGGTCAAGGAAATGCTCGTGCAGGTGGTCGACGTATTCGAGTACGCGGTTGTGCAGCGAGGCCGAGACGGCGATGTAGTCGAACAGGGCGATGTTCTGCACGTACTCGCACAAACCGACACCACCGCCATGGGGGCAAACCGGCACGTTGAACTTGGCGGCCATCAGCAGCACGATCAATACCTCGTTGAGACCACCCAAGCGCGCCGCGTCCAACTGGCAGAAGTCCAGTGCGCCGGCCTGGAACATTTGCTTGAACATCACCCGGTTGTGGCAATGCTCGCCGGTGGCAACGCCGATCGGTGTGATGCGCTGACGGATGCTGGCATGTCCGAGGATGTCGTCGGGGCTGGTCGGCTCTTCGATCCACAACGGTTCGAAAACCGCCAGGCGGCGCATATTGGCTACCGATTCATCGACGCCCCAGACCTGGTTTGCGTCCATCATCAGGCTGCGTTCCCAGCCGATTTCTTCGCGCAAAATCGTGGCGCGGCGGATGTCGTCTTCCAGGTTGGCGCCGATTTTCTGCTTGATGTGGGTCCAGCCATCCTCGACCGCTTCGCGGGCCAGTTTGCGCATTTTTTCTTCACTGTAGCCGAGCCAGCCCGGCGCGGTGGTGTAGCCGGGGTAGCCTTCGCGCAGCATTTGCACCTCACGCTGGGCCTTGCCCGATGCCTGGCGGCGCAGCAGGGCGATGGCTTCTTCGGGGGTGAGCACGTCGGTGACGTAGCTGAAGTCCAGGCAGCGGACCAATTGTTCCGGCGTCATGTCGGCCAACAGCTTCCACACGGGCTTGCCTTCGTGTTTGGCCCATAGGTCCCAGACGGCGTTAACGATGGCCGCGGTGGCCAGGTGGATCACGCCTTTTTCCGGGCCCAGCCAGCGCAATTGGCTGTCGCCCACGGTGATGTTGTGCCAGAAGGCGCCCATGTCGGCAACGATCTCTTCCAGGGTCAGGCCGACCACCATCGGTGCCAGGGATTGCACGGCCGCCACACAGATCTCGTTGCCACGGCCGATGGTGAACGTCAGGCCGTGCCCTTCAAGGCCGGCAGGGGCGTCGGTGTGCAGTACGACGTAGGCCGCGGAGTAATCCGGCGCGCTATTCATCGCATCAGATCCGTCCAGGGACAGGGAAGTGGGGAACCGGATGTCGCGAACGCTCAGATGGGTGATTTGAATGCTCATGGTGGGCTCTTGTGCTCGATGACCAGTTGGAGACTCGACTGTAGGTCGTCAAGCGATATGTGCATAATCACGGTTTCCTAACTAGTGATACCGGATTTGATATGTCGGCAGGTCCAGACACCACCACGACCACACCGCGTAGCCTCGGCGCCCTGAAAATTTCCAGCCGGCAGATCACCTTGCTCAATGCACTGGGTGAGTTCGGCAACCTGCGGCGGGCAGCCACCGCGATGCACACCACGCAACCGGCTGCCAGCTTGCTGTTGCAGCAACTGGAAGAGCGCCTTGGCGTGCGCCTGTTCGAACGAATGCCCCGCGGTATGCAACCGACCCTTTATGGCGAGGTGATGATCCGGTACGCCCAAGGCGCGCTGCATGAGTTCGAGCAGGCCCAGGCGCAGATCGCGGAACTGGAGCGCGGGGCCATGGGACGGGTGCGCGTCGGCAGCGTGATGGGGCCGGTGCCCCGGCTGCTGACCAAAGCGGTGCTGGCGTACAAGCGCGATCACCCGAAGGTGCGGATTTCCATTGAGGTGGGCACCAGCGACACCTTGCTGCCGGCCTTACTGCGCGGCGATTTCGATGTGGTGCTTGGGCGTCTGCCGGACCAGAGCGACAGTCAGGACCTGGACATCGAGCTGTTCGACAACGGCGAGCAGATGCGCGTGATCGCCCGGATAGGTCACCCATTGGCGGGTTCCTCGCCATTGCAGTTGGCCGACTTGATCACATTGACCTGGATCCTTCACCCCATCGGCAGCCCCATGCGCCGCCGGGTGGAAACGGCCCTGCAGGCCGGCGGTTTGGTGCAGTCGCTGGACATTGTTGAGACCGCTTCGATCCTGGCGACCACCGCAATGCTGGAGGCTTCGGACATGATCGCGGTGGTGCCCAATGACGTGGCCGAGCATTATGCGCGCTATGGCATGGTCGCTATCTTGCCGGTCGAGCTACCGATCTCCATGGTCAATATCGGCCTGCTGACCTTGCGTTCCCGGCCAAGGTCGGTGGCGCTCAATAGACTGCTCGAGTATTTCAGGGAGCAATAGCATGCCGTCGGACATTACCCATTCCAGCTTCTGCAACTGGGTGCGCTTCAAGCATCTGGTGCTGATCGACACTCTGGCGCGCACGCGCAACATGCACGCCACCGCCATACGGATGAACCTCAGCCAGCCAGCCCTGAGCAAAATGCTGCGTGACCTGGAGGAGCAGTTCGGCTTTGCCCTGTTCCAGCGCCTGCCACGCAGCATGCCGCCGACCGAGCTTGGCGAGCACGTGGTGCGCTACGCCCAAGGTGCACTGGCCGATTCACACAAGTTCGTCGACCAGGTCAACCGCCTGCGCAAAGGCGGCCATGGCTTTCTCAAGGTGGGCGGGATTTTTGCGGCAACCTCGATGGTGCTGCCCCAGGCCATCGCCGCTATCAAGGCGCGCAGCCCTTTGCTGTCGATCGAAGTGGTGGAGCAGTCCAGCGATCACCTGCTTACCATGCTTGAGCAAAACAAGCTCGACCTGATGATCGGCCGCTTCACCGAAGAGCGTTACAGCCAGGTCTTTGACTTCCACCCACTGGAGCCTGAGCCTTTCAGCCTGGTGGTCAACAGCCGTCATCCGCTTAACGAACTGGACTGTACACCGCTTGAAGCGCTGGGCCAGTGGCCGTGGGTGCTGTACCCGGTCGGTACGCCCATTCGCGATCGCCTGGAGTTGGCGTTCAAGGCCGCTGGCCTCGCATCGCCGGCAGACAGCGTCGATACCATCTCCATGCAGATGTTCCTGCAACTGCTGCAATCGGGGCCCATGATCGCCATGCTGCCCAGATCCATGGTGGCAGCGCAGCTGGAAAGCGGCCAACTCAAAGAGCTGCAGACCCCACTGCGCCTGGCGCCGCTGGAGTACGGCATCATCACTCGCAAGGACGAGCCGCTGACGGGGTCGGCCCGTGAGTTCGCCGGCATCCTTCTCGAATTCGCGCGCCAACGACGGGAGGAGGAGGGGGCGACTGATTGATTAACGACGGTCAATAAGACAATTCGATAACGCCAGGTTATCGATTGATCGGATCATCTCATTGGGAATGTTCAGGCAAGGTCCATACAGTTATCGCAGATTCGCCCTTCACAGAAAGGGCGACGCCATAACAAGAAGACTGCCGTACTGCCCTGAGAGGTCCCATGCAACTGATTGCCAGAACCCGGACCAGCGACGCTGCCGTGATCCGCCTCAACCCTCTGGATAACGTTATGATTGCACGCCAGGCCCTGCCTGAAGGCTTGATCCTGGAAGCCGAAGCAATCACCGTGCGCCAGCCGATTCCCTCCGGGCACAAAGTCGCTAGCCAACGCGTGGAGCAGGGCCAGCCGCTGCGCCGTTATGGGCAAATCATCGGTTTTGCTTCGCAGCCCATCGAAGCCGGCGACCACGTGCATGTGCATAACGTGGAGATGGGCGACTTTGCCCGTGACTACGCCTTCGGCGTCGATGCCCACGCCACGCCAGGCACCGAAGCCGTTTTCCAGGGCATCGTACGTGCCGATGGCCGCGTCGCGACTCGCAACTACGTCGGCATTCTCACTTCGGTGAACTGCTCGGCGACTGTGGCCCGGGCCGTGGCCGATTACTTTCGCCGGGATATCCACCCCGAGGCGCTGGCTGATTTCCCGAACATCGACGGCGTGGTGGCGCTGACCCACGGCGCCGGGTGCGCAGTGGACCCCAGCGGTGAGGCTTTAGGTTTGTTGCGCCGCACGCTCGGTGGCTACGCCGTTCACCCTAACTTTGCGGCAGTGCTGATCATCGGCCTGGGCTGTGAAACCAACCAGATCGAGAGCCTGCTCGAGACTCAGGGGCTGAAGGCCAGCGACCAGTTGCGCGCTTTCACCATCCAAGGCATCGGCGGCACTTCGAAAACCATCGCCAGTGGCATCGAGCAGATAAAGGCATTGCTGCCCAAGGCTAACCAGGTGCAGCGCGAACCGGTCAGCGCTCGCCACTTGATCGTCGGCCTGCAATGCGGTGGCTCGGACGGGTACTCGGGCATCACCGCAAACCCTGCACTGGGCAATGCCGTTGACCGCCTGGTGGCGGCGGGTGGCACCGCGATTCTCTCGGAAACCCCGGAAATTTATGGCGCCGAGCATTTGCTGACGCGCCGCGCCGTGAGCCGCGAGGTGGGGGAAAAACTCATCGCGCGCATCCACTGGTGGGAAGACTACTGCCAGCGGATGAACGCCGAGCTGAACAACAATCCCTCGGCCGGCAACAAGGCCGGTGGTCTGACCACCATCCTGGAGAAATCCCTTGGTGCGGTGGCCAAGGCCGGCTCCAGCAACCTGGTGGATGTGTACCTGTACGGCGAAGCGGTCCGGGCCAAGGGCCTGGTGTTCATGGACACCCCAGGCTACGACCCGGTCTCGGCCACAGGGCAAGTCGCCGGCGGCGCCAACCTGATTGCCTTCACCACGGGCCGGGGTTCGGCCTACGGCTGCGCGCCCACACCTTCGATCAAGCTGGCGACCAACAACCGGGTGTTCGAGCACCAGGAAGAAGACATGGACGTGAACTGCGGCGGCATTGCCGACGGTTCCACCAGCATTGAAGAACGTGGCGCCTTCATCTTCGAACAGATGCTGCGCATCGCTTCCGGCGAGCGCAGCAAGAGCGAACAACACGGTTATGGGCAGAACGAGTTCGTGCCCTGGCAGATCGGTGCCGTGACCTGATTGACGGCCCTGCAACCTTCACGAGGCGAAAAGTACATGCAAGTTTCCGGATACAACTTTATTGCCGGCCAGCGCAGCGCGTTGGGCGACAACCTGGTCTACAGCGTCGACGCCCATACCGGCGAACGACTGCCAGGCGCTTTCCATCAGGCTACCCTGGCGGAGGTCGATACGGCAGTGGCAGCTGCCAGCGCGGCATTCCCGCTGTTTCGCAACCTGTCGGCAGTACGCCGGGCGGAATTTCTTGAAGCCATCGCCGACGAGCTCGACGGCTTGGGCGAGGATTTCATCGCATTGACTTGCCAGGAAACGGCGCTGCCGAGCGCCCGTATTCAGGGTGAGCGCGGTCGTACCAGTGGCCAGATGCGCCTGTTTGCCCAGGTGCTGCGCCGTGGCGATTTCTATGGTGCACGCATCGATCGGGCTCTGCCGGCACGCACGCCCTTGCCACGCACTGACTTGCGACAGTACCGCATCGGTGTAGGCCCGGTGGCGGTGTTCGGTGCCAGCAACTTCCCTCTGGCGTTCTCCACGGCAGGTGGTGATACCGCCGCAGCCCTGGCGGCCGGTTGTCCGGTGGTGTTCAAGGCTCATAGCGGCCACATGGCTACGGCCGAGCGGGTCGCCGAAGCGCTGATCCGCGCCGCGGAGCGTACCGGCATGCCGGACGGCGTGTTCAACATGATCTTCGGTGCTGGCGTCGGTGAAGCGCTGGTCAAGCATCCGGGCATCCAGGCGGTCGGCTTTACCGGCTCGCTGAAGGGCGGCCGTGCCCTGTGCGATATGGCGGCCGCTCGGCCGCAACCGATCCCGGTGTTTGCCGAGATGTCGAGCATCAACCCGGTGCTGGTCTTGCCACAGGCCCTGGTCAACCGCGGCGCGCAGATGGCAAAGGAACTGACGGCCTCGGTGGTGCAGGGCTGTGGCCAGTTCTGCACCAATCCGGGTCTGGTGCTGGGGATTCGCTCACCGGCGTTCAGTACTTTCATTGAGCGCTTGACCGGGCACATGGCCGAGCAGGCGCCACAGACCATGCTCAATACCGGCACATTGAATAGCTACGGCAAAGGCTTGCAGGCGTTGCTTGCTCACCCGGGCATCAAACACTTGAGCGGCCTCGCGCAAACGGGCAACCAGGCGCAGCCGCAGCTGTTCGAGGCCGATATCAGCCTGTTGCTGGAACAGGATGAGCTGCTGCAGGAAGAGGTCTTCGGCCCTTGCACAGTGGTCGTCCAGTTGGCGGACGAGGCTGAATTGTTACGCGCCGTCGGCGCCTTGCGTGGTCAGCTCACAGCCACGCTGCTGGCCGACAACGATGACCTGGCCGCCTTTGGTCAACTGTTCGGTGCCTTGGAAGTGAAGGTCGGTCGAGTGCTGCTTAACGGCTACCCGACCGGTGTCGAGGTGTGCGATGCGATGGTCCACGGCGGCCCGTACCCGGCCACTTCCGATGCCCGCGGCACCTCGGTCGGTACGCTGGCCATCGATCGCTTCCTGCGTCCGGTGTGCTACCAGAACGTGCCCGATGCGTTGCTGCCCGATGCCTTGAAGAACGCCAATCCACTGGGCATACAGCGCCTGGTCGATGGCAAGAACAGCACAGCCGCCTTGAATTGATGACGGAACAGCAAGCATGACTGAAGCCAAACACTACGACGCACAAACGCTTACGACGTTTGTCGAGCAACTGTTCGAAAAAGCCGGGGCTGATACCGAAGTCGCCCAGGTGGTGACCCGGATACTGCTCGAAGGTGAGCTGCTGGGCCATCGCACCCACGGCCTCAACCTGGTGAGCCGCTATATCAACGGCATGCTGTCAGGGCAGGTCAAGGCCAGTGCGCAGTTGCTTGAGCAGGTCTCGGATAGCGGCATTTCGGCTCTGTTCGATGGCCACTATGTACTCGGCCCTTATTGTGTCAGCCGCGCCCTGGACTGCGCGGCCAAAGGCGCCACGGAGCAGGGCATAGGTATCGCCGTGGTGCGTCGTGCCTCGCACATCGGTTGCCTGGCCGCTTACCTGAAGCCGTTCACTGACCGTGGCCTGGTGGCGATGGTGTATTCCTCGGATCCGTCGGTGGGACTGGTGTGTGCCCATGGCGGGATCGATCCGATCTACACGCCCAACCCGATTGCCGCAGGCATTCCGACCCGGGGTGAGCCGATCCTGCTGGATGTCAGCATGTCCACCGTAACCCTGGGCCTGATCGGCCAGTGCCGCGATGCCGGCAGCACACTGCCTCACCCAGTGTTGATGAGCAATGAGGGCCGCCTGATTGACAACCCTGCCGACTTTTTCACCACCCCGCCGGGCAGCATCCTGCCTCTGGGCGGCCAGGCCTTCGGCCACAAAGGTTTTGCTCTGGCGATTCTGGTCGAAGCCCTGACCTCGGGGTTGGCCGGTCACGGGCGCAAGGACGCTCCGGACCAGTGGGGCGCTTCGGCCACAGCCGTGGTGATTGACCCGCGTTTCTTCGGCGGGCTGGAAGCCTTTACCGACGAAAGTTCGTTCCTGAGCAAATTGATCCTGGCCAGCCGTCCGGTAGACCCCGAGCGCCCGGTGCGCCTGCCTGGCCAGGCAGGCCTGAAGCTGCGCGAGCAAGCCCTGCGCGAAGGCGTGAGCCTGTCACACAAGGTGGTCGATGACCTTAACCAGATCGCCGGGCAGTTGCAGCTGCCAGCACTTTTTCAATGACTGACAACGACAACAAGAGTGCAGACATGACAAACGAATCAAGCGCACAAGCACCGATGCAGTTGAGCAACAACGCCGCCGTATTCAATACCGGCAGTTGGGTCGGACGTGTCTGGTTGCCCGGCCAGGGGCCGGCAGTGGTGCTGGTCAAGTCCGGCGCCGTACACGATATCAGTGCCCATGTGGCGACCGTCTCGGCCTTGCTTGAAGTGGCTGACCCTGTGGCGTATTTGCGTGCATTACCCTTGACCCAGGCTCTGATCGAGTTGCCCGCGTTGCTGGACAATAGTGACCCGAGCCTGCGCGACGAAAACTTGCCGTGGCTGCTGGCGCCGATCGACCTGCAAGCGGTCAAGGCCGCTGGCGTGACCTTCGCCGCCAGCCTGCTGGAGCGCGTGGTCGAAGAGCAGGCCAAGGGCGACCCGGCCAAGGCCGACGCGATCCGCGACACCCTGGCCAGCCGCATTGGCGCCGACCTTTCGCAAATCGTCCCAGGCTCGGCCCAGGCCGAAGCCTTGCGCAAGGTACTGGTGGAGCAGGGCCTGTGGTCCCAGTATCTGGAAGTGGGCATCGGCCCGGACGCCGAAGTCTTCACCAAGGCCCAGCCGATGTCGGCGGTCGGCCACGGCGCCGACATCGGCATTCACCCCAAATCAAGCTGGAACAACCCGGAGCCGGAAGTGGTGCTGGCGGTGTCGAGCAACGGTACCGTACAGGGCGCCATGCTTGGCAATGACGTCAACCTGCGCGACTTCGAAGGGCGCAGCGCCTTGCTACTGGGCAAGGCCAAGGACAACAACGCATCCACCTCCCTGGGACCCTTGCTGCGCCTGTTCGACGAGACTTTCAACATGGATGACGTGCGTAACGCGCAAGTGGATTTGCGCGTCGAAGGCCAGGACGGTTTCATCCTTGAAGGCCACAGTTCGATGCGCCAGATCAGCCGCGACCCGCTCGACCTGGTCCAGCAGACCCTTAACGAAAACCACCAATATCCCGATGGCCTTGTGCTGTTTCTCGGTACCCTGTTCGCCCCCAAGCAGGACCGCGACCAGCCGGGCAACGGTTTCACCCACAAGCTGGGCGATATGGTGGCCATCAGCAACGCGCAACTGGGCACCCTGAGCAACCGCGTGACCACCAGCGACCAGGCGCCGCAGTGGAATTTCGGCCTGCGTTCGCTAATCGAAAGCTTGAGTCGGCGTGGCCTGCTCGAGGCGGCGGTGACAGCGCGTCAGCCCTGATTTTTTTCGTCATACCCCAAGGATGAGTGTGTCTCCGGTTGAAGGACCACCGGGCATTGAAACCGCTGCAATAACAATAATAAAGGCCATCAGATGAACACACTGAAGAAGTATCAAAGCATCACCGTTGTCTTCCTGTTGTTGATCGGCATCGTCAACTACCTGGACCGTAGTGCGCTGTCGATTGCCAATACCTCAATCCAGAAGGACATGATGATCAGCCCCTCGCAGATGGGCATTCTGTTGTCGGCCTTCTCCATCGCCTACGCTTTTGCGCAGTTGCCGATGGGCATGATCATCGACCGCCTGGGCAGCAAGATCGCTCTGGGCGCCTCGTTGCTGGCTTGGTCAGTGGCTCAGTCAATGTGCGGCATGGTCAACAGCTTTTCTGGCTTCATGGGCCTACGCGTGCTGCTGGGGATTGGTGAGGCACCGATGTTTCCTTCGGCGGCCAAAGCCCTGTCCGAATGGTTCGATGCCAACGAGCGCGGTACGCCGACCGGAATCGTCTGGTCGTCGACCTGCCTGGGCCCATGCCTGGCGCCGCCCTTGCTGACGCTGTTCATGGTCAACTTCGGCTGGCGCGGAATGTTCGTCATTACCGGCGCGATCGGTATCGTTCTGGCCTTGTGCTGGTTGACCTTCTACAAGAGCAAGGCGCGGTACCTGGCCGACCTCACGGCTGAAGGCAAGCCGTTGCCAACCGAGAAAAAGCCCCAAGTGCAAGCGGCCACCTCGCAGGCACCGAAGGTCTCTTACTTCGCCGGCTGGCTCGACCTGTTCAAGCACCGCAGCACCTGGGGTGCGGTCCTGGGCTTCATGGGCGTGATCTACATGCTGTGGCTGCACCTGACCTGGCTGCCCGGTTACTTCGAGCGCGAGCATGGCTTGAACCTGTACAAGACCGCGTGGCTGGTGTCGCTGGCCTATGGCTTTGGCGCGGTGGGCACCATCGTCGCCGGACGCTTCTGCGACAGGCTGGTTCGCCGCGGCATGAGCATTCTGGCCAGCCGCAAATTCGGCGTGATCACCGGCCTGGTGCTGGCTGCACTGTTCACCGTGCCGCTGTCGTTTGTCACCGGCCTTACCGGTTGCATCATCCTGCTATGCCTGGCGCTGTTCAGCATCAACATGGCCAGTGCAACGGCCTGGATGATCGTCAACACCATCGTCGACAGCCGCCGGGTAGCCTCGTTCGGTTCGATCCAGAACTTCGGCGGCTACATTGCCGGTTCCGTCGCGCCGATCGTCACCGGCTTCAGCATCCAGTACTCGGGGTCGTTCAATACCGCGTTCATGATCAGCGCGGTGGTGGCCCTGTGTTCAGCCCTGGCGTACTACCTACTGCTCAACGCACCGATCAGCGATGCCGAGCCTGCACCTGAGCACATCGTTGGTGTGACCGAGTAAGGGCTTTAAGTCATCGGCGGCAGGGGGCACTTACCCAAGGGAATACTGACGGTCGCCTTGGTTCAACGTTATCCGTGAGGCAGTCGAGCAGCGTGATCTAACTGCTCATGGAACGGACTAGAGGAGGGCGATGAAGCAATCGTCGCCCGTCCCTTTGTCGCACAGTGTCGACGTGCTCAGAAAAGCCTTCGTGCGACGCATGGGAGGAAAACGTTTCGCGCCAATTAAGGAGCCCGCTTAGATAGGCCCAATGGTCATGAGCTGTTGATTCATTTGGGCCAATAGAATGTAATCGCTGCTCAGCACTAAAGTGACTTGTCATGGTCAATAAATCCCGCACGACCGTCAGCGGTCGTAATGCTCGGAGCCGACCGGATCCGCATTGGCATTTTGATCAAGGACAGTGAAAGCATGCTCACCGCAAGATAATCAGCAACCGCCTCCACCTGGTTCCGTGAATCGGGACTCGCCGTACGTTTACCCCTCAATCCAATTCGAAGATTAAAAGCATGCACCTACGCAAAATTGCAGTTGGGCTGTCGGCCCTTGTTTTGCTCTCGACCGGGGCAGAAGCCCGCAGTCTGCTGGATTTCCTCAAACCGCCCACCCAGCATCAGGAACACGTGTCCCGCTCGGGCTCGATCAGCCAGAACGCGGCGCTGGAACTCTATTCAAACAAACAGAAACAGGCATCGTTTGACGGCTGTACAGATCTGTTCCCGGCAGCCAAACCGATCAACATGGCCACTGTGCCTGCAACCATGAAACCCCTGGCCCTGTGCTCTGACAACTTTGCGGTGCTGTACTCGCAAACCAGCAAGACGCCGCTGGTAGTGGTCGAACGCCTTAATGCCTCCCAACTGCAGGATGCCAAAGGGGAGGAGCGCACCAACCAGTTCTACCCGGACCCACGCATCCCCAAGAGTGGGCGGGCAGAATTGAGCGACTACCGTAGCCAACATCCGGCGGTGGACCGTGGTCATCAATCCCCGGCAGCCGATGCACCGAACCCCAATGCAATGGCCCAATCCTTTGCGCTGTCGAACATGGTGCCGCAAGACCCGACCAACAATCGAAAGATCTGGAGTAAGGTCGAGGCGGATGTCAGAAAATTTGCCAAGCGCGCCGATGGCAATGTTTTTGTCTTTACCGGCCCGCTCTTTGACTCGGGCCACACCACCATCGGCGACAACAAGGTCTGGGTGCCGACCCGTCTGTTCAAGCTGGTTTACGACGCATCGTCCAAGCGTGCCTGGGCCTACGTACTGCCCAACGCTGAAACCCGTATCGAGAGACCGATGGACTATGACGCTTTCGTGAAGAGTACCGGGCTCCACTTGCTGGGGAATCTTCCGGTCACAGGTTCTGTAGGGCGCTCTTGATGGTTTGAAGTCCAGATTGAGTCTGCTTAGGCAAGAAAAGAACCCCCTGGATTCCAATGGGTAGGACGTGCGAGTTTCGTTTCCTGCAGCAAATTTCACAAAAAGCGCCCACTCAATGAGTGGCGTTTTTTTGTGCGTGACCTTTACGTTCAGCGTTATTGGCTGGAACGAATGGCCCCTCCATCTATCAACAAGTTCTGCCCGGTCAGGTAGCCCGCATGGCTGCTGCAAACGAAGGCGCACAGAGCGCCGAACTCTTCGGGTGAGCCGAAGCGTTTGGCAGGAATTTCCCTACGACATTCGCCGAGGAATGCCTCACTGTCTTGCCCCGACTCTTCGGCAGCCGCGACCAGGTTGTCACGCAGTCGATCGGTGTCGAATGAGCCCGGTTGCAGGTTGTTGATCGTCACATTCCGACTGGCGATGTTGTCTTGCCGTGCAAGCCCTGCGATAAATCCCGTCAGACCACTGCGCGCGCCATTGGAAAGACCCAGGCTTTCGATCGGGGACTTCACGGCACTCGACGTGATGTTGATGATTCGGCCAAATCCGCGGGTCGCCATGCCGTCTACCGTTGCCTTGATCAACTCGATTGGTGTGAGCATGTTGGTATCCAATGCCTTCAGCCAGGCGTCGCGGTCCCACTCGCGGAAATCCCCGGGAGGAGGGCCTCCAGCGTTGTTGATCAAAATATCGAAATGTTTATGGGCCGTGAGGGCGGCCGCGCGACCCTCGGGCGTTGAAATGTCTCCGGCTACGGCGATGACCGTCACTTCAGGATTTATCGCTCTGAGCTGACGGGCTGTTTCATTCAGCGTCTGTTCGCCTCGGGCGATGATCACTACGTTCACGCCTTCGCTGACGAGTGCCTGTGCGCAGGCTTTACCCAGGCCTTTGCTGGCCGCGCACACCAGCGCCCAGCGTCCTGCTATTCCAAGGTTCATGCGTGTTTTCCTGAAGGAAGGAAGCTCAAAGAAAGTGGTTGCCTGGCGCAGCGCCATGCTCACGCATGATTCGCAGTAACAGGCAGGTTTGGCGATCGAGTACTGATGCCCATAAAGCGCCGCACTCTCTCTCCTTCGGCATCGCAGCGTATGGTTTCAGGTGCAGCATCCAGTTGGATATTACCGTTCTCCATGAACACGACCCGGTCGGATATCGACATGGCAAAGTCCATTTCGTGGGTGACGATAATCATCGTCATGCCTTCACTGGCAAGGTCGCGTATGACGTTCAGCACATCGCCCACCAGCTCTGGATCGAGCGCTGACGTAGGCTCGTCGAACAGCATGATGTCCGGCTCCATGGCCAAAGCACGCGCGATTGCCACGCGCTGTTGCTGTCCGCCGGAGAGTTGGTGCGGGTACTTATGGGCATGGGCGAGCAGGCCGACCTTGTCCAGCAGCGCATACGCACGGTGTTCGCTCAGCTCGCCGGGGATGCCGTGGTAACGCGGCGCCAGCGTGACGTTGTCGAGAATGGTGCGGTGCGGGAACAGATTGAAGTTCTGGAACACCATGCCAATGTGCCGCACGCCTTTGCGCAGACGGGCGCTGTTGGGTTTGTCCGACGCTTCGATGAATTTTTCACCGAACAACAGAATGTCGCCGGTATCGATGGTTTCCAGGCCGTTGACCGTGCGGATCAGCGAAGTTTTGCCGGAACCGGATGGGCCAATGATCGAGATCACTTGGCCGTATTCGACATTCAGATCGATACCCATCAGCACTTGGTGCGTGCCATAGCTCTTCTGGATGTTCTTCAGTTGCAGGATGGGCGTCGCGTTGCTGCTCGCGGCTTTACGCGCAATGTCGGGCAAGGCTTTGGCGCAGGCCTTGAGCTTGACCACGGCGGCGGCATCGAGTGTATGCGGCTTGCGGAAGTTCAGGTCCAGGTAGCGCTCCAGGCGCTGCAGGAAAAAGCCGAACACGGTGACGATCAGCACGTAGTACACGCCCACCGCCGCCAGGGTTTCCATGACCAGGAAGTTGGTGGCATAGAGGCGTTGGCCGACCGTGAGGATTTCGGTCAGGGAGATGACGGAGACAAGCGACGTCAGCTTGACCACCGTGATGTATTCATTGATCAACGTCGGCAGCGAGATACGGAAAGCCTGGGGGATCACGATCAAGCGCTGCATGCCGAACAGGCCGACACCCAGCGCGCGGCCTGCTTCCTTTTGACCCTTGGCCACGGAGATCAGGCCACCACGGTGGATCTCTGCCATGTAAGCCGCTTCCGTGACCACCAGGGCAAGCAAGCCGGAGTAGAAGGGGTTCGACAGAATCGGTCCGCTACCGGGAAACAATTGGGGCAAGTTGTAGACGAAGACCACCAGCACCAGCAGCGGGATGCTGCGGAAGAACCAGATGTAGACCGCCGCGGGAATGCGCAATAGGGGCGACTGGGACAACTTGGCCGTGGCCAGGCCAAAGCCTAGCAGCATGCCGAGGAACCAGGCCAGGGCACTGAGCTGGACCACCGTGACACAGGCCTTCCAGAAGTCCGGCAGGGAGAACAGGGACAAGAAATACGACCAATCGAATTGCATAGGGCACCTCGATCTGCCACCCCGGTGCAGGGGCGGCAGATGACCAGACTACAAGGACACGTTCTTAGTGGGCAGTCGGTTCTTCCAAGCCATATTTCTTAAGAATAGCGGCGTATTCACCGCTCTTTTTCGTCTCTTCGAAGGCTTTTTGCACGGCCTGGAATGTTTCGTCGTTACCTTTCTTGACGAAGATACCGAGGGTTTGTTGATAGATCGGGTGTTCGGTGGTGATCACTACCCGGCCATTGGTTTTTTCCGCGATCATTTTGGCAGCGCCAGCGATTTCAACCTGGGCCTGAATGTTTTTGGACAACAGGGCCTGGGTCACTTCGGGCGCCGAGGGGTACTCGCTGACGGTGATCGCGCCCTTGTTATTCGGCACGCAGTACTCATCGGAGAGCTTCTTGAATTCCTTGACCCAGGTGGTGCCCTGTTCCAGGCCCAGTTTCAAGCCGCACAGGTCTTCAGGTTTTTTCGCATTGATCTCGCTGCCCTTGGGCACCATGACTGCGGCACCGGTGTTGGCATAGGCGATGGTCTGGGCCTGAGTCTGGCGCTCCGGTGTGATGTACATGCCGGAAATGACCGCGTCGTATTTGGCGGAGTTCAGGCCCAGGATCAGGCTCGGGAATTTGGTGTCGATGAACTCCACGTTGGCGTTCATGTGCTTGGCCAGGGCGGCTGCCAGTTCCGGGTCCGAGCCCACCACGTTTTTGTCTTTGTCATAGGACTCAAAAGGAGGGTAGGTGATTTCCATGCCGACCTTGAACGTGTCTGATGCGGCGATGCTCAACGAGGCACCGAGCATACCGGCCGCCAATACAGCCAAGCTCAACAGGTTTTTATTATTGTTTTTCATCTTTACTGACTCCGGCGTAGGTAAGGGGTAACTGAAAACTTCAATCAGGACGGTTGAGCCTGATTTTTCAAATGTCCGAAACTGGCGGGCTTGCGTGCCTTGCCTGGCAGTTGAACGTCCCCATTGGCCACCCTTTGACGCAGATACTGATAGGTCTGCAGTGCCTGGCCGTACATGTGTTCGCCGATCGTGATTTCTTCGTAGTCGTTGCCTCCCTGGGTGAACCCGGGCAGCGGTTTGATCTGGGTGTGATAGTCGCAGGCATAAAACAGAGGAAAGGAATAACGCTCCTCCTTCACGCTCCGCACCCGGTGCGCAGTGGCAACGAATGCGCCTGCTGTCATCACTTCCAGCATGTCGCCGATGTTGACCACAAAGGCATCGGCCATCGGTGGTGCATCGATCCATTGTCCAAGGTTGTTCATCACCTCAAGGCCTGGTTTGTCGGCCAGGAGGATGGTGAAGCACTCGTAATCAGTATGGGCGCCAAGGCCCGGTGCGTCATGGGCGGCACCGTCGAAGGGGTAGTGGATCAGGCGCAGCTTGGAAGGCGGGCGGGTGACCAGGCTGTCGAAATAGTTTTCTTCCAGGCCCAGGGTCAGGGCAAAGCCGCCGAACAGGCGCCGGCCCAAGGCGAAGATCGCTTCATAGTAGGCCTGCACCGACGCCTTGAAACCCGGCAGTTGCGGCCAGTCGTTGGGCCCCAGCAATGGGGTGTTGGCCAGCACCAGCGGATCATCGGCCGGGACTTCGAAGCCGACGTCGAAGGCTTCCTTGTGGTCGGGCTTGCCTTTGGAATAGACCTCTTCACCTTCGGGCACAAAGCCCTTGTGGGTTTGCGAGGTGCCGATGTAGTGCCGCATCTTGGTGTCGAAGGGCTGGTCGAAAAAGTCCTTGGCCGCCTTGCGCAGGTTGGCGATCAGTTGCGGGTCGATACCGTGATTGGTGATATAGAGGAACCCGACTTCGCTGGCGGCGCGCCCCAAATGTTCGGCCACGGCCAGGCGGTGTTCCAGTTCGACGCTGAACAGACCGGCGATGTTGACCACCGGGATGCTATTGAAGTTGGCTTTGTGTGTGTCAGTGCTGGCGCTGTTGTTTTTATCATCAGGCATGACGCATCGGCTCCCTAAGGATGGCTTGAGTGGTGGAAACTCTCGAAGTGTTCGCGCTCGGTCTGGCCCATCCACACGTTCAATGACCACAGATCGGCGACCGGGACATTGGTGAAGGGCAAATGATGCAGATAGCCGTCAGCGCCGAATTCCGGGGTCAGGGTACTGACCTGGTAACTACGGGCATGCTGCGAGCGCCAGATGCTTTCCCAGTGCTGCTGATGGAAAGCCAGTTCTTTTGCATATTCGGGAGCCGCCGGGTGCGGAACCTGCGGGCCCTGGTCGTAACCGACCCGTGCCTGGATATGGTGAACCCGCTCGATGAAAGCGCTCAGATCATCGGCCGGGTCATTCAACAGACGCTCGCAGGTCACGACCCAATGGCTGATGTCACTGGTGAACAACAGATCGGGCAGTTGCCGGATCAACTCCAGGGTCACCCAGGGGTTGAACAGCGAACGCGAGCGGTGAGTTTCGAAACTGCAGACCTGGCCGTGCTTGCGCGCCAGTTCCAGCGCCTGGCCAAAAAACTCCACTTGTTGTGGCAAGGACCAGCGGTCATTGCCCGCCAGTACGTTGACGAAACGTGGGCCGAGCTCGGCAGCCCAGGCGAGTTTCTGATCGAGGTCATTGAGGTGAACGGCCGGGGTCGCCGACTGCTCCGGCAGCACATCGTACGCAGTGAAAACCGTGCTGATGTAACCCAGGCGATTGGCCTGGAGAAAGGCGGCGAACTCAGCCCGTTCACGGGCGTCCAGTGGCAGACGTGCTTCCATTCCATCAAAGCCCGCCTTCAGCAGTTCTTCAAGCGCCTGGGCCTTGCTGGCGGTGTAACCCCACAGCGTGCGGAAAATTTCCAGCTTCATCGGTGATCCTCAAAAATCCTCAGGCTTACTGCAAAAGCACTTCGACAAAGCCAGCCGGCGCTGCCGTGGCTGGTTCGCTGTGGAGCCGATGTTAGGCATAGGCGGCGGGGTGGAAGAATCCGAAAATTCAAATGAATACTTCAGACTTTCGTCAACAAATAGCTAGCTATTTATCACGCTTTTCAAGGGGGATTTTATGGGCGAGTAGGTGTCTACGCTGGCTATTAGCGAGGGGTGCCATTGTTACGGCATCATTTTGAAGAGTCTCAAGCGACATGGGGGCGTTGATGGTCCGCTTCTGGGGCGATAGCCGTTTGTGGCGAAGGACAGCAGTCGACCCATTATAGCTGCCGGTCAGCAATGGCTAAAATTGGCCATTTTCTGCATGTCGCGACTGAGCGGAACCCACAACCCAAAGCGGAAAGTCCGGACACCAGAATCAGGTTTCGGATTGATGAGTCACCCAGTGTTTCATCTCTTCAGCAATGAAGTGGTTTACCAGGTCGCTGTACATCTTCTCGATTGCATCCGGGCTCAGGCCCTCGACCTCGGCCCACTCGCGACGTGTCGCCAGCATGGCCTTGAAACGCTCCGGAGCACGCACCGAAGTCGCCGAGGTCTTGAACTTCGAGGCAGCCAGCACGTAGTGAAAACGCTTGCCCAACAGCTTGATAACGACCTGATCAAGGGCATCGATTTCGCGTCGGATGTCCTCCATGCCCGCACACTCTGCGGGTTGCAACTGATTGATGACTTCCATGTAGGTGACTCCGCTTGTTAAAAAAATGGTTAACCTTTGGAAGAGATATCGCCGCGGCATCTTCCGTGCGTGATACAGCCCGAATACCAGAATATCCGTTGTCCGCAGCACCAGGAGCGGTCTTTGACTAAGGCAGATCGGCGAAGTAATTAAGCCACGTTACTCGATAAGATCGTAGGTAACTGTGTCAGCCCGTTGGGTGACTGCTTCTGGCCCGATTGCGGCCTGTGACGTTGAGTAGCCACGAACCATGGTTGATGCTCACAAACCAGCGTCCGTCATTGCTCATACCTGTACGCCGAACAGATGGGATCAGGCGGTCACTGACCATGCGGTATGCGGTTGTACGGCTGACACCGAGCATGCCCGCGCAAGGCTCATGGCAATAGCTCGCGGCCCCGGGCATTGCCGGCGGTGCGTGCATGAATGGCCTCGTCGGCGCTGAGGGAGAAGGCAACGATCATGGTGATCTTTTGCATGATAAGGCACATCTTGCGCCCTTCCTGAATACCGGCTGCACCTCGCTTCATCTCTGCGTTGCGTTCCGCTGCGTTCACAACTGATTCGCAGCGCGATAGGGCGATTTTGCGCGGTGTTGCAGGTTCGTTGGGACATCAGACGAAAGGCTTACTGAGTCATTCAAATGAATGATGGCTGGGTATTTGCCGCGAACTACACTCACACCGTCAAAATGCCATTAACTCTAGAGGAGTGTGCTCATGGCCACTGTAAATGGCAATGAATATGCCAATATTCTGACGGGTAGCGCCAGCAATGACACCCTCAATGGCCTGGGCGGTAACGACACACTCTACGGCAACGGTGGTGACGATACGCTGGACGGCGGCACCGGCAATGACCTACTTGTGGGTGGACGCGGCAGCGATTCCTATCGGTTCGGCCTGGGCTATGGCTTCGATGTGATCGACAATTCCGGTGGCGCCAACAACGACGTCGACACCCTCCTGCTGACTAACCTCAACGCCAACCAGATCCGCCTGACCCGCATCGGCAACGACCTGGTGCTCAGCGTTCTGGCCAGTGGTGAGACCCTCACCGTGAGCCAGAACTTTCTCGATGCGGATCACGCGATCGACCGAATCCAGTTCGCTGACGGCAGCCATTGGAGTGCCAGCGTGATGCTGGCCAATCTCTATTACCCGCCCGTCGTGCCGACCGATGGCGCCGACGTGATCAACGGTAATCCCGACGATGACAGTCTCCTCGGCCTAGGTGGCGACGATACGCTGTATGGCAACGGCGGTAATGACACGCTCGACGGCGGCAGCGGCAACGACCGCATGGAAGGCGGCGTGGGCAATGACACTTATGTGGTTGATGCCGCCAGTGATGTGGTGGTGGAGGCAAACAACGCCGGCGATGATCTGGTCCAGGCCAGCATCAGCTACACCTTGGGCAACAACGTCGAGCGCCTGACCCTGACCGGCAGTGCCAACATCAATTGCACCGGCAACGCGCTGGCCAACACCCTGATCGGCAATGCCGGAAACAACCTGCTTGACGGCGGTGGCGGTAACGACCTGATCCAGGGCGGCGATGGCAATGACACGCTGCAAGGCGGTGCTGGCAATGACAGCCTGAACGGTGACGCTGGCAACGACCTGCTTGACGGTGGTGCTGGCAACGACAGCATGGTGGGCGGCAGCGGCGACGATATCTACATCGTCGATCAGAGTGGCGACAGCCTGTCCGAACTGGCAGGTGGCGGCAACGATACCGTCCGCGCCTCATTGAACTACAGTCTGGTCGCCAACCTGGAAAACCTCGAACTCACCGGCACCAGTAATCTCAATGGCACCGGCAATGCCTTGGCCAACAGCCTGACCGGCAACACTGGCAATAACCTCCTCGATGGTGGTGCCGGTGATGACTTTCTGGCCGGTCGTCGCGGCAGCGACACCTACCGCTATGGCACCAGCTATGGCAACGACGTGATCGATAACAGCGGCGGTGCCAGCGCCGACGTCGATACCGTGCAACTGGTCGGACTCAACAGTAACAACGTGCGCTTCGTGCACACCGGCAACGACCTGCAGATGGTGGTGCTGGCGACCTCCCAGACCCTGACCCTGAAAAACTTTTATCTGGGCGCCGATTACGAGATCGATCAGGTTCGTTTCGGCAACAACGTGGTCTGGAACACCGCCGCCCTCAAGGCCGCGGCTACTCTTCCAGTCAACGCTGCTCCAAGCTCCACCAATGACACCCAGACCACCCTGGAGGACACGCCCGTCATCTTGGGCAGCGCTGACTTCGGCACCTACAGCGACCCGGAAAACACCCCGCTGGCCGCGGTGAAAATTACCAGCCTGCCGTTGCTCGGCAGCCTCCAGTACAACAACGGCAGTGCCTGGGGCGCGGTGGTTCAGGATCAGGTCATCAGCAAGGCCGACCTCGATGCGGGCAAGCTGCAATTTGTGCCGGCCCTCAATGGTAATGGCAGCGGCTACGTCAGCATCGGCTTCAAGGTCAGCGACGGCACGGCCTTCGCGGTCAATGCCAATACCCTGAGTGTCAATGTGACGCCGGTCAATGATGCGCCGACCGTCAGCAGCCCGGTCAGCCTGGCCAATGGTGTCGAAGACACGCCCTATACCTTTACCACTGCACAGCTGTTGGCCAATGCCAGCGACGTGGACGCGGGCACTACGCTGAGTGTGCAGAGCGTCAGCGTCGACTCAGGCCTCGGAGCCTTGACCAATAATGGCAACGGCACTTGGACCTTCACCCCGGCGAGCAACCTCAATGGTCCGGTGAATTTCGCCGTGGTCGTGAGTGACGGCAGTCTTCAGGTCGCCACCTCGGCGCAGCTGAATTTGGCAGCGGTCAATGATGTGCCAGTGATATCCCCTGGGCAGTGGACTGCCGGCAGTGAAAACGGGTTCGTCTCGGCGAATGTGGCCTATGGCACGCAGGACCCTGATGGTGATTCGCTCTCCTACACCTTCGATCCGCAAAGCACCTTGGGCAGTAGCATTTCAGCGATCGCCGAGGCTCCCGGGGCTTTCTTCTACAGTGCCAACTCATCGGCCATCGACAGCCTCGCCGAGGGAGCGCAGGCGGTCGATGTGATTGCCTTTACCGTGCAGGACGGGCACGGCGGTTCCGCCGCCGGCACCTTCGAGATCCACTTGAGCGGGGTCAACGATGCGCCGATCGTGTCCGGGCCGGTCAGTTTACCGGACGGCGTGGAAGACAGCGCCTACACCTTGACTGCTGCCCAGTTGCTGGCCAACGCCAGCGACGTGGATATCGGCGACAGCCTGAGCGTGCAAAGTGTCAGCGTCGACCCGGCTGACGGCTTGATCACGGCCAACCCCGACGGTAGCTGGACCTTCACCCCGACGCTGGATCGCAACGGCCTGGTAAATTTTGCGTTAGTGATTGCCGACAGTGCTGGCGCGACGGTCGCCACTTCGGCCAACCTCAGTCTCGCGTCGGTTGACGATGCTCCCGCCGCAGTGGCCACGGTGACTGCGCTGAGCGATGACAGTGGCACCGCCGGCGACTTCCTCACCAACGTCGCCAGCCAGACCGTGAGTGGCACTTACACCGACAACCTGAACTCTGGCGAGATCATCCAGGTTTCCGCCGATGGTGGTACCACCTGGGTCAATGCGGCGGCCGATAACGCCACCCATAGCTGGAGCGCCAGCGGCGTCACCTTGATCAGCAGCGGCACCGGCTTGCTGGTCCAGACCATCAATGCCACCGGCAACAGCCGCGCCGGCACCGGCCACAGCTACACCCTCGATAACAGCGCTGATGTCGGTAACGACCTGAGGGTCATACTCGCCGACAGCCTGATCAACAACGCCGAGAAGACCGCGATCGCCTACAGCGTGACTGGCCTCGACGCGGACGCCAGCGCCACCATCACCTTCAGCGACGCGAGCAATCACCACGTGGTCGGCGTCAATGGCAGCGCCGACCTGTCCAGCCTGAGCGATGGCCCGATCAGGGTGTCGATCGTCGCCACAGATGTTGCCGGCAACTTCGGTGGCCTCGGCAGCGGGACTAGAACACTGATGTTCGATGACCTTGTACCTGGTAGTGCGTTGAACAATCAGTACGTGGCTCTAGGTGTCACCGTGTCTGGCGCCAATATTATTAGTTCTTCGCCTTTATTTCCTTCTCACTCAGGAACGAACCTCGCCTATTCTGAATTGGGCTTTATGACCTTCATCTTCACTATCGGCAATATCCAAACGGTGTCAGCCTATGTTTCGGGTGACGCGGGTACGGGCCTCTTTGCTTACAACGCCTCGGGCGTGTTGGTAGGGCAAGCGCTGTTGGCGGGGGATGGAGTTAATTCCCTGCTGAGCGTGACCTCCTCGGGAGGCCCGATCGTGGGGCTGCAGATCAGCGGCGACGGGTGGTTCCTCGGGGTGGATGACCTTACCTTCTCAGGCGGCGTCGGGCTCATACTGGACACCAGCGCCGACACGGGCGGCGACCTGACGGTGTCGCTGGCCGATGCCCTGATCAATAACGCCGAGAAAACGGCGGTCGCCTACACGGTCACCGGCCTCGACACTGACGCCAGCGCCACCGTCCGTTTCAGCGATGGCAGCCAAAGCGTCGTCGGCGTCAACGGCAGCGCCAACCTGTCCAGCCTGAGCGATGGCCCGATCAGTGTGTCGGTAACGGCCAGCGACACGGCCGGCAACACCGCCAGTGGCATCGGCAGCACCTTCACCCTCGATACCACCGCGCCGCTGGTGAGCGGCCCGGTGACCCTGACCGATGGCAGTGAAGACTCCGCCTATACCTTCAGCGCCGCGCAACTGTTGGCCAACACCAGCGACATCGGCAACTCGCCGAGCGTGAAGAGCGTCAACGTCAGTCCGAACGATGGCACACTCGCCGACCATGGCAACGGCAGCTGGACCTTTACCCCGGCAGCCAACCGCAATGGTGCAGTGACGTTCAATGTGGTGGTCACCGACGGAGGCAACGACGTGGCGACCTCTGCCAACCTCAACCTTGCACCGGTCAACGACCCGCCGACCCTGGCCAACCCGCTCACCGATCAGAATGCCAGCCAGGATAACTCCATTAACTTCAGCGTCCCGGCCGATACCTTCGTCGATGTCGATGGCGACACACTCAGCTACAGCGCCAGCCAGGCCAACGGTGACTCCTTGCCTGCGTGGCTGAGCTTCGACCCGGTCAACCGCAGCTTCAGCGGTACACCGGGGAATGGCGATGTGGGCAGTCTGAGTGTGCGGGTGACGGCTACCGATGGCAGCAATGCCACGGCGAGCAGCAGTTTCGTCCTGAGCATCGGCAACACCAATGATGCGCCGGTTGTCAGCGCTCCGAGCGCGTTGCCTTCTGGCACGGAAGACACGGCCTATGGCATTACCGCCGCGCAGTTGCTGGCCAACGCCAGCGACCCGGACGGCGATGCCTTGTCCGTCGCCAACCTTAGCGCCAACCACGGTACGCTGGTCGATAACGGCGATGACAGTTGGACCTTCACGCCGGATGCCAACTACAACGGCGCGGTCACGCTCAACTACCAGGTCATCGATGGTAACGGCGGTTCGGTCGCCACCAACCAGGGCTTCAGCCTGGCGGCGATTAATGACGCACCGACAGGCGCGGTTGCAATCAGCGGCAACGCTACCGCAGGGCAGACACTGAGCGCGAGTAATTCGCTGGCCGATATCGATGGGCTGGGAATCATCGGCTATCAGTGGCAACGCTCGAGTGACGGCAACAGCTGGAGTGCCATTGCCAGTGCCACTGGCAATACCTACACGCTGAGCGCTGCTGATGTCGGCCAGCATGTGCGTGTCGAGGCGCGCTACATTGATGACGGTGGTACGGCTGAGGTGGTGGCAAGCACTGCCACCACGCCGGTGGCAGCGCAGTTGAACCTAATCGAAGGCGGTCCCGGCAACGATCCGCTGACCGGTACAGCGGCGGCTGATTCCCTGCTCGGCCACGGAGGTAACGACACGCTGCTCGGCCTCGCAGGCGACGACGAACTCGAAGGTGGTGCCGGAAACGATCGGCTCGACGGTGGAGCGGGCAACGACAGCGCGGTCTACAGTGCCGGCATGAACCAGTACACCTTCACTTTCGACCCGCATGGCTATCTGGCGGTCGAGGCTGGTGTAGGGAGCGGCGAGGCCGGGCGAGACCAGATCAGCGCTGTCGAGCAACTGCACTTTGCCATTGGCACGGTCACGGTCAACGGCGCCCCGGGAGGGGAGGTGCTGGTCAACACAACCACGGCCAACAATCAGATAAACCCGAGCGTAGTGGCGCTGGCTGGTGGCGGTTATGTGGTGATCTGGCAAGCGCTCAACTTGATTGGCAATGGCTACGACATCTATGCGCAGCGCTATGACGCCAACGGCAACAAGTTTGGCGAGGAAGCACTGGTCAACCCTTTTCTTGCGAATGATCAGACTAACCCCAGTGTCGCGGGCCTGGCCGGAGGCGGCTACATAGTGACTTGGGAGTCCTATGGTCAGGACAGCAGCGGCTACGGCGTGTACGCGCAACGCTATGATGCCAGTGGCGCAGCTGCGGGGGGCGAGGTGCGGGTCAACACCGTCACCGTGAATGAACAGCTTAACCCTCGCGTGGCGGCACTGGCGAACGGCGGCTATGTGGTGAGCTGGATGTCCTGGGACCAGGACGGCAGCGCCTACGGCGTGTACGCGCAGCGCTATGATGCCAGTGGTGCCGCTATGGGGGGCGAGGTGCGGGTCAATAGCACCACTTTTAGCAGTCAGCAACAATCGACGATCGGTGCGCTCAGTGACGGCGGCTATATGGTGAGCTGGATGTCTTTGGGCCAGGACGGCAGCGACTTCGGCGTGTACACACAGCGTTACACCACCAGTGGTGCCGCTGTGGGGGGCGAGGTGCGGGTCAATACCGTCACCGTGAATGATCAGACTAACCCCAGTATCGCGGGCCTGGCCGGAGGCGGCTACGTGGTGACTTGGGAGTCCTACGGTCAGGACGGTAGCGGCTATGGGGTGTACGCGCAGCGCTACGCTGCCAGCGGCGCAACTGTGGGGGGCGAGGTGCGGGTTAACAGCACCACGGCCAGCGATCAGTATCAACCGACGATCAGCGGGCTCAGCGACGGCGGCTATATGATTATCTGGGTTTCCAGCAACCAGGACGGCAGCGGCTTGGGCATCTACGCGCAGCGCTACGCTGCCAACGGTGCAGCGGTGGGTGACGAGGTGCGGGTAAACGGCACCACGGCCAGCGATCAGTACCAACCGACGATCAGCGGGCTCAGCGACGGCGGCTACGTGGTGAGTTGGATGTCCTACGGTCAGGACGGCAGCGGTGGGGGCATCTACGCGCAGCGTTACGATGCCAGCGGCCAGGCGGTCGTCAACACGCTGACGCTTGCGGGCGATGCTGGCGACAATCTAGTCCAGCTCGGCAGCGGCGACGAGCGCATTGCCGGAGGCGGGGGCAACGACACCTTGTTTGGTGGAGAAGGCCACGACACTGCGCTGTATCAGGGCAATCAGCACGACTTTGCGTTTAACGCACAGGCGGTTGACCTGATCAGCGTCAACGATATGAATTCTGCAAACGGCAACGAAGGTCTCGATACCTTGCACGGCTTCGAAACGCTGCAGTTTGGCGATGGCGTGCGGCTGCAGGCGTTGCGCGGCGAGGTGCGGGTTAACAGTACCACTTTAGATACTCAGCAAGACCCGATGATTGCCGCGCTCAGCGACGGCGGTTATGTCGTGAGTTGGACGTCCTTCGGCCAGGACGGCAGCAACACGGGCGTCTACGCGCAGCGCTACGATGCCAGAGGTGCAGCTATGGGTGGCGAGGTGCGGGTCAACAGCACCACGCTCAGTAGTCAGGAGCAACCGGCGATCAGCGCGCTCAGTGACGGCAGTTATGTGGTGAGTTGGGCGTCCTTCGGACAGGACGGCAGTAACTGGGGGGTCTACATGCGGCATTACGACGCCAATGGCGCAGCCGTGAGTGGCGAGGTGCGGGTCAACAGCACCACGGTCGACAGCCAGGAGCACCCGGCGATCAGTACGCTCAGTGACGGTGGTTATGTGGTCAGTTGGAGTTCCTACGGCCAGGACGGCAGCAACACGGGCGTCTACGCGCAGCGCTACAATGCCAGCGGCGCAACGGTGGGCGGCGAGGTGAAAGTCAACAGCACCACGCCCGACAATCAGGATCAACAGGTGATAGCTGCGCTTAGCGATGGTGGTTTTGTGGTGAGTTGGACGTCCAGGGATCAGGACGGCAGCAACACAGGCATCTACGCGCAGCGCTACGATGCCAGCGGCGCGGCCTTGGGTGCCGAGGTGCGGGTCAATAGCACCACGCTCGGCAGTCAGGAGCTACCGGCGATTAGCGCGCTCAGTGAGGGTGGTTATGTGGTTAGTTGGACGTCCTATGGCCAGGATGGCAGCGACTGGGGCGTCTACGCGCAGCGCTACGATGTCAACAATGCAACCGTGGGTGGCGAGGTGCGGGTTAACAGCACCACGCTCGATAGTCAGGAACAATCAGTGATAGCTGCGCTCAGCGACGGCGGTTATGTGGTGAGCTGGATGGCCAATTTCCAGGATGGCAGCAGCTGGGGTATCTACACGCAACGTTACGACGCCAGTGGCGCGGTTGTGGGTGGTGAGGTGAGGGTCAACAGCACTACCTTCGACAGTCAGATGCTACCGACAATTGGCACTCTCAGTGATGGTGGTTATGTGGTGAGTTGGACGTCCAGCGACCAGGATGGTAGTGGTTACAATATCTACAGCCAACGCTACGACGCCAACGGCAACCCTGTCCTCGACCACCTCGAATGGGCCGGCGACGCTTCGGCCAACCTGATCCGCAGTACCCTCGAAACCGACTGGTTCAGCGGCGGTACCGGTGCCGATACCTTCCAGTTAGCACAGTTGCCGGGCGATCGTGCCGATCTGATCACCGATTTCACCCAGGGCAGCGACGTGCTGGCGCTCAACAGTGGGCTATTCAACCTGCAGGGTCAGACCGTCGCTGACACACTGGCCAACGTCAGCGGCGCGCAGAACGAGGTGGCGGGCGCGCATCTGGTGTTCAATCAGAATGACCACACGCTCTATTACGATGCCGACGGCGCAGCCAACGGCAACGCGGTCGCGGTAGTAACCCTGACCGGTGTGACGACTCTGACGGCGAGCGATGTGCAGCTGTACGTTTAAGGTGCCGGGGGTTGCAGGACAAACCCGTCCTCAACCCCCGATCAACCGGGTAAAGAGGTTGATCAGTTGCGCCTGGCGGGTGGTGCCGGTTTTGCGAAACAGTGCACGCAACTGGGTCTTCACGGTGTTGATAGAGACGTTCAGGCGTGCGGCGCAGCCTTCCAGGGTCAGCCCCTGAGCCAGCAGTTCGGCCAGCAGGCTCATCTGAGGCTGGTTCTCCAGAGCGCCAGCAGCACCAGCGGCTTCTGGAGGTGTAGCGGATTTCGCCGGCAGCGGGGGTAACTAGCAGTTCCTGCTACTGGGAGGGCGTTAAAGTGCAGCCAGCTGGTGTGTCGCTTGCCATCTTTGCCGCTGGCGCTGGCGCTGCTGCGGCGGATCAGCGCCTGCAGGCTGGTGTCCCTGGTTCGTGATGTGCAGGCGGGCGAAGTTCTCATAGCGGGAAGCCACTCTGGCTCAGCAGGTCGCGTATACCTTCCCTCGGGTATGCGAGTCATCTTGGGGTGATGGCAGGTTGGTGAGCCGGTTTAACGCTGCTGCAGACGAGCGAAGAGGCTGACCAGCTCGGCCTGCCGCTCCGTGTCGGTCTTGCGAAACAGAGCGCGCAATTGCGTGCGCACGGTGTTAATGGACACGCTCAAACGAGCCGCACAGTTTTCCGGTGTGAGTCCCTGAGCCAGGAGTTCGGCCAGGCGCAGTTCGGCCGGGGTGAGCTGGAAGAGCTCAGCCAGCAGCTGGGATTGTGGCTGGTTTTCCAGCAGTGCCAATAGTACCAATGGTTTTTGGAAGAGGCGGTTGAAGGCCACTTCGGCTGGGACCGGCGTGACCAGCAACTCCTGCTGCTGAGTGGGATTGAGGCGCAGCCAGCTGGCGTGTCGCTTGCCGTCCTTGCCGGCGGCGCGGCGGATCAGCGCCTGTAGGCTGGTGTCCTGGTTCGTGCTGTGCAGGCGGGCGAAGTTCTCATAGAGCGGGAAAGCGCTCTGGCTCATGTGTCGCGCCGCCGCCTGGTTGCAATAGAGTACATGACCGTCGCCGTCTAGCAGCCAGAGCGGGGTGGGGTGGTGGTCCAGCAGCAGGTCGCGTGTGGTCAGTTCTAATTCCAGGTGGTTGACCTTGCTGGACAGTTTAGCGGCCTTAAGCAAGTGCGGGCTAACCCGCTGCAGCAGTGCATGTTGTTGGGCGGTTGGCAAGGGGGCGCCGACCTCGTTGAGCACGGTCAGGTAGATACCTGAATCGGCCTGTTCCTCTAGCTTGACGCAGGAGAGGTTATGCAGCCCGAAGGGAATGTAAAACTCCTGATAATAAGGGTCGCGCCGGATGCGTTCAGGGCCGAAATCTATGAGGTCGTTGTACCAGTGACCCACACCGCGGGAGCGGACGAAGTCAAGGCCCGGATCCAGATTGCAGTAGTGGCGGTTGTAGACGTCGATCCCGGCGGGGTCGCACAGATTGAGGGTGGTGGAGGCGTGAGTGCCGTTCTTGCGGTAATCCGCGAACAGTAACAAGCCCTGCTGTCGCCCGCTGGCCGCGACCAGTAGTTTGAGCAGTGGCCGCCAGGCGGAGTCGTCCAGCACGCACTCATAACAGAGGCCGACCAATTCGTCGTAGACCTTCTGTTCATCCAGACGTGGCATGGCAAGCCTCTCTGCTAGCGGTTGGCGTCGCGCCGTCGAACTTGCGGGCGCTACGCTTTCATATGGCTCATGGCCGACCTTTCTGCAATGCCGGTGGTCGGTGAAAGGGCTGTAAGGGGGGTGAAAAAACCTCCTGCGCCCAAGCCTGGCGTGACGCGTTGGCAGCAACACTTACCCGGCAGCCCTGGCTGCAAGCCGGCTTTTCCGATGGATGGCCATTGGTGGATGCTGCTGAAATTTTCCTACTCGGCTGGCGCCGTCTGCTGCAGTCACTCGGTGAAGTACATGCATACGAGCTTGCCGGTATCGGTTTAGCAGCCTGCGACTTCTTTGCCTCCTGTCTTTTGTCGCGGACTCACCTTGCCTCCTGACTGCTTCTGGCCGACCGCTGTGTGTTCCGAAAGGCTGCAACCCTGAGCGGAACACTCGTCAATGTCTGTCAGGGTCGAAAGCTGATTGCTCCGCTATTGCAGCGGAACATACACATCAGTTTGCCATTGATCCTGCGGCGTCTCAGGCCGGTTGCTGCTTGTTGCGAAGGGCTGCAATCGGCCGATTCTGTTGAAAAAGTCGGCCATGGTTCCCACGGCAGAAAAGTAGGCGCTTGAGATTGAAATCTTTACTTTTTGAGCAGAGGATTTCGGGCTCAGATTTCGCTTAGCGGCGCGCAAAAGAGGCGTTTTCAGCGGTCAGTATGCGGGTCGTCTGGAAGGACCGACTTTTTCAACAGTATCGGCCAAAAGCGGGCGTTGGCTACCAACACTAGCAATGACCCAGAAGCGTTTCGATGGCTCACTCAGCGCAGAGGGGATCTGCTTAAAGTTTTCCGCAGGTAGCTTGCTGATGAAGGGTACAAATGCTTGAGCTGAGCTGTCTGGGTAATTGCGACAGGCGCTTTACCCCTATCAAGCAGTTCGTACCCGTTGGCCGTGAAAAAATTAACAGCGCTTTGGGTCAACAAATGCAGTCGGGCTGCGCCTCGGGAGACCGCGTATTGTTCCAGTTCCGACAATACCGCTGCACCCAGTCCCGCTCCACGATGCTCCTCGCAAACGACCATAGAGCGCAGCAGGAGATCAGGGCCACTACCCATAAGCAACCAATTTCCCATCCACGTCGAATCGGTAGAACTGCCACCCGGGATCGCTCACATCATCGTAGGGCAATCCAGCTTGACTCAAAGACGCACGGAGCTGATTAAAACCGCTCGCTCCTACTTTAATCATCTGAATCATCAGTGCTCTTATAGGCTCTCTGACCCTCAATGCTAGCAGGCTCAATCCTTATCACCGATCAATCGACAACGGCACTTTAATTCGTCCGCATGGGGTCGTTTTCGGCCAGTCGTGACAGGCAGAAAACGACCGAGGGTGTGTAAAAACGTTTTTGAGCGAGCCAGCTACTCAAAAACCGGACTGAAAATCGCGCTTCTACGCGAAATTCACATCTGCTGACGTGCCGATAAATTTCAGATTTAACATAGGCGCGCACACTTTGATTTTGGCGAAGCGTTTTTACACACTCTGGACCCATTGCTACCGGTGGCGACAGGCAGAAATCGGTTGAAAAGTAGACATTCATTCGTGTCGGCCAAAGACGAAATGAAGCAAGTCAGCATGTCTTGTGCTGACAACTATCTATTCCCAATACGAAATGAACCTACGATTGAATAGATAACGATGCAGTCATTTGCGCGTGACACACCGCCAGAATTTCATCCGCCAACGCCGAGTCGTCAGGACAGGCGCGCGATAACATGATCGCACCGACCGCGCGCGCCAACAGGTCGATCATTTTCTCCCTAGCCTCACCCGCTGGCGCATCCGGCCCGGTCGGGTATTTTTCGCCGAGAATTTGCAGCGTGCGCTCAATGCCCTCAGCGAATGCTGACTTCACATCGCCGGACTGACGCGCAGCGTCGCCGCACAACGCTGCCATGGTGCAACCCGTGGCGCGCCCGTCGCGATGATCCCTGGACACATACACATCGATGAAATCCTTGATGCTCAGTGCTTCAGCGCTGATCAGCGATTGCGCAAGGCTGTTGGCCGAGGCCTCAGCCATCAAGTCGGCCTTCGAACCGAAATGTTTGTAGAAACCGCCATGGGTGAAACCGGCAGCGGCCATCAAGTCGGCCACGCCGACACCGTCAAAACCGCGTTCACGAAACATGGCCGAGGCCGTTTCGACGATGTGCTCCCGATTGGCCTGGGCCTGGGCCTTGCTCACTCGCATGTTCGATACCTCGTTACCGCTGGAAATTCGTGGGTTGATGATACATGGATGTTGATCATAATCAAAATTGTTGACAGTTTAGATTTCGATCATCATCCTAAATACCGGCGATATGAAATTCACCAACGGGCACGGAACAAACACTTATGAGCGACCAGAATCTGTTTACCCCTTACACGCTTGGCACGCTGAAACTGTCAAACCGCGTGGTTCTCGCCCCGCTGACGCGCAATCGCGCCGGAAAAGGCTTTGTACCGAGTGAATTTGCTGCTGCCTATTACAGTCAGCGAGCCAGCGCGGGCTTGCTGATTTCCGAAGCCTCGCAGATATCCCAGCAGGGCCAGGGCTATCAGGACACGCCAGGCATTTACACACCGGCTCAGATAGAGGGATGGCGCAAGGTGACCGATGCCGTGCACGCCAAGGGCGGGAGAATTTTCCTGCAATTGTGGCATGTGGGCCGTGTTTCCCACGTCGATCTGCAACAGCACGGTGCGGCGCCGGTAGCCCCTTCCGCGCTTCGTCCCGCGACCAAGGTGTTCGTCAACAACCGCTTCGAGGACGTTTCCGAGCCGCGAGCTTTGGAAGCTGACGAGTTGCCGGGCATCGTCAACGATTTCCGCCAGGCGGCGGCAAACGCCATTGCGGCAGGCTTCGATGGCGTGGAAGTCCACGGTGCAAACGGCTATTTGCTGGATCAGTTCATCAAGGACGGCTCCAACCTGCGTACTGATGCGTACGGCGGCTCAATCGCAAACCGTGCGCGTCTGCTGCTGGAAGTGACGGCTGCCGTGGCCGCCGAGATTGGTGCTGATCGCACGGGCATTCGCCTTTCGCCTGTCTCACCGGCCAATGGTGTATCGAGCCGTGATCCGCAGGCTCAGTTCGATTACATCGTCGATCAACTCAATGCTCTGGACATCGTTTATCTGCACGTCGTCGAAGGCGCGACCGGTGGACCTCGCGACGTGGCGCCCTTTGATTTCGACGCCTTGCGTCTGCGCTTCAAGAACACCTACATCGCCAACAATGGCTATGACCTGGGCCTGGCCACGGAACGCCTTGCGCATGACAAGGCCGACCTGATCGCCTTTGGCCGTCCTTTTATCGGCAACCCTGATCTGGTGGAGCGGCTCAAAACCGGTGCGCCACTGTCCGTCTTTGACCCTTCCACGCTCTACGGCGGCGGAGCGGCGGGATACATCGACTACCCGACGCTAGACGAGTCCAGTGCTGTCGCGAACCAGGCACAAGCTGATCGGGCCTGATTTTGATCGTGCATCCATCCCCATTCATGTTCCCGAAAAAAGAGCTGACATCATGACTACTCGTCCTACCGTTCTCATCACTGGCGCTTCCACCGGCATCGGCGCGGTGTATGCCCAACGTTTCGCCCAACGCGGGCATGATCTGGTGTTGGTCGCCCGCAACCACTCGCGACTGGAAACGCTCGCCGCAAAGTTGCGTGGCGAACACAACGTTGCCATTGAGGTGGTTCCGGCCGACCTGACTCAACTCAGCGACCTGCACACTGTCGAAGCGCGCCTGCGGAATGACGAGCGCATCGGCATCCTCGTCAACAATGCCGGTGCCGCGCAGTCCGGCACCTTCATCGAGCAAAGCACCGACAGCGTTGCGCAACTGGTGGCCCTCAACACCACTGCACTGGTGCGACTCGCCAGCGCCATCGCGCCACGCCTGGCCAAAGCAGGTGAAGGCGCGATCATCAACATTGGTTCGGTGGTGGGCCTGGCGCCTGAATTTGGTATGTCGGTCTATGGGGCGACCAAGGCGTTTGTGCTGTTCCTTTCCCAAGGCCTGAGCCTGGAACTTTCGCCTCTGGGTGTTTATGTGCAAGCCGTATTGCCCGCCGCCACCCGCACGGAAATTTGGGACCGCGCCGGTATCGACATCAACACCTTGAGCGAAATCATGGAAGTGGATGACCTGGTCGATGCCGCACTGGTCGGCTTCGACCGCCGCGAACCGGTGACCATTCCTCCGTTGCAAGAAGGCGAGCGCTGGGATGCCCTGCAAACCGCACGTCAGGGTCTTTTGTCGCAGATCAGACAGTCCGCCGTGGCGCCACGCTATTTGACTCAAGTCTGAACCCTGTCGAGCAGGTCGGCCTCGCCCCGCAATCGGACGGAATAAACATGACTCTTTTGGCTAGAAGCAATCATTCAGGTTCGCAGTCGTCATTTATCAACGCGGCGAACCAGTCGGTCCTGGTTGGCGGGATACCTTTCGCCTATCGTGATCAGGGACCCAGAACGCAGGTCCCGCTGGTCATGTTCAACCATTGGGGGGCAGTGCTGGATAACTTTGACCCCAGGATCGTTGACGGTCTGGCAAAAAACCGGCGTGTCATCACCACCGATTACCGCGGTATCGGTGGCTCGGGTGGCGCCGCGCCATTGACCGTCGGTGAGATGGCTGACGATGGCATCGGCTTTATTCGTGCGTTGGGTTTGGACAAGGTTGACCTGCTCGGCTTTTCACTCGGAGGCTTCGTCGCTCAAGACATCGCCCTTAAAGCTCCCGAACGCGTGCGCAGGCTGATCCTCACCGGAACCGGACCGGCCGGCGGCACAGGCATCGACAACGTCGGCTCGGTGACCTGGCCGTTAATGATCAAGGGTCTGCTGACGCTACGAGATCCCAAGTTCTACCTGTTCTTTACCACCACGGCCAACGGACAACGCGCTGCGTCCGAGTATTTGCAACGATTGAAAGAGCGCCGGCAAGACCGGGACAAAGGCCCGACACCCCGCGCGTTTTTACGGCAATTGAAAGCCATTACTGCGTGGGGCAAGCAAGCGCCGCAAGAACTCGGACGCCTGCGGATGCCGACGCTGATAGCCAACGGGGACAACGACATCATGGTGCCCACTGTCAACTCGCTTGAGCTGGCAAAGCGAATCCCCAACGCGCAACTGATCATTTACCAGGACGCCGGGCACGGCAGCATTTTCCAGCACCATACCGATTTCGTGGCCAAGGCTTTGGCGTTCCTCGACGGCTGACAACCTGAACGTCGCATCGCATCAACGTTGCCGGGGCCGTGCCCCATTCTCATTCCACCGACAAGAGCAGCTGCAACATGAAGGCATTTTTTATCGACCGCTACGGCAAGCAGAACGGAACGATTGGCGAAGTGCCCGATCCTGCGGTCGGTGCGCATGACGTGCTGATCCAGGTGCATGCAACGAGCGTGAACCCGTTGGACTCGAAGATCAGAACCGGGGAATTCAAACTGATCCTGCCCTATACATTTCCATTGGTATTGGGCAATGACCTGGTGGGTGTGGTCGTTCGCACGGGCTCGGCGGTGAAGCGATTCAATCCAGGAGACGAAGTCTATGCACGCCCTCCCGAGGATCGGATCGGGACGTTTGCCGAACTGATCGCCGTGAACGAAAACGCGCTCGCGATGAAACCCTCGAACCTTGACATGGCCGAAGCGGCGTCCGTCCCCTTGGCCGCCTTGACGGCCTGGCAGGCGCTGGTTGAGACCGCCCAGGTGAAAAAAGGCCAGAAGGTGTTGATTCATGCCGGATCCGGCGGTGTCGGCACGTTTGCCATCCAGCTCGCCAAACACCTCGGCGCCTTCGTTGCGACGACCACCAGCACGGCGAATGTCGAATGGGTGGCGGCGCTCGGGGCGGATGTGGTCATCGACTACAAGAAGCAAGATTTTGCAACCGAATTGCACGATTTCGACGTGGTATTGAACAGCCTGGGCAACGATGTACTGATTAAATCAGTCGAAGTTCTCAAGCCCGGTGGCCAGCTCATTTCCCTCTCCGGACCACCGACAGCAGAATTTTCCCAAGAGCAAGGCTTGTCCTGGATGCTACGGCAAGTCATGCGCCTGCTGAGCAGCGGTATTCGTAGAAAAGCCCGCAAGCATGGGGTGAGCTATGCATTTTTGTTTATGCGTGCCGACGGGGTGCAACTGCAAAAAATCACCTCGCTTATCGAAGCGGGCGTCATCAAACCGGTCATCGATCGTTCCTTCCCTTTTGAATCGACTGCAGAGGCGTTGCGGTACGTCGAGCAGGGCAGATCAAAAGGCAAAGTCACCATAACAATCAAATAAGCGCACTACAAAAAATGTCCGTAGATAACGTGCATGCCGCCAAGTATCAGACTCCAGCGCCTGAACCAGAGGAGCAGCCACCGCACAACAGGCACACACAGGAGCAGTTGCAACCGGAAGTCGCACCTCTAGAAAAGCCGGTGATTATTTGGCGTAGCTTGATGCTTGAGCAGTGACGAGAAATGATTGAAGCCGCTCCTCAATCGAAACAATGCTTACATCGCCACAAGCTCGTAGCGAATGGCAAGTTTGCATCAAAAGCGGATGTAGGCCGAACGTCCGCTAATGGCCTGCGCAGTATTAATGCCCCGGCATTGGACTGCTTGGGCGTTTTACATCGCGTTTTCGCCTGACCGAGCCAGGGCTCGCAATGCGGCTGGGTTGAGGCAACCGGGGTGTACGCAGTAACAGGCTGATTTCTTCTGCGCTGACCGCTTTGCTGAAAAAGTGGCCCTGAATTTCATCGCAGCCGTTTTCACGCAGGAAGGTTTGCTGCTCTTCGGTTTCGACACCTTCGGCAATGACCTTGAGGTTCAGTTTGTGCCCCAACGAAATCACCGCGGTGGCGATGGCTTTGTCGTTCTCGTTGTCGGGCAGGTCGCGCACGAAAGACTGGTCGATCTTGAGTCTCGCGATCGGAAAGCTTTTCAATGCTGCGAGGCTGGAGTAGCCGGTGCCGAAGTCGTCGATCGAGAGGCTGATCCCCATTGATTGCAGTTCCTTCATTTTGCTGATGGCTTGCTGAAGGTCTTGCATGATCAGGCTTTCGGTCAGCTCCAGCTCAAGGTACATCGGGTCCAGCCCGGTTTCTTGCAAGGCATGCATCACCCGGTCGATCAGGTCCCTTTCGACGAACTGGCGTGCAGAAATATTCACCGACATGGTGATCGGCGGCCAGCCCGCATCCTGCCAGGCCTTGTTCTGTCTGCACGCGGCATGAATCACCCAGTCGCCGATGGGCACGATCAACCCGGTTTCTTCGGCCTGCGGAATGAATTTGATGGGAGACACGATGCCGAGCTCGGGGTGCTGCCAGCGGATCAGTGCCTCTACGCCGATAATCTGGCCTGACTGCAAATCCACCTGTGGCTGGTACAGCAGCAGGAACTCGTCATGGTTGAGTGCGTTTCGAAGCCCGTCTTGCATGGCGAGCTTGCCCTGAACCTTGTTATTCATCTCGCTCGTATAGAACTGGTAACTGTTGCGACCCAGTTCCTTGGCCCGGTACATGGCGGCATCCGCGTTGCTGAGCAACGTGTCGGTATCGCTGCCGTCGGCAGGGTAGGTGGCCAACCCCATGCTGCAGGTGACGTGGAGTGTATGCCCGCTGAGTTGAATCGGTCGCAGGATGGCTTCCTGGATTTTGTGCAGGGCTGGAGTAACGCCGTCGAGGTCTGAGGGCTGGTCGAACAGGATGATCACAAACTCGTCGCCACCCAGTCGCACGACGGTGTCGGTGCGGCGTACGCACTCCAGCATGCGCTGGGCGACGGTTTTCAGCAGTTCGTCTCCAGCACTGTGTCCAAGGCTGTCATTCACCAGTTTGAATTTGTCCAGATCGAGAAACACCACCGTCACCAGGCGGTCGTAGCGCTGGGCATAAAGCATTGCCTGCTTGAGACGGTCTTCGAGCAGTGTGCGATTCGGCAGCCCGGTCAGTGCGTCATGGTCGCCCATATAGCGAATGCGCTTTTCGGTAAGCTGGCGTTCTATCGCAATACCGGCAAGCGGTGTCGCCATGTCAATCAGTCGCGTCTCGGCCGAGCTGGGGCTGCGTACGGTATTGGAATACAAGGCAAACGTCCCCAATACCTTTCGCTCATGGGACAGAATCGGCGTCGACCAGCAGGCTCGAAATCCATAGGGCGCAGCGGCTGAACGGTACGCTTCCCACAGCGGATCCAGCTCGATATCCGTGACGATGACCGGTTCTCGTCGATACACCGCGGTGCCGCATGAACCGACGTTCGGACCGATTGCAATCCCGTCAATGAGCTGGTTATAGGCTTTCGGCAAACTGGGGGCCGCCCCGTGCAGCAGGTGTTTGCCATCCTCATCCAGCACCAGGATGGACACCATCATCCCCTTCAACTGGGACTCCACCAGGTGAGCCAGGCTGTCGAGGACTTCTGCCAGCTCGGTGCTCCTGGCGATCAGCTCAAGGACATGACGTTGTCCGGCACGGATCACGGCTTCTTGCTCCAATCGGCTGTTTTGCAGGGCAAGCCGCTCGGTGGCGATACTCAATTGGACCGTTCTTTTTTCCAGTTGAAGTCGGTCTTTGAGGAATTGATTCACCGCGCGAGCCATGTTGCCGATCTCGTCTTTCCCATGTTCCGCCATCATCAAATGCGTTTTGTCAGTGTGTTCCTGACGCAATTGCCGGCTAATTTCATTCAGACGCATGAGCACATGACGGCCCATGAAGACCCGGGTCACGAACCAGGCGAATACCAGGCTGGCGCCCAGCATGATCAGCACCCATTGCTGGCTACGATTTGAGGCTTCGACCAGGCGCTGCAGGGCTTCGCGATAGTCTTCGGTGTAAGCGCTGGATTGCGCACGGGCCACCGCGACCAGAACCCCGGCCTCATTCTTCAGTTCCTCATTGAAGCGCTGTATGACGTTGTGCTGATTGATGAGCTTCAGGCGCAGGGAGAAGAGATCAGGCGTCTTCACATCGGCGTCGGGTAACTTGCCTGCGGTGCGTGACAGGCGCTCATATCGGATCCGCAGCCGTTGCACGGCATCACTGTCTACAGCCTGCGGCAGATCGAAAAGTAACACCGCCAGTTCGAGGCTGGCCTGGGTCTGAGTCGCGGTTAACCGGGCGGTGTGATCCTCCATGGTTTGTTCGAAGGTGACCTCGGTTTGCAGCAGGCCTTCTCGCAGCTGAGCAACGATGTTGGCGGTATTGCGGAACATCTGACTCGACTGATGCATGTCGAGTATCGCCACGCCACTGTTCGCGGCAGTCAGCTGCTGCACCAGTTGATCAAGGGCTTCAAGCTGTTCGACAGTCGCCGCATAGCTTGAACGCAGGGTGTCGGGGGAGCGGGTTGTCAGAAGCTGATCAGTCTGGCGTTCGATCAGCAAGGTACGCTGCAGCATGTCTTGCCCATCTTGCATGCGGACCAGTCGTTCATCCGTCAGCTGGCGGGTGGCGTTGTTTGACGTGCGCACGGCGTAGACCGCCGTTGCACCACTCGCCAGGATCAGCAGCGCCAGCGTCAGAAACGCCAGTGTGAACTGTGCGCGTAGCGATTGCGGCAATAGCCGGCGTCCGAGCCGGGAAATAACGTCCAATGTCATGGATTCCATTGGTGGCGATAGATGTCTCGATAGCCATTATCAGGGTCGTACTGGAATTTCTTCCCGCCGTCGAAGGCAATATTGTCGGCATTGACCAGGTGAATCGGCGCGACGAAGCCGCTCACCGGCTGACCTGCAAACAGCCGGTTCAATTCATCCATCACTTGCCAGCCATGCAGGTTGAGCGGCTCGGCCACGGTGACGGTCTGGTAGGTTTTTGCCTGTATGCGCAAGAAAGCCGAAGCGCTGCCATCGCCGGCAGACAACAGACTGATGCCGTCGCTGGGTATTGCGGCGTTGGTCAATGAGGCAATCGAGTAGTCAAAATAGATATCGTTGATAGCCAGCGTATGGGTCCAGCGCTTGCCATAGCGCTGAAGCAGCTCCTTGGTGATCGCCGGCATCTTCTCGCCACTTTCGGAGATCGCGACATCGCGCACTTCCAGTAACGTACATTCCTGACAGGCGCGAATGACGTTTTCCATGGCCTTGGCTTTCGCCATGGCGATGCTGTACTTGGAGTCGGTCAGGATGACCACGCCGGCGTGTCCGTTTGACTGTGCCACCGCCGCCATGGCCGTGAGGCGAGCCACTTCGAGCGGGTCGGTCGTGACGTTCATGGCCACCGGCGTGCCGTCAATCGGCCCGGGCCGTGCCCCGGCGTGCCAGGCAACCACCGGCACATCCCTGTTGGCGAATTGGATCAGTGCCGCATTGTTCTCAAGGGCATCGGAGCCGCACAGAATGAGGCCGTCGGGTTTCGCTGCCAGGGCATCGGAAAAGGCCTTGGCGCGTCCGGCCGATGATCCAGCGCCGTCGAATATCTTCAGCGTCCAGCCCATCGCCTTGGCAGCCTCGCGAGCACCTTGCGCGACACCGACAATTCCGCCGTTACGCAAATCTTCTGCGACAAAGGCGATGCTCTTGCCCGGCAGGGCTTGCGGGCCGGACTCAGGGCCGCTCCAGCGAACGGCTTCGAGGGTGGCCCTGGAAACGATTTCCTGCGCTTGAATCACCGTAACCGTGGCGTTTTCGACACCCGCTGTGGTTGGCAGGTTCTGGCCGAATCCGGGCGTTGCGGTGAAAAGACAGAAAACCGTAATTGAAGCGATCCAGAATAGCCCGGGTCTGGAGTCGATGGCGCGATCAAAGTCTGGCATGGCGTCCCTTTTTGCCAAGAGTGCAGCGTTCACTGTCCGAAAGGATAGTCGGTTCTGCTGTCATCCGGTCTTTTGTGAGTAAAGTGCGCGAACTTTAGTCCTGAACATTCAGGAAACGGGACAGGGTCCATGGCACAAAACAAGGGACGAAGGCCAATTGCATCGTTGACTACATTGAGTGGATTTACAAGGCTTCGACTTTGCTTAAACACCCGTCAAAAAAAGCGTCAGCCCAAACGCGGATAGTGTCGTTCCTTGACTGATTGGCATTACGGCACACCCACGCCTTTACAAAGCGCTGTTGTACAAATCCGTCACCAGCATGCAACCGGGGGCGTGTGTGATGCACAGTGGCGGGCGTGAGGCCTGCACCACCGATTGAGGTGTCACACCGCACGCCCAGAACACCGGTATTTCGTCAGCTTCAATGGGGACGGCGTCGCCGTAGTCCGGGGTATCGAGCGCGTGGATGCCGATCAGCGACGGATCGCCGATGTGCACGGGAGCGCCGTGGACATTGGGCATGCGTGCGGTGATTTGAATGGCCTGGATGGCGGCAGCGGCTTTCATCGGCCGCATGCTCACCACCAGCTTGCCGCCGAGGCGAGCGGTGGGGCGCGTGTCGATGTTGGTCTGGTACATGGCGACATTGCGCCCCAGATCGATGTGCTTGAGGGGGATGCCGGCATCCAGCAGCGGTTGTTCGAAGGAGAACGAGCAGCCGATGGCGAACGCCACCAGGTCATCTTGCCAAAGGTGTTCGATATCCAGCGGTTCTTCGTTCAGTTCGCCATCGCGATAAACCCTGTATCGGGGCACATCATGGCGAATATCAATGCCTGCTCCAAGATTGCGCAAATACGGATCGCCCGGTTCGGTAATGTCGAGCAACGGGCAGGCTTGACGATTGAGGGTGCAATACCTGAGGAACTCGCTGGCCCAATCACCGGGCAAAATCACGATATTGGCTTGCACCCGGCCTTGGCCCAAGCCACTGGTGTGACCCTGATAGTGCCCGGCGGCGATGCTTTGGCGCAGGGCGAGAGGGGTGCTGCGCTGCAGTTGTTCGAAGGGCAGGGTAGGTTGGTTCATCATGGCATCTCGGCAGGTTCGTTGAGCCTTTTTAGAAAACCGTGGTGATGCCGTCCAACAAGGAATGTTGTTGCCCCCAGACAACTAAAAGTTATTCAGGGGGCAGTCGGCTGTCGAGGCCCGGTGCCGCCACCATAAGTAACGGACCGACATCCGCAGCGTATTGGCAGACCACCTGGCGGCTCATCTCGACGATGTTCTCGATCAGTTCCAGTCCGACCCCCGCGCGCCAAGAGGCCACGACATCCAGTTGCGGCAAGCGGCTGCCGGGGTCCAGCTGGATCAACTCGCCGCTGGCCAGGGGTTTGGCCACCAGTGCCGCCGGCAAGGCGCCAATACCAAAGCCGTCACGAATCAGCCGGGTCATGGCCGACACCGAGTTAACGCAACTGACGCGCGGTGCGCCGATGCCATGGGCGTGCAACAGGTTGAGCACATCCTGATGCGGTCGTGAATGTTTGACGAAGGTGATGATGCGCTCGCCGGCCATCTCGGTGAGCGAGGCATAAGGTCGGGCGTAGATGGAGTTGCTGGCGGCGATCCAGTGCATGGGATAGTGCGCCAGTTCGAGGTTGCGCACGCTTTCATGGCGGATCAGGTCCGTCTGGAAAACGATGTCCAGATAGCCCTTTTGCAGTTGCTCGCAGAGATTGCGCGCGGCGTCGGCAGTGATCTCGATTTCCACGGCAGGGAAGGTCTGCATCAGGGTCGACATCAACGGGCTGAGCCAGGTGTGTATCACCGTATCCATCACGCCGATGCGCACCAGACCCTGTTGCGGGCTGGTGTTGTCCAGCGAGTGTTTTAGCGCACGCTGAACCTCGAGCATTTGCTCGGCGTAGTCGAGCACCTTGAGACCTTCTGGCGTCAGCGACACTCCGCGTGAATCGCGCACGAACAGGCGCAGACCCAATTCGTCTTCCAGCGCGGCGATCCGGCTGGAAATCGCTGCCTGTGTGCTGAACATTTTCTCGGCGGTCAGGCTGAAGCTTTGCAGGCGGGCGACCCAGACGAAGGTTTCGAGGAATTTGAGGTTCATGGCGGTTCCCTTGGCGCTTATGGCTCTTGTAATGAAGGGGCGAGTTGCAATTGTTACTCCAGAGTCCGCCATCGCGGGCATCAAATTTTCTTATGCATAACCTCGTCTTTTTCCCGTTTGACGCCGTTCTACCCCTGCACGAAGAATCCGCCCCACGACGCAGATCGCTGCGTCCGCCCCCCACGACAACGCCTTCACAAAAAAACAATGAGGTGTGTCCGTCATCTTCGTTTGCTGCCGCAGGAACCTCTTCCATGGAAAAAATCATGACTGTCCACGTGCCTTCAAAAGCGGGGCGCACCCGCCCATTCAAGGGGTATGTCCCGGCTGGCACATTGCTCGGCCTGAGCCTGCTCTGTGCACCGGCCGCTCAGGCGGATTTCGTGGCGGACAGTAAAGGCAGCCTGGAAGCGCGCAACTTCTACTTCAACCGTGATTTTCGCCAGGACGGTTCGCGGGACAAGGCCGAGGAATGGGCGCAAGGTTTTCTGTTGCGGATGGAGTCGGGTTATACCGCGGGCACGTTCGGTTTTGGCCTGGATGTTTTGGGCATGGCCGGTTTCAAACTGGACTCCGGCGGCGGGACGGCGGGTACCAATCTGTTGCCGCCAGATTTATCCGGCGGCTCACAGGATCGCTATGGCGAGTTAGGCCTGACGGGCAAAATGCGCGTGTCCAACAGCATCTTGAAATTCGGGACATTGCAGATCAAGGACCCGGTGGTGAGCTCCAACGATACCCGCCTGTTGCCGAGCACGTTCAAGGGCGGCCTGGTGAATGTGCAGGAAATCGATCGTTTGAAGCTCACGGCCGGTCAGCTCACGCAGATCAATTTCGTCGACTCCACCGACTATCAGGACATGACCGCCAACCGCATTGGCGGGCAAAGCGACAAGTTTCAGTTTGCCGGGGCGGACTATCAGTTCCTGCCGAACCTGACCGCGCAGTACCGCTACGGCCAGCTGGAAAACATCTATCAGCAAAATTACCTCGGGCTTGTGCACACGCTGGACCTGGGCTCCGGCCAGTCGCTCAAGAGCGACGTACGCTATACGCGCAGCACCGAAGACGGAAACTTTCGAAGTATCGACAACCAGGCCTTCGGTGCGTTGTTCACCTATAGCCTGGGCGGTCATGCGCTGGGCCTTGGCTATCAGCGCATGAGCGGTGACGACCCGTTTCCGTATATCGGGCGCAGCGATCCGTACCTGGTCAACTTCGTGCAGATCGGTGACTTCGCCAATATCGACGAACACTCCTGGCAGGCGCGCTATGACTACAACTTTGTCGCACTCGGCGTGCCGGGGTTGACCTTCATGACGCGCTACATCTCTGGCGACAATGTGCAACGCACTGCGCCGGGTGAGGGCAAGGAATGGGAGCGCAACACCGATATCGCTTACGTGGTGCAGGACGGTTCGTTGAAAGGGTTGGGCCTTAAATGGCGCAACGCGTCAGTGCGTTCGAACTTCGGTAATGACCTGGATGAGAACCGCCTGATCGTCAGCTATACCGTGGCGCTGTGGTAGAGGCTGGGCGGACTTGATATTCGATGTGGGAATAAGTAAATCGATATTTATTCCTTTTAATATTGATTTGCGAGGTTCATTTTGAAGGCCTGCACATCCGTGCGGATGTATTCGACATCAGACAGGAAGCCTCATCATGACCATCAAAGCGATTAACGTCCGCAACCAGTTCAAGGGTGTCATCAAGGAAATTGTGACAGGCGAAGTGGTCTCCGAAATCGATGTGCAAACCGCCTCCGGCATCGTCACCTCGGTGATCACCACCCGTTCAGTGCGCGATCTTGAATTGAAAGTGGGGAGCGAGGTGATAGCCTTCGTCAAATCCACCGAAGTCTCGATCGCCAAGCTCTGAAAGGGTGCCTGTTCGTTACTTCAGTAGAGCTCACAAAAAACGCCGCTCAGTGAGCGTAATGCTGTCCACATAAGCGCGGCGCCCACATTTGTGGCGAGGGGATTTAGCGAAACGTCGCACCGCCCCGTTGGGCTGCGAAGCGGCCCCAGCGTCTTTTCAGACAGACTAAGTTGTCTGGATTACGACTGCTTCGCAGCCGAACGGGGTGGTGCGGCATTCCGATAAATCCCCTCGCCACAGGCTCTAGCTCGACTGAAGAATGTCTTAAGTGAACAGCATTACGCTCACTGAGCGGCGTTTCTGTTATCGGTGCTGACAGGAGACAAGTGTCGGCGGTTGTTTCAGGTGTCCCTTTCTTCCGCAGCGTAGGAAAATCAAAACTGGCGCGTCGGCGGCGATACCTTTCCCAACAGGCGACCGCCAATGCAATTGCACCGACCTTTATCACCCCAGGCGCCAGACCAACGCCGAACAATCGGCCAAAAGAAAAGAATCAAAATCATGCAAGCTCATACCTACCAACTACTGGAAGTCGCCAACGGCAAACCGATCAAGCTGTGGACCGAAGGCGTCCCGGTAGAACACGAAGCCAGACAGCAATTGATGAACACCGCCAGGATGCCGTTCATCTTCAAGCATCTGGCCGTGATGCCCGATGTGCACCTGGGCAAGGGCTCGACCATCGGCAGCGTGATTCCCACGGTCGGCGCGATCATTCCAGCCGCCGTCGGAGTGGACATCGGCTGCGGGATGATCGCGGCGTGCACGTCGCTGACCGCCGGCGATTTGCCGGACAACCTGCATGGCTTGCGTTGCGCGATCGAGAAGGCGGTGCCCCATGGCCGCACCAGTGGGCGCGGCGTTCGGGACAAGGGCGCCTGGGACAGCGTTCCGCGTGAGGCGGACCGGGCCTGGGCGGCACTGGACTCGCGGTTCAAGGCGATCACCGACAAGTACCCGAAACTCGCCAACACCAACAACCGTGGGCACTTGGGCACGCTCGGCAGCGGGAACCACTTCATCGAGGTGTGCCTGGATGAAACCAACCGGGTCTGGTTCATGCTGCACAGCGGTTCCCGTGGTGTCGGCAATGCGATTGGCAACCTGTTCATTCAAATGGCCCAGGCGGATATGCGTCAGCACCTCGCCAATCTGCCGGATCGTGACCTGGCTTACTTTAAAGAGGGCAGCCGGCATTTCGATGACTACGTCGAAGCGGTCGGTTGGGCCCAGGATTTCGCCAGGCAAAACCGTGCATTGATGATGCAAGCGGTGATTCAGGCGACCCGAAAAGTGATCAACAAACCTTTTGAGGCGGCGCTGGAAGCGGTGAACTGCCACCACAACTACGTGCAGAAAGAGCGACATTTTGGTCAGGAAATTCTGGTCACCCGCAAAGGCGCGGTATCGGCGAAGAAGGGCGAGTTGGGGATTATTCCGGGATCGATGGGCGCTAAAAGCTTCATCGTCCGCGGGCTGGGGAACGAGGAGTCGTTCTGCTCCTGCAGCCACGGCGCCGGCCGCACCATGAGTCGCACCAAAGCGAAAAGCCTGTTTACCGTCGAAGACCAGATCCGTGCAACCGCCCACGTGGAGTGTCGCAAGGATGCTGCCGTCATCGATGAAATTCCGATGGCCTACAAGGACATCGACGATGTCATGCACGCCCAGCGCGAGTTGGTGGAAGTGCTGCACACCTTGCGTCAGGTGGTGTGCGTAAAAGGATAGGAAAAAGGGGCACGCGTTCATCGCCGCAGCAGTGGAGCGTGCCCTATACAAACTGTCGCGCACTCAGGAAGACACTACTTCACCGCATAGAATTTGCGCACATACCGCGTACTTTTCCACGCGCACGCTGCACCGAGCGGCACAAACACGCTGTCGCCGGTGTTGACCTCCACGCTCGTTCCATCAGGCGCCAGCAGGGTGACGCTGCCTTCGATCAGGTTCATCAGTTCATGGAGTTTGTGGGGCCGGGCGTGACGCTCGTACGGTGTCGAATCCCAAACGCCGACGCGCAACCGGGTGGCGTCGTCTTCGAAGGCATTGTGTGAGCGGCACTGCGGCGTCGGTCCGATCAAAATCTGCGGTTCCGGTGCGGCCGACGGCGAAAGCATGTCCAGCGGGTCGAGCGCAGTGAGGCCGGGTGTCGGCGGTGCGGTGGGGCTGGTGACTGCACAAAAGGCCCAGTACGTATCAGCGTTGGCCTGGAGTCGCAGTGATGTACCGCGACCGATCACGGCACCGGCGCCGACACCCAGTGCCAGCGTTTGCTCCTCGGATTGCAGCACGACGTGGCCGGCGTGGACCACGATCACTTCGGTGTGCGGAAAATCATCGCTATCGAGCGTTCCGCTGATGTGCACGATGCCCGCTGATACGCCATCCGGGCCGTTGTAGGCCACCTGGCGACCGTCCTTGAACGGATCGAAGGCACCCAAAGACGCTGCTGTAAAAGACGTGGTGACGCGGCTGCCGTCGGCGCGAGCCAACAGCAGAACGGTAGGTTCAGACATACGGGTGACGCTCCATAAAAAAGACGGTGAGGGATAGCGATCAGCCGATGGCTTGAGTCACCACAGCGAACTGCTGGACGCCATTGGCTGTTTGCGGCGGCGTGCCCTTGGCCATTTGCGCCACGGTATCGACCGGCTTCAAACCCGCCGAATCGAGCCATTCGGCCAGGCCGCTGTCTGCCGGGATGTCGATTCGCACGAAGGTATCCGGCACTTGCGCCAGCAGAACGGCGATCAGGTGTTTGGCTTGTTCGAGGTTTTCGGCGACCACCGGGCCGATGCAACGACCACGGCCGAAAGGGCGCAGCAAGGCGAAGGCGCGTAGCTGGCCGTCGCGTTCGATCCCCACCGAATGCTCGACCACCTCAAACAGATCGGCGAGCACCGCTTTGCGATCCAGCCCGCTGCCGGCATTGGCCAACGCCAACACACGAGCCTGATCCGCCGCGTTCAGAGCACGGCAATGTTCGCCGTCGGCCAGTGCGGTGGGTGCAGGTGTATTGGCGTTGCCCTGATGCTGCTGAATCCGGCCGAATTCGACAAAGCCCTGGCTGGCGTAAAGCGGTGCGCCGGCCAGTGTGGCGTTGAGCATCGGGGTGCGTGACTGGCAGGCGTCCAGTGCCTGTTCCATGAGCTTGCGGCCGATGCCCTTGCCCTGATAGTCATCACTGACGATCACCAGGCCAATGGTGGTGAAGCCGCCTTGGGGACAAGCGAATGCCGTGCCGATCAGACGCTCGCCATCGAGCACCACAAAGCCGTCGCTGACCCGTTGCAGCATCGCCCAGTCGTCCAGGCGATGAGGCCACTTCAACTCCACGGACAAGGCATGGGCCGAGGGCAGGTCGGCGGCCGTCATTGGCCGATAGACATAAGCAGGTCGTTGCAAGGCGGACATGGCGAGTCTCCATTGGACAGTGTGCGCGAGCGACCGGATTTCCGGCGCGATGGTGCCTGTATCCCATCTGTGTGAAGGCCTGACAAGGGGGGCTGAAGCATTCGGCAGATTCCGCAAGCCCGAGGCCGGCAGACCACACTTACTACTTAAATGCACCGCAAGGTCGGCAGCAAATGCCAGGGCTTTTTTTCTACGATGGAGGCCTGAGTTCACGACGCGTCGTCCCTTATTTGGAGTGCTCCATGGATAGCTTTGATCCCCGCCTTATTGCTGTGCGCAGCGCTCACTTCATTGCTGGAATGTACCGCGATGCACAACCCGGGCTTGAGGTGGCGCGCCCCTCTGACGGCCAGGTTTATGCCCAGTTGCCAATCGCCGATGCCGACCTGGTGGATGAAGCGGTCACGGATGCCTGGCAGGCGTTCAGTCGCAGCGACTGGGCCAGTCGTCCACCCCGGGAGCGGGCGCGGGTGATGCGCCGCTGGGCCGATCTGATCGAGGCGGACGCCGCCATTCTGGCTCCGCTGGAAGCCGTGGGCTCGACGCGGCCTCATAAAGATGTGATCGCCTGGGACATTCCTTATGTCGCCGAAGGCATTCGCTTCTTCGCCGAACTGGCGGACAAGCATGGCGGCCACGTCGCGGCGACCCAGAGCGATCGACTGGGCATGCAGATCGCCGAACCTTACGGCGTCATTGCCGCCATCGCACCGTGGAATTTCCCCTTGAGCATGGCCTCCTGGAAAGTGGCCCCGGCGTTGGCCGCCGGTAATGCCGTGGTGCTCAAACCTTCGGAGCTGACGCCGTTCTCCAGCCTGCGCTTTGCCGAACTGGCGCTGCAGGCGGGCATTCCGGCGGGGATTTTCAACGTCATCCAGGGCGATGGCCGCGTCACGGGCGATGCCTTGTGCCGCCATCCGCGCGTGGCCAAAGTGACGTTCACCGGGTCCACGGCGACCGGGTCGAGCATCATGTCGACCTGCGCGCTGGTGGGGCCGAAACCGGTGACACTGGAACTCGGCGGCAAGAGCCCGCAACTGGTATTCGCCGACGTACCGGACATCGCCAAAACCGCGCGCACCGTGGCGCTGGCCATTACCGGCAACGCCGGGCAGGTGTGCGTATCCGGTTCGCGGTTGTTGATCCAGCGCTCGATCATGGAACCCTTTCTTGCGCATTTGCAGGCATATTTCGAGGAACTGCGCCCGGGTCCGACCTGGTCATCCGAGAGCACGTTGTCGCCGATCATTTCCCGACTGCAAGCCAGCCGAATCGACGGCATCGTCCAGCGCTCGCGTCAGGCCGGTGCTGAAGTGCTGACCGGTGGTGGGTTGTTTGAAGGTCTGGGCGGGGCTTATTACCAGCCGACCTTGCTGACGGGGCTGGACAATGACAACCCGGCCGTCTGCGAAGAAATCTTCGGTCCGGTGCTGACGGTGCAGGCATTCGATGATGAAGAACAAGCCCTGAACCTGGCCGCGCACGCCACCTACGGCTTGGCGGCGGGCGTACACACCGCCGACATCAATCGCGCCCTGCGTCTGGTCCGGCGGCTGGAGGCGGGGACCGTTTGGGTTAACCGTTACGGGCGCAGTAACGACTACATCCTGCCGACTGGCGGCTACAAACGCTCCGGCATCGGCAAGGACCTGGGGCGCGAAGCGTTCGAAGCCAATTTACGCTTCAAGAGTGTGCTGATCGATATCGTCCAGTAACACAAATCCCAC
>Ga0255334_1000178_pt1 | contig 66677 bp, 86 predicted proteins | sample EtOH5_35cm_T3_12_FD_202080 | JGI IMG/M metagenome (GOLD analysis project Ga0255334, IMG submission 202080) | Sandy soil microbial communities from University of British Columbia, Vancouver, Canada - EtOH5_35cm_T3_129 | ecosystem: Engineered > Artificial ecosystem > Sand microcosm > Unclassified ...
ACGTACCGGTCGAAGTGGAAGTGTTTTGCGGAAAGTCGATGTTGGCCACTGGCGAAACGCTGTTGTTGGTGACAACCCAGCCGCCAGTGGTACGCGCTACAGAGATACGAGTGTACTGCGCGTAGCCCCCTTCGTTGGTTCCTTGCGTGCCGCTGTCGGCTGGGTCAGCCGTATGCAGTGAACACCAAAGGTTGGTGAGTGGCGCCGATGCAGCGTTGTCCGCGATGTTGCTGATCGCAACAGCGTTGAAAATCAGCTTGCATACATCATTCTCGAATGTGTCTGAAAAGCCAGCCATGATTAAATCCTCACTATGCTATACGTTCGATAATAACGATATTACCGTTTTCGTCGCGTTGCGTAACTTTATATTTAGGGAGTACCAGTGGCGGTGTTTTTGGTGCAACCACTGGCGCCGGTTTGACACTTTGTAGTTTGGCAATCTGTTGTTCCAGTTTAGCGCAATTAGCTTGTGCCGCTTCCAGTTGCGTTTGCGCTCTGATCTTATCTTGGCATTCCGCAGCCACTTGCATCCGCAGCGCGTCAATCTGGCTTTGCATTTCTTCCAGATCAGTAGAATGTTTGCTGCGCCTTGCATCTAACTCCTGTTTAGCCGCGTCCTTTACATCGTCAATTTTGTGCAGCAATTCCTTATGCCGTTGTGCCCATTCCTTATTTGACTCTGATAGTTGCACTACCAAAGCCGCGTTGTCATTTTCTGCTTTGAGTAATTTATCTTCTGCCGCTTGCACTTGGCGTAACAGTATTTTGCCGACGCTATCATCACCAGAAGGTGGCGCCTTTGGTGTAATGGCGCTAGCCCGGTTTATTCTACGGTCCAGTAACTGCATTATAGGAGTCATTGTGGTGCCTTCCCGCTAATAAGCCCGCGTGCAAACTCAACTGGATTATCAGGCTCTTCGATATAGCCCTGATCTACATCAGTCAAGTACCCAATTGGTTTAGCCAGTGGCGCGACAGGTAAACCAGTCACCATTCCTACAGTCGTCAGCACATCTTGGATAGGGCGCTTTAATCTGGCTTCGTCTTCTGTTGCAACTTTCCAAGCACCTACTGGAACTCTTGCTATTGCTTCCACTGCTGATACGGCTGGTGATACGCTCATGCGATCATCATACCATTTATCATTGAACTGGTTAATGCCGATCTGGGTTATTGGCCCAAGTACAGGAACCATCGCTGTAGCCATGCGAGCCTGACCACCAAAGAACATGGACAGGATGTTATCCAGATAGCCGTCATCGTCATCATCGTCAAACGCTTGGCCACTGACCATCTGCACAATCGCTTCACCAATCACGGCTGGAATCATAAAGCCCAAAGCGTAAATATACAGCGCCCGGCCACCAGCTTCGAAACCACTTTTGCGCATTGCCTTGGCAAACTCTGTAGCGTTTAAATTGGCACTCATATTAAAGTAGGAATAGAACATGGTGAAGACGCGTTTAAATGAGCTGCCTGTTTCGAATCGCGATACGTCTTCCGCATGGAAAGTACCTTGTGTTTGCCGTACAGCCGCATCCGCCTCGCGTACGGCAGACTTTTCATCTGCCCCGTTTTGGGTTGCCTGTTCATACGCGCCACCCCAAGTAACCATATCGACCACATTCTGCATGCCGGTCTGCATGAAATACCCATGCTCGGTTGCGAAGTCCTTAGCCTTTTTATATTTGCTTGGGTTAAGCGTGATATTGTCGATGCTCTGCCGAATCTCCATCAACTGAGAAGACAACCGGTTGCGCATAAACATGGACGATTCGTTTACATGGCTGGTGTACTGTCTTGGGCTACTGGTGTAGCGCCATAAGGCACCAGCCAGATAACGTGGTTTAACTTTAATTGCTGACAAGGACAAGCCAGCAATCTGTTGCAGCGCCACTGACACGTTAGCCGCCATCAATTGGAGCCCGGTATTGGTGCGCACGTTATGGAAGAACGAATCAAGCATACGCATGCGCGGGCCTGACGGTTGTTCCACCAGTTGCAGGGCTGCCCGTTGCAGCCAAGGCATCAGCATCACAGTGCCGACTTCGGAATCCAGCATGGCCAGCGTGCTACGGAAATCCTTGTTGATCGCCACGCGGCCAATGTCTTTTACCACTGGTTCCAAATGCGTGAATCGAAGTACCTTCTCGATGTGGCTAGGGATCAGGCCCAGTTCCAGAGACAGGGGTTTAGCGTAGGCTTCCGTACGCTGCTTGGTGAAGCCACGGCCTGTCGTTGGGAACATAAAGCTGGATGGCCGACCTTCTACCGTTTCTTTCTCGGCGCGAATGTTCGCGTCCTCGACAATGAACGGGTCTACCAGCGCCGGGAAGTAGCCACCAGCAAACGTGCCGAATGGTGTATTGATTGGCTGCGCCGTCACTTCATTAAAAAAGAACCCGTACATTGCTTTATGGGATTTCTGTGCGCCCGGTTTTAATTCGTCTAGCAGATCCCAAACCTTCTGCACGAATTCATAATCAGCTTTGTTAAGCATGCCTTGGCTGTGCATGCGTTCGATAAATTTATCCCAACGTCTGGTGTCCAGTTCACCTTCGCTGTTGAAGGCGCCCCATTCACGGCCACGCAAAAGCTTCTGCAAATTGGATTGGTTGCCAGTGTGCAGCAGCGCGCCGATCAGTTCGGTTTTATTGGCGAACTCGTAGCCAATTTCTGGTGCGTCAATCTTGCCGACTTTAAAAGTTTCCTTCGGCACTGACTTGGCAATCTCTTCGTATTTGCGCAGGATAAGGCGCCGGTCGTCACGATAGCGGTCTGCCGCTTCGCTGACTGGCTGCCAGATATAGCGACGGAATACACCTTTAGGATCGCCGCTGTCCATGGCATCAGCCCACGATTCTACGCGGCGCAACTGAGCCAGCCCGCCAAGGAACCCCATTTTGGTTTTGTCCCAATTGGAAATGGCTTTGGTGTAACCAGCTTTCTTGGTGCCGGGTTTCACCAGAGACATGATAACGCTGGACAGCTCGCCAACCACGGTGTCGCGGTCCAGTTTCTCGCCGTCAATCTCTACCTGCCGCGTGCGCCGGGCCATCGTCCACAGGCCGTCTATCGCGTCATTGACCATCGAGAAGTCAGCCACAGTCAGATCTGCAACAGGACGGCCATCGCTCGATGCCAGTTCCACCAGCTCTGACAGATCCGCGTAGGTTTGTGGATCGTACATGGACATGGCTTTCATGTAGCTCGCCGCAGTAGCTGCCGCAGCACCAATGCCATGAACGGCTGCTACAGAGCGAGCCGCGTTGACCATGTTCATATCGTAATTTTTAGCCAGCTTATCGTCAGACTTGGACAGACGTTTTGTCCAGACCTTGATAGCTTTATCAGAGAATGCTTTTTGCGCCGACGCCTCTTTAAACAAAAAGATGTTGAGCATTTGTTTCTGCTTGGCATCAAACGCTTTATCCAGATTACGCCCGGTTCCCATACGGAACTCATGACCAAGCAAATGATCTTGTGCCTCTTGTGAAGCGCGCAGCGCGGCTTCCTCATACAACCGTGGGTTAAGCTCGCCAAGTCTCTGCCGGGAAATAATCTGCTGCGCGATATCCTTAAGCACGGCCTTGTGTGTCAGCTCGCGTTTTGCACCCATGCGTTTAAGAATGCGCAGTTCCATATTGAACACGTCGATCTGTTGCGTGTTCTGAATCTCCATCGCTACTTCCTGCTCTGTCGTACCCTCAACAATAATGCCGCCATGCTTCTCGCGAATGCGCCGGTTTACTTCTTCGTTGATGGTGTCATTCAACCGTGGCAGACCGATCAACTGGCGCACCAGTGATTCACCAGAGTCAAAGCCGAACAGCTCGGCCACTACGTCGGGATGCAGGCCGTTCTCTTTATAGCGGAAAGGCAGATCGCTCAACGTAACACCAAGGTCTAGGAGCGCTTGTTTGTCGAGCTTAGTCGATGATAAACCTTCGATTTCAGTACCATCGGGAAGCTTACCAGTATAAAGCCAGTAAGCAACACGGTTGATAGGAACTGCCAGAACTTCCGCACGCACCACCGGCGCCAAGGCTTTCTTTTCATCCCGCCATGCTTGTGTTTTTTCACGGCGCAACTCCTTCATGATCTTGGCGCGGAAATTATCTTCTGCGATTAATTTGGCTTCCTCATTTAAATTATTGTACGCGGCGTATTCTTCGCCGGTCATCATGGTTTCGTCCATCAACTTAACGTCGTAACCATTGCGCTGATGCGCCTGTTTAATCGCTTCGTCAGTAGCAATCAAGCGGTCCATCACTTCCCTTACTTCTGGTGTCAGGGTTACATCCAACATAACCATGCTTTTATAAATACGGCTCAACCAGTTTTTCAACTGATGAAAGACAACGCGCAGTTGGAACGAAGGCGCTTTGCCTTCCATCAAATAAGCTTCGAATCCACGCGCAAACGTTTCGTGTGACTCTGTAGAAATTTTATCATCCGTTGCACCAGTCCATTCCTTGATGGAAGCCCAGTCAGATTTTAATTGCTCTGGTGCATCAGGCCGTAAAGCGTCTGATCTTAATTCTTCCAGCCAGATGTGCGCACTTTCGTGGGCGAACGTACTGGCATCAGCATTTTTAAGCAACGCGATCAGGTTCTTGATTGGTACGCTGGCACCACGTTCGCCTTGGAACAGCACGCCCTGCCCGGCATCGACTTTGGTTGGCAGCCGGATTTCCTCACTGGCTGCCAGATCCCACACGGCTTTTTCACCCAGCATTTCGCCCTGAGCAATCGCCACATCGCGTGGCAGCACGTTGGTGATGTCGATGTAGCCTTTGCCTGATTCGCTGTCTACCCACACCCCCAGCGCCGCGTTGGGATCTGCTTGAAAGATGTCCCGGTTGCGCCGCATGAATGTTTCCAACTCGCGTGACGTCGGCGCGCCTTCGGTCACGACACCGCGTTGTGGGTAACCTGCCACGGCCACGCCTTCGGTTCCAGCCAGATTACCGCGTACCGGGTGTATGGTCCCACCGAACACACCGAACGCCTCTTGGCTGGCTTCACCAGCCGCCACAGCGGCGATGGACGATCCGCGTTCCTCTGGTGTGGCTGGCGGCAGATTGATTTCGCCGCCTTCCAGATCCAGTGCTGGCCGGTCAGGCGTAGGGATAGCCGGTTCAGCCAGTGATTGATTGTGCACTTCCATTTGCTGTGCCACTTCTGGTGGCAAGTCGCGCTGAATGGTCAACGGCTGTTCGTTATACAGTACCAGTGGATCGACACCCAGCCGTTCTGCCCGGCTGCGCAGGCGCTCACGCCAGAGCGTGGCATCGCGAACAGCTTCCTGTTCGCTGGTGCCGATCTGGCGCAGCTTGGTATAGATGTCTTGGTATACAGTAGCCAAGGGGGCTTCCTCGGCTACCTTGGCTGCCATCTCTTTTTCCAACCCAGCCAATATAACTGGCTCTGAATCTGCTACTTGAGCGGCTTCGGTTGGTGTCATTTCCCCCGGATTCAACCGGATGTGCGGAACAAGCTTTTCGTGGAATGGCGTTCCCGCCAGCTTCTCCGCATATGTTTCAAGAGGGACGACCAGATCGCCGCCCGTAGTTTGCGCTTCCTGATATTGATTGAGATTGCCAAATACTTCTTGCGCTGCATTAGGTGCACCATCTTGAAATAAAGCATTCCAGCTTTCTATTGGAATAAAGACATCCTTTACAATCTGGTTATTGTCTTTTAGATGTTTCACATAATCACCAAAAGCCGCTGGTGAATTCTTGAACGTGCTAGAGCTATTAGCCAAGTCTCCCAAGCTGTGCATAAACTCTTCGTTTTGAGCCGCCTTTTCCATGTCGGCATAAAGCTCAATTACCCGTGGTCCTGACGCCAGCGCGCCTAATACCACCGTGCCTTTAAAGGCAGCGGTGGATTCAGCAACAATGTCTTTCGCATCCTGCCCGCTGACACCAGCGCCCATATCACCCGTGGCCGCTTCCCTGCCAACGATGGTGATAAACTTTTGCATGCCTTCGGTGAATGTTTCAGTACCGACAGCCGCCGCGTACTTTTTACCGAAGTCTTTCATGGCAGCCATAACCGTTGGCTTAACCAGAATTTGTTTCAGTTCATCAGTGGTGAATTTACCGATTACTTTATCAATGCCGGGGATGGCTTTGATAGACGTCCTTAACGACGCGAACTCAAGCACTGAGTTAGGCACGGCCACCAGAAGTGAAGCGTATCGCGCAACAACAGGGTCAATACTATTTCCGTCAACATCTTTAGCATCCTCAAGATCACCGAAGGCTTCACCCACACTTTGTTTATAAATTTGCTCGATGTAGGAAGCGTGGAACCCGGCTTTGAAACCACCTACTGCACCAGCCGCTGCGCCGCCCGGTACGGTAGCAAATGCGCCGGGGCCACCCAACAGGCCAGCCGTGGCGCCAATCGCCGCGCCAGCCGGTACGCCAAACTTGAGTGCCGTTTCACCAGCCTCAAGGGTCATTGGAACATTCATGCCAACGATATTCGCCGCTGATTTAAACCAGCTCGGTGCGCCTTCGTCGAACTGCTGCGCCTTCTCCGCTAATTTTTTCTTAAGGTCGGCGCGCTCTATTTGTTCTTGCGGTGTGATGTCGCCTGTTACGGCTTTATAACCAAGGCCCATTAATCTTTCTTGCTCGCCGCCTTCACCGAACCCGTGGGGAATAGCTTGCAGCGTAGCCCACGACTGTTCCAGAGCCGATAAATTCTCATAATCGCCCTGAGCCAAAGAAGCACGAGTAGGATTTTTAGACAACCATTCAGCAAGTAAAGGAGACTGTCTGCGAAACGATTCTGGGTCGAAGTCTTCCTGTTTAGCCTTCTCTTCGATTTCATCTAAGTTGCGCTCAATCAAACCGGTAGGCAGCCCTGTGCGCAACTGCATATTGTAAATACGCGAAGCTTGGTCTATAGGCTTTGGGTCCAAGACAGATGCACGCAACACATCGTCTTCATGGTTGTCTGGAAATAAAGCCCCGGCTGCTCTACGCGCTCCTTGCACGCCGGGGAACAAGCCTTCTGCTTCCGTAACTGGTTGTTGATCCTGATTATCAAAAGCTTGGCTACTGGACAGCACACGCTGTGTGTACTGCTCCATAACCTGAGACAGATAGTTGCGGGTTTCTTCTGGCATGGCGCTAATACTGCCGCGCTCTTTCAGCCTGCCCGGACCACCGTTGTACGCGGCAATCGCCATTTCTGGATCACCGCCAAACTGTTTCATTAAATTAGTCAGGTAACGCTTGGCACCAGCCCGCGCTTCTGGTTCATTGAATGGATCTTTTACACCGTACTCTGCCGCCGTATCATCCATAAACTGATACGGACCTTTAGCGCCTTTAGGGCTTACGGCCATATTGTTTCCGCGTGACTCAACATGCTTAACTGAGTCCAGCAGGATTTCCATGTCAAGACTCATTGTTCTTTCTCCAAGGCTTTTTTGCCTTCTTCGGCAGAACCACCAGTAATGCTGATCGCGTACGCACGTTCAAGCCGCCCTTTCATGCCCTGCTTAATTTGCTGATCACTCCAATCCAGTGGTGCCAATCCTTGGGAGCGCATGTAATTCATGGCGCCTTTCAACCAAGTGCTGTCGATGGTTTCAATTGGCACGTAAATATTTTTACGTTGCTCTGGTTTAATGACTGGCGCAGGCAACGACGTGTCGCCACTCCAATGATCTACCATCACTTTTTTATCAACCATTTTTTGCATGAGCGTTTCTTTTTCTTCCCGGTTTAAAGTTTTACCAGTGCGGCGTTGCTCCATGTCAATAGCGCCTTCTACTTCATTGCGCATACGGCCAAGGTATTCTTTCTGCTCAGGACTAAGATTTTTTTCGTAAGGCTTCATGCCAGCGTTAGCCGCGATCACATTAAAAGACTCCGCGTCCATGGTGGCTGCTTTAACTGCCTCTGGTGAATTAAGCTTGCGCTTGGCTTGCATCAATTCCTGAGTAAGCGTCTGGCCGATAGATGGTTCCAGTTTAAGAATCTGCGCCTCTGACAAAGTGTTCAACACTTGTGGGTTGGACAGCTCCCAATAAGTACTAAACCCAGCAGTGGCTTTTGCGCCTTCACGGAACGAAGCTTCTGACCGGGCATGTTGTTGCTCTGTCCAGCCACGGTTCACTATGTAATCGCGCAATTTAATTTTGGCTTCACCATCCAATGCCTGATATGAAGGCAGTGTTTGTAGTGTCGCCAAATCTGCACCGTCATGGTATTGCTGCAATACATCAGCTTCGTTCGATGCCTTCATTTCCGTTACACCATCCTTGTGGGCCACGGCACGGGAACGCACGTCAGCAATAGCGGCTTTCATTTCTGCCGGGTTATTTTTGTACCGGTCACGCAGCCACGTTTCCATAAGATCGAGGCGTACAGGATCATCAGGGCCTTTAGGCCCAAGGTAACCCCAAGCGGTGTCAGCACCACGGATGGACTCGCCATCGACAGTGGCCGATTTAACCTTGTTACCAAGGAGGACAATTGCCTCTGGTGTCAGCTCGCTTTTAAACTGGTTATAGTAAGCAGCCGCCGCAGAGTCTTTACCCTGAGATAACATCTGGCCGATAACGTCAGCGTGGATAAGCGTACCGGCAATGCGTTTCTGCTGGTTGATTACATCCACGTCATCCATGCCTTTCAGCCGCGCTTGCCGTTCAATCTCCATATCGGTGCGCAGCAAGGACATCTGGATCTGGCCCGGTTGGTCCCAATTCAATGCAGCCGATGCGCGCTCGGTGGCCATCAATCCTTCTGACACTGAGTCTTGATAAGCGCGGGATTGGTCAGCGACATGACGGTACAGGCGCGCATCAAACTGGCGATCCGCGATGCGTGCGCGTTTATCGAAAGCAACCCTTTGTGTATCACTGCCCAAGCCGTCGCGAATCTGTTTAGCAATGCCTTCGCGTTTTGCCCGGTAGTCTTCCGACAGCGGCTGTTTAACAGCGTTGCCGCCGACGACATTAACAAAACCATTTTCCTTGCCGTATTCCAGTTCCAGCAAACCTTTCTGGTAATTCGAAAAACCTTCCTCGGTTTGCGCTTCGTCAATACGCGCTTTCTCTTTTAAAGCCAAAGCTGTGACGGTATCACCCAACCCGGTAATAACTTGGCCGAACTGGATTTCTGCTTGCGCTTCTGCGCCACGGCGTGGCGTGCTTAATTGCAGACGCGAGACGCCACCACGCCCCGATGGTGCGGGGCGTTGGCCTAAGTCTTCTGCTGTCGGTAATCTGGCCATCACACATCACTCCCAAAAAGATCGCCATATTTAGAAGCGAAAGAAGTCGCGCCGCTAATAAGAGTGGAGGTGTAATTCTTACCGGCTGCTTTAGATGCGGCGTTGCCTTCAAACAGCGCCGCCGACGCTGCGCTCTTGCCACTCAGGCGCCGGGCTTGTGCGCCAACTTCATAGCTGCGTGCCTGTTCTTCACCTTCGTACAGGGCGAGCTGCGAGCGATAAGCGCCTTCCATGTAGATGTCATTCAGGATGTTGACGACGTTCTGGTCAGATGCACCAGCCCCGGACGCCGCCGCCTTAGCCAGTGTCTTGCTGCCCAGCAACCCGGCCATGCGCCGTTCTTCGAAGGCGCTACGCTGTGATGCAGCACGAGCCTGACCGGCCAAGTAATCAGCCTGCCGCGCTTCGAACTCGGCCATAATCAGTTCGTTTTTTGACGTCTCTTCGGCCTGCTTGACAGCAGCCTTACCGGCGTCTTTCTGCCCCTTGGCGCTGGTAATCGTGCCAAGTACAGACAGACCGGCGCCGATGTAGGGCATTGCAACTGCTAAAGCGCCCATCTGACGTACTCCCCAAATTCACATGGTTCGAAACCAAGGTAAGCCAAAAAGATACCGGACGTTGGAATGTCTTCGTCACGGTTGGCTATCAGGGTCCATTTATTTTCGTCGGCTATCTTAAGCATGGCTTTAGCGAACTTCATGACCGACAGTTTATTTTTAACCAATACGTCTTCCTTGCCTTCGGTGAAAACTACCATCTGATCGCGGGTCATACGAATAAACCCGCAAATGCCTACCAGCTTATCGTCAATCTCCAGAAAATAAGCACGCATGGTGGGAACCTGAAACGGCAGTTCCCCGTAAAATTCCCCGAACAACTCGGCGGTAGCTGGAATAATTTTCATGACTTCTCTTCCACGTCATAAGCCAGCACTGCCGCCAGCAGAGTTACCGGGCGTGGTGACGTGGCTTGAATGCAGATACGTGCGTCACCGCTCCATTCGCCGGGGAATTCTATAAGCTCTTCGTCGTACGCGCTATAAAGCGTACCGTCTGGAATGTCTTCTGAGTTTTCCACCAGTGGCATATCATCGAGCACATCAAACGATGGACCAAACTTAAGGCTGCCCACCGCCGCATCTGCCAGTACGAAACCAAGCTGCGCAACCCGTTTATGGTAGGTCAGTTGTACAGCCTCTTCGCCACTGACATAAGCCAGCTTGGTGCTTTTCCATTGCGCCACGTAAGGGATGCCAACCACTGCCGACGTTACAGGTTCTGGCAGCGTGTCAATCATGCCGCCTACCACTGTCTTGGTGCCCAAGTCTTTACCATTGCCCCACACTGTAACCACTTTACCTTCCAAGTGGCTAAGCCCGGAAAGCGCCGTGGTGGCTACACCAGAGTAGGAAGCGTGGCTATCGCTGGTTTTGGTAAAGGTTGTACCGCGTGCTTCCGACTCCAGAGCCCACAATTCGTAATAACGTTTAGTGACGCCATTGATCGTGCGCTTAACCACGTAATAAACAGAGTCTTCGACGTCGCCCGGTAAAACCATCACGTCTTCTACAATGCCGTCAGTGGTGACAGTCACCCAGCACAGCACGTTTTCGACCGGGTTGTGCACCAGTACAGCGGCCTTACCGTCAGCGCGCACGCAGTGAATGCGGGTGTCTGGCAGCCGCTGCACGGCTACGTGGACAAAGCCACTGTCGCCAACCTCTGGCACAATGATGGAATCCTCTGTACTGGCGTAGTCACCGACGTTGGCATCAAACGCCAGCTCAAACAGCCGCGTACCGCCGCGCTGCACGAACACGCCACGGGCGTCTATCTTGCAGGCTATCGCACTGTTCGAACCCTGTGACGAAGCCTCTTTGATGTTGAAGTTGGACGGCGTAAGTGCTTCGTCGAAAGAGGTTGCCCGTGCTGAGTGTTCCGCCCCTTCGGCACCGACGATAAGCCGTTGCAGTGGCAGCAGCCAGTTAATGTCATCCACTGGACCTGATCCAACAGTACGGTTGATTGGGCCAGCATCACCAACGGTGTCAGGGTTGAAGTTGTAAAAATCATCCGATACAGATCCGTAAATACCATTCTTACCAGCCCACCATAAACGGCCTTCATAAAAAGCTACCGCAGTCGGGAAGCCCGACACGGTAGACCATGATCCTTCTGCCCAAAACTTGCTGGCATCGGTCGAACCAAAATCGGTTAGCACTTCCGCGCTAACCGAAACTGAACTGGTAAACGCTGTAATACGCGCCACGCCAGTTTTACTGCCAAGCGGATAATCAAGTGTGGCCACCACGGTGCCGGATGTATAGCCGCCAGTCTTGATACCCAGCCGGTAAAACACAAGCTGATTATCCAGAGAGTCGTTATAAGTGGTAGCGGTGTTAGCCGTAAAGCTGGTGACATCCACCCAGTTACCCACTACACCAACCGACCGTTGCAGAAACACGGTAGCAACCCATGTTCCTGTCAAGGTTATGGCGAAGCGCCGTTGCTCGCCTACGCCGCTGGCTTCGATAGCACTGGTGAAAGTATTCTGCGCGGCGATGGAAGCCGTGGCGCGCTGACCAACGGAACGGATTTTAAAAATGCAGCCAACGTGGTCTGACAGGAACACAGCACGCGAAGCTGTCAGCGTAACGTTGCCGGAAATAGCGCTGGCAGTTAACGTAGTTTCGGTTTTATTTTCAGTAAGGTACGGGCCAGCGTCTGCCTGATAATAAACCAGCGACCAAGAGCGAAGGCCACGACGTTCTATTTTACGTTGCAGGAAACCTTTGCAAGCCACAAACAAAATGTCACCACTCTGGTCAGCACGGATAAGGCGCAGACTGGCGGTGTTCCATGGTGCAGTGATAGTCATCGCCCCGGCTGCCTCGATGTTGATCGAATCAACCAGCACGATGCGTTTTAATTCACTACGAAAGCGGATGTTTATGTTACCAGTCGGGGTAAACGCAAGTGAGTGCGTGCCAGTATCCAGCATGGTTTCGCTGACATACTCGTCGCCACCAACAGTCGAGCCTACGCGAAAGACAACCGGGCCGCGCTGGATAACGACATGTAAGGCATGCTCTACGTTCTGGTCTGGCGCTGCCACGGTGACGACCTGATCGCGAATGGCAGCAGCGGTGCCGTCACCAGTCAAACCAAGATAGCCGCCTGTTACCCAAGCGCTGGTGGCGCCAACTTCGTCGTTATCGGTCCAGCTCGACACGTCAGTGTCAAAGTTGCCATTGGCTACAGCGGTGCTGACAGATGGGCGAACGATAGGTGTGTCATCCACCCACACGCGCATAACGAGGTTCGTTATTTCAACGGCTGCCAGATCATCAGTCGAGAAAACGAAAGGTAGGAACCGGGCTTGGGCATCGTTATGAGTTGAGCCCAAATAACCCAAGCCGGGGCGGAACATCATGGAGCCCAGTACGCGGGGCATCCAGTTATCCATAATCTCGGCAGAGAAAGACAGGCGTTTCATGTCGATACGCGCAAGCGCAAGCTTCGACACCAGCCCCCGGTTAAAGCCGTAGAAAGCCGCCGATTTCCTAGCCATGATATTTACCCTATCAGTTGACCGCGAGGACCGCGATCACGACGCCCCATGCCACTCCTACGGGAGATATTCCAATTGCCTTCTGGCGGGAATGCAGTTGGATCGCCCATGGCATCCTTGCTGCGCGCATCTTTAAGGCGTTGCTGCATAACAGCTATCGTCAGTTTAAGTTTTTCAGAGCTTTGGGTAAGCGTCCATACGGCTTCCGACGCCAAGTAAGCAGCCACGTATTTAGTGAAGGTTTGCGGCCAGCGCTGCATGTCATAGCCATAGTTGTTGGAGTTGGAAATATACCGCACATAGATAGGGTCAATATTGGCGAACCAAAACCCTACCTCTTCCAGCATATTAAGCAGAGGAACTTTAAGATCCTCGTCTTGGCATACGCTGCATGTACGAATAAAATCATTTGGTTTGTCGAAGGCGTTTTCAAAACCGAAAGCCGGAACAGTGGCCGACTTGGTAATTTGCACGGCGCGCATGGCAAAGTTCCATTGCCCTTGTTCCAGACAATAATCCCTTGCGCCATCGTTCCAGATGTCATCCAGCACGCGCCGTGGTTCGCGGTTTTCTACAAGGCTGCTCAACCGGCGCTCACCAATCAGGCGCAGTGCTTCATTGTAAAGTCCTAATTGAGTAGCGGCCATGATGGTAACTCCTTAAAGCGTAATAAGGTGTGAAGCCAACCAAACATTAGCATCCTGTTTGTTAGCGCAACCTTCCCTGATAATTTCCTTATCAGCCTTACGAATAACAACCCACTTTTTATGCGGGCCTTTGAATTCAATAAGGTACTGACTATCGACGTCTTCCGGCTCTGCTTCGTCACTGACCAATTTAACGTGGAGAAGCTTGATTGTTTTGGCCCATACGCGGCCACAACTGACAACCAGCAATTCGGCGTACCATTCATCAGTATCGACGCGGACGCGGATATGATCGTATGGTTGAAGTTTACTGGCGATGTTCGCAAAAAAAGCCGTGTTCATAACGTCATCAAGAGACGTCCCGGCTTCTACTGTAACTGTCCAGTTAGTGTTTACATGTTCGTCGTGAGCAAATCGTGAGGGATCGAGGGACATTGTTTTTCTCCAAAAGCAGAGGGGCCGTTAGGCCCCCCTTAACTTATTAGCTGAACGTTGAAGTCATCAGAGAACCAGTCGTGAAGCTGGCCGCGCCCGCCGTAGAGACGGAAACGATAGCCCCATAAAAGGAGGTGACAGTGGAACCAGCCGAACTGAACTGTACGCCCATGACCAGATCGCCGGGGCGCATGCCCAAAGCTTTCCCGTCAGAGAAGAAACCGGATGCAGTCAAGTCAGTGGTAAGGTTGGTAGAGCTGTAATACCACAAAGCCCCGCCTTGCCCACCGGGTGCAGCCGGGGTAGTAGTCAGCCCGGTAGTACCTACCACCATGCTCATGCTGGCAGCCAGTACCATCCGTGGTGGGTTGGCAACAGACGTAGCCGCTGTAGATCCTGAGTAAGCCATGATTGCTTCCCCTTATTGAGCGACGAACGCACTGCCGTCGTGGTTAATGACAACTACGCCGCTGTTTTGCAGCAACTTAGCACCCATGAAAATAGACGCCCGTGCCCATGAATAATCCTGTTCTTCGTCATAGCCAACAGGAGTTTCCATGGAGCCAGTATTAGCCGCGTGACCGATAGCGCTCTTATGGTACAAGAAGCATTTTTCGGCAGAGGTAGCTTTGCCCGGCAAGTTAGGGTGTTCGATAATCAAGCAGTTGCGCCACCGGTAAGCCATTGGCTTATCGCGCCACGATGGATCTTGACCGGCGTATGGACGCAGATCAACATATTGGGCGTTGGCGAACTCAGGCGCTTGTTCCAGATACGCGATAAGAGCCGCAGTGGTCAACAGAGTGACATTGGAATCCCAAGGCACACTGTTGTTACTGAGGATTACGCGGGCGGTTTGAAACAGTGAAACACCGCCTGTTTGTGTAGCGCCGGTATCGTTGGATGCGGTGTTCAACTCGGTGATAATCGAGTCGTCGATCTTGCGATTGATTACACCCATCGTGGTGTCTTGCATGATTTGGCGTTGGTTGCCTTGAGACGCGAAAACGTTAAAGCCTGTTTTGCGAACCAAGTCATGCCATTCTTGCAGGACGGCTGAGTTTTGAGTGAGGTTGTCCGAACGCGCCGGAATCATACCGTTGGTGCCGCGAGTCATCGCGGTAGCACCGCCAGAATCCGCCACCAAGAAAACTGCCGTGTTGCCTTTGATAACGGCTTCGGTAGTTGTGGTATCGCGCAGGAGTGATTGTTTCTGCTCAAACCCGGCAATGAACTCCTGCCGGTATTGAGTCTGGAACGCTGTATCTGCCATGTTGGCATACCCCTTATAAAACGATTAATTTCAACCGCTTCGCTGGGTTGTCTGCTCGTATGGTACTTTCGGGTTATCCTTTCGGGGCCGTTCCCAAACTATCAGGGCCTGCTACTTGGTATTACTTTTGACGGGGCTCATTGCGAGGTTGTCCGTCGTGTGCTGCTGATTATACACCAACTTCAATAAGAGGGAAGAGCGGCACTTCCCTCGGTCCTTTACTGCTTCGCACGTTCCCTTGCAGTGTACAGCTCACGCAAACGAGCCTGCATTTTCTGGTCGTTGTTGTAAGCTTTACGGTCAGTCTTCATTACTTTTTCAATCGCGGTGATTTCATCGTCGATTGCCCCGGCCATATTAGCGCCAGCCCCCGGAACTACAGTGGAAACCGGGTTAACAGTCCGCGCTGTATGCACCAGCCAACGCGCCATATCCGGGTGATTCATCAACGCCGTGCCGTCAGCCAGCCGGGCATTAAGGAAGTTATCCCGAACATCAGCGGGCATGGTGTCTACCAGCCCTTTAATCATGTTCACGTTCGCCCGGTACTCGCCACCCCATTCAGCATGCAAAATATCCTCGGACTGAGCCAGATAAGCCGCGTCTTTCTCGGCCTGCTCTATGGCGCCTTTTTCCTGAGTGCCATAGTACCAAGCCAGCAACTTGTTCACTTGGTCTGGTGTGGCGTTGGTGTCATGCGCGGCTTTAAGAAAGTCGTCAACAAACGGTTTATCGGCTTCACCGATCACCAAGCCATCCGCCAACTTAAGCGAATAACCTTCGGCGTTTTCAGGAATACCGTGCGCCTTGCGCCACGCTACCTGTTCTTCTGGCTTGCCCTTATCTGGATAAGGCGCTGTCGATTTAAGTTCGCCGCTGTCTACTTTCTGCCGCAGAGCCTGATAGCTTTCAAAGATAGCAGCAGGGGAAGCGAAACGATCCAGTGTCTTGGCATGCTTACCATCCGGCGACAACTTGGTACGCCAGTCATCCGGCCAGTCACCGGCTGGGGGTGTATCCGTTGTGGTGTCAGTTGTGGTGTCGGTTGTCGTATCCGTGGTTGTGGTGTCAGTAGTGGTATCCGTGGTTGTATCAGTCGTGGTGTCTGTAGTATCACCACCGCCATTACCACCTTCACCTTCTTCGTCCAGATAAAAACGTTTTAAAGTCCACATTTATTGTTACCTCAAGGTTGCTCTGTAGGGCCATCACGTAAAGCTGACAAATTAATCTTAAGCATCTTTACAATCTGTAAACCTACAAAACGTCGGCCTTCCGCAAAGGAAGTATCCCGATCACTGGTTGGATGATAAGACAGGTTATACGTACCGCATGCATTTTCGATGATCCATCTTAAAGCTCGTTGCTGTTGTTCGGGCGTGGCTGTTCCATCAGCCAGCATTTTAATTGCTTTGGCGTCAGCCTTCTCGTAAGGAGGCGGAAACCATGGGGCGTTTTTATTATCCATTAGCTTTACCATTGGTTAATCTAGGCTGACGCCCCGGCCTTTTAAGGTCTTTCACTTTAGCCTCTTCGCCTTCCTTGGCTAATTCTCCCTTGATTTCCTTTGGGGTTTCAGGCTTACGCATGGTATCCAGCGATTCATTTTTCATCACTGCGCCTGTTTAAATTGACCCTCGGCTTCGCCAAGAGTTTTAGCCACTTCGGCGCCCTGCTGCAAACCAGCCAGAAGAGTCGCCGCCTCTTGTTGCTGCTGTTGCGCTTTAACCATAGCGTTTACTTCGTCCTCACTGTGTACCCACGCCGCAGGAATACCAATAGCATCGAGGACATCACGCAATGCAGTCTTAGAATCGATAATGAGCGCGGTAGATGGGTCCAACTGGATCGATGGAACAACATAACTTTGCGCTTCAAGGAAGCGGTTCCCTTTCTCACGCTCGATGGCTTCATGCAATGGGCTCTCAAAACGAAACTGTATATTGGCCCCCTGTAAGGCTTTGGGTATATCGAAGGGTGAACCAAACGCGCCAGCTCGCAATAAAAGCGAGAAAGTTTCTTCACAGAGTGCACCGTTATACTCCATTTCCATTGGCTCAAATAAAGGCAGAGCATCACGGATATATTGCTGGATGCGCTGGCCCACTTCGTAAGCTGTCATCTCTGGCGCACGTTGTGGCAGCGTCAGCTTGTTAAGATAAAACGCTTCTGCCAGTTGGAACCTTAAATCTTGGGCCATCTCAAGGCCCATCGGCATACCTGATTTATCCTGAGACAACGGCCTTAAAACTTCGCCCATCTTTTCATCATAAGCAGAGTCAACCCAAGTAATGCCACCAGCATAAAGAGCCACGTCAGACCTGATCGCTTCTTGCACTGCGATCATAGGTGGGTTGGTGTGTTTTTCACCGGCTTCCAGCAGGGTATAGGTCATAGCCTGCAACAACCGGGCGTCCGGCAGTGCTGCCACGGTAGCTGGCGAGTAAGCGTATTGCGAACCGCTGACTGTCTGCCACCGTGGGATAACGTAGATGATCGAATAGACACCAACCTTCTCGATGGTGTGCATATGGTCAACATCAAAGTAAATGGAAACATACGGCGTTTTCCATGGGCCACCATCTACCAGATCAGATTCAACCACAATATGCCGACAATCTATTTCTTCGAATGGAGTTTTTTCAGCGGTACGATTAACTTCCGCATGCACTTTACTTGCACCAAAGATACGTACAAGATCCCGCGCTGTAGGTTTCCATACCCGTGCAACCGTGCCTATTTTACCCTCTTCGTTTTCAGCCCATGCCATATCGCGCAAGTGCCAGCAGCGGTACAGTAACCCGGTACGTGCCTTGTTCATTTCCACGGAAATAGCGCACTGACCAAACGCGGCAAAATCATGGTCGCCTTCCTTGGTGGCGCGGGTAAACATGGCTGCCCGGTCGTACATGGCTTTGCGCTGGATCTTGCCAGCCCATTGCAGCCATGCTTTAGCTTCCGGGTCTTGAATGCCGGTAGTCAAGTCGTCAGCCATTTCATCCTTAACAGTCGGATGAAACCAAGACTTTTCAGCCGGGCGCAGCATAAAGTTAAAGGAATTGCCCAGCTCACGCCGGGCAATCAGTGGGTAGCTAGTGGACAGGTTATCCGCAAACTCAGTACCCAAGCTACGACGAATCGTAAAGTCCGCTCGTTCTGGATAAAAGTTTTCCGCCATTTCCTGCCACAAACTTACCAATGACGAACGCTTAGTCATAAGCTGTTGCGTCATTTCAAATAATTGTTTGTCGTCCATATCAACCCCCTAACTTTTCAAAGCCTTCATCCATACCCTGATCCAGTCTGCTTTTAGGGGATGTCAAAATGGTAGACAACCTACCACGCCGTTTTCTTTCCAGTTCACCGCGTGCCAGTTCTTCCGTGGTTGGCGCCGAAGCATCACCAGCGGTAATCTCTGGTGTTGCGATAGGTGTGTTAGGCATAGCAGGCATCTTGGTGGCTGGCGGCAGTTCTGGTGTTTCCGCAGCGGCTTGCTGTTGCTGGTTCTGCGCAGCCTTCGGCATCTTAGGGCTGAATGCGTTCATCAATGGTTTAGTCAGCAAAGCACCAATCGCCATACCGCTCAAGCCACCGATAGTTGCCAGCCCGGCAATCGTACCGCCGCCGCCAATTAAACCGCCGATAGCTGCCCCGGCTAACGGGGCTTCCATCACATGCATTTTAGGACCGAACATGGTAAACCCCCCTATGCGCCAAATTTCTCTACAGTTCCACCAAGGCCCGCCAGCAAGGTGGCAAATCTGCCGCGCCGTGCTTTCGGAGTTTCTTTCTTACCGCCAGTAGTTTCTGTTTGCCCGGCGACATTGCCGGTTGGCGTTGCAGTAACTGGCGTCACTGGTACGCCGGGGGTTGGCCCTACAGTTTGCGGCGCAGCGGGCGCCTGCATCTGGTTAGAACCGGCTGATTGTTGTTCGCTATCCCCACCAAATGGAGTAGCCGACAGCAGCGAAGAAAAGTCAGATGGGCCAGAGCCTTTATGCGTATCCTTATTACCAACCTTATACGCGTTATAAACTTCTGACCGTTCTACCATATTAAGTTGAGACTGCTGCCCAAGCAATTGTGCAAGTGCCTTGTTATAGTTGTCGGCATTTGCTATTTGCTGATTGATAGCTTGTGGATTTTCGTCTTTTGGGTTTTTGCCTTGATTAAAACCCTGCCCAACTGCTACGGGTTTATCAGGCAAGCCTAAGCCACCGGGTAAAGGAGGCAAGCCCATGCCGGGTATGTGGCTAATAATACCGGCCATTGATCTACTTAAACCGCCCATGATAACTACCTCTTCGGCCTTCTGCCCATTATCACCTTAGGAGTGCCGCCTTTTGCACCACGAACAAGTTGATCCCGGCGAGCAATCCATTCACCACCATCAACCATGAACTTGGGTCCAGCCGACCACGACATAATAACAGCATCACCCTTGTCAGGGGAGCGGCCTAGACGTTTTACAACGTCCTCCTTGGTTTCCAACTTGATCCCTTGCTTGGTGATTTCAAACGTCGGCGCAGTCAAATCAGCCAGCAACACCGGGTCATCTGGTAGCATGACAGTAGAACCGCCCTCTTGTGATGGGTCCAGTGCTTCGCGGAATCGCCAGTACGCCTCAGTACGCTTATTGGTGAACTTCAACTGGCGGTCTTTAGTGCGTGTCTCTACGCCCGCTGCGCCCTTGTATGGGACCACTGGAATATTATTCTCCAGCAAGCATTCATAGGTAGCACCACCATAGCCGCCGCCCATATCGAGCACGATCACGGCGCCATCTTGGCGATGGGATACGATCATCCCGGCGACGTCCCGGCCAAGCGGTGTTTCGCGGCCCGGCTTCTCGATCAGCGGGGCAAACCAGTCATCGTGACGTGGGGCCAATACGCTGTTATCCGCACCGCCCTGTGCCACGTCTACGCCAATGGCACACATTGGCACGCCAAGCCGTGGGCGCTGGGTCCAGCGTTTCTGCGCTTCGCGTACCCACGCGGTAGGGATGCACTGGTTATCATCGTCACGGAACGAAGCCATAAATCCGCCCATAAGGATTGAGCGGAATGGTTCAACCATGGCGTCAAGTTCGGCTTGGTAATTAGTGTTTGCCAAATAAGGGTTGTCGTTAACAGAAGCCGGGATAAACGTACGCGATTTAGGGCGTACTACTTTACCGTCGTCCAGTTCGTAAGGTTCTGGTCCGTCTACTTCTGTATCTTTACCGTGTTCATCAGTTACGAACCACCGCAGTTCGCCAATCTTTGCAGGGTTATGGTGGCGTGGGTCCAACCACGGCGCAAACATCTGCACTACCCATGCACCTTCCGAAGACAATGGCGGGTTGGTTGCGATCACCACGCGTGTGCGTTGTTTCGGGTCATCCGCGCACCGTAACCAGCCCATAAGAAAACGGATTTGAACTTCGGCAAACTGAGTGCCTTCGTCAAATCCGATAAAGTCGTGTGGGTTTCCTTGCCAATGCTGTTCGTCACCTACACGTGCAGCGGCACCGAACTCAATAAACTTGTCTTTATTAACCCTTAAACTAGGGGGCGGGCTACCGTTGTAACCCTTACGGGAGCCATTAAACTTAATGGCTTCCTCGACAATAGAACTAAGGTCCGTGTACTGCTTGCGCATAATCAGGCTACGGCGGTGATTGTTAAACGCCAAGCCAAGCAACAGCGACGTTTTACCACCGCCCGGTTCACCACCATACAGAAGGATATCCGCTTTGGAGAAATACGCTTCTGTTTGCGGGCCGGGCGAAGGAATCCAGCGCATGCCCTGAGTAGACAACGACGCTTCGTTTAAAACCTTGTTCCTATCCTCGTCGGATAGAGTAGCCAAGGTTCCAAGTATCTCGTCAAGATTCATCTTTTTTACCAAATCCAATAGGGCATGGATCAACCACGCATTCCGCACAATACCGATGTGGATCAGCATGCGGGCAATCGTCTAGACGTTCTGGCTCTGGATCTTTAACTTCGGCCATCTCAAACTTATATTGCTGCATCGCTGCAACCATAGGCGGCTCAAGGAAACGATCAGACGGACCATCCACATTACCCATCCAATCCATCTCTGCCCACTCAAGATCCTCAAGCGCGCCGCGTAGGTACAGGGTTTCATCCTTGGCGTTCTGCTGCACTTGCAGCGCCTGATTTACCCGGCCTTCCAGTTCCCGGCGCCGTGCCAGAATCTTAATCCGTGCGTGGGACGTTTCACTTACACCATAAAGAGGCGATGGCCGGAACAAGTCAGACTCTGGCGGTACACCAACCTCGATGCCATGCGCCTTGGCGATGATCGCAAAGTATTGGCATCCCAAACGCTGATCCTTATATTCGCTGGCCGCTGCCATATCCACGCCGAACAGGCCAATGCGTTTAAAACCGCACTCGATGGCCATCGCCATCATATAAGCCAATGACGACGTGAAGAAATAGGGGGAGTATTTCTGGATTAAATCGACAAGTGGCAACTCAATAGAGTTTGGAATCTCTGGACGTTTCTCGGCCATCCAGACAGGACCGGGATAACGCGCAAGGAACTGGCAATACTCAGGGCTGAACCACGGTTGCCCCGGTTCGAAGCGGTGCAGCTCTACCCATGCTTCTGTACGCGGTGCTACACCATAGACGCCGGGGCTGCATCCGCACATTGCCCAGTCTGGATTACCATACGGCGCCAGATTAATAGAACTAGGCGCAGAGCCAAGCAGGCAGATGTTATCTGCTTCCGTATTAAAGTATTTTTTACGAAGCTCAAGTGACATGCGATTTCTCCACAATAAAAGAAGCCCCCTTGCGGGGGCTAATCAGTCTTATGTCGTAGCTTGGAAACCATTACCTGATGCAGTGGCTACGTAAGTCAGCCAAATGGCAGTGGTCGCGCCAATCAACTCTACAGGAACCCCAAGAGTGGACAGCTTAACCGTGGCTTGCGTAGTACCAGCGGAACTGAAAATCAACGCGTTAAGCGTGTTGACATAAACAGGACCGTTAGCAGTGCTGCTGACCAGTACCTTGCGAACGCCGGGTACTGGAGGTTCAAGGTTATATACGGCGCTGGAACCGGCACTGGTGCCAAGGTTCATGCTATAGCCGTAAGGTTTTATGTTGGTGCCCGTGCTTTCGTTAGTGGTTACACCAACACGAAAGTCATCAGGCCCTACAAGATACTCACTACGCGAACCGCCTGATTCACCAGTGGTCAAACGTTGCAAGCCCAAACGACGACCAAAGATCGAAGTAAGAATGCGATTATTAAAAGCCATGTCACACCTCTGCTATTTGCTATTGCTAATGAGTTAACCGCGATACTGCTTTCCCTTTTGTTTCGTACGTCCCTTTTTCTTTACCACCTTGGCAGATTTCTTTTTAGGTGGATCATTTATAAGTGTCATTTTAATCAGCCTGTGCTACTTCGGCCAAGCCGATTACAAGAGTGCGGGCGGCTGCCTGAGCTACTGCAACGCCTGCCGTGGTTTTAGACACCAGTTGAATATGTTGCAGCCCGGCAAAAATAAGCGGGTCAAAAACGACTACGCGGTTAGCCGACGTAAGATAAGTCAGATGATCGCCAGCGGTGTTATAAACCGGATAGTAGTTTGTGCTTCCGTCCACTGACGCTTGGAACCCGATAGTGGCATCAGTCCATGCAGTGGACATCTGGATAGAAGAAAGCGTAAGCCCTGAAATGTTAATCGAACGGCTTACGCCATCAGCGGCGGTTGATAAGTCAACCGTGGCATAACCACGGCTACTTGGTTTTGACCGGAACAGTTGAGTCGCCATTATCAATCCCCTTAATATCGTTAATTGCTTTAGATAAAGTAAAAGCGACTCTGCGAGCCGCTTCAATTTCAGTCATTGTGTCAACGGGGATAAGCGTACCCCCTGTGGTTTCGTGTTCAACCTTCGACTTCCACTGTTCAGGGTGCTTGTTGGTCAACCAAAAGATACAAGCCGGGATGTTAGCTTCGACGTGAACCTGCTCACGCATCATACCATCTTTGGTTTCTTTCCACTTGATGTAGTCATAGCCGAGGGCTTTCTTGTACAGGGCTGCCAGCACTTTGGTACTGGCATGATAGGCGCCGTCGTCCCACGCATAGGAAAACTCGGGGTAGCGATCACGCCACGCCCGCAACATACCTACGGAAATTCCAAGCAAGTTGGCAATCTCCATTTCTGTACACCCCAGCATGCACAAGTCGCGTGCGCGGGCGGCGTAACTGGGATCATATTCGGTAATCATTCTAGATCGTTCCCTAACATGGGTGTACCGGCTTTCATGTCATGCCGGGCTTTCATGCCAACGAATATATCAAAATTACTAGGGTTAGCGCCATAGTTAGGTCGAAGTATAGCCAGATCATCAGCGGTTATTACATGCCCGGCTTCTACATCTTTCACCAGCCAGATCGAGCGCCGGTATTGGAAGCTATCCTTCTCGCTTTCCCGACAGCCGAACGTCGCTTCTCCCATGGCCCTAGCTGCTTGGCGTGATGCAGTAACCATGCTCCTGAATTCGTCAGGCTCTAGTGAAAACTTGGCGTCAGGCCCACCATCCCTACGGGACAAGGTAAGGTGTTTCTCTATGACTATTGCGCCCAAGGCCACAGCGGCAATGGCGGCAACATTACTAAGGCTATGGTCAGACAGCCCCACATGGAAATTGTGATTACGCATTCTAACCAAGGTTTCCAGATTAAAGTCTTCTGCGTTAGCAGGATATGCAGAAATGCAATGCAGATAAGTAATATCAGTTGCACCGTTACTCCTTGCCACTTCGTCAGCTTTATAAATTTCTGATAGCTCTGCCATGCCGGTAGAAATAATCAGCGGTTTGCGGGTTTGTGCACACGCGGCAATCAGCGGCAAGTGAATAATTTCAGGCGATGCGATTTTATAAATTGGGCAATCCAACTCAGTTAAAAACTCTACTGCACTTTCAGAAAACGGCGAAGCAAATGGTACGATGCCAATGCTACGCGCAAAGGTAAACAGTTCTTCGAACCACCACAACGGCGTTACGCCTTCCCAATACAGTTCGCGGTAATTCTTACCAGCCCATGGTCCTGACTCTATTATCACATCAGCAGCTATCTCGCTAGGCGTGTACATCTGGAATTTAACAGCGTCAGCGCCAGCCGTCTTAGCCGCCATTATAAGATCAAGAGCGCGATGCTTATCGCCCAAGTGGTTACAGCTTATCTCGGCAATGATGAATGGATTAGTCATGCTTAACCTCTTCGCACTCTTCTGGATGGGTAAGATAATAATGTATCTGCTCTAACGTAAGCGGGCCATCCGGTAGCTTATACCACTTAGCTGCCATAGCTTCTTTCATACGCTCAATGTCGAAATTGCACTCGTCATCGTCATTCATGTTGATAGGTCGTCTGAATGAATTTAAAGCCAAGGCTTTCGAAGAATTTGCGGGACGCTTCGTTATCAGGATTAATGTTAGCCAAGAACGGACCTTCAAACCGGCGCAGCATTTCTTCGATGGCCGCTTTACCGTAGCCTTTACCGTGATGCTTGTTAAACACAAAAATGCCCAGCTCGTTGGCATGGGTCAGGTAGGTAGCGCCAACAGGTTCGCCGCCATCGGTAATCAAATACCAAACCTGATACGGCACAGATTTAACGAACCGCGTATGCTCGCCAAAGGTTGGCATAGCCTTATGTGATATAGCCTGATTAGGCGTACGTTCCAGCAGCAGTTTATAAAGCGTGTTGATGTCTTCGCGTGAATGCGTGTCAACGATGCGCAGATTCATAGCCGTACCTCCCAACCTTTGCTAGCCAAATATTCGCAAGCCTCTTTAGGCGTGCTGTCTGTCCACTGGAAAAAAGCCCCGGCTGCCACGGCACTTGCACCAACCTTAAGTGCCCGGTTCATGTGCTCATAAGAGCCGCAACCGCCGTTAGCGATAACTGGAATCGAAACCTCTTTAGCGATCTTGCGGATTAGCCCCAAGTCATAGCCGTTCATCATGCCGTCATTCTTAATGCCAGTGATGATTAGCTCTCCAGCCCCGCGTGCTTCCATTTCATGCGCGAAGGCAACCGGGCTATAGAAGTGCTGTCGCGTACCGCAGCGCGTCACCAGTGCCCACGAATAGCCATCCCACAAAGCGTCAATGGCTACGCATATAGCCTGACTGCCGAACCGACTAGCGCATTTACCAATCAATGCAGGATCGTCGTAGGCAGCGGTTCCAATCACGACTTTATCAGCGCCGCTCGCCAGCAGCGTGCGTACTTGGTCGATGTGCGTAATACCGCCGCCCGCTGTCACTGGCATAAAGCATTGGTCGGTCAGCTCTTTAATCATGGAATAGTTAGGGCCTTGCGATTGCAGCGTAGCGCCAACATCCAATACGATAAGTTCATCAACACCACGGGCTTGGTGAATCTTGGCGGCTTGAAAGATGTTGCCGACAACGCGGGACGAATCAAACCGCTTACCTTTAACCAGTGCGCTATTACGCATAAGCAGCACTGGTATAACCCTATGCGCTAGTCCCATTTTAATCCTCCACTAACTCAGGCCGCGAAAACCGGTTAATCGTGGCTTGCAATTCAGCGATTGTCATGTCGATACGTTCCAGAATCTGGCGAATCGGTACGCCCGCGTAGTGATGTGGGAAGCGCATACCGATTTGAAACAATTCTTCCATGGCATCTGCGCGGCTGATTACACCATTGCGGATATCCACGGACAATTGAGCGCATGCCCGACCATAGCCATACTTGCGGTGCATCATGTAGTCATGCAACCCGGTCATGGCGTTATCCAGATTTTCGAAGTTCCACCAGTTAGCCGGGGATGGCATCTTAATGCGCATGCCTGCTTCGACTGCTACATCAGCGTTACGCCGACTATTCCACGGGCCAAGGTACTGGCCAAGGAAGTGCATTTCACAACCGGACTTGCGAATAGCCGTAGCATCTGGCGCTTGGTAATCCTGCATGTCGCGCTTGGTTATACCTTCCAGCCCAACCATATCGCTTGCTCTTAAACCGAGGAAGCCGCCGAACTCACTCACCCAGCGTTGAGTCATTTGCCGCGCTTCTTGTGAGCCGATAGGGCCACCATATGCCGCTTGCGGATTTTCTCCATAAAATACGAGTGGGATGCCGAATTTCACGGCCATGTTTAGAGGGGTAGTAAAAATAGCTACGTGCTCTGGCCATGAAATGTCACCAACCATAGTCAGCCCGAGATAGTTAAGCCGTGCCCGTACTTCCTGATTCGGCGTTACCTCAATGGTACTGGCATAACGTGACAAGTTGCGGATGTTGTAGTGACCTAACTCTGTCAGCATACATGTGGTAGCTGTAACGAGTAGAGGACGAACACCAAGCTTAATAAGATCCATAACTTGAGCCGTAGAATCTTTACCACCAGACGAAGCGACAATACAGTCGTAGCCACTACTATTAGTACGGCCACGTTCCAACAATCTAACCAAGTCGTTTTTTCGTCCATCCCAATCGATCCTCTTTTGTTCATCATGGGAAAGGCAAGCACTGCATACGCCATTAACGAATGCAGTGTCTGGCCTTGTATCTGGCATTAAACAGCGCGTGCATCTATTCATATAAACCACCACACCATAAAAATAATTGCAGCAGTTACGCCCATAGCGATAAGGCTGTAAAGGACATCAGGCTCAATCATCGTTGTCTTCCTCGTCAATGTCAGAGAAATAAACAAACATGCAGCCGATCATGATAATCAGCCCTACAGCAATCAGCGCGTAGCCAAAGTAGTCCATGTTATTTCTCCAGCAGGAAATAGGTAAGGTCGTAACCGTTGTCCTTGTGGTACTTGAACCCATAGTCCAGCAGCTTAAGATCAGGGTACATTTCCATAATCTTGTGCGCGAAGTCGTCAATCCACAACGCTGACCCTTGCCCGTGGTATTCCACTTCGCGCCGTACTGGCGAGTAGTATTCGGCAATGCAGATGTACTTCGACGAGCTGTTATAAATCTTTGCCAGCGTAGGGTTAAGTGCCGCGCTTGGTACATGCATCAGGAAACCACGGGTAATCACCAGTGGATATTGTTGTTGCAATGGGATGTCGAGGAACGCGCCAAGTCGTGCGCCAGTCCGTGACGCCAGTTCTTTATAAGCCTGTTCGTTTACTTCAATGCCCAAGCATTGGGTAGAAGTTGGTGAACCAAATGCCAACTTACGCGCCTCATGGATAGCAACAAGGTTTTCGCCTTTGCCAGCGCCGGGCTCAAGTACAGAGTGAGCGTCACCAAGCACCCTATGCCCAAGCACATCCATCCAAAATATTGAACGATCTTCGAACTTGTTGCGCGTGTGATAGTCAGTACCAAACCCGCTAGACCACATCTTTTCTTGCTTGTTCATTAGCAGTTCTGCCCGGTAACTTGAGAGTAATCGACGATTACGTCAGACGACGTAACATAAATGCCAGTGATTTGTTCCTTATCACCAACGTGGCCGCGTGCAATGCTCATGGCATCTTGCAGTGTGCCAGTCACCACGGTGAATGTACGGCCATAGCCGGGCGCACCACCAATGCCCGCGCCCTGCACTGCTTTAGGCTCAACGTTTACTTGATAGACATTCATTCATGCTCTCCCGATTGGGTTGCAATATCGTGGATTTAAAACTTCATACATTTGCTCTGCCCGTGCCCAATCCTCTGGCGTGTTGATGTCGCATACCCGTGAAGCGTCTACATGGATCAACCGCGTATGCTTGGTAATCAGTGGCGAGCCACCTTTAAAGCTGAATGCCATGCCCCAATAGAATTGGGCTGCATCCTGTAACGGTGGGTAGCCAGCAGACATAACGTATTCCACATAGTCACCACGCCAGCCGGACAGGATCACATAACCGGCCAGTAAATCTGCTACATCCATCAGCGGTGCAGTGGCGTACAGGCAACAGACATGATCGTAATCAAGTATTCCTTTACCATTAATGCAGTCAGCTACTACTTCTTGCGTGCCTGCAAACACCAATGACGGATCACGCCTACGCCATACCTCTGCGCCATATTCCTTTGCAATCTTGGATATCTCTACATCGTCCGTCGATACAATGATACGGCTAAACAACCCACTGGCTTGTGCCTTCTCGATGCTATAAGCAATGATTGGCTTGCCGTGGAAGTCCTTGATGTTCTTGCGCGGGATGCGTTGACTGCCACCCCGTGCAGGAATAATGCATATAGTGCTCATTACTTGGTGAACTGGCTAAGTGGAGCGAAGCCGCCGTACATGTTGCACGGTTCTTGCCACTCGGCTGCGCACTTCTCGTTACCCTCAACGAAGCGCGTCCAAGTAATGCCGCTCAAGGTTTCGAAGTCGCTGGTCAGCTTATAGCCAGCACCGAAGACGCCAGCACTGAAAGCCAGCAACACTACAACGAACCAGATAAAGTATTTCATTACAGAACCTCTGCCAGTACGACATCAACGATTTGGCAAGCCGCGTATTTAGGCTTGCGATTGGATAGTGAACGCATCACATGTTCGACACGCTGGATAATCCGAAGGCGTTTAACATCGGATATACCCGTGGTTTGCATTTGAATCTCAACGCCGCAATCCTCTGCAAGATGCAGCATGGTGTTAGCGAACTCGACGGACTGGTAAGGGTCAAGGAAATAGCAACGTTCCTCGGCCTGATTACCCGTTTCGGTTTGAGCACGAATGACGATCTGAGTGTGGTCGTCATTCGTCTCAATGCTAAGTTTGACGCCACTCATGCTTTATTAAACTTCGACATGAGCCATGCACCAGCCTTGCGGCCCAGTGCGGTGATGGCGTCGGTGCCGGGCAAGCCCAACAGTGTATAGGCGCCGTACAAAGCCAGTGGATACAGGATAAAGTCAACCATTGTCGTAACCCTCAATTGATGTATGTTACTTTGTCGCCCATGAAAGGATGGGTTTTACGGTACTCCTTCATTACAGCCTCTACATCCATGCTTGGGTCTTGCTCCTTAGCCACGTCGATCAATGACACGGCAATCTCTACAGATACTTGCGGTGTGAACAGACATACGTCTGATTCGGTGATAATCCCTACCGTGTCTTCGCCTACCTTGGCTACTTTGATGTTGCTAGGCCGTGCCATGTTATTGTCCTTTGGATTGTGTGCTGCCATCGAGGCTAATGCAGTCAGGGCAGATAGGGTTGCCTTTAACCACTATCCAGCCTTGTTTGTACAGATCAGCTTTAACTGTACGCATCTGGCGTCTGCCATGCCGTACAAATTCACCAGCCGTTGTCTTATTGCATTGCGTACAAACAACCTCAGTCCACAACAAAATACCGATGTTCATGCTATTTCCTCAAGCTCACAGATATAAACCAACTCCATAACGCATTTAACCCCATCCAGCGGCCAAGCATGCTTAGGCGTTATCTTTACGTAATCCAAAACCAGCGGCGATACTATAATATGCCCTTCATCCAGCTTACGCTGCACAATACCTAATGCCATATCCTTGCACATTTCCATAACAACACCATCAGCCAAAGCGGCTACAGCTTGTTCGTAGCTATCGAAGCTTTTATGCACCATGTCATACCATTTGCCGTTCATAGTCTTACCTCCGACTAAAGATGTCGAATTGGCTTAAATCTGGATAGTTGTCATTAGGTAGGGGCGCGTTGGTGTATGGCAGAGTGCTAAGTTTGTGCATGAGGCGAGCCGCGACGTCCGGCGACATATAGCAGTGATAGCCAATTTCCGTAAACGAATCCTTGTTGGGTGGTACGCCTTCGGTCCTACCATCAAAACGCATACGCTTAAGCCAGCGGTATGCGTTTTCGTCATTAAGCAATATCGCACCACCTTGGCTATCCCCCAGTGTCTTGGTTGTGTGGAAGCTGACACACATCATTGTGCCTAACTGGTACATGCCAGAGCTAAAGTATCTGGCGCTATCGTAAATAGGCAGCGGTGACAACTGATACAAACCAGCCCACTTTTCATCCCTGAACGTAACCAGTGCACCAGCATGGATAATGGACATGGGGACTGATACATAAGTGCGCTTAGGTATAGACACGACAACAGGCTTGGTAGGATCAACCTTGGCTTGGCCTTCGGTGTACCACTTAACAGCCAATAACAGCGCCATCGTGCAACTGTTAACAGTGACGGCATAAGGTGCGCCCGTGTATTCACATAGCGCTTTCTCAAAATCCCATACAACCTGAAAGGGGCTAGACATTTTTAATAATCTCGCTTAACTCTTCTACGGTTAAACGACGTGCATCACGGCTGCATAAATCAGCGCGCATGCTTTCATGCCGTTTCTCGAAAGCCGACAACCCAGTGTGGAATGTCTCGCCACCATAAATAGACACAAAGGCTAAAGCTAAATCGCCCATGCTATAAGCTGGCAGCCAGTCAGGTATAACCAGCTCGCCACCTTCCATAGTGCAAACCGTATCCCAAACCAATTTAACGGCTTCGCCCATGGTCATATGGAAGCGCGTACACAATGGGTCAGTTAAAGTGATTGGCTTCCAGTGGTTATATTGTGCTTTCCACTTGGGCAACACGGAACCTTGGCTACCAGTGACATTGCCGTAGCGTGTGCAACTGAATTTAGTTTTACCGTGTGTGATGTTCGCGGCCAGCATCAGGGATTCGGCCAACGCTTTGGATTGGCCGTACGGCGAGCATGGCTCAAAGGCTTTATCCGAACTTAAACCGACGACGTATTTAACATTTGAGGCAATTGCTGCCTCGATTACGTTCATCGTGCCCAATACGTTGGTCTTGACCATTTCGTCAGGATTGTAGGCCCCGGTTTCGATCCTTTTCAGGGCGGCTGCATGGATCACGGCATCAATGCCCCTGCAAGCTCGCGTGAGCCTCGCCAGATCCCTTACATCTCCGACCATGTACCTTACCCTTGGGTCATCTCCGAACGCCTCCAGCATCGCAGCCTGCGCATGCTCACCGCGTGAATAGACGCATATCCGGGCTATATCGGTTGAATCAAGGAGAAATCTAACGAAAGCGCGGCCAAATGAGCCAGTGCCGCCAGTTACCAAGATGGATTTGATCTGATTCATCGAGTCTGTACCAGTTGGTTAGTTTCTGGTGGCCCTGATACGGCTAAACAGCAAGATAGCCAAGTACCTTTCATCGGAAGTTGTACATCCTGACACCAGCTCAAATTTGCCCCGGATTAGAAACAGTTTGTCTGTAGTGACTATGAATATCATAAGTACACTGGTCAGTGTACCTTGTATCACTGTCCCATTTTTTCCCGGAAATCTTTACACGTGCACAAATACGTGCCGTTTCAGGTGACACCAGCCGTATAAATACGCATATATGTGTAATTTTTTTTTTTTTTTTTTTTTATTAATACACCTATACAGCCCCTCTAGCGTGCGGGTTTAACTGTCCCATTTTGCCAATGGGACAGCTATGGGATGTCCCATGTTTTGCTGCATCACGAAACACCACTGCCGACGCGCCAAAAATGGGACTGTCGCATGTCCCAATCAAAAAAATGGGACAACCAAATCCCACATAGTGGGACGGTATACCGTTCGTCGCCTAACCAAAAACCTACTTGACCATCTTGAAAAGCTGACTAGTATAGGTACTGTACCAATACAAATTAGCTACAACGGAGTCACCACCATGAAACGCCTTTCTCCTTGCTTCGTAGCACTGGCCCGGTCGGCAGAGCACCAAGCAATCATCTATCACCATCTCGGTGATGTGGTCGAGGAAGAACACAGCCGCCAGCTCGTTCGCCACTACATGGATGCAGCGCGCCGGGCAAAATCACATGAGGTACATGCATCATGAACAGCTATTCAATGAACATTGCAGAGCGTACTGGTGTGCCGCACCCACCGTACCGCCACTATGCACTTGTGCAGTTGGGTGACAACGAACAACAGGCACGGGCTAAGGCTCAAGAGATTGCCATGATGTTCCGGGATAGCTCACTTGATGGGCAGTTCCACTTCCAGTTTCAATCGGTGCAATTGCCAGTCCAATACAGTGAGGAAATTTAAAATGAGAATCCAGACCATCGCTAACGGCATGCCGCTCTGCCATAGCTGCGCACTTAAAAGCTATATGCGAGTGAGCAAACAATACAGACCATTGGTAAGCCAATGGGTGGTGTACGGTGAGGCGGTTGTGCCACCTAGTGCTAAACCACATTGCAGCGTTTGCGGTAACTGACTAGCAGGTATTAGCCATCCGTGTGGTGGCTAATGCCGGACAGTCCGTCCGACACAGGAGAATGGGAAAATGGCACACTTAATTGATATGACTGGTGGTCGGGCCAACATGGCTTATGTTGGCGAAACCCCATGGCACGGCTTGGGCTCTGCACTGTCACAAGGTGCAAGCATCGATCAATGGCGTGTAGAGGCTGGCCTGAATTGGGAAGCCATGCGCAACGCTCTGTACTACAGAGACGCGGAAAAAGTAGTACGTAAATGCGAAAGCGAGATTATTTATCGCAGCGATACCGGGACTCAGTTAGGCATTGTTAGCGACCGCTATAAAATCGTCCAACCAAGCGATGTACTGGAGTTTTTCCGCGACATCGTGGGGTCTGGTGGGTTGGAACTGGAAACCGCTGGATCGCTGGACGACGGCAAAAAGGTATGGGCGATGGCTCGCACTGGTGACAGCATGGCCATTAAAGGTCAGGACCGTGTGGAAGGTTATTTGCTGCTTAGCACTTCGTTTGACGGCAGCATGGCAACTAAAGCGCAGTTCACCAGCGTTAGAGTGGTGTGCAACAACACCTTGAGCATTGCCACTGCAAGCAGCAAAGGTGCCGTAGTAGTACCACACAGCGCGCAGTTCGATGCACGCGGCGCCAAGATTGAATTGGGCCTGATCCATGGTGCATGGGGCCAGTTCGAAGAACAGGCTGGCGCACTGGCTGATCGTAAACTGAGCAATAAAGAAGCCATGGAACTGCTGTTAAGCGTGATGGAACCAACCGTTGCGGATAAGCTGGCAGCCGGTCAAGAAGCTGAATTGAGCACCAAACGCCGTAACCAGATCACCAGCGTATTCGATCTGTTCCAAGGTGCTGGCATGGGCGCCGGGCTGGTGTCTTCGGCGGGTACTGCTTGGGGGCTGGTAAACGCCATCACCCAATACGTGGACCACGAAGCCGGGCACAACGTGAACAACCGTTTCCGGTCTGGCCAGTTCGGCTCTGGCGCGGCAATGAAGAACCTTGCGTTTGCCAACGCTCTTAAACTGGTAGCCTGAATCGATACGGCCCAAGGACGGGCCTTACTGGAGTTAATGACATGAGCCGCAAACCTGATTTCCAAATGCTGGTGATTAACGCAATCGGCGCACTGGACAAAATAATCGACTACCGGGATGAATACCCCGACGAATTTAAAGAGCTGCCAGACGACATACAGCACGCGCTTTGTCTTGCAGAAGACGCAGCCGCCGAACTCAGTAAGATTGTAGGGAAGTGCTAACCATGAACAACGAAGAAAAAGCCATAGTTAAAAACGCGTTTCGACTGGTGATGCTACTGATTCACAACGAGCGTGAAATTGCCGTGCTGACAGCTAAGAATCAGAACGCACCCGGATACCTGCACCAACAGTCAGCAGACTTGCAAGAAAAGATAGAACGCACCTTGTGCGATCTTTAGATTTCCCAAGGCCAAGGACGGCCACCTTTATTCTTGACACCAGATTCATTTTATTTTCTAGCGACAGCCTTATGTGGCCGAGTCGCTACCCTACGGCACGGAGGATTGGCAGCCATGTAACAGACACGATGGTCCTCAGATTAAACTTTAGGAATGGGTAAGCAAGGATTAAACGCCATGGATGGCTAACCAAACATATGGCTCAAGGAGGAAATAACAATGCTGAAAGTGAAGTCTGTACACCTGCATAACGTGCTGCGCAGCGGCGAGCACGTCGGCCACCCGATCTATTTTTCACTGGTGGCAGCCTTCGGGCATGGCCCCTATGCAATCGCCGCTGGTGTAATGGCCGTGATCTGCTTACTGTTGTTGATCGTCGTAAGTGGAGACTAGGGCCATGCGCAAAGCAGTCAAGATTGGCCCGTTACACCTGACCTTGACGGATGTGATTTTAATCAAGGTCGGTTTGAGTGCAGCGTTAGCCGCTGCTTATCTGGTGCCACCACCATGGCACATCCCGGTGGGTATCGCATCCAATATGTTCTGGATGTGGCGCCTGTAGATAGATGCGCCAAGGATGGCACTTAGGAATTAACATCATGAGAATGGCAACCCGTACAGTAAAGTTTGAAGAGGTAGGCTTTAGCGCTTCGAAGTCCGGTATATGCCCTGTGTGCGGCAAGATTGCACGGCGCAATAAGCATTTCTACCAAACACTAAATCCATGGAATGTTAACGCGAATGGCGAGCCAAAGAACGCTGGTGAAATAATACCTGAGCTGCGCACCCAAGCTAAGGCATGGAAAGAAGAACCCACATACCATGCCAAGTGTGAATAGGAGGGCTGGTGATGGGAGCCACGTGTTTAATGATATCCATGATGGTGCTGGCAGTAGTGCTGTTTGTGGTCTTCTTGGCGCTGTGCATTTGGAGAGGATAAAATGGGAATGCTATTGATTGTTGTGCTTATGGTATTAGCTACGTGGAGCATTTTAAAATGATTAGCTTAGGCCAGTTGAAATTACTCAAGGAGGCAGTAGACGAAGCCGAGTCGTGGCGCGGCATGCACGTTGGATCTGCGCCTGACTGGTATCTTGAAGCGTTCGATAAAAAGATCGCTGACATGCGCAAGGCCGTTAAAGCAGCTAAGGAGGATCGTAAAAAACTTATTGAATTTAGCAGCAAGTATCTTGGTGGCGGTAAAGCGCCATGAAAAAAGAAACACTGTTAAAGCTGATAGCGTGGGAGCGTAACTACTTACGCGACTACGATGTAACGTCAACTGCCCGGCTGTTTCAGGATTTGATAGACAGTGGTGAAGTGCAGGATATGGGAGATTGGTACAAGGACACAGCCGGGCAATTAATTAGTATGGGCATATGCCACCGACCAATATTGAAGGTGATTAAATGAACGGTCCAATTGATGAAGAAATCGCCAAGCTGGCGTGGAAACTTACCTGCTTGATTAAACTGGCAGAAGAGAAAGAAGAAATGGATATCATTAAACGTGTACAAGATCCAGAGCAACAAGGTTACATGGCTGGCCCGCTGATGTGCAAGATAACTGGCTGCACACCAGAGTTTCTTTTGGCGTCAGCAGAAGACAAGCCGTTCCTGCAAGGGGACGACGCTAAACGTGATGCAGGCATGCGCCGCTGGTGCAAAGAACAACTTCGCCATGGCTTGAGGGCAGTGTGATGGACGTAGAACAAGCTCTGGAAGCTGGTTTAAAGAAACACGCGGAAGAACTGGATCGTATCAGTAAACTGCCTGATCTGTTTCAGCAAGGCTATCAGGCGGCGCCAATCATTTGCGAGATTGGCGATTGCAATGCGTGGGAACTGCTCAACGCTACACTTGTGGGGTATGCCCCACCAGACCAACCGGAAAACGTACAACGCGACAACGGCATTATCCAATGGTGTAACGATCAAATTAAACTTGGAGAAGAATCATGAAACAGCCTATTGATATCGACAGTGGCATGCTGACCAGTATGCTCGTAGCGCTGATGCTGCAACAGGATAAAACCGAATTTACCCTGTCGTTCGAAGAATTCGAAAGCCTCGGTCTGGAAGACTTGGCCATCGAAACTACCTGTGAGACTGACGGTGGCACCGATGAACGCCCCAGCTCTGTTACTGTCACCATCATCAGCGCCGCAGAAGCAATGCGCCGTGGAGGGTATCAATCATGAGCACGCCTATCGCCGCTGGGCGCGGTTTGCTGGCCGCTATCATTTCGTCTTTAATGACGGAACTGGGTTTAACCGAATACACCTTGAAGACAGAAGGCATGGAAGAGAAACTGGAAGGTATAGGCATCGAAACTTTCGCTGAATTCGAAAACGAAGATGATAAAGTGCCAACCGCATTCATTGTAAAAATTACAGATGGACCGGAGGAAACGTGAAGTACGTAGGCATGTTCGCCCTGTTCGGCTTTATAGAGTTAGTGGTGTTCATTGGCTACATGAATATCACGGTGATAAGTAAATTCTAAAGCATCGGGGGCGCAAGCCCCCTTTGCCGTTACTGGAGAAACGAAAATGGCCAGTGATAGACGTAACCTAGTTGACACCAAAAAACCGCACTATTGGAAAGAGCACGGCAAGTATAAGGTACGCGACGGCGCATGGGTTTATTGTGGCTTGACGCTGGACCTTTGCCATAAAAGTTATCTCTACTGGAGTATGCAAACAAATGAAAAACCATCCTGACACGCCCGGCTTTTGGATGGACTACAAAGTCAAGGTGGCCGAACAGCTACCCGGTAAGTTTATCAAGAAGGGAGAACTAGACAGGGTGATGTATAATTACATCAATAACGCCAGCGTTGACGACTGTGTGGCGTTCATCAAGAACATGAGAAGACAGGAGCTATTGGGATGAAAGTCTGCCAAGTGCTGTGCAAGACAGGATGGTACAGCGCATCGTGGACGCGCATCGAGAAAGTGAGAAAGGATAATATGCTGCCAGTGCTTTGCAAGGATACTGACACGGATGCGGCAGGGCCTTACTGCCGCATCCGGTACGTCAAAGTAAAATAAGCCATTCCTTTCCACCTTCCTCGACATCCATGTCGATCTGCCCTGAGAGAACAAGTGTGCTGGTCAGCTCTTCCATTTCCCGGCGATAGATGTGCATGAACTTATAGGCATCACGCATTGGAACACGGCCGCCACACTTCTCAAGGTACGCCAACAACCGCTTGGACAACCTTTCGTAATTAGTGCTCGCCATGTAAGCGTCTACTTTCTTGGCGGTATTGGTAGCACTCCAACGCATGAATTTAACCGCTTGTTCGAAGTCCTTGATGCCTACCACGTCGCGCCCGTCACCAATGGCAAGGATACTGGCGATCTTCATGGTGCTTTGCACGTAGCGTGAATACAGGTTGCCGAATTCGCCTTTTTGCAGGAGCCATGCAGCGTGGTTAAGCTCTTCTGCTGCAATCTCTACATCTGCCGAATACGTGATGTGCCGACCAAACCCCGGCATGTCACCGATAAGATCAGACATCTTGCCCGCGCGCCAGAATGTATTAAGTTTGTCTTTTAAAATCTTAGGTACATTGGCATTAGGCTTTGGGTTGTAGCTGTATGGTGGGTCGTCCTGCAAACAAACAAAGATAAAACGGTTTAACGTACCGTCATCGAGATGGCTGGACTTGAGCACGTCCCATACCTTGTCAGTGGTGCCGCCAAGGATTTGCACAAAGGGATTCTCTACGGCTGGCAACGATTTATTGCCGTCCGCGTAGGGTTTAGGTGGCATGCGTACAGCGTTGTACGCCTCAAGGATCGCTCGCCCCATGGACGAACCGCTGGAATTATCAGCCATGCCCTGAAACTTGTGCGCCAGTTCGTCAATGCGGATAAGGATGTTTGGTGTGATGTTCAACTGGCGGCGCAAGGCAGCCTCAGATGCTGGGAAGTCAGACATGCAGTCCATGGCATCGGTGGACGACAGCAGCAAGCCCATGCCGTCAATGGCTTCGTTCTTGCCCGTGCCCGTTTCACCAACCAAGGCTATATAGAGGTTCAGTTTGCCGTTACGTGAGCCATGCGTGCAGTAGGGGCCGACCAGACAGGCAACCATGGACAGGGCCGCAGCATAGGCGAACTCTTCCCGTGGCGTATAGGAAACACCCATGATCCACTTGGCGATGTCACCGACTAGGCCAGGGGCTTTCGTGTACAGCTCCATGGGAAAAGAAAGATCGTCTTTCTTGGGGGCTTTTTCCACCACCTTCCATTTTTCGTTGAAGCCGATCAGGGCTTCGCGCTTGCCTTTGATGGACTTGCCATAGGCGCGGTCAATTTCCTCCTTGGCAAACTCGACGGCCTTGTCTTCGTTGTTGTTGCGATGATCCATCAGGTACTGGAGCAACGCTTTATCTGTCAGCATGGTGGCCAAGATGTCTTCGCGGGTAATGCCGAAGTCAATCAGCTTAACCAGAAAGCCCATCATAACCTTGGACCGGTCGATGTCACCCGTGCCCATCACCAAGTGCTGTTGATCCTTGGTGAATTTAAATTTCTTGTTGGTTAAATCCAGTGGCTGGCCGGGTACGTCGAAGGTAGGCAGCGTAGAGACGGGCTTAGGCGCTTCGTACAAGTGCATGCCCCAGCTTTCGATGGTCAACAGATCCTTGCCTGTCAACGTGCTGATGGGCGTAGCGTTGTTTTCTTCGAAGGTCACAGTCAGGAAGCGCGGCGCCGTGCCGAGATAGATTTCACAGTGGGCGCAGCCGGGCGGCGTGGTGTCCAGCGTGTCTTGGAATTGCTTGGCCCAATCCGAAGGCACCCATGCAAACATGCGGATACCTGTCTTGGATGGGGATTTCTCGGCGTAGGTTTTGAATGGCTGTTTCCACTCTGGTGTAACGTCGTCAAAGTCGAAGCCTACCAGCGTCCAGCCTTCCAGCTCGATACCGCCAGTCATGACGAAGCCGACACCAGAGATACCGTATTGCTCGTTGACCACATTAACGGCGGACACCAGATCCATCCATTGGTCCGGCTCTGCCGTGGATATACCATTGCGCCCGTTGTGGGGGATCTTGTCGTACTTGCCACGTTTTGGATTAAAGGTAATTTTAAACGGCACCCACCGTTTAAAGGATGCCAAGCCCTGAAAGATTTCGTCGTTATTCATTCTCGAAAGATTCCAACGTAGCGTCTTCCCCGCGTTGCCGTGCAGCAACAACCAGATAAGAGGCACGGTCTTTCGTGCCCTGCATAATCAGGCGGATAACGCGAATTGTTTTAGGGTTGCCGGGGCGGTTCAAACGGCCAACGGTTTGAGTGTAGTATTCAGCGTCCGTGGTCGGGGTAAACCAGACTTGCAGATCGCATTGGGAGAGCTGTGCATTAAGGCCGTGCCCGCAGGACTTGGGATGAACAACGAGGATAGGGATTTCCCCGGCGTTCCATGCGGCAAGTATCTTGGGATCAGGGCCAAGGAGTTTGGCTTGCGGGAAGGCTTCCAGTATGGCGTCCCGTTCGTGGTCGAACTGGAACACCACCATAAGCGGTTCGCCGTGCGCTTCGTCTACGATTTCTTTTAGTGCGTCCAGCTTGTCATGGTGTAGCGTGATAACGTTTTTTTCGTCGTCGTAGATAAAGCCAGCGGACAGTTGCAACAGCTTGCCAGCAGAGCGTTGGCCGAGACGGGCATAGGTCACGCCATCGATGGCCACAACGTCATCTTGTCTTAGCCGTGCGTCAATTTCCTTTTGAATCTCTTTTACTTTTTTATTGAGTGGGATCACCACGTCCAGCTCTACCGGCTTATGCCACTCGAAAGGCATGCGGTACACCACATCCTTAATCGCTTCGTTGATTCTGGCTTCGGTGTCATGCCGTGGAATCCACGCCTTACGCCCGTGCCGGGACACTTCGATAAAATAGTTTTGCAGGAAAGCTTCCTTGTATTCACCAAGGGATTTGCCAAGGTCAGCCAGATAAACGCTACCCCAAATGTCATGCATGAAATTGGCACGCGGCGTGCCGGTCATGGGCAAACGCCAAACGAACAGCGGGAGGATAGGCTTGATAGCGCGGAAGGCTTTCGACGCTGGGTTTTCCAGCTTAGAAGATTCGTCAATTATAAGAACGGGGAACAAAGCGCTTAGCTCGTCACCAAATTCGTTTGCTGCCCAAATAAGATTTTCGAAGTTAACACCGACGATATCGATGTCGGTATCCAGAAAAAGAGCACGCCGTTTGTCGGATGATAAGCCAGCGGCGGATGCGTATGTATAGTCAGGCAACCACTTTTCTATCTCTTCTCCCCACACCATATCGCAAATGCGTTTGGTTCCGAGGACCAGCGCACGGTGCGTGCTATTGCGTATGGATAAGGCCGTCAAGGCCGTGGCTGTCTTGCCTGAACCGACGTCAGCGAGTAGCAATTTTGATTCTGGAGCGATGGCGGCGGCGGCTTTACCTTGGGACTGTCTTAACTTGAGCATGGCGGTGGCCCTTGACAATGTGTTCTGGTGTATTACTATAGGACATAGACAAATTTTAAGCAAACAGCAGAAATTTTCTTGACAATACAGCGGTGCAACATATTATGAAGCCTAAAGCACAACAGATTCACATTTATTGCACCGACGAGCTTCGTGAGAAATTAAGAATTTTGTCGGAAGCAAATGACCGTACGATGTCACGTCAGGTACAAGCGCTTATCAACAAAGCCTATGACGAGTACGTTAAAGCAGCTAAAAACAACCTCAAAGGGTAACGCCATGCTATCAGTAACGTTTCAAGCCGCCATCATCATTGATCCGGCGAACCTGCATTCTCTCCTTTCTCTGGCCAATACGCCAGCAATCGTGGAACCGTACGCGGCGGCGCCTGTAGCCGTGGCAGCACCAGCCAAGCGAGTGCGCAAAACAGCAGCCGCTTCAACTGGTGAAGCCAAGCCGAAGCGCACCCGTGCAACCAAGGCCGAGATGGAAGCCCGGCGCGCAGCCGCTGCTGGCGGTGCCCCGGAAACCCCAAAGCCTACGGCGGCGCCAGAGGCGGGGGCAAGCGAAACGAAAGCATCCGACGCGCCATCAGCGACTACTTCGGCGCCAGTAGCTGACAAGCCGAAACGGGATCGTCGTTCCGCTGCCAAGAAAGCAGCAGACGCAGCGAAGGAAGCGGGCAAGGCAGCACCGAAGCCAGCAGCAAAACCAAAGGCTGATCCAAAGCCAAAGACAACAGCCAAAGGCGATGCACCTGACGCCAACAAACTGCTGGAACGCTTCGCGGCACTGATCGACAAGGACTTTGCCGGGGCGCAAGCGCTGCTTGGTGAATTCGACGTCAAACGTTTCAGTGAAGTACCAGTAGATCAACACGCGGCCTTCGAAGCCAAGCTTGTAGAGTTGGGGGTTTAGCACTCCGGGCGGGCGCGTGGGCCGTTGGGGTTTGTCGCCACGTTAAAAGAGAGCCAACGCTTAGAATTCAGGCATGGGATGTGACGTATTTGTCTATAGCTACGCGTAGTAGCCATCCCTTTTTAAAACGGGGTAGCGCCATTGGCGGCGATGGCCCTATGAGACGGTTTGCTGGTTTGCCCGTCACCCACATAAAAGATCAGCCGCTGGCGAAGGCCAGCGTTAATTCAACGACCGAGGTGTAACATGAGCAAAGTAATTACACTGTTGTGCGCACTGCTTATTTCTGCCTCGGCTCTGGCTGGGTCCACTGGTGGCGGTGAAGGCGGCGATAAGGTTTTTGATCGCGCCATGCAAGCCAGCCAAGAAGCTTTGGCCAAGCAGTAAAAGTAGCTGGGATCATAACCCTTCCCTGAAGCGGGGTTCCAGCTATGACGGGGGCTTGGCCGTTACCCCTTAAAAACAACGTCCAATTTAGCCACAAGCAAGAAGAATCCCACCACGTACCAGCGAAAAAACTAATCACCAAACAGGAATGACGAAAATGGCAAATGATGTTCAAAAATTCTTTGGCGGTCATCAACTCCCCGACCGTGCCAAACTCAACGAAGCACTGGCGGGTTTCTCTGCTGCAAAAAACGCGCTCATGGGCAAGGCCCTACTCCGGTTGACCAAACAGGGCACTTGGGTATTTGGTGCCGACAGTGAAGCCATGAAAACCGGTACGATCCTGATTGCTAACCCTGCATCGCTGGCATCCGGCTATGTGGCTTGGTATCAAAGCAAGATCGAAGGCGAAAAGATGCAACCCCTGTCGATGGGTCCGGTAGATCCTGATTCATTGGGGCCGGTTAATTCTGGCAGTATTCCACCGGGTAAAAAAGTGGCGTCCGGCAAGGGATGGGAAAATCAGGCGAGCATCGATCTGATTACCCAAGATAAAACCCCACTGTCACTGGTGTATAAAACGTCCAGTACGGGCGGCATGCGTACACTGCTTACTCTGGCCGGGGAAATTGCTTTCGGCTTGAACGACAATCCAGAACGGGCTTACCCGCTTATTGAACTGAATGTAGACTCTTACATTCACAAGGAATACGGCGAAGTCTTTACACCAGTGCTCGACATCGTTGGCTGGTTGGATGTCGCTGGCAATCCTGTTAAAGATATGTCTAGCTTGTTATAGGGTGCATCATGAAAAGAATCCTGCTTGTTATCGCATTGGCTTTAACTTGTGGGATTCTTTTCTCTTGGCCCTTTATTTATTTCCAGCACCATACACAGCTATCGCTGCTGGAAGTCTTCGAAGTTAAATCAAAGTGCGAAGCCGCGTTCTATCAGCACTGCAATTTGGTTTATTACTTTGCACCTGACCATCCCGCCAAGCAAATTTTCGTAGAGCCTGACAAAACCCCTCTCTGACAAACGGTACTGGCAAGCGCCAGTATTTGTTGTATCATTGTAATACAGCCAGCCAATTCAAGAAACCCAATGAGGCAAAGCGAGCCATCCTGCACAAGAAACCCAGTTTTAAGAAGCGAGTCACTAAAGAAAAGTAACCCACCCCCTTTAAGCGAGCCACCGCCATGACAAATAAAATTGACATTAAAAAGCTTGTAGAAAAACATCAGAAACGCCTTTGCGCTTTGTCTGGTGAAACCCTCCCTGATGATTACAGCCTTGTAGATACCCATCGCAAGCAGCACAAGGCGCAAGGTGGCACCTACACGGAAGAGAACACCATTGTCGCAACGCCGCGTGCGCACATGGCCGAACATGGAACATTGCGCGACCGGGAAGACTGGCTGGAGCAACTTAAATCCTTGATGGATGATCGCTCCCAAGTCATGAAACTTATTTTTAAAATCAACAACCAGCTTCTGGCTGGCGAACGCCGCACTGACCATCTTTCGGAAGACACCGAAGCCATGCTTAATGAAGCGCTGGTGTTGCCAGAGAAACGTCTTACCCGTATCGACAGTGCAATCACCAAGCACCTTAAGGCGCCAGACCGTAGCGTTCTGGTTGATTCCTTGATGGGCGTGCGTGGCGTCGGTCCTGTTACAGCGGCTGGCCTGCTGGTGTACATCGACCTTGAAAAAGCAGACAGCCCGTCAGCTTTGTGGAAGTATTGCGGCCTGCATTGTGCCTCACACCAGCGGTATGAGAAAGGCGTAGCAGGCGGCGGTAATAAAACTCTGCGCACCATCCTGTATAAATGGGCATTGTGCATGGAGAAAGACGTTAAGAATCCTTACCGTGTTGTTTACGAACAGGATAAAGCGCGTCGGGAAGTATCCGATAAGTTGGTGAAATCCTACAACACACAAGGAAAGCTGGTGGAAGTGGCATGGAAAGATACCAAGCCTTCCCACCGTCGTGGTGCTGCTATCCGCGTAGCAGAGAAACATTTCCTTGCTGACTTCTGGATGGTAGGCCGCGAGCTGTTGGGTCTGCCAACGCGTACCCTGTATGTAGAACAAATTTTAAATCACGACGGCATTATTAAACCTGCCGAACGCGGTTGGATTTAGCCATAATCGCTGAGTAAACCATAAACAGTAAGCGAGTCATTGTTCATAAGAAACCCACTCAGAACAAGCGAGTCATTATTCATAAGAAACCCATTGCGGACAAGCGAGCCAAGATATTAAAGAAACCCATGATTAACTAGCGAGTCATCATACCGAAGCAACCCATAATGGCGAAGCGAGCCAACCCATCATAGAAACTCATTTCGTGAAAGCGAGCCATTGAAGAGAAGAAACCCAAGTCCATTAAGCGAGCCATTTCGTATAAGAAACCCAACTCCATTAAGCGAGCCACCTTCCATGAGAAACCCAACAAGGACTAGCGCATGATTCACTTAGACTTCGAATCCCGCAGTGTCTGCAATCTAATAACAGACGGCACGTACAAGTACGCGGCACATCCAACCACAGACATTAGCTGTTTCTCATGGTGTATCGGGGATGGCCCGGTATCAGTCTGGTATAATTGGGAACCACTACCAGAAGGACTGTTAGCCGCAGTAGAAGCAGGTTTATTAATTGCGGCATGGAACGCCAACTTTGAACGGCTGATGTGGAACATGGTGTTGATCCGCTATGGCGCACCAGCCTTGCCAATCAACCGTTTCTATTGCGTGGCAGCCAATGCCCGCGCCCGTGGCTACCCCGGCAAACTTGAAAAGGCCGCCCGGTTTGCTGGCCTCGGTGTCGATAAAGATATGGAGGGTTACAGGTTAATGATGAAGCTGTGCAGGCCACGGCGCATCGAGGAAGACGGCACCATCGTATGGTGGGAAGACTACAACGATCTGATCCGCCAAGGCGAATACTGCGCGCAGGATACCGTCGTTGAGCGCGCTATGAGCGTGCTGTTAATGCCGCTCTCTGAACAGGAGCTGGCTGATTACTGGCTGTCGGAAGAGATAAACGACAGGGGTATTCTGGTTGATCGTGAACTTGCAACCGCAGCAGTGGTTGGCGCCGAGTCAGAGAAACTAACTTCTGACGATATCATCAAGAAACTTACCGATGGTGACGATGATACCGGTCATGGCGCTACGGCGTGCACACAAGTACAGCGTATTTTGAAATGGGTTGAAGAAGAATGGAAGCCTTTGACCGGTCTTAAATTAGTCGATGGCGAATGGAAGCAGATGCCTAGTCTAGCCAAGAGTGATGTACTCGATGCGTTACAAGAGGATGATATACCGCCGCACGTTGCCGACGTCCTTGAACTCCGACTGGAAAACTCTAAGGCGGCTGTATCTAAGTTCGCCGCAATGCTTAATAAGAGCGACGAAGCCGGTTGCGTCAGAGGTTTATTTGTATTTCATGGGGCTGGACCGGGGCGGTTCACGTCATTCGGTTTACAAGTCCAGAATCTGGTAAGGGAATCAAATCTGGAAGCGATACCAATCCTCAAAAAGTACGGCATGAAAGGGCTGGCCATGATGGGCGAGCCGGTCAAGATTCTGGCGCAGATGGTGCGACCTGCATTCATGGCAGCGCCCGGCAAGACATTGTTGGTTGGTGACTTTTCGCAAATGCAAGTAAGGATTACTGCATGGCTGGCCGGGCAACAGAACCTGTTGCAGTTGTTCCGCGACAACAAGGATGTTTACTGCGCCTTTGGCTCCATTGCCTTTGGCCGTCCTATCACCAAAGCCGATATCATCGAGCGGTTTGTTTCGAAGGGCTGCATCCTTGGTCTAGGCTTTGGTGGCGCGGAAGGCGCACTGGCGCGGACGCTTAAGAAAGAAAACATTATCCTGCCATTCAGCGAATTAAAAGAGCACAAGGAAACTTATCGTGAAGTCTACCCGGAAATTAAACAACTCTGGTACACATTACGAGACGCAACATTACTCGCTATGTTTTCTCGCGGTACAATTGTACCCGTCGGGCCAGTTAGTTATATGTACGATGGTGAACATTTGTGGTGTCGTCTGCCGTCTGGACGGCTCATGTGTTACCCCTATGCCAGAGTCGTGCAAGATGATTACGGCGACTGCATCGAATACCGTCGAGGTAATCGCAGCCCCAAATCAGGAGTGATGGACTGGCCGGTAGAGCGCTTGTGGTATGGCACCTTTACCGAAAACTTGGCGCAAGCCATTGAGTTTGACTTGATGATAAGTGCCATGCGCAAGTTGCGCGCCCGCTATGCGGAACGCATGCCAGTACGTATACATGTTCACGACGAGATAGTTCCAGAGGTTTTAATAGAAGAGTCAGAAGAACTGCTACCAGAATTCCTTGCGCTTATGGCAGAAGGCGAAGAGTGGAGCGAAGGTTTACCAATTGCCGTGGAAGGCCATATTACTCAGAGGTACGTAAAATGATCCTCGATCTGAAAGTTAACACTGAGCTGGCCAATTCGCCGGATGCTACTTACCATGAAAAGCTTATGGAGATTATCCACTTCACCACTGATTGTGACGATCAGGACGTTATCATTAATATAGTAATTCCTTTCTCTGGTCATATAGTAGAGCTACCAGCGTCATCTAACGCGCTTCGTGTTTATCTGGATGGTGACGCTTACTATGAATATTCCTACGCGTCCTACTGGAATGGTGAACTGTTGTTAAATAGTGGGACGTTTACACCAGTGCTTGTAAACTATCCAATGGTCGGCATGCTAAGCGGCAGCGTACGCAAAAAGATCCCGCACGCTGGCGACCACATCATTACTGTGCAATGCGCTGGCGGTACAATGAGCACTGTCACCACCATAAAATCCCAACGGCGTTATCAAGTGTGGAGTTGCTGACATGTTATGCAAACGTTGCAATAACCAGATGGTTTGGGTTGGCTCGATGCACGGCGGCAAGCTGTCGTGCGAGCATTGCGCTAATGACGATAAGGTATTAGGAGGTGGCAACAGTTTGTTGACTGTTAACTTCGACGGTCTTAAACAATACCTCTCAGAGTCTAAAGCTGGTAGGGAATGCGGCTCTGGTGTAGGCAGCGGGCCTGACGGTGACATGAACTATATGGATTACGATATATGATTATTGGAATCGATCCCGGCTGCTCTGGCGCCGTAGTCATACTCGATGATAACGGTGGGTACATCGCCCATCTGGATACACCACTAATTAAAGTAGGCAGCAAGAACCGCGTTAACGCGGCGGCGGTTGCCGCGTTTATCCGTGACACGATCAACGCCCAACCCTTTCACCATACCTCACTGGTGCATGCCTTTATCGAACAGGTAGGTGCCATGCCCAAACAAGGCGTAGCCAGCATGTTCACCTTTGGTCATGCCACTGGTGTAATGGAAGGCGTCATTGCCGGGGCTGGCATTGCTGTCACCCACGTAACGCCGCAGGCGTGGAAGAAATCAGCCGGGCTGATAGGCAGTGACAAGGATGCGGCGCGCTCCCGTGCGATCATGCTATATCCGTTGTTGCGTGAACTCGATGCCATTGGTAAAGGTCAGGCGATAGCTGACGCTATACTTATTGCCCGGCATGGTATAAACAACAAGAAGGATACACTGCTATGAGTTACTATGTACTAGTCATTATTATATACGCTGGCGGTGTCGCGCAAATTAATATGCCTTCTATGGCAGCGTGCTATGAAGCAGCTAAAGATGTTGAATCCTATTTAACGCAAGATGGTGCAGCCGTTTGCGTGAGGGCTAAGCAATGACAGATACAGTAGATGTACGCACCGTAGGTTGGAACAACCCCGAATGCTGCTATCAGGTAGCAGCCGACGAAGGCTATGAAGACGATGAAGGTGAATGGCATTCAGACCCACAGTTAAGAGACGAACTGTACTGTAGTATAGACACGGTTAACGCTAAGATGGATTACTGCCACCGCTGTGATAAATATCTGGTGTACCCATGAGCGACCATGCCCGCTTCCCCCCGTCCGGCGCTGACCGCTGGCTGCATTGCGGCTACAGCGTAAAGATGGCGCCGTTTTATAAGAGCACTGATAATGCTGCTTCCATTAACGGCACCAATCACCACACCATTGGCTCAATGCATCTGGAGAACGGCACTGAGCCATCTGATCCCAAGATGCGGATGTACACCAACCACGTAAGAGAGTCCGCCGAAGGCGGCATTCTGTTTATTGAGCGCAAAGTTATCATCGTACCAGACTTATGCGACGGTACAGCCGACGCCATCGCCCTGCATCCCGACCACGGCCACGTTATAGATTTAAAGTGGGGCAAGTCTGCCGTTCATGCAGACTGCTCACAGCTTAAGACGTACGGCGTGGGCGTGGTGAAAGAGTTTAATCTGGATAAAGATTTCCCCATGCGCCAAACCATCGTGCAGCCGAACGGCAGTACAGGCTGGCCGCTTAAGCATTGGGACACCACCGCTGGCGACTTGCTAAAATTTTACAGCGAGAAAATTATCCCGGCCATCGAGATAGGGCTAAGCCCCAACCCCAAGGCCGTACCCGGTAGCTGGTGCTTCTGGTGCCCGGTAAAGTTCCACTGTCAGGCGTACCTGATTACACATGGCAAGAAGAAATAATTTGACAGGCTGATAGGGTGTTGTATCATGAAACTACAGAAGCTGAATGAGCTGTCTGGATACAAGATTTATTTCATAGGAGACAAGGCCGTGGAAAAAGATCGGCTTTATCGCTGGCACCCAGCAGAAAGGTTTGTCCCCGGCCCGAACGATCTTCTGTTTGCACCAAAGACAGGCTTGTACGAATTGCAGCAGCGCATCGCCATGATAATGAAGTGGCGCCAAGCCGCAGAAGAAGAGGCGCTTAACGCCATCCTGATAATGACAGTGGGAGATTTAAAATGATACTCAGTATGGAACAAATACTGGATGATATCCAACGCCTTAAAAACGTACGTGAGACTTACAATAAAAACGTGGACGCTGAAATAAGTAAGATGTCCATGAAACTGGAAACGCTTATGACTGCTCAAGGCGTTGAGAGCATCAAGTCAGAATTAGCCAGCGCTGGATATCGCAACAACACCAGCGTAGAAGTCAAGGACTGGAACGCGCTTATGGAGTATGTGGCTAAGAACAACGCCTTTGACTGTATCCAGAAACGTATCGCCCCGGCACAGCTTGAGAAACGAATCAAGGCTGGCGCTGACATTAAAGGCGTCAGCATCAAGAAATCAAAATCCTTTGTCATCACTGGAGCTAAACAGAATGAAACTGCCAGCAGCGAAGAATAAAAGCCACGTAGTAAGATGTATCGGTGGGCCATGGCACAATGAATACGTGCGCTTGCCATTCGTAATGTTCTGCTCGCACGACAGCATGACGCTGCGTATCCGGGTAGGCGATCACGTCGGCCAGTACAACACGCGAACAGGAGTTTGGAAGAGTGATGGACAATCTTAAGGTAACGATCATTGGCCTGCTCCCGCAGCAGGCCAACACAATACGAAGTATCTACGACGACAAACTGGATTTAAAGTTTATCGAAGTAGATACTTCCACCATTAAAATACGTTCTACTGCTGAGTCATCAGATCAAGTGGTGTTAATGACAAAGTTCATATCCCATGAAATACGGAACGCTTTACGTAAGCATGATCTTGTTCATTGTAATGGCGGCGTTTCTTCTCTTAAGCTAAAGCTCGATGCTATGCTACGCCTTTAGCTTTATCCTGACTACGGTTCCAGCTTAAGCCCATCATCCCCATAACCAACGGCCACAACATTTCCATATCGATCTTTGGTACTGGTGGCGTGTAGAAGCCAAACACTTCCATAAGCCACGGTAAGTAAGGCGCCAAGATAAACTGGCTGAATACTACCACTGCGCACATCCAACCGAACGCCGGGCGCCAGCCACTGGCCCACTTGTCAGGACTCGCTGCCTCGATCTTGTTGACTTCGACTTGAGCATTAAGCCTTGCTGTTTCATCAGCAAGCTTTGCCAGTGCGAATTGGTTTTCATCCTTTTGCAGATCCAGTTTATATTGTGCCGCTACGGCTGGGTCTGGAAAAATAATATCCAAACCCTTTTCTATTACACGACCTATGCTGTCAATGCCTAACGGGTTCATGGTGTGTCCTCTGCTGCAAGTTTAAGATTAAGCGCAATGCGCCGTGCCCATCCTTTGCTGAATGTATCCCATGTGCCGACGTAAGTCATAAAATCCAGACGTTCTGCAAGGAAGTACATCAGTACATCATCAAGCGTCATCTTGTTTACGGCGGCTCTGGTGTTAGGGCCAATCTTGCCATCGTCATCTACACCAACGCCGCGCTGTAGCATCTTGCTGGTATTGGTCATGCCATGGTTAATGGCTGAGTCGAACAACTGGTAAGACAGCGCAGGCTTCCATTTATCCATGCCGAGTTCCAGCCACCAGTCACGATAGTAGATCGTCTTGGCCTGTTCGACTGTCAGGTTCTCGATGTCCAGTTCCGGGTAAGTCATGGCGCTGATCCCGAACTTGGTGCCCTTAAGCAAACCAACCCTGACTTTACCGCTTGTCCAGTTACCTCTGTCGCCGGGGTTTTTCTGAAACCGGCCTTCGTGGCCGATAACCCGATCAAACGATTTATTAAATAGGGCGTCCATTATTTCCACCAGTCTTTAAGGTAAGACACCAACCATGCGAAGCATGAGCCAATGAACAAGATACCGCCGATAAAGCCTTTCTGCCGCTGTAGGTAGTTTTCTATTTTTTCTAGCCGGTCATCCATCTCGATAAACTTTTCTTCCAGTTCGGTCAGCTTATACAAGATAAGGTCTAGCGATTCTTTCTCGTTCATTGCGCACCTCCTAAGCGTATTCCCATATAATGCAAATGCCTTGGAACCCGGCACCACCAGCAGCAGCGGATGCAGTACCCGCCGCACATGCCCCACCACCGCCAGCGCCATAACCAGTTGCAGCGTTACCGGCTGACGAGTTGCCACTACCAACAATAGTTTGATGGCCGCCGCCACCCAATGGAGTGGTGCCGCCACTGCCGCCAAAGGAAATGCCTGTAGCTGGTGCATAGCCCGGCGCCCCGACTTGCCCGCTCGATGGTGTAAGGTTGGCTGTGCCGCTGCCTGTACCGCCAGCACCGCCAGCGCTAAGGCGTGCAATACCCCCCGCTGTGCCGCCTGTACCGGCTGCACCGCCACCCGCCGTAATGACAGATCCGAACGTGGTGTTACCGCCTGCCGTACCGTTATTAGCCCCGGCTGTACCACCCGCACCACCAGCGCCGATGGTGACAGTGACACCAGAGAAAGCGGACGTAACCCGGCCAGTTACGTACGCGCCAGCACCACCGCCGCCGCCCACCGCGTTGTTAGCCACGGTCGCTGCGCAGCCACCACCACCAGCCCCGCCGCCTACCGCCTCGACGACAATACTTACCGTGCCGGATGTAGGCGTATAAGTCCCGGTAGACGTTTTAACTTGGACACCAATCAAGCGGGCCATTTTAAATTCCTCACGAACTATATTCGTAGATAACGCAAACGCCTATTGATCCATTGCCGCCAGCTCTGGCTATCGCCGTGCCGTGCCCGCATGCACCGCCGCCGCCAGCGCCAAATCCTGTACCGGCATTACCTACCGCACTGGCGCCAGCGATCACGCTACGTATACCGCCGCTGCCCCATATGGACGATCCGCCATAGCCGCCTAAAGAAACTGTCCCGTCCACCGATTCACCCAGCTCGCCATGCATGCCAGTGAATGCAGCCAAGCTGGCAGACCCACTGGCTGTACCGCCAGCGCCACCGTTCTGCGCTCTTGGGGAACCCCCGGCTGTGTCGGCAATACCACCAGATCCACCGCCAGCCGTCAGGACAGAACCAAACGTGGTATCCCCGCCCGCTGTGCCGTTGTTGGTGCCAGCCGCACCGCCAGCCCCGGCTGCGCCGATGGTCACGGTGACGCCAGAGAACCCGGACGTGATGCGGCCAATCGCCAGAGCACCAGCCCCGCCACCACCTGACCCGGTAACTTGTCCAGAGGTAGCCGGGCAACCACCGCCACCGCCACCACCACCAATGGCTTTAACGACTATGCTATCGGTGCCAGCCGTTGGTGTATAAGTGCCAGTGGCGGTTATGGTTTGAATACCCACAAGTCCAGACATTTTAATTATCTCCTAAGTGTTGTATTCGTAGATAAGGCAGATGCCATCTGTACCGGCACCACCCGCAGCGGCAACAGAACCAGTACCACCACCGCTACCACCTGATCCTTTACCGGCGCCCGCGTTGCCGTTACTGGTGGTGTTTACTTGCGTGCCACCACCGCCGTAAAGGGTAGAACCGCCTTCACCAGAAAATAAAATAAAGTTGTTATAGGCGTAACCAAGCCCGCCTTGTTCGCCAGTGATGCCCATCAAGCTGGACGATCCACTGGCTGCACCGCCAGCGCCACCGCCTGCCGCCCTTGGCAAACCGCCGCCTGCTGGCACGGCAACGCCACCGGACCCGCCGCCCGCCGACAATACAGAGCCAAATGTGGTGGCGCCGCCTGCCGTACCGTTGTTGGCACCAGCCGCGCCGCCAGCCCCTCCAGCACCAATGGTTACGGTGACGCCAGAGAACCCGGACGTGATGCGGCCAATCGCCAGAGCGCCAGCCCCGCCACCGCCAGCCGCCGATGTGCCTACGCCGGGCGCACCGCAACCGCCACCGCCGCCACCGCCGCCTACCGCTTCAACAATAATGCTGACGGTGCCAGCCGTTGGTGTATAAGCGCCAGTTGCGGTAAACACCTGTATGTTTAACAGGCCACCCGCGTTAGTACCAAAGGCTGCCAGCGCTGTAGCCGCGCTTGCCAGTCTTGAATTTATAACAGTGCCACCTGACGCGCTTAAGTTAGCCGTAGCATCCATATCAAAGTAAACAGCCCATACACCAAAGCTGGCGTTGTACCAGCTTATGTCAGATATAGCTGTCATGGTAAAAGGCACTTTAGCTTCGGACGTACCAGCAGCGCCCGCCACGATTTGCGCTATGGCACTGAGTGCGCCAGCTTCGATGGCGTTACCTAAAATTACGGTTTCGCCAAGGCGATCCGTAATTTCCCGTCTGCTGTTAAGATCCGGCATGCGATCAGTAGTAGTCATGATCTTGCTCCAAAGTGCCTAATGCCGCTGCGATAAAAATAAAGTCTTCGTTGTCTTGGTTTGGACGGAACCGTTTACGCGGCCCATCGAGGAATTCAGATCGTAGCGCGCCGGGGCCTTTGCCGTTCATCCGCAACGTGGCCGTAGTCCGGCAATCGAAACCAGCCTCAACGATGGTCGAGGAATCGAATTCGACGGTTGCTGAAACGATTGCGCTCCACGCACCAGCTCGTATCGTTGGACCCCCTTGTCCTTCCCCTTCCCAAACCAGCAACGCCGCAGGCGCGGCCAGCCAGTCTGCGCTGATCGTGGCCGTTCCGTTCCATGTCAGGGTTGCAATCGAGGCGCTCGACCATGCGTTTGAGGCTATCGAGGCGCCGTTCCACAACAGACTGGCAGCAGCAATGGCGGACCAATCAGCCGAGGCGATCCCGGTAGCGTTCCAAGTTTGAACGGCCTGTGCCGCTGCGCTGAATGCACCGGGGAATATCCCGGTTCCGTTCCACGTAACAGAAGCCACGGCTGTAGAAGACAAGTCAGCCGTCGCGCTCGATGCTCCATCCCAAATAAGATCAGCAGCGGCGGTGCTTGACCATTCAGCGCTGGCGCTGGCGCTTACTACCTCTTCACCGTTCCAAGTCAGCGTTGCGGCTGGTGTAAGGCTAAGACTGGACGCCGCTATTGATGTACCGTTCCATACCAACACTGCCCTAGCTATATCATTAAAAGCAGACGCGGCAATGGATACACCATTCCAAGTTAAAGAGGCAGCGGCTGGCGCGTTAAAATTAGCCGAAGCAAATGATCTGCCGTTCCATGTCAGGCTTGCCGTTTCAACAGCACTAAAAGCGCCAGCCGAAACAATGGCGCCGTTCCACGTAACACTGGCTACGGCGGTAGAACTAAATGCGCTAGCGGTTATGATTACCCCGGCGCCTGTCCACGTTACACTGGCCGTGGCATCTTGATCGAAACGGGAAGCTGCGAAGGATCTGCCGTTCCACGTAACGCTGGCAGTCGCCGCTGGATTCATCGCTGACGTGGCGGTTGAACGGCCACCCCATGTCACGCTGGAAGTGAAGGCGCTTTGAACAGTACCACCATCGGCGCGCAGATCCATTTCATTATAAGTAGGATTACTGCCATCGTTGTACATCATGCCGATAACAATACGTCCAGCCCTTGAGTAGACGTTTACTTTAATCCCGGCGCTGGCTTCTGTAGCGAATAAGGCTGGTGTATCCCACCCAGCACCATCTACATTGGATTGCGTATAAATGTCGCTGAGCGTGTCAATGAGTACATGCCATAGCGTAGTTTCATCAGCGCAAAAAGCACTTCTGCATGCGCCGCTGTCTACTGATCTGGTGCCAGTTATATCTGCCGAAACTGAAACAGTAGGCGCATCCGCAGAATCAAATGCAACCTCAGTTACGTTAGCCGTTGTAGAGTCAGAGCTAGGGTATCTTACTTTAGTAGCCCCACCACTTAAGTAAGCCACCCCCTGCCGTACTTGTGCGATTTGAGTTGAGTTTACAGAAGTGTCATAGGCAGCAGGAAAAGACTCCAGCACGTTGGCGCTGGTTAAAGTTCGTTGGTAAGCATCCGCTGCCGTGTCATTGATAAAGAAGAAGTGCATCCTGTCACTTGATCCTTTTACGATTGAACCGGCATACCAGTTCTGGCTGGCGCCGCCATTATCTACAAGGATATCGATAGTCCAAACACCAGCCTCGCGCCGGGCGTAATACACACGCTCCAGACTGGATATACGGTTGCCGTTGTACAGGACAATTACATCACCGTCATCGCGTACCGCGATGTCGCATTGTGAAGTGGTAGCTGTAACACCTACAGCGTCATCATCAAGGATCAGCTCGTTGGTAATTACCCACGCGTCAGTGGACATATCAAACGTGTGGTATTTTAAATCAAAGACGGTAGAGCCAGACGAGTCAGCAGATAGGACGTGGATAACGTCATCTACTTGGAAAGCCTGCACTGCGCGGATGGTGTTGTTTACGGTAATGTCAGAACCGACGTTGCTAAAGCTGGACGTAGGGTCAGTAGCTTTGAAGGCCCTTAAAAGTGTGGCCGTTGTGCCCTTACCGAATACGTATACGTTTCCTGTAGACGATATAAAAGGCTCGGTGATATTAAGAATATTACCGATTGCTGATTCTAAGCCAGTTACGATTACCGGGAGTGCCATGGCAGATCCTCGCGGGTATTCAGATGGATACCCGCATTGCCCTAAGGATCATTAATCCAGCGTGAAGCTGGATGCAGTGGTCAGCCGTGGTGTAACGTTCTGGCTAAAGTTGATGTTAGGGCTGATCGTACCAGCCGCAATGATCTTGCCAGCAGTCGAAGCGGACGTTACACCAATGGAAGCGTGGGTAAACGTACCGGTCGAAGTGGAAGTGTTTTGCGGAAAGTCGATGTTGGCCACTGGCGAAACGCTGTTGTTGGTGACAACCCAGCCGCCAGTGGTACGCGCTACAGAGATACGAGTGTACTGCGCGTAGCCACCTTCGTTGGTGCCCTGAGTACCTGTGTCGGCTGGGTCAGCCGTGTGCAGCGAGCACCAAAGGTTAGTGAGTGGTGACGATGCGGCGTTGTCCGCGATGTTGCTGATAGCAACAGCGTTAAAGATCAACTTGCAAACGTCATTCTCAAATGTGTCTGAAAAGCCAGCCATGATTAAATCCTCTTACGCTGTTTGTTCAAAGGTAACAATATTACCCATTTCGTCACGTTGTGTGACCCTGAATTTCAACATAGGTCTAGCTGTTGGTTTAGGTGCTGCCACTGGTGCAGGCTTGGCACTTTGTAGCTTCGACACTTGTTGCTCCAGTTTAGCGCAATTACCTTTCTCTGCTTCCAATTGAGTTTGCGCCTTGATCTTGTCTTGGCGTTCCGTCGCCATTTGCCCGCGTAGTGCGTCAATCTGACTTTGCATCTGTTCCATTTCGCCACAATGCTTACTACGCATGGCGTCCATTTCCTGTTTAGCCGCATCTTTTACATCCAAGATTCTGGCCGATAAAGTTTTTTGTAATCCTGAAAGCTCCTTGCTTACGTCTGCCAACTGCGCCACTAATGCGGCGTTGTCAGCTTCTACCTTGATTCGTTTATCATCAGCCAGTTTAATTTCAGCTTTAGCTTTACGCTCTACATCAGCCGCGTAGCTGGCCATCATTTTATTAGCGGCATTCTCTGACACTGGTGTATCGGGAATGCTGCCCCGGCCCAACTTCTGCTCCAGCAATTTTAACTTGCTCATTGTGGTGCCTTCCCGCTAATAAGCCCGCGTGCAAACTCAACTGGATTATCAGGCTCTTCTATATGGCCTTGTTCAATCTCGGTCAAGTACCCAATTGGTTTAGCCAGTGGCGCGACAGGTAAACCAGTCACCATGCCTACAGTCGTCAGCACATCTTGTATAGGGCGCTTTAATCTGGCTTCGTCTTCTGTTGCAACTTTCCAAGCGTCATATGGAACTCTTGCAACAGCTTCCAGTGATGATATGGCTGGTGATGCGCTAATGCGGTCATCATACCATTTATCATTGAACATGTTGATACCGGTCTGTGTCATTGGCCCCAGTACAGGAACCATTGCCGTAGCCATGCGGGCCTGACCACCAAAGAACATGGACAGGATGTTGTCCAGATAACCATCATCGTCGTCATCATCGAACGCCGCGCCGCTGACCATCTGCACAATCGCTTCACCAATCACGGCTGGAATCATAAAGCCCATGGCGTATACGTACAGTGCCCTGCCACCAGATTCAAACCCACTCTTGCGCATTGCCTTGATAAACTCGGTAGCGTTTAAATTACCGGCCATGTTGAAGTAGGAATAGAACATGGCGAAGACACGCATAAGCGCTGTGCCGGATTCGAAACGCGATACGTCTTCGGCGTGGAACGTGCCTTGAGTTTGACGAACAGCCGAATCTGCTTCGCGTACCGCCGACTTTTCATCTGCCCCGTTTTGAGTTGCCTGTTCGTAGGCACCACCCCAAGTAATCATATCGACCACGTTCTGCATACCAGTCTGCATGAAATACCCATGCTCATTGGCGAAGTCTTTAGCCTTTTTAAACTTGCTTGGGTTAAGTGTTATATTGTCGATGCTCTGCCGAATCTCCATCAACTGCGAAGACAACCGGTTACGCATAAACATTGACGATTCGTTTACGTGGCTGGTGTACTCTCTTGGGCTACTGGTGTAACGCCACAAGGCACCAGCCAGATAGCGTGGTTTAACTTTAAGTGCCGATAAACTTATGCCAGCAATTTGTTGCAGCGCTACTGACACGTTAGCCGCCATCAGTTGCAGGCCGGTATTGGCGCGCACGTTGTGGAAAAACGAATCCAGCATACGCATGCGCGGGCCTGATGGTTGTTCCACCAGTTGCAGCGCACTACGTTGCAGCCAAGGCATCAGCATCATAGTGCCTACTTCGGTATCCAGCATGGCCAGCGTGCTACGGAAATTCTTGTTGATTGCTACCCGGCCAATGTCTTTAATGACAGGCTCGATGTGCGTGAAGCGTAACACCTTCTCGATGTGGCTAGGGATCAGCCCCAGTTCCAATGACAGAGCTTTCCTGTAGCCTTCTGTACGTTGTTTGGTAAAGCCACGGCCTGTCGTTGGGAACATAAAGCTGGATGGCCTACCTTCTACTACTTCTTTCTCGGCACGAATGTTCGCGTCTTCAACAATGAAAGGATCTACCAGCGCCGGGAAGTATCCACCGGCAAACGTGCCGTACGGTGTATTGAGCGGTTGCGCTGTTATCTCATTGAAGAAATAGCCGTACATTTCTTTGTGTGATTTCTGCGCGCCCGGTTTTAATTCACCAAGCAGATCCCAAACCTTTTGCACGAATTCATAATCATCCTTAGTTATAATACCAAATTTGTGCATGCGCTCAATAAATTTATCCCAACGTCTGGTATCTAATTCCTCATTAACTATTACACCCCAGTCTCTACCTACCAAAAGCTTCTGCAAATTGGATTGGTTGCCGGTATGCAGCAGCGCGCCGATCAGTTCGGTTTTATTGGCGAACTCATAGCCAATTTCTGGCGCGTCAATCTTGCCTACTTTAAAAGTTTCCTTCGGCACTGACTTGGCAATCTCTTCATATTTGCGTAGGATAATGCGCCGGTCATCACGATAGCGGTCTGCTGCTTCGCTGACTGGCTGCCAGATATAACGACGGAACACGCCTTTGGGGTCGCCGCTGTCCATGGCATCAACCCACGATTCGACGCGGCGCAGCATAGCCAAGCCGCCAAGGAATCCCATCTTGGTTTTATCCCAATTAGAAAGTGCCTTGGCATAACCGGCTTTCTTGGTGCCGGGCTTCACCAGCTCCATGATTACGCTGGACAGCTCGCCTACTATGGTGTCGCGGTCCAGCTTCTCGCCGTCAATCTCAACCTGCCGGGTGCGCCGGGCCATTGCCCACAGGCCGTCTATCGCGTCATTGACCATCGAGAAGTCAGCCACTGTCAGATCAGCAACAGGGCGCCCATCGCTCGATGCCAGTTCCACCAGCTCTGACAGATCCTCAAAGGTTTGTGGATCGTACAAGGACATGGCTTTCATGTAGCTGGCCGCTGTAGCTGATGCGGCACCAATGCCATGAACGGCGGCAACAGAGCGAGCCGCGTTGACCATGTTCATATCGTAATTTTTAGCCAGCTTGTCGTCAGATTTAGACAGGCGTTTTGTCCAAACCTTAACAGCTTTATCAGCAAATGTTTTTTGTGTTGACGCTTCTTTAAACAGAAAGATGTTGAGCATTTTTTTCTGCACGGCATCAAACGCTTTATCCAGATTGCGCCCTGTGCCCATGCGGAACTCACGGCCCAGCAGATGATCCTGTGCTTCCTGCCCGGCGCGCAGCGCGGCTTCTTCGTACAGACGTGGATTAAGATCGCCCAGCTTTTGCCGGGAGATAATTTGCACGGCGATATCCTTAAGCACAGCTTTGTGTGTCAGCTCGCGTTTAGCGCCAAGGCGTTTAAGAATACGCAGTTCCATATTGAACATGTCAATCTGTTGCGTGTTCTGAATCTCCATCGCCACTTCCTGTTCTGTCGTGCCTTCGACAATAATGCCGCCGTGCTTCTCGCGAATGCGCCGGGATACTTCCTCATTGATGGTATCGTTCAACCGTGGCAGACCGATCAACTGGCGCACCAGTGATTCACCAGAGTCAAAGCCGAACAGCTCTGCAACCACGTCAGGGTGCAGGCCGTTTTCCTGATAGCGGAAAGGCAGATCGCTCAACGTAACACCAAGGTCTAAGAGCGCTTGCTTATCGAGCTTAGTCGCTGACATGCCTTCGATTTTAGTACCATCAGGTAGAACACCAGACCACAGCCAGTAAGCAGCGCGGTAGATAGGAATCGCCAGAATTTCTTCACGAACAATCGGCGCCAACGCTTTCTTCTCGTCCCGCCATGCTTGTGTTTTTTCACGGCGCAACTCCTTCATAATCTTGGCGCGGAAATTATCCTCGGATATTAATTTAGCTTCCTCTGCCAAATTATTATACGCGGCGTATTCTTCGCTGGTCATCATGGTTTCGTCCATCAGCTTGATGTCGTAACCATTACGCGAACGGGCTTGCTCGATGGCAGCATCCGTAGCAATCAAGCGGTCCATCACTTCCCTTACTTCTGGTGTCAGGGTTACGTCCAACATAACCATGCTTTTATAAATACGGCTCAACCAGTTTTTAAGCTGGTGGAATACAACGCGCAGTTGGAACGAAGGCGCTTTGCCTTCCATTAAATAAGCTTCGAATCCACGCGCAAACGCTTCGTGTGATTCAGTGGAAATTTTATCGTCCGTTGCACCAGTCCATTCCTTGATGGTAGCCCAGTCAGATTTAAGGCTATCTGGTGCATCAGGCCGTAAAGCGTCCGCCCTTAATTCTTCCAGCCAGATGTGTGCGCTTTCGTGGGCGAACGTACTGGCGTCAGCGTTTTTAAGCAGCGCGATCAGGTTCTTGATTGGCACCGATGCGCCGCGTTCGCCTTGGAACAGCACGCCCTGCCCGGCATCGATTTTGGTTGGCAGCCGGATTTCCTCACTGGCGCCAAGATCCCACACGGCTTTCTCACCCAGCATTTCACCCTGAGCAATCGCCACATCGCGTGGCAGCACGTTGGTGATGTCGATGTAGCCTTTACCAGACTCACTGTCTACCCACACGCCCAGTGCCGCGTTGGGGTCAGCCTGAAAGATATCCCGGTTGCGCCGCATGAATGTTTCTAGCTCATGTGACGTTGGCGCACCCTCGGTCACGACGCCCCGTTGTGGGTAGCCTGCCACGGCCACGCCTTCGGTTCCGGCCAGATTGCCGCGTACCGGGTGTATGGTCCCGCCGAACACGCCGAACGCTGCTTGGCTGGCTTCACCAGCCGCCACAGCAGCGATAGACGATCCGCGTTCCTCTGGTGTAGCAGGCGGCAGATTGATTTCGCCACCTTCCAAATCCAGCGCTGGCCGATCAGGCGTAGGGATAGCAGGTTCAGCCAGTGATTGATTGTGCACTTCCATTTGCTGCGCCACTTCTGGTGGCAAGTCGCGTTGAATGGTCAACGGCTGTTCGTTATACAGCACCAGTGGATCAACACCCAGCCGTTCCGCCCGGCTGCGCAGGCGCTCACGCCAGAGCGTGGCATCGCGAACGGCTTCCTGTTCGCTGGTGCCGATCTGGCGCAGCTTGGTGTAGATGTCTTGGTAGACCGTAGCCAAGGGGGCTTCCTCGGCTACCTTGGCTGCGAACTCTTTTTCCAACCCGGCCAATATAACTGGCTCTGAGTCCGCCACTTGAGCGGCTTCGGTTGGTGTCATTTCCCCCGGATTCAACCGGATGTGCGGGACAAGCTTTTCGTGGAATGGCGTTCCCGCCAGCTTTTCCGCATATGTTTCAAGAGGGACGACCAGATCGCCGCCCGTAGTTTGCGCTTCCTGATATTGATTGAGATTGCCAAATACTTCTTGCGCTGCATTAGGTGCACCATCTTGAAATAAAGCGTTCCAGCTTTCTATTGGAATAAAGACATCCTTAACTACTTGGTTGTTGTCTTTTAGATGTTTCACATAATCACCAAAAGCCGCTGGTGAATTCTTGAACGTACTGGAGCTATTAGCCAAGTCCCCCAAGCTGTGCATAAACTCTTCGTTCTGCGCTGCCTTTTCCATGTCAGCGTACAACTCGATTACCCGTGGCCCTGATGCCAGCGCGCCTAATACCACTGTGCCTTTAAAGGCAGCAGTGGATTCGGCAACAATGTCTTTCGCATCCTGCCCGCTGACACCAGCTCCCATATCCCCAGTGGCGGCTTCCCTACCGACAATGGTGATAAACTTTTGCATGCCTTCGGTGAAAGTTTCAGTACCGACAGCCGCCGCGTACTTTTTACCGAAGTCTTTCATGGCAGCCATAACGGTTGGCTTAACCAGAATCTGTTTCAATTCATCAGTGGTGAATTTACCGATTACTTTATCAATGCCGGGGATGGCTTTGATAGATGTCCTTAACGACGCGAACTCAAGCACTGAGTTAGGCACGGCCACCAGAAGTGAAGCGTATCGCGCAGCAACAGGGTCAATACGATTTCCGTCAACATCTTTAGCATCCTCAAGATCATCGTAGGCATCGCCCACACTCTGTTTATAAATCTGCTCGATGTAAGAAGCGTGGAACCCGGCTTTGAAACCACCCACTGCACCAGCCGCCGCGCCGCCCGGTACGGTAGCAAATGCGCCGGGGCCACCCAACAGGCCAGCCGTGGCACCAATCGCCGCACCAGCCGGTACGCCAAACTTGAGCGCCGTTTCACCAGCCTCGATGGTCATTGGCACATTCATGCCAACGATATTCGCCGCCGATTTAAACCAGCTCGGTGCGCCTTCGTCGAACTGCTGCGCCTTCTCTGCTAATTTTTTCTTAAGGTCGGCGCGCTCTATTTCTTCTTGCGGGGTGATGTCACCAGTTACGGCTTTATACCCAAGGCCCATTAATCTTTCTTGTTCGCCGCCTTCACCGAACCCGTGGGGAATAGCTTGCAGCGTAGCCCACGACTGTTCCAGAGCCGATAAATTCTCATAATCGCCCTGAGCCAAAGCAGCACGAGTAGGATTTTTAGAAAGCCATTCAGCAAGTAAAGGAGACTGTCTGCGAAACGATTCGGGGTCGAAGTCTTCCTGTTTAGCCTTCTCTTCGATTTCATCTAAGTTACGCTCAATCAAACCGGCTGGCAGCCCTGTGCGCAACTGCATATTGTAAATACGCGAAGCTTGGTCTATAGGCTTTGGGTCCAAGACAGATGCACGCAGTACATCGTCTTCGTGGTTGTCAGAGAATAGGGCAGCCGCAGACTTGCGGCGCTCTCCTTGAGCGCCGGGGAACAAACCCTCAATCGGCGATACTGGTTCTTGATCCTGATTATCGAAAGCGTTGCTGCTGGACAACACACGCTGTGTGTACTGCTCCATAACCTGTGACAGATAGTTGCGGGTTTCTTCCGGCATAGCACTAATACTGCCGCGCTCTTTCAGCCTGCCCGGTCCACCGTTATACGCGGCGATGGCCATCTCTGGATCACCACCAAACTGATCCATAAGTCTGGTCAGGTAACGCCGGGCGCCTTCGCGTGCTTCTGGTTCATTGAATGGATTTTTAACGCCGTACTCTTCCGCCGTATCATCCATAAATTGATACGGGCCTTTAGCGCCTTTAGGGCTTACGGCCATATTGTTTCCGCGCGACTCAACATGCTTAACTGAGTCCAGCAGAATTTCCATATCAAGACTCATTATTTATTCTCCTTGCCTTCCAAGGCTTTTCTGCCTTCGTCCGCAGAACCACCAGTTATGCTGATAGCGTAGGCGCGTTCAAGTCTGCCTTTCATGCCCTGCTTAATTTGCTGGTCGCTCCAGTCAATAGGCGCATACCCAGCAGAGCGCATGAAATTAATAGCGCCTTTCAGCCAAGCGCCATCGATGGTGTCAAGCGGCACGTAAATTTTGCTGCGCTGTTCTGGCTTGATAATAGGAGCTGGTAACGATGTGTCACCGCTCCATTTATCCAGCATGACTTTTTTGTCAACCATCTTACGCATCAAGGTTTCTTTTTCTTCCCGATTTAAAGCTTTGCCAGAATCGCGTTGTGCTACGTCAATGGCAGCCTCTACTTCATTGCGCAACCGGCCAAGGTATTCTTTCTGGTCTTCACTGTTATTTTTCTCGTAAGGTTTAAGCCCTACGTCAGCAGCCACCACGTTGAACAGTTCAGCGTCAATGGTGGCAGCTTTAACAGACTCAGGGCTATTAAGCTTACGCTTATCTTTAACCAGATCCTCTGTTAACTGACGGCCAAGGACAGGCTCCATAGCAAGGATCTGTTTTTCCGACAGGGTATTAAGCGTCTGCGGATTGGACAGTTCCCAATAAGTCGAGAAGCCACGGGCTGCCTTTTCACCTTCCCGGTATTGAGCATCCATGCGCGCATGCTGCTGTTCGCCACGGCCACGTTGAACGATATAGTCACGCACTTCTGTTTTGGCTTTACCATCCAACGCTTGGTAAGAAGGCATTGTTTGCAATGTCGCCAGATCCGCACCGTCATGGTACTGCTGCAAAACGTCGGCTACGTTCGACGCCTTCATTTCCGTTACACCATCCTTGAATGCAACGGCACGGGAACGTACGTCAGCAATAGCCGATTTCATTTCTGCCGGGTTATCTTTGTACCGGTCGCGCAGCCACGTTTCCATAAGATCGAGGCGGACAGGATCATCAGGGCCTTTCGGGCCAAGGTAGCCCCAAGCGGTGTCAGCGCCACGGATGGACTCACCATCAACAGTGGCTGATTTAACTTTATTGCCAAGGAGGACAATTGCCTCTGGTGTAAGCTCGCTTTTAAACTGGTTATAGTAGGCAGCCGCCGCAGAGTCTTTGCCTTGAGATAACATCTGACCAATTACGTCGGCATGAATTAAAGTGCCAGCGATACGTTTTTGCTGGTTGATTACGTCAGGGTCATCCATGCCTTTCAACCGCGCTTGCCGTTCAATCTCCATATCGGTGCGCAGCAAGGACATCTGGATCTGACCCGGTTGATCCCAATTCAATGCAGCCGACGCACGCTCAGTGGCCATTACGCCTTCCGACACCACGTCTTGATAAGCACGGGACTGGTCCGCGACATGCCGATACAGGCGTGCATCAAACTGGCGATCCGCGATGCGTGCGCGTTTATCGAAAGCAATCCTTTGTGTGTCGCTGCCTAAACCATCACGAATCTGCTTAGCAACACCTTCGCGTTTTGCCCGATAATCTTCCGACAGCGGCTGTTTAACAGCGTTACCGCCGACGATATTAACGAAGCCGTTTTCCTTGCCATATTCCAGCTCCAGCAAACTTTTTTGGTAATTAGAAAAACCTTCCTCGGTCTGCGCTTCGTCGATACGCGCTTTCTCTTTTAAAGCCAAAGCCGTGACTGTATCACCCAGCCCGGTAATAACTTGGCCGAACTGGATTTCTGCTTGCGCTTCCGCGCCACGGCGTGGCGTGCTTAATTGCAGACGTGAGACGCCACCACGCCCCGATGGTACGGGGCGTTGGCCTAAGTCTTCGGCTGTCGGTAATCTGGCCATCACTTATCACTCCCAAAAAGATCGCCATATTTAGAAGCGAAAGAAGTCGCACCGCTAATAAGAGTGGATGTGTAATTCTTACCGGCTGCTTTGGACGCGGCGTTACCTTCGAACAGCGCCGCCGATGCTGCGCTCTTGCCACTCAGGCGCCGGGCTTGTGCGCCTACTTCATAGCTGCGCGCCTGTTCTTCGCCTTCGTACAGGGCGAGCTGCGAACGATAGGCGCCTTCCATATAGATGTCGTTCAGGATGTTGACGACGTTCTGGTCAGATGCACCAGCCCCGGACGCTGCCGCCTTGGCCAATGTCTTGCTGGCCAGCAAGCCAGCCATGCGCCGTTCTTCGAAGGCGCTGCGCTGTGATGCGGCACGGGCTTGCCCAGCCAAGTAATCAGCCTGACGCGCTTCGAACTCGGCCATAATCAGTTCGTTTTTCGACGTCTCTTCGGCCTGCTTGACAGCAGCCTTACCAGCGTCTCGTTGCCCCTTGGCGCTGATTAGCGTACCGGCGACAGATGCGGCTGCGCCGATATAGGGGAGTGCAACTGCTAAAGCGCCCATCTTACGTACTCCCCAAATTCACATGGCTCGAAACCAAGGTAGGCCAGAAAGATACCTGACGTTGGTATGGTTTCGTCGCGGTTGGCAATCAGTGTCCATTTATTTTCATCAGCTATCTTAAGCATGGCTTTAGCGAACTTCATAACCGACAGTTTATTTTTAACCAATACATCTTCCTTGCCTTCGGTGAACACTACCATCTGGTCACGGTTCATTCGAATGAACCCGCAAATGCCTACCAGCTTATCGTCAATCTCCAGAAAATAAGCGCGCATGGTTGGAACCTGAAACGGCAGTTCCCCGTAAAATTCCCCGAACAACTCGGCGGTAGCTGGAATAATTTTCATGACTTCTCTTCCACGTCATAAGCCAGCACTGCTGCCAGCAGAGTAACCGGGCGTGGTGACGTGGCTTGAATGCAGATCCGTGCGTCACCGCTCCATTCGCCGGGGAATTCTATAAGCTCTTCGTCGTAAGCGTCATACAAGGTGCCGTCTGGAATGTCCTCGGAGTTTTCCACCAGTGGCAAGTCGTCAAGCGTATCGAAGTTTGGCCCAAACTTAAGGCTGCCCACCGCCGCATCTGCCAGCACGAAACCAAGCTGCGCAACACGTTTATGAAAAGTAAGATCAGTATTTCCATCTCTATCCGCATAAGATAGCTTGGTGCTTTTCCATTGCGCTGTATAAGGTATGCCAACCACTGCCGAGGTAACAGGTTCTGGCAGCGTATCGATCATGCCGCCTACCACGACTTTAGTGCCTAAGTCTTTACCGTTGCCCCACACTGTAACGGTCTTGCCTTCCAGATAATCCAACCCGGAAATAGCCGTGGTGGCTACACCAGAGTAAGAAGCGTGGCTGTCGCTGGTTTTGGTAAACTCAGTACCGCGTGCTTCCGACTCCAGTGCCCACAATTCGTAATAGCGTTTAGTGACGCCATTGATCGTACGCTTGACCACGTAATAAACAGAGTCTTCAACGTCGCCCGGTAAAACCATCACGTCTTCGACAATGCCATCAGTGGTGACAGTTACCCAGCACAGCACGTTCTCAACCGGGTTATGCACCAGTACGGCAACTTCGCCGTCATCCCGTACGCAATGGATGCGGGTATCTGGCAGACGCTGCACGGCTACGTGAACAAAGCCACTGTCGCCCACTTCCGGCACAATGATAGTGTCTTCGGTACTGGCGTAATCACCAACGTTGGCATCAAACGCCAGCTCAAACAACCGCGTACCGCCGCGCTGCACGAACACGCCGCGTGCATCTATCTTGCAGGCTATCGCACTGTTCGAACCCTGTGACGAAGCTTCCTTGATGTTGAAGTTGGACGGCGTAAGTGCTTCGTCAAAGGAGGTTGCCCGTGCTGAGTGTTCCGCGCCTTCGGCACCGACGATAAGGCGTTGCAAAGGCAGAAGCCAGTTAATGTCATCGACTGGACCGGAACCAACAGTACGGTTGATTGGGCCAGCATCACCAACGGTGTCAGGGTTGAAGTTGTAAAAATCATCCGATACAGATCCGTAAATACCATTCTTACCAGCCCACCATAAACGGCCTTCATAAAAAGCTA